>Ga0247778_1000171_pt1 | contig 114894 bp, 115 predicted proteins | sample UWRJL049202B5_FD_179939 | JGI IMG/M metagenome (GOLD analysis project Ga0247778, IMG submission 179939) | Plant litter microbial communities from Arlington Agricultural Research Station in Wisconsin, United States - UWRJ-L049-202B-5 | ecosystem: Environmental > Terrestrial > Plant litter >... | reverse complement strand
CACAACTAAGTATATATAAGTCCGACCGAGATCAAATAGACGCATGGAATACCAGCCGTCACAGTACGGAACATCGAGGGTATAACATGTTATCCAGTTGTCTTATCCTAAATTGCAATAAATAGACAGCAAAAATCTAGACCAAAAGCAAACAGTAAAACGTGACGTCAAATGAGTGAGGAGTCAAAGAAACATTGCCAAGCCAAAGACCAAGAGCCGCACCAGTTGCCTCCCCCCTTTAGCTAGTATCATACTTCGATCAATTTGCCAGAGGTATTTCGTTCGAAATTTTCAATTCCTCCGCATGCCTATTTTTGAGGAGATGTGATTTTATACCAGACAGCCAATGAATCATCTAGCTCGCTAGACATTCCACTAGAATCGAAACACACTCCATCTGCGGGAACATCTGGATTGATTGCAGCATACATGCGACCTTCGAGATCAGCAATGCATATGTCGATAGAGTAGAAAACCCAGTTCCAATATTTAGTGCAGGGCACCGGACGGACGTGGTACTCGAAGTGGTATTGATGACTAGCCGGTCCTACTGTGACAGACTGTGTAGAACCCTCGAGGCTATCAAAACAATGTGTTAGAAGACTTGCCTTTGGGCAGTCAGTCGTGTTAGGGCTGCTTACAGGTATACTAATGAAGGGCTAGCATCAAAGAACTTGTGGCAGGCCTTGTTTATGGCTGCTTTCCAGAAAGCGTATGATACTTCAGGGTAACCCAGATTGTTGCAGTCGATGTTGGTCTAGTTCTGGTGTTAGTTCTTTTACAGTGCTGTAATTCTAAGAGTGGCTCACAGGGTCTCCTTCTGGTGGCCCCGCTGGTGGGGATCTCTGTGCCAAATCTCTGCGTGTTTGAGAACCAGCAGTTGGCTTAGGTGGAGGAGAGCCGGTAGCAAGAGGAACCCGTCCAGTTGGGGCGGCTAGGGCAGCGGAGATCGAAGATTTGATAGAAGGCAAGTTCTTGACTGGCGCTGCGAACTGTGGATCTGCTGCAATTAAAGTTGAATTGGAGCCGCCGTCGATAGGAGCGAATTTAGGGTCAGCGAGAGGTGCAAGAACAGCAGGAGTGTTTAGAATGTCTTCAATGCTGTATGGGAGGTTGTTTCCATCGGTGCTGTTCGTGGGAGCAGCAATAGCCCCGCTGATATATACCGAAAGGCAGAATGTTATGAAGGCTCCGAATTGCACCATCATGAAACTTTGAAGGAGGTTTTTGGAGGGATCAAGATGTAAAAGATGAATAAGAGTTGGGGAAGGCTCGGAAGGTTGAAGTAATGCTCGAGAGGAGATTGTTGTTGTTGATGAGATGGGTGGAAACTGGGGAGATTAAATTCCTATTTTATAGGAATGGAAGTTACCTTCATTGAACCTGATGGAAATCTCAATGATTCTAATTTTATTAAAGCTGGTACAGCTGAGAAATAATCCGGATGGTCCCCGCCACTATACGAGCCAGCGCAGCGCAAAGCCGCTCTTAGAGGGAAAACACCCACAGCCATGAAAGCCAGCTTTTTGATCTATCCCTATCAATGCACCTCCACAGGTGAAAAAAAAGTCAGGGTTTCACATTAGATGCCTTGCTGGCAAGGAATATGCCTCGTAGGATTGTATGCGGCAACTCCCAGTCAAGAGAGACAAGTCTTATTCTATTTGCGGATGCAGCTACAGTTATTTACCAGCATAGAAAGTGAATTCGTTGATGTGGATGTGGTGGGGGCGGTGCCTGATGTCTTGGTATCTCCTGAGTGCGACTGCGGAGGCTCGTGAATAGGCTGGGGCAGAGTCAAATCCCAATACCTTTCCAATGATTCTAAAGAGTCTCTTCGTCAAATGCGACTTTAAACCTCTGATTGGGTTGACTCTCTTTGCGCTGCATTTCGTGTTTTTAAGCGAGGCCATAAAAATGGGGGGGTTATGAAACGACTGTAGGGCTGAAGTCGGTGAACGCACAGCCTATCATACAGCAACTATTCTTAGGTAAATGGCGTTCGCAGCCAAACGCCGAAAAACGGGCAGCAGGGCCGAGGTGAAACAATGTAGCAGCAAGAAAGCAGACCTTGTAATGTCGTAACCAATGGTGAACGCTCGAAACTGATACAGTAGGCGGATGTCAGCTTCATGATCATATCTTGACAGTAGGAAAGTAATAAATCTCCGCTAGTAGATCTGATCTGGTTCATATGTGTTTGGTGTTAACATACTCAAACTCTAAGCTCAAGTTCGCCTTCTCGCGTTGAAGCCGTCAAGAGCTTCTTTACACCGAGTTGTTTCGAACTTACTCCTCTTTGCCCACTTAGTCCCCGCCGCAGTGGGACTCGTTTTGAAGTAAATGGCGTCAATCTCTTCCCGCCCCTCCTTCCCCGACTCCTAACTAAACTACTGAAAGGATAAATAGTCACGGTATAAATGTTAAAAACCTGGGTAGGATATTTCGGGTAAATGTATGACCCGATCGGAGGTTAAACAACAGCTAGGCTGTCACCTGATTGGACCCAGGCATCCCATCTTTCTGAACTGTTGCCTGGAAACGTATACCAACGTCATTTAACTAGCAGCTATGTTCTTCTTCGACCTTGCGGGGACGAAAACTCTACATCTGCATCCGCTCAAGCGAGGCCTGCCGCGGTAGTGCGCCAAGTACACTCCCCATCGACCCTTACTCTTACGATCACTTTGGCTCTATCCATATTTAGATTCTCAAATTTATTTCAAATCCAAATCATTATTTTAAATCTAATTTACGATGGTAGTCCTGTATTTACTGTCCAAATCGGTTTTCCTGTTATGAACATACACCCCGCCATACGCCAGTTTCGATGTTATAATCAGTAATTGTACGATATTGTTATTATTCTACGTATTGCCGCTATCAGGACAAGCGTAGTACCTATGTAATATCAGGTCTTGGGATACTGTAGTAATTGTATAGTTTGATAAATTAACAGTTCTTAGGCAGTACTATATATCCTCGATTATTTCGCATAGGTTGCTAAACTTATATTCGAACCTCGGGATAAGGCTTACATGGCCCGTGTCCATCACTACGAGTAGTGATGTAGTCACAAGAACTATCAGTTCACCGAGGACCGCGACTGAGACGAGCATTCACACGAGTAGGAGTAGTAGTGTTCTAGCATCGAATTTAACGTTTAGTGCAACCCAGAGTTCTACTTCAAGCCCAACACAGAGTTCAACACAGAGCGTAGCGTCGGGTTCGGGGTCATTGTCTCTGCCAAAGCCTTCGTTACTTGTTTGGCTACTGTCCTGGCTGTTGCTGTAGCGGGTCTTTGAAAAAGGCTCTGGAATACCTTGTAAGGGAGAGAGTATTTGAGACATCAATGACGGGCAAGGATGGTAGGGCCAAATAGCTAGTCGTACGTTGAATAGATCATAATAGCATAATATCTAGACTCACCAAGTTGACTGGAACTCACTAAGTTTTCAAAACAAGAACTCGCTGACTCGGGGCAACTCAAATCCAGGTCCGAGTCCGAGATTTACTTGAGTTAGACTCAGGCTAGCCTAATTATACTGCTTTCTTTGTGCTGCCAGAATATGCAGAGATAGGAAGTGCCAGCATGATTTGACAAAGTCGAACCGTCTCAAACGGATTCGACCGCCAAGACCGCCTCTAACCTTTATTACGGACATTTTTTGGTGTGTATAGTATTCAATTCAAGAGTAAAAAAAGTAGGGACACGTACGTACGATAAACCTAGGTTTGCCCGACCAGCTAATTAAATTGCATCGAAATATGACCGGTAGAAGATAATATAACAGGGGATAGGTGGGCGGTCGAAGAGAAAGTTGCAACAAGTGAATATTTGGTAGTATTACAAAGGGTGTAATATATAGTGTTGACAACTACGCATGCGAACCGCCTGCACTAGACAGGTGCCCCACCGACCCTGTGCAGCCCCACTTAAATTACCCGCACAGCCACCCACAGCCACCCACAGCCACCTCGTTTATTGCCTAAGGATTTTAATACAATTACTACTACAACCACAATTTTATTTAATAATGATATTAATAAAATTATTAAAAATATTACTTCTAAGAAAATTAATGTATTTATAAATGCTCATGTCACTAATGAGTCTCAGAACGTCACAATATACGACATTGCGACTACAAGGTGGTATTCGCAGATCGCTACAGGTGAAGTACCCGAACAAAGAACCCGTTTCTGTGGGGGAGTGGCATACCCAGACGACAAGTCCTCGTTCAATACGTAAGATTATTGATTTCCTACTGATACGAAGATTTGGTATTGACTCAACAGCTACATCCATGGTGGACTTCGTCCAAACAGTGTAAGTATCAACGGGATCACCGCCCTTGATGACGTTTATATTCTTACCTTGCCAGCATTTGTCCGGACGAAATGGTACTCTGGATCTACCTCCCACAACTCAACTGTTGTCAAAACTGGCCACCACTCCATGACCTGCAACGTCATCAATGGCACCCAAATGATTGTTATGGGTGGCACTTTTCCCAGCTACTACATGGTGCGAGCGTTCGGGCAGCTCTGGCCAGCACATCCTCGATCTTGCTCAGAACAACCCGAAAAATCAAAAATGGAGCTCGATCTTGGTCCAACCTTTTGGCAAAATATGAAGTTTTCCGCGGGCGAAATCTAAAATTGGAAAATTTGCGTTGTTCAAACAGTCATCAGACCGTACTTAATTGAATACGAGAAGCCATATGCTTTGATGAGACAAATTCCAGGCTGAAAATCGCCATCTCGGCGAGGCCTTGTTCGAGGATCTTACGAAAGACAACCGTGAAATCAAGCCATCGCGGCTTAGCTTGGCAGTGAAAGCTACGAATGTGCTCGGCGTTCTGCTGGAAAAGTGAGGCTTTCCTTCTCTGTGCGAAGCTATCTAGCTAGACCATGAGTCAAGAGGATTCTTTTACTTCCTGTGGGGGCTGTAAAGCTGAACACACGTAACTGAACAGCTCACAATATCAACCCATTGCGCGAATTCGTGGTGTCGGCGAGCAACCCGCAGCACGAGAGCGTTCCAGCGTCAGGCCGGCAACAAGAAAAACTCTTTGAGAACGACTCAACCGAAAGCCGGTTCAAGAGCAGTGGCAAAGAGCAGCTGAAGGCTTATGACGAGGCTGCGTAGCGATTCCGCCCAGAGTTGCTGCGGCTGTCAAGTACGAGAACATCGAGAACAAAAAACGAAGACTAGTGGCGCTTTTCAAAGACCCAGTAAGAACTTCAAATACGGTATGACTACTGACCATGGCTGTTTCAGGTCTATTTAAGGATCCATCACAGTGCCCCTGCTCGTGTCGCATAAGTAGGTAACTTGAACGAGAAAAGTAAGCGAGACCATAAAGACTCTCCCTTTCTCCGCCCAAGGAAGAGGGTGATGTTTCGGTACTTACCGAACTGCGTTATCACCATTGGCCAGCTTCTTCAGCCCTATACATGCTTTTCCCACAACGCAATGCAATCCTTCGGTGCAAGTCCATGTATCGTGAAAATACGTGGGGTCATGGCAATGACTCTGGTCACTTGAATTCCAAGACGCCACCCTGCGTTCACTGGGTGAAGACTCTGGAAACTGTGACTTCGAAAATAGACACTCCTAAAACTTTTTGGAAATGCTCTGACGGCATAAGACAATGCGGGGATCACTGACCAGCCCGAGATCTATCCAAACTCGTACGTGCTGGGAAGCAGGCAATGGTGCTGCAGGTATTGCACCAACGATTCATCCAAGCGGCCTGAGAGGTTACTTATTCCTCACGGATTTGTTGACGTCTGGCGCCGAATCCAAGTGGCATTGAGACACGTCGAACCATAGCAGATACAAGGACTTGCCAAAGAAGTGGATTCCATTCCAAGAAAGGGGTATCTCTGCAAATATTATAACAAGAAGTAAAGCACGTGGCGCCCGTAGCCCAACCGAAAATTGATCTCCCTTGACCGCCTTGTATGACTGCCTTTCCAAGTGCAAACTTCGGTCCCGGTGCACAATGCAGACCAAAACACAGAGCATCGCCCATTTGAGGATTTCCCCCTCATGTATCCTTCAATTCAACCAAGCCCAACTTCCAACAACCCTCCCCTCGGTCTCTTCTGCCAACCTTTCAAACACACTCAAGCTTAGATCCAAATCATCCGGTTGGCATCCCGTACATCGATCCACAACCGTAACATCCGCACTGCTGTTTCCACCCTTGCTAGCATCATATCTTGTGATTCGTATTTTCTTCCCGCACAACGGATTCGCATTCGGGTTTGTGCTTGTGCTCACCGCATCCCACACGGTATGCGAGACTGCGCAGATGGAGTCTTGAGAGGTATTTTCGTATCCGCATGCTCCATATCCCGGACCGGGAGAGTAATATGTAAGATCGCCTGTGAAAGTCGCGGTGTTCGATGGTAAGGGGAGGTTTTTTGCCTTTTTGCTGCTGCATTCCGACTGATAAGCTGTATGTTCGTTCGCAATCTCGATAAAGAAGAAAATCGACCTAGGACAAAACAAAACGAAAGGAATAGAGGACGAGATCAAATTGGAGTACCCGGATGGAATGTATTGAGATCTACCAACCCTTTATGCAGCCCGAGGCCTAGTCCGAGTCCCAAAACGAGAACTAGGAGAGCTAATGCGGCAAATGCGCAGATGCATGTCTTGCGATTGCGCCCAAAGCAGGGTGCAAACCAGTGCGGTATGAATCGGTCTGAAAATGTGCGCCGTGCTGTTGTTGCGCGCTCGGCGGCAGGATCTTCTTCGCTCCCAGCCGGCGACTTGGTGTTGAAGATGTTGAATTTGCTGAGACCTTTTCGGGGGGTGGCGCCAGTCTCCCAGTCAGGGGTTTGATGGACAATGGGCTTTTCGGTGGCCATTTGTGCGGCGAATAGGTATGCTATGACGAATTTGAGGGCATTGCAGGACGTAAACGAATGTAATTGCAATGTTGACGGCGATGGGGAGGTGAATTGATGGTGGAGTGAAGTTGGAACGATTCCGGGGAAGTTGGCATCCCTGTACGTAAGCGCCAGCGCCTTCCATTCTGGATCCGGGGCCCTTAGCGCCCGCAAAGTTTATCTTCATTCAGGGGTCCAATCCCCACAACAAGGCAGAGAGGCAGAATACCTCGCGGGGACGAAACGTTGAGAATGGTTAGCAAAAGTATCACGTCCTCGATTATGAAGTTGCTCAATATAATAGACATCTTGCGACTCGCGGCAGGTGCCGAACAAAGTCCCAACTTCGCTCCAATCCCTCTCTCGATATTGATGTATATCCTATCTCTTCCGGGGTAGAAAAATAAACAATTGTGAGGTCCATGTCTCCACCGAAGGCTGAATGACGACAGCGATTCCACTTCCACTTCCACATTCCAGATTTGGCCTGCTCGTAATGCAGCTCCTGGGCTCCTGGTGCCATGGGATGCGATTGGTCGGCGCATTGCATCTTCAATTATCGTCACATGAATTCCAAGTCTCTTCATTCATACAAAGAAAGCTAAGTCACTTCTTTTTGGTAACCTTTGAACCGTCTTCGTGTCGAAAAGGGGGTCGCTTATTCTCACGCACGTGATACCCCTTGTCGTGATACCCTTGTTCTTTCAATCGAAGTGATGGCAGAAGTTCTGCTGACCCTTTTATTTTTATCTATCGACTAGTATCTGACACTCGAATTTGAGTAAGGGCTTTGGCAACATCCTATGTTCTCTCATACGCTTTAAATAACACCTCTTCCGATTCCCACGCCAAGCACGGCTATGTTTCTGGAGTGACCGTCCCCAGCATCTTTCGCCCCCGCTATAGGCGGCGAACTTGAGGTGATTCGTTTTTCATGTTCATTTGTAGGCCGTTATGGCTAGAGCCGTGCCCAAGAGAACTTCTCTGGCTGCATCTGAGTCCCCGAGACCTTCCTTTGCTGTCTTCCTAGTCATTGATGGAGGAAAACCCCCGGTACTTGCTAATCTTCCTGAAGAGTGATGAACCACAGCATGATCATCGTCAGCATAAAGCTTTGGCGCTGCTGAAGCTGTAGGCTATTAATCAGACAGAGTTATTCCATCCGCCAAGTGGAAACGAGGACCTACGTTGCATGTGTTCCCCGGCAAATGATAAGGGCTTCATCGGCCAGTCCTATATTTTACCCACAATGAATGCCCCAGGAAATACCGAAGCAGTAACACCGATTGGAGCATTTTAATTGAGAGTACGATACGAATCGAATAGAATTTCTCTGAATGTATTCCAGCTGCAAGGCTAAGCGCCAAAAACCTATTCCCATAAACTTATTCCCATAAACCCAATATCAAATCCCAGTTATCCCAAAAACAAAATTCCCAGTCCACACGATTGCTAAGGAATGATTCGCCCGCTAGTACAAGATTGACAACTAAAAAAGTCCAAACAACAACACTTTCTTTACTCCCCATTCTGCCTGCAGCAATGTCGAAGCTGGATGTCGATATAGTATTAAAAGGGATATGCGGGTATAAATCAACTCGATAGTCGGGTTTAGAGTCCATAATGGCTGGAGGATGAGATTGGGCAGTTTGATGTAATTGTCAAAAAGGTGGAAGAAGTGGGAAGATGGACTGAACTGCGAATGCGATGTTGTTCGTTGCCAATCGATAAGTTGATGATGTTTATAACGAGGTAGTCGATGCATATGAGAAAGCTTTGAAGTTAATGGTCGCAATGGTGCTCGTTTGGTCGGTCGGGTTAGTCGGGGACAGCTGTGAAATGCCTGCGTTAATGTCAATAAGGTCAGTATTTTCTGATGGCATGGTCAATAAGGGTGGGGGTATATTCTATTCATTCTCTCAACTCGTGAAATCCTGTTGGATGTGGGCAAGTCCTTGCCACATTTAGCGCGTCGAGCAGGACGCAGTTTTTGTCAGGATCGAGGTGGCAACTATCGACCGAACCGAGGTAATGGTAATTGGGACCGTAGATGTGGAAATGATTGTGGTCTATGTATTTCAATTAGTGCCGTTTCAAATTGGAAGAGCCTCAGAACTTGCTGGTGTGGTAAGAATCGAGCGGGAAGTAATAGTGGCGTAGCTAGTGACGACAGTCTACATATGTTAGCTCAATATCCGACGAAGAGATTATGAAAAATTTACCGTTGCTCTAGAAGTCGAAATGCTGGTAAAGGTCGAATAGCTGATGACAGTTGTCTGCGGAGGTCAGTTTTGACGAGAAACAATTCAGGCGCAATACATACGGGAGCCGTGACTGTTGACACTTTTGTATATGTAGAGTAGCTGATGACGGTGGTCTATGGGAGTCAGTGGCTGAGGAATTGTTGAAGCTCAATATTTCTACGCACGGGGGCTATTGAAGTTGATATCCTCGTCAAGGTAGAGTAGCTAACGACAGTAACCTATAGGAGTTAGTTAGGTGAGTCAGGTAAAGGAATTTTCAACCCACATTTGACCTTAGAGTCGAAAATGCAGTAGAGTATTGGGTTTTCGTGAAAACTGAGGTTGCAGTCGAGCAAGGACCTGTGACCGTTATCGGGCCAGTCGCAATAGTACGATTTACAGTAATAGTATGCTCTGGTGGACATGTCGCCTTGGTGGCTGATATGGTAACGGGCGGTACGGAGATGGAGACTGTCTTTACAGAGCAGCTGTAAACGGCAGTGACAATGGGACAGCTTGCTGACGGTTGAGCGATGGATTTGACGGTGGCATTCAGACCAGATACTCCAGCGATCGAACAAAATAAGCAGACAAGTAGTAGAGTATTCATGGTGTAGGGTTATGGATAGATGATGGTCAGATGAGACTGGTGGAACTGGGACTGGTAGTGAAGGGACAGGGAGTTTTATACCATCTTATGAAATTGCTTTGCAAGCTTGAAAGCCAAACAGGATAGTTGCTAAGTCAACAATCACATAATCTCCATATCTCAGCCCCGATGGATTGCCCAAGCTTAGATATGTACCTGAAACCGAATGTCTCAGCCATAGTCTTGGGAAGCAAAACTTCCATTCCAATGATGGCATCAGGCCATCGGCCCGGTAGGCCCTAGCAACTACATTCCTTCCACAACAAGTGGTTACCCTCCCACGATGTTTGATGTTAGATCTCTCACAACAAGAAAAGACCTAAGCATTAACGAGGATCAAAATTAAACACAATGCCACAGCATTACTTCAACTTCGTACAAATTTACTTGCTGCAATGTATGTCAAATTCCAAGAAGATGGCTTGACCTATCGTCAGATGGTATATTCTCGCCACCTCGGTAGTATGGGGCAAACACTTGAACCCCTTAACTACTGATGTAGGGAACACAATTGAGAATATAATGGATGGACGGAATAGATCACATGGGAAATCGAGGCGCAATCTTATCAAAAAAGATATCAGCCTCGACGTAGCATTCATCCTGTAATACCCAACCTAACACGAATGAGGGAAGTCACTAGTAGTCCTGGTAGGTTTAGTGGAGAGCGCCTGCAATGTCCACACCCTGGTGGCCCCGCAGATTCTCCATTGGCAAGCAAATCAATTTCTCCTCGTACCATCATCAGTTCAAAAGTTCCATCAATTGAAGAAAAAGACAAGAAAACGGCCATTAGTATGCAAATTTCCAAATATTCAATCATGTGAGGTACAACAATCCCTCAGCAGTTAATCAATACCACACTACAGGAGCCATATCTGCAGGTGTATTCGGGTCATGGTTTATTCGAGTCATTTGCAATAGTAGCCACGTTTTAATCTGTCTGTATTCCGACGGAACTTTCCCTCGATTGATTACGCAATGGCCATCGGCGCATCCAAATCGGTGGACTCGATAGCGATTCCGGAAAGATCATTGGAGCTCGAGCTTACAACGTATCCCCCCCGTCAGATTTGCTGATCGCCATCACTATATAAATCGCAATTCTTCGTCGACGATAGATACCCGGTATGGATCAACATATCCCGAACGAAATGATTCTCTCTGCTAATCCTGTCCTCAAAGGCAACGCATCCATTCTTCTAATTTTCAAATATTAACACATCCAAATAGAGGATACTGTTGGATTATCGGTGTATTGGCTTTTTGGTCATATGGGGGCTTGGGCTTGAGCTTTGTCTAGCACGTTTCGGCGTTTTGATGGAGCGCAGATGTAGTTTGGCTAGCAAGAACAGCGTTGTGGCTGGATCCGGCCGCGCACTTCTCGAGGAAACTGGGGAAAGGACAACTGGCCTGCTAGCTGATATGCTTAAAGCTACTTCTTCGTTCCGGCATTATCTACACCCAAAGCGCAAAGCAAGCATCTGTGGCATTCATTTTCCCTCTTAAGACTTTTGAGATCGTTCGAGTCCCGGGGAGAATCAAGATTCCGTCGACGTTCATAGTGTTCCTGGGAGCTTCGTTGGATGCTATAGTAATATGTTTACCCAAATTATCCTGAAGGTTCACTGGATATGGTGGTGCGATCCTAGAGCTGTGCCACGAACGCCCAAGCCGCAGACCTCCACGGCGTTCGGCAGCCAAATAGGTAGTGGAACAGCCACTTGTAGCAACAAGCGACCACAGCCTCAGTTTATTTCAAACAAGCTCTCGATATGATTCCATGTAACAAGAGCGGATCATGCGACCCACTTGATCAAGGGTGAACAATAATGTGTGGAATTTCTTGCAAGGTCCTCTAAAAGGGTCCACTGGGTCGCCTGGTCAAGGGGCTAACCCTCGTAGATCTCAACGTCACGGCAACGAATTCTGACTCAGAGTCTGACATGCTCCATGAAATTGAAACGACCGCTATCAATCAACGTTAAGTTATTGTCCCGGAATGTTTGCATAATGGGTCAGGCTTGGAAACGACCCATCCGCATATGCGAGGACCCCCTGAACAGTCTACGATACTGCCTCGAAACCGGACGAGACGTCGCTTCGGATGTCAGTGACTATATGCTTCCAATTTATTCATATTTCTTTCATGTAAGACTCATCCCTTACGGCACAGTAAGCACTCACTGTTGTTATCCTTCACGTGTGAGACTTATTCTACGCTGAGTCCTGATCTGCTCGTCTGCTGAAGCTTTCCTTACCCTGGTATCGCCATCACTATTATCGGGGATCCCTACTGGTCTATCTACTATTAACATCGGCACTCCCGAGGAAATAGCATCGGAAGCCGAAAGAAAACTGGAAATCTACCCATGGCAAGCATTCAGAAATTCAGGGCCACAAGGTTTCTCCGAGTAATATATTACAAGCTGAGGTTAATAATTTTCTTCGACGCGTAGCTGATACTGTCCTGATTACTGTTGGAAGGGTATACATCCATCCCAACAGTTGGTAAGATTTGGAGGTTTTGTGACCTCGGCTTTTGCAAGTCCTCCGAGGGGCCGGGGATTTGCAGGATATTCGCGTCCCGTACATCGTGATGTGACCCCCAAATATCCAAAATTTTGACTCGTTTACATCTCCTTTTACGTATCACCGGTCTCAAACTCGGGTGGTCACTTAAGTATCCACTTACACCGCTTTTTGAACCCCAAATTCATTCGGCTACTCCGAAATCGGCCCACATTTAACCAGCCGCGTCACAGAAAACGCCACAAACCATACTTAAGATCTCTAGAATGCTTTCCCCGCCTTACATGTTTTGAATCACTTCGAAACTCAAGGCTAAAGGTAAACTATTTGAGTGCCAGTGCCGGGGTTGCATCGGGCTGTTTCTTTCATTATCCCATCTGATTCCCGATGGTCCCCGATCCCACGCTCGAATCCTTCTGGTAAGTGGTGGGGCTTCAAGAACGAAACCGTTTTCAACAGTCGAATCACGTAGTATGTATCCAAAGTACACAAAGTAAAGCCAACTTTGCCGGCGTGACGCACGATCTGTCTGGCGTCTTGATCAATTGGATAATTAGATATGAAACCTGTGAGATCTCTGGTAAGCCCATCCTCAAATATCGCCACAAGTTTCTTCTCATTTTGATCCGCAGTAATGGTCTTAACCAGCACAGATGTTTGTCAAGGGATCCTTTCAGAAAAGTTGTGTCGCAAGTGGATTTAGACCGCGATTAAATTTTAAGCTATGAGATTAAGGAATCCTGCGGTACCGAATTCTAACGATTAAGTATCTACTTTCAGGGACATGGTTATCTTTGGCATTTTATCGTTTTGTGTGAGATGCGAATTCATGCAGTCTGACTGTTCTAACGGCATGATCATCCTTTCTGACAGGGCTTCGCAAGGCTTGCATGGCTCTAGAACCCAACGAAATTTATATCTGCAGCCGTTGGCAGCCCACCCTCATTATCACCGCAGCTCACCGGGCAAGAGGTATTACGGCACAGGAATTGGTTCACTGCGCCGCAAGTTGCAGCAATCATGATGCAAATGTCGGTGAGGATGATGCCCGCCTTTGGACAACACGTCACGGAACCCGTAGATCTGCGTTATCTTAAATGGTCGTACTGCTCCTACCGCCTTGATATGAATCTTCCAAACTTCAAAGCTATGATTTGAGCTGCGATCCTACTCGAAGAGACATCATAGGCCAATATTCACTGATAAGAATTGGCCATCCTGTGGGGGTAAAGGTACAAGGTCAGCAATGATCAGCTCCCATAGCACGAAGGTACGCCTTGCTTTTCAACCCTCGATATGTGAGTGAATACGTTGCGATAATTAATCTAGGATACAGCCATTACAGCAACTTCTTATACATCAGGTCGATGATCCCACTATGGGCAACTTTGCAGAAACAGCTTAACAATTTTTTTACTAGAAACCTAAAATACATCCGTCTTTCGTGTGCGTGACGAAGTATACCAAACTTTAGGTATGTTTTAAAGAGAACTCTTCGTTGCACAGCCGTTACGGTGTCCCCTTTCAACATCTACTTCCTACATCTCGCCTCTCTTGAAGAAACAGCTATCAACTATCTAGCCAAAGTTTTTGAAACGTATCTATCAGCTCGTGCGCAGCACCTCCGTCGTCTCTTTTGCAAGCATCCGCAGCCGACTCCTCAAAAATGTCTCCAGCTCAGCAAACACGGGCGAAGAAGTGGGTGCATCATCCGCGGTCTCATTCTCCAGTCCTCCCTTCTCGCCAGACCGAAGCCCCCTGAAACGAATGACGAGTTTGTCAATTAATCTCAGAACTAGATGCAGTTCGCACAATACCATCTGGGCCTGCATTTTGCCCTTGCTTTGTCCCTCCACTTGGTATTTAGCCACCGTGGCCGGAAGATTCGAAACGTATTCAGGGCTTCCAGCCGGGCTTGTCGCTATCCCACGTGCCGTTGACCCACTGCTCGACCCAGACCTTTGGTCCTCATTGTTTTGTGCAACCGCACTGTACCAGGAAATGATTTTGGAGGTAATCGTTGTCAGGATGAATGCTAGTTGGATGTCAAGCGAGCATGCACAATCGAGAATCTGATGCACAACATCGAGGATTTCTTTGTTCGTGGAGAGCACCTCGTCAACCGATCTAGCGGACCCTGTCCCTACAGATTCTGACTTCGAGCTAGAGGCCAGATTACACTTCGGCGGCGGCGTATGGAGTCGTTGGAGGATGTCTAAAGCTCGTTTCATGCAATGCTGTGGCTGATCAGCCTGACACTCGCCCTTTGTTCCAGCTGCTGGCTCTCGAATATCATCATCCGAGAGGGGCATTAGCATGCCGAACCCAGGATCATCGTTCATAAGGTCCAGGAGCGGTTCTTGATCCTCATATAGTCCTGCCGTCATTGATACCTCGCTCTGGTGGTCCGTTGTATACCCCATTGCCGCGCCTATGGAGCTCGAGTCGCCAAACATGTTCATATCCATTCCCTTGGGCGAGAACATTGTACCAGGAATCTGCGATTCTGTTTCGCTAATTGGCTTGCTAGTATGAAGGTGCAATGATAATGGAGGAGACATAAGGCCAGAGAGGGACTGTGATGAGCCATTCCTATCCAAATTTTGGGCTCCCCGCGCATCCTCACTGCCCAACATGTCTTGACTAAGGGTGAGTCCGTGGTAATCATAATACTGTGGATCCTCCTGGGTAGTGATGTCTTTGAGACTCAACGTTACTTTCGGACCTCCCTCCACGTATGGGTGAGTTGCTGCCCGTCGTTTTCCCGTTCTCCGAGTGGGGCTGTAATGACAATACATCTCTCGTTCATCGCAGCGTGCGCAGACTGGTTGTTCTTTGCTGCATTTTACTTTCGAAAGGGCACAATTGTTGCAACTCTCGCGGAGCTTCTTCCGCGAACGATGGGGTCGATTTTGTTGATTTTGTTGGAACTGTCGATACATGGCGGATGGAGATTGCCCATCTGAAAGTGGCCAATCTGATAGCGTGGCCTCCATATTGAATGCGAGTGCAAGGCGAAATAATCGTTGACGTGGCGCTCTATCTTTGCCAATTTGCTTTTTAACTCTCTCAGTAGTGATACATTCTGAAAAGGAAATACGCTGGAATCGTTTACTCTGATCTTTCTTGGGCACAAAGTCTTATCGCTCGAAACACCTGATTTTTCTTGTTCTATTTTGATTTGGTGGGGCAGTGTTCTGGATTCTTGATTCGAATTCCAGAACCGTCAAACGAACCCTTCCCGCTCGATAAACATGGGTCTCTTCAGCTGCCTGCAGCTGCCAAAGTGGGAGATCAATATATAAACGCATGCATGCTGCACAGTGGTTTACTGTGGCCTAAAATTTCCGATACTTCAAGTACAGCGTATCCAGCGCAAAGACCCACAACTCTAATAGGTGAAATGTGGCAATTTTCCACTCCGATTGTCCATTACCAAGCTATGATAGCTAAGGGTAACTACGCCACGGTCCCGTTCCTGGATGTTGCTGATCACCGTACCCCAGGTCTTTCCCCAAGCTATACCGTATGAGAGGGGCGGAGTTACTCCACGATGTAGCTGCCATACCAAAACCAGCATACTGCACAACGCCACCACACGTTCGTCTTAATCGGTCAATTTCAGCCGGATAGCAGATCATTACGCTGTTCAGCAATTCTACAAGCCTAGCGAGCCGGTTCCGTCAAACCAAAGGAACGGATCCCGCTGACAGCACGTTCTGCGCCGTTAGTACGACGTCAATTTAAGCCGTGAAACCACGGGAGACCTGCCACGATAGTGGAGTGCCATGATAGTGGAATTATTGGAAGTTTTGATTGGGTGCGTAAGGCGGGTGGAAGAACGAGGAACCGTTGCGGCGTTGCTGCATGCAAGTGCCGGGGCTCTTGGAGCAAGTGGGTGTGGAGGAGGCGCGGAAACAAAAATCGATAAAAATGACGATGGTGGTTTTCTCGATTGCCATAAGTCCGTCGATGCTTGTTCAGTGCATGATCATGAAGTCTTGTGGGATCATCGTGAAACTCCAAGATATCCGAACAGGATTCTCATCTAAGGATTTTCGCGCAGAATCATGGTTTTTAGATTGATTCGAGAGTGCCACCGGGAACATATATGACTTCCCGTCGTAATTATTATTATTTCACGATGAAGTCTTTTTAGGGTAGCATTGCCAATGAGAGAAGATTTACTGATTGGCGTGGGGTGGCTGGCGGAGGATCCGGCCCCACTCTACAACAATGAACTGTAAAACGGGTTCCTATTGAAGATAGATGGCACTTATCTAGGCTAAAATACCAGCTGTAGCAAGCATGTCAGATTGGGTAAGTTTGGGGCTGATCACTTGGAACGTGCAACTGTTCTAGGCGGCTAGGTAACCATTACCAGCTTCCAGCACCTCGCCTTGCCGCTCCCATTCCTCTCGGTTCGTTCAATTTTCTCCTTCATTTTTTGCCTACTTCGAAAAATACCCTTGATTCTGGTCGCATTCCGAACGCTGTCCGAATTTTATTATGCTCGAGATGTCCCTATTTCTTGGGCCTCCGGGTCACCGGATCGACAATTCCACGATTACAAATGCTTATCTTCCCTTCACCCTACTTTTAAGTTGTGAGGCAACGTCAAATGCGACTCTTCGGAGCGAGTCGCCTTATCGTGCAGGAAGGTAGGGCGTGAGCAATGCTGCGGCGCAAGAGATGGGGGGCAGAGGCGCTGCGCCTTGTCTCTCATTGCCTCTTGTAATGCTGGAGCCAGTGAAGTCAATGTCTTTTTTTGATATTCTTATATACTATACTTATTAGAATATGGCTTAGAGAGGGATAGGAATATCTCAAACGATTCCACAACAACCGTCGCGTTTGATCTCGAGTAAGAATGTCCTATGGGTCATCATCTGCAAAAGTCTGCTTTGGGAAGTTTTCCGCCAGGACTTTGGCTTGACCACCAGGTCGTCTTACGGTCCTGAGACGATCGTCCTTATGCGTCGTCTGTTTCGACATACATCGCTGAGCATTGCCCTGCCCGCCGCTACTACACCCCCAAAATTCTGATCGATCAGCAGAGGTTCATTACGATTATCCTGTATTGGGCACTAGTAGGCTAGTTCCTACCACCGCTGCGTATTCCGGTGGCTTCTGTCAGAAATGGAAAATCGGATCTGTTAGAATTGCACAATCTTTTTTGTACTGACTAACTCGTCTCCATTCGCATCATAACACCGCTTATTCGTCCTAGCTCACGGCCGGGCCATGTTCATGAGTGCCTTTGATCCCAAATAAGGTAAATATCTACACCTGGTGGTCACTGATTGCCCCCTTCACGATGAGCCCTTCGCGTCGGGCCAGACTTCGATTCGTTTCTTCGAAAAGGTCCGGCTTGGGCATGCCAGTATCATATTCAACATTTCAAAATGCCACACACCTGTGGCTCAGTCCCATCATCGTAAGTAATATCGCTGCCTCGGCGAAGTAATTAGGATGGTGGATGTTCATACCCCTTGCTCTATGCTATTCGCCTACTTCGGATAGAAGTCCACTTTTTGACATGCAATTCTCATTAAGCTCATGATCAGACCACCACACGTCGCCCAATCTGATAGTCACCCCCTCACTCACACCGAACGAACCCAACAACGCTTCCTCAACAGTATCGTCAACTCAGACATCCTCCAATTCTGTCCCACCACATGCCGTTATTGATTGTGCAGCGTGAAATTCAGAGAATGCGATTCGATGAATCTGCTCTCAGCCACAAATTACCATGCTACTCGGCTACTTCAACTATCAACAGAAGCAAATGGCTTGAAATGTCAAATGTCAACATTGTTGAAAAGCCTATAGTACAAAAATCTGACTCTCCCAAACCCATACCTCTCAACGGAGTACATCATTGATTGAATACTTAGTCCCTCCCTGAATGGGCAGCGATCCAGCTTTTTCATGGAGATTTGACTATTCGGATTGAATTATAGTTCAATAGCCCCGCGCCCCTGCGAAAGTTATTACCAATATTCCTCTAGTCATTGATTATGAGATCCCCAACAATAGTTCAAGCAAGATAGTAGTCAATGAAGCAATGAATGTGAGGATGTGAGAAATAGGCTGCAACAAAGAGTCAATGGTAATTGCCTTGCATCCTAAGAAAAGGACAAGAAGTGCTGGGCATTGCAAGCAAGTGCTTGGATAAAAGAGAACCCTCCAGGTATGACAGATACTCAATATAGCCCCCAACGTCATCACCCAATATTTGAACCCTGGCGTTATCTTTGCTATCTTTGTTGCCCGAGGTTTAATCGTCTTTAATCTGAAAACATACTCGCTTGGACCAACTTCCTTGAAAATCAATACCGGCTCCTCAGCTGCATCTGTCGGTATAATATTGCAACCCTAGATGCATTCTGGGTGCTCCGGGGGACCCTGATTCGAGCCGTCTAGACCCACGCGTGATCGTCGATCCATGCAGTACACAGGTACATCACAAATGCCAAAAGTTTGGTGAATGCGGAATTAACTTCTCCGGGGTCTTCAATGAGCGGCGAAGCAGCCCAAGCGAGTCACTGTTATCGTAGAAATCCGTTGACTTGTCCGCAATCTGTATCACGAGCAAGCCAATAATGAACACCAAAATCTCGCGTTTAACAAGCGCAGCCTAGCGATGCAGCAGAACCTGGAGATGATGGCCGAAACCCGCCGCTACCTAGGTCATGAGCTTGTCACTGAAAGTCCACCGCTAGTTCTCAAGAGTTCAAAATTGTACTCATGATCCCTGACATCCGGAAACAAAAATGACATCTGGCAATCGCTGGCTGACTAATTGAAGTGGGACGCCAATCGATGCATATTTGGTGGCTAAGACAGTCTCCACAGCTGATTCTGGCTTCCATTGACTCAATGTAATGCTACAGCCATAGATTCCTCGACATCAAATTTGGAGAGCTTTGTGAATATCAACTTTGAAGGTCAAGCCGCTAACCGAGCCCAAATTCAGGGGCTAATCGCTAAGAATTAGCGAATCAACCCCTGAAAGATGGATGCAAATTCGCTAAAAAATGTACCCCGCCCCCTCATCCTCACGCATCTCCCTCCTCCCTTTCCTTTATTCTTTACGTTTATCAGATTTTCAAACAAATTCATCATCAAAGACCATATCAATACAAGAGGATAAAGTCCCCCTTTTATCATGAAGTATTTCAAGTATAATTTTGAATGTGCCACGTCGAGTGGGACATTCAAAATCCGCAACCTTTAGGGGTTTGGAATATGAATAACGTCAAGATCTTAGTACTGATGTAGGCCCTAAATTGGACCTATACATATGAGGTTTCCCCTCTGGATTGGAACCTCACCTTCTAATATATCACTGAGTTTTGCCTGCTTAATCTTGTCAATCGGTAGTCGTTAAAGTACCATGCTTGTTTAGCAGGGACCAAATGGCGAAAAGGTGTCTGCTTCGGATCCAGTTCTCATTGGATTCATATTACTCGGCACGACTCGGATGGTCAGCCCGGTGGTAGAGAGACGGACATGAAGTTACAGCCATGGTTGATGTCACGAATTCGAACATAACATCGAGTAAGTGTGCTTCGCGGCTTTCGTGGTAGCATAGCTCATCATATCCATATTCGTAGCGTGATGCGGAATTGCAATCAAACTCGTCACCACCACCACCAGCCCTGCCATTATTTCTCCCCTTGATGCTGTTTGACCTCCGTATTTATTCTCGATTTCTGATGAGTAGGATGAATTGTTCTAGTGTCTGAGCTTCAAAGCCGCTCGATATTAAAAATATTTACTACGAAACCGTTGAGCGGATTACATTGCGCCTGGGCCAACGGTACAATAAGAAGGCAATTACCCGCCCAGCAGCAGTACAGCAGTAGTATACATACTTCCCTCTCCTCTGGCTGTTACCAAAGGAGGCCAGCTCACCAATATGGCCAGAAGCGTCGATGGGTCACAATCGAAACTGCTCGTCTATGGTGAAACGAGAGCTTTCACTTACGCACAAAGGATTCTAGCGCGCCGAAACACTATTAGAGCAAGTCTCGTTGCCAGAATCTCAGAGCTCCGTTCTGCGAGTAGGACATCATCGAGGTCAGAACTACAGGCTTGGGGGAAGGATGCCCGAGCACTTCTCGTATCCATTTCCGATGCATCAGAAGACGAGTTGTGAGACACAGCAGTTCTGCATGAACGCGCAGAAGAAGCCACTCGGGATGCACGTTTCATTTATGAGAAGTCTGAAGCTGCGTTGGCCGACACCGCCCGTATAGAGAAACTTTCGTATGTCTGATGCCGAATGCTCGATTCAAGACGAGGTTCAGTCTGTCGTTGGAAGAATCATAGAGTTGTCGGGGTTGATGCTCTATTGAGAGCCTGTAAACACGAGACTCAGGAATCATACTTACCCCTCTCGAGTTCTCAGCTCCTTTACCATCCTATTGGCGATGAACTTCCTGGACCCTCAATCAAGAATCAAAGCGGTATCTCCACGTTGGGTGACTGGACCGACTGGAGTACCAAGGGTCTCGTTTCCCTCATAAAATCTTCGAACGCGCATTTTGACGAGGTGATCAAGGAGCTCGAAGCTTCCAATGCATAGCAGCAAAAGTGAAATCGCAGTTTCTCGGATATTAAGCCGTCCTCCCGCGGAATGCCATCTCAATCCCGCACGAGGATACTACTATCGCGGAAACTGCTGCGTCCCTGGCTGTAGCAGGGGATGAATCTTCCTCTACCTCCGAACTCCTCAACATACACGGTTCTCCAATGACACTTTCAGAAGCCGCTGCAGAGTTGGAGAGTATCTCTGCCAAGAAGACCACTGCAGAGGATAGTCTGCGAGGTCTAAAGGTAGAATTGGAAGAGTCAAAGTCTGCGGAGATAGAACATCGTTTAAGACTACTGTACAATTACCATTTTAACTACCAGATCGACGACACTCTGGCACAGATCTATGCCTCCGATATTAAGGCTCGCATCTCCGTTGATCACACCACCGTCGCAGATTTCCGACAACCACCTCGTCCTACACTTGCACTTGCCGATGACTTCAGCGGCATCAGCCTACGCCCCAAATACCCCTATACCGATCAGTACCTTTAATCATCATACAAGACCTCCCCAACGACCCCGAAGACGTTGAAGACGCTAAAAACGCCCGGAAACGCGTGGAGTCGCATTTATTGTGGCTCGGAGCAAGAACGCATATGGTCTTGAGCAGCAACAGTGACCAGTTCCGGGCCCTATTGGTTGCATACCTCCAGGACGTGGTCCTGTATTTCCAGCCGCGCCGCCTCGCTCTATCTTCCCCTTTCCTAATGGTTTCAACACTCGGTTCCTGGTCCCACAACCTCAGAAGCGGTTCATTGTGGAATTCAATCATCGATGAGATACTCTCGCCAGGCCTGAAACACAAAGATTGGGATACGCTGCATTGGATATCATTCGCCTGTCTCCTTGTTACCGGTCCGCTGATGCCGGATCGGTTAAAAAGCATGCAGAGTACTACTATCCCGCTGTACAATCTCGTCGATGGTCTAAACTCTTCTGTCGTTGCCGATTTCGTCCAAATACTCCAGCAACCATGTGTTCAGCGCTTCTGCCACGTTCAAAGGACCCTTAATTGTGATACCGGATGGGCTAGACGCGCTGGCATTCTTAAGGGTTGGCATTAATTCCATTGGGGCAGCAGGAACAGAAGATGTATAACCAAGACTGTCAGGAAAGGTAACTCTTGCACAAGACGGTTTCATTTCTCAAATCAGCAGGGAAGAAAAGGACAGCCTCCAATGCGGGACTGCAGCCAATACCTCATCACCGTCACATTGATTCTTAGTTCCCGGAAACGCCTTCCGATACCACCGACGAGGTTTTGATGATGCTATGCAACTCTGGGAGCAGGAATCCATCTTGGAGGATCCACAATCCAGTATCTTTACCATCTGTCGCTCGTGTGGGACAAACCAAGCGGCACTGAATATGGCAGATTTTGAATGTCCCACGCGCCTTGGGACATTCAAAATCAATACCGTAATCTTTTGTCTAGCACGAGGACAATTTGACTGGGGTGGTGCTGTTCCTCGTGAGCAGAACGGGGGCGTATGTTAATAGGAGAAGTATTGCAGGTGACAGAGGAAGAACGTTAAATACAAGTGGGCAAGTTTGTTTGAGCGGTTGCTCGGGATCTCGCGTTCCCGACTCAATTACTCCTTTCCGACCGCCATTGCACTGGTCCAAACCGAACGGCAATGTCCTGTGTGGCTCTCTATATTTCAATAGAGGGTGTTTTAACCTCTCGTGGAACATTGTGCGGAGTATGACAATAACGGAAAGGAGCATGGCTCTGCGTCATCTGTCTCTAAATTCGTGTAGCATAGCAGACCTCCAACTCCATCGAGTACCATTACACCTCAAAAAGCTCCCGAGTTTGAAACTTGTCCAATATTAATTGTATGATTTTCTACCCATAAAACCTTCTAATCCCAATCCCGACCTCATCACAAGAACATCCAGAACTCCCATTTGTTACAAAGTCCCCAATCCCCTCCCAGTGAACCTACTTACGGCCCGACCGTAACCCCTCCCCATCACTCTCCATATCACTCAAAATAACACCACCATTCTGCGCCTTCCTTCCAATAATATCCCCCGGATGCACAATATTAAACCCCACCAAGACGCCCAACATAAGTACGCCATCAAAAAGATACAAGTAAATCTCATGACTAGCCAACGTGCCATTATTACCCCCGGTAAACTCAACGACCCTAAACACACTCCGAATCAAGATCAATCCGCTGGCTGCGTATAAGGCGTACATGTATTTCTGCCAGGGTACAGCAGAGGACGCCGCGGTCGGTGAGCGGGTGATGCGTTGGTGGAAGAGTCCCGATGTGATGACGAAGACGCCGAAGAAGACGATTTGGAGGAAGAGGCCGAAGACTACGATGTGTTTGCCGGTGGTCATGGATTTTTCGTTGGCCATCAGACCTCCTCCTAGTCACTGTTAGCTCCAGTGCATTATCTGTGAAACAAAAAGGGGGGCTTGCCTCCTGATTGTATAAGAAAAGACAACACGTCGCCGCAGACGAAGATCTTGGTCAGCCATGTTGCTCGGATGGGAGCGAGGCTTTCACCGCGAGTCAATTGGATGAGTCGGCCGAGGACCATGTAGACGGATGCTGCGAAGAGAGCGGGGGCGAGGAGGAGAGTGAGGGTTTGCAGGATGTAAATGCTAAGGTTTGTTTCGTTGTTGTGGGCGAGTGCTCGACCGATGTACCCAATCCATTCGACTGATATTGTTAGCTGTGAAGCAAAGACCTGGGACGGAAGACTGACAACATCCTCCGATAATTAGGGGTATGAAATAGTATGTTCGACGTTTTGCTGCTTGGAATATATGAAGGAATGTGGTGATGAGGAACAGAACGACGAAGATGATTGCTGCAACCACGGACGGGTGGTATCTGTGATGGTCAGTTCTGAATTGATTGATGTTATGGCTGTCTTACTTGTAAAGGCGGAAACCTTTAGTATCTCTCGTATCGATAGAAGAACTCATGATGCGAGATAGGGGTCAAATTTCAAATACGCAGATGTTGCAGGTAAATGAAGGGGAAAAACTATAGCAAAAAAGACGCAAAACGAATGACTTGAGGAAACAAAAAGAATACTTAGACTCGAAAGCGATAAGGCATTATATGTATTGAAAAAAGAGGCACAAAGTGGACGTTGTACAGTTATTCTGGGATTACCCAATATGGAAGATCGTATCGCATAGAGCACCCAGGCCGCCCGGAATCTACGGAGGCACAAGGAGAAAAGGGGTGACGCGACCTAAGCGAGGTGGAGTCGCGTAATACGCGTATCAATAAATCTCCAGCACGCCAATCGGAAGCAGTTTTGTACGGGTGCATGCATGACTGCGCCCCCTCAGCCTCGTTATCGATTGAGGCTTCCACCAACGTCCTTCAAAGAAAATTTCCGGTTGTCGTATAGAACGGATAGGAGGCCATCCCATTGGATATAGATATATCAATGCCGTATCCCAGAATTTGAAGCAGTGGAAGTGCCGTACATTATTTCTTGCAACATCCGACGGACAGAATATGACGAAGCAACCTCAAACGGGGACGGGGACGGGAAAGCCCCGACGGCCACACCATAAGAGTCGCATGGGCTGTGCTCAATGCAAACATCGAAAGATCAAGGTATGAATATGAAGCATTATTGAGATATCGACACTATCACTTTCTTTATGAGGACAGTGGACGTTGAAGTTCAACAGCCTCACGTGACTCAACCCGCCACTCAGCAATCTTGGGGTCTTCTCTCAGTAGAGATGGCTTTCAAGTATTGTAGTGTTCATGGAAATGCGATTTCAAGACTTGGCCTGAGCCGTACGAGAAATGCTGTGGAAGAACCCTCATTCAAAGTCGAGATTTAAGACTTGAAGCATTGGCAACAGAAGTCTCAAGCTTTCCGCCTAGTGTCCCCTTTCTTTGCTTCATACATTTCAATCACTAACATCTTCAAGTGTGATGAGCAAAAGCCCATCTGTGCAAAATGCGAAGGCTACGGAACACAATGTTCTTTCCTCCAAACCTACCCCATCAAAAGGTCGCCTGCAACACCAGCAGCAAGTCAAGCAACAGCTGTTGTTCCATCCCAGGCAGCGACGCCAGAATCTCTACCACCTTCATCAGCCCGCGAACCATCAGCCTACACACCCAATCTCGTAAATAGCACTCTCCCAGGCTCAGGCTTTCCAACATACAATCTCTCCCCGCCACCGCAAGAGGGCTTCCAATTTAGCATGCTTGACCTCGAGCTCCTACATTCCTGGATGACAGACGGAGCACGAGCAACATTAGGACGCGAAAAAGACGTTCCGGTGTTCACGACAACAGTTATACAAATAGCGCTCAAGCATCGATTTCTAATGCACCAAGTCCTGTCGCTCTCTGCTCTGCACTTGGCGCACGTGCGACCTCATATGGCGAGTTTATATTCCAACGCATCGGACAACCATATCGCTACCGCGCTGGCGATGTTCCAACCCGAAATTGCGAAAATTGATGCCGAGAATTGCAATGCGTGTTTTTCGTTCTCGACGCAAGTCTTCATGCAAGCTTGGGCTCGTCAAGACGTGAACAAACCGTCTACACTGTTCTTTTCGCCAGCGAATTATGTCGAGGATTCAGGGCTAGCAACTGTGCAATGGCCTGTGCAATGGATCAAGTTACACCGCGGCGCTATGAATGTGATAGAGGCAGCATGGGGAATTCTCAGCACAGGGCCGCTGCGTTGTCTGTTTGATGATATGCGGGGGTTGAATCCCGATCGAGATGATCCTCTGCCCGAGGAGGTCCGACCTTTCGTTGAAGCTTTGCCGGAGGCGTGGGTTGGAGGCTCAACTAGCGTTGCGCAGAAAGAGGACTTGTTTAAGGCGTTTGGGAAGATGAAGAGGATTTTCAGTATGTTGGCTTTCATGCCGCATATTGGGAAGTTACATGTTGTTATGGCTTGGTTTTCGTGGATTCCGGATGGGTTTTTGGTGATGCTTGAGAGTAAAGTACCCGAGGCGCTGTTGGTTGTTATGTATTTTTGCGTTGCGCTGAAGGATGCTGAGATTGTGTTTTGGCTTGAGGGGAAGACGGTTAATCTTTTGAAGACTTGTTTGGATGCTATTGGGGATGGCTGGGAGCGGTGGACGAGGTGGCCGATTGATCAGGTTCTTGGGCCGGGTTGGGTTATGAGAGAGAATTTTCCGGGAGGAATGAGCTTACAATAGGACATGGGAAATTGTTTATATTTGCTACTAGCATTGTAATTTTACGGAAGCTTGCATCTATTGACTTTCCAGATCAATTCTCGGACGACTGAGCTGTGTTTTCCTTCCACGAAGGACTCAGGGGTAACTCCGAGTTAAACCCGGCTATCGTTATCGCAAGAAAGTCGTGCAGGGGTATGAACTTCTATCAACAATCAGTTTCTCTCTGTTTGCAACTATCAACTCCACCTCAGCGGCCTTCTCTATATGCATGCAACACGGTACTCACTACCCTACACATGCGCTCGTTGTCTTCGAGCTTCTGCAATTCAAGATGTCGTCTCAATCCGACCTCGAACGCGCCGGAGACACTTCTCTCAGCATTCGCCACTTCGAGTTCCCCGCAACGATAAAGAGAACATAGAACCCGAAATGTCCTCCAAAATCGAAGAGCAGATCCTCAAACCGCCTCAAAATGCAGAAAAGGAACAAGGGGCCATGTCGCGGCGGCTCGCAGAAGCAACGGAAGACGCGCTGTTTGAAGGCGGACGAGCAGGCAGAAAAGCAGTTGAAGATGCCGGATTCTCGGAAGAGCTGAAGGCAAAGCTGCTAGAGAAAGTAGAGGCACACAAATTCAAATCAGAAAACGCATCTGCATTCGCACAAGCCGGTCTATCCTCGAGCGTTGGGCGCGGATCCCAAGATATTGCAGCAGCGCAAGGATGGACGGGCGAAGAAGCAGCGGAAGATACGATGCTACGAATGCTAGACGATGCGCGGAAGCCATTACGGCCTGGTCTGCGTGGTCCAGCCAAGATCCCAAGTCCGGTTATTGATTTGCGGTTGAAGCGGGAGCCGAAACAGAGACCTGGGGAGAGGTTGGCGAATGCGAGGGATAAGACGAGTATCTATGCTATTTCGAAGGATACGCAGATGTCGGAGAAGGAGAGGGCGGATATGAGGAGGGAGTTGAAGGAGAGGTTTACGCCGGGGGCGAGGGCGATGCCGAATTCGATTAGGGGGTTGGCTGCGTTGGCTAATGAGAGGATTGAGGATGCTATTGCGAGGGGGCAGTTTAAGGTGAGTGCTACAGGCCAAGGAGATTTTCAATGCTGATGATATCAGAATATACCACGAGGCAAAGCAATCGAAAGAGACGCCAGAGCAGACAACCCTTTTCTAAATACCACCGAATACATAATGAACAAAATGATCCAACGGCAGGATATCGTCCCTCCTTGGATCGAGAAGCAACAAGAATTGGTCAAGGCAGCAAATGTCTTCCGGGGCAGATTGCGAAATGACTGGAAACGGCATGCTGCGAGAACAATTGCAAGTCGAGGAGGGAGCCTACAAGATCAAATGCGAACAGCAGATCTGTATGCAGAGGCTGAGCGAATCTATAATCCGAAGAAGAGAGCCGTGGAACAGATATCCGTGCCTACGAATACTACAGATGATCCTGTGATGGTCAAGATCATACAAGAAGCACCAGTGGCTGGCCAAACGCCTGAGATACAGGTGTCTTTGGAGACTAAAGATGCCGAAGTCACCATCTCGGAGTCCGTAGCGCCTGTCGAGGTTGAGACTACACCGGAAGTCATTTCGTCGGAATCATCGGCAAAAATTCCAGTTGCCCCTCCGCCAATATCACTCCCCGCACCATTCCGCATCCCCTCATGGGAAAGCGCCGAACAATCCTACCTCAACCTCGCCATAACCAATCTCAACAACCTAACCCGGTCCTACAACCTCATGGCTCCCGATCTAGCCAAGAAACCCTACTTCTCACTAGAACGAGAGCTGAAAGCTTGCTATGCAGACGTTGCCCCGATATTGGCGCAGGAGATAAAAGAGAGGGCAGCGAGGCCGCCGAAGGAGTTGGTGGAGAAGATTGGACATAGGCCTGGGAGTGTGTTGGAGAGGTTTGGGACTGCGGATTCGGCGAAGATTTATGATAGTAAGAAGCCTTTGTATGGGTTTAGGGAGTTTTGGAATGATTTGTTTGGGGAGAAGAGGGCGTGAGGGGATGAATTTCAACCCTTTCTTGCATCCACCGACGGTTTCTCGTCATGTACAAAGCATATATATACAAGACACAACTCAAATTCTTCTCAAGAATGGCGGTTCACAACCTTGTACCGTTCTGTTCCCTCTATTTTGTTGAGGGGCCGGCGACTACATATTTGATCACGTCGTCACGAAATTCTTCAAGGTCCCTTCTTCAAAGCCTTCCTCTCCATCATGTACCTCAGCTCCTCGCAAGTCTTAGGATATCACCTGCACGTGTCTTTTCGTGGTCCATCTTTCACTCGCACGACTTCAAGTTCCAATTCCTCCATCATGCATTCCCCAACCTCCTCTTTATTCCACCCCCACTCTCACGTGTTCCCCTCAACGGCCCCTTTAGAATTATCCCAGCATCCGGTCCCATGGCTCGGTAGACATTACTACTAACCCATCTAAGCCTAATCTACGGAGCTTCCCCCTGGCGACCCCTTGCGCGGTGTGAAGCCATAGCTGCAGCCCCATGCACGGCGGCGATCCGAGCGGCCAATAAGCTGAGCCATCACAAAAGCAGAATGTGAAAATATGAAAATTGTGATGGTCTGTGGGATATTGCACGGACGGCGAATACGGTAATAGGAAGGGTGGTGGAGTCGGTGAGTGGTCCAACACGGGTATTCCCTCATCTCCCATTTCAGGTTTTCTGCTTAGTTCTGGAGTTTGGGACGAGCTTGGAATCCGCGTTGACCAGAGCTTTTCGCTGGTAGCGCTTGGGACGGGAACATGCTTTTTGACAGCTGGGAAATGGAACGGATAGGCTTTAGAGTTTATGGATGTGATATGATATGATATGATGCCTTGCGCCGGGAAAAGAAAGTTTAAACAAATTGAAACAGTACAATCCTCCGCACTCATCCTAATCCCTCCCCTTGGAAATCCAAGAGTCATATGTCACTATTGTCCAGCTTCTGTAACACAGACCCTTTTTCTCCCCTGCTGCTTTTGCTGCATCGGATCACAATCACCACTTTCAATTTCAATTGCAACGCAACGAACGTAACGCAGCTTCAGCTCCCAGCGCAGCGCGCGCAGGCTGGTGGAACTGCCGTAGGAAACACCAACTGCCTGATCAGCTTTGCGTTAAAGCTGTTGTCCTACCCTGTACGAACTCTCTCCTGCGACTTTCCACTTTCCTCACTCTTCCCTCTCTCTCTCTCTCTCTCCTTGCAATTAATTCCAACATATTCCCTCTCCTCTTCGCTGACCCCGGAAAGAAGTCTCAGTCAAAGGTCTCACTTCTCCTCTCCACCGCATGCGAACATCGGAAATCTCCCTGGACGCAGCACAATGTGAGATCAAAACAAAACAAAGGACCGAACCAGAAATCGCCGTCGCATTCGCATAGACCGTCTTTCTGTCTTTTGGACGTGGTGCAGGGTCACCGCTCATTTTATCTAATCCATTCAATTGGAACATTTGACGTGTCTACCCGTAAAGTCTGCCGGCTCCCCACCACACCGCCGCGGCCGTTCGTTACCAAGGGAGCCGTCAATAATAGCATAGACCCACGACTATACAAGCAACATCCCAGGAATTTGCGCCAGCAAAAGCGCATTCACTGCCAGGAATAGATCGAAAGAAAAACAAAACAAAGAACAAGATCGAAAGAAGGATTAGAGGAAAATGGAGGACAGAAGTCAAGGCTCCGGACGAAATCGCCCTCCCTCCAGCAATTCCGCACATACAAGAATGACGCCGACGTCCAGCAACAGCTCCTCGGCTCATCTACCGGCGCGCGCGTCCCAGAATAACGGCACGGCGAGGGGTCCTTCGAGTTCAACCGGCGGCGCAAGCCTGTTACACGAGCGATTGCGGGAGCGCAAAGTCGAGAGCGCGAGACAGAGTCGTAGAAGAAGTGTTGATTTGAGTACGACGGAGATGGGGCCGCAGAGCTCGCCGACGAAGGGTCCTATTAGTAGGTCAGGTACGAATGCGGCGGGGAAGGGGATGGGGGTTAAGCAGGTTGAGGAGGTGGGTTATATGGGCACTTTTATTGCATAATTTGGCTAATTTATCTCGCAGCAAGTTTCTACGTTGCACAAGCAGAATTTCGATCTCAAGCTCGAATTATTTCATCGTCGACAACGGCAGGAAACTCTCGAACGACAATTGGAAGCTGCGGAGAAACAGATCGATGAGCAGGCGGAATTACAAGAAGTGAATGAGCAGTTGTTGGCGGAGCTGGAGAAGAGGGATCAAGCGGTAGAGGAGGCTGTTAGCATTATTGTGACGCTGGAGGACAAGGTGGAGAGGCTTATGAAGGAGAGGGAAGGCGTGAGGGCTTTCGAGGCAGAATACGAATCGACATATTTCCGGCCCAGCCATAATGATGGACCTCCGAGCTCCCCTCCACAATTCGACAACATGCTACGACCGAATGCTTCAGTCCCGCGTATGCCTTCGTTTTTGTCGCAACAGAGTGAGGGTGCAGAGGCACTGAGGAGCTTGTACCTTCCAAACGGCCACAGCGAGTCAACATTGCCGAAGCTACAGGAGGAGTCGCAGGATGGTTCACCGGACAGAATGGATAGCCCTCGACTTAGTGTATTGAGTGAAAGCTCGTTCTTGAGTGTGTATGGGGAGAAGCAGTTGATGTTGGATCCCGCTGGGGACGAAGAGGAGCTGCCAAAACACCATCGCTCGTCTTCGGCCGTGGAGAAATGGATTGATGAACGGCCGATTCCTGGTTCTACGCCCACACAACCGGTAGTTAAACATCAAGGGATGTCTAGGAGTCAGTTTCTTTCGCTCAATAATGTGCTAGAGTCGCCATTACAGCGACTGGAGAAGCTGAAGCATACTTTGGAGATGGCCAATGGCAGTCATGTGTCGACACGACTCAATCCAGAGAAAACGACAAGCAACAAAGAGAGACGGCGATCCAAAGAAATCCTCCGTCGCGTATTGACCGACCAAAACAGTTTCGAACACCAGCACGCTCTGCCTCCAACTCCAGACACCATCAGCACAGATACGTTACGGCATTTCAAAGGTTCAAACGACGCCCTGTTTGAAGATCGAAAAGCCAATGGAACCTTCCTCAACAGCACATCTACATTCCCCTCCCCTCGCCGCTATCAGTCCGAAATGTCCCTTCGACCCCGTAGTGCAGGCGAGACAGTAACAAGTCGACGCGATGGTCACGGCTGGGATACGCAGACGGAGGAATTCACAGAAACGGGCAGTGTGTCAAGCACAGCTAGTACCTATGCCGGCGGATCAACCCAGCATCCCCAACGAGCCATGACGCCTGAACTCTTTACATTCGGCGGCGATTCCTGGGGTCGAGACATGATGTTCAATAACTCGTCCGTCCTCCCAGCCCACACCCACAATCGCTACTCGCACATCCGTCGCTCAAGCATGGTTGAACACCCTAGGAGCGACGATACAGTAATCCAATCCAACCGCCGCTATACAAACACCAAAGGCAACGAAAGTCCACCCACACCTATAAACTCTAAACCCTTCCCCCCCGACCGCCGCTCCTCGCTCTCCGCTACCACGAAACTCAGAAAGCCACCTCCTTCGGGCCAAAGCCAGCCGCCTACACCTGGGGTGGGGAATTCGCCGACTGTCAGTACGCCGGTGGAGAAGGAGAATAATAGGAAATACCGCTTTTCGAGTCGCTTTTTTGGTGGTGGTGGTGGTGCTGGTTCTTCGCCTTCGAAAAATAGTCCTGGTCCTGCTGCTGCTTTGCCGTCGCCATCGCCTAGGGTGAAGGGTAATGGGGGGAGAAGTCAGGGGTATTTTCCTGATGTGAACGGGGGTGCGCCGGAGGAGGAAGCGAGAGCTACGCCGCCGCCTATTCGGAGGAATCGTCCTAGTGGGAATGGGAGGCCAAGTTCTGCTGGTGCGTATGGGGTTGGGTATGATGGTGCGGGTGATGAAGCGGGGACAGAGGAGGAGAATGCGGGGAAGAATGAAGGAGGAGGAGGAGGAGGAGGGAGAAAGTGGTTTGGATTGGGGAGGAGTGGGTCTTTGCGTCGGAACTGAAGGCGTTTGAATTTTCTTTGGGCGTTGGTCACGGTTCGTCAAAAGTTTGGGTGGTTTTTTTATTTTTTTTTCACAGGCGTGTATTATACCAAGACTGCTACGGCTGCTTCTCATCTCGCGCGAGCGAGAGGTGGGAATGTGTATTGTAGCGTGGTTTCAAAGGAGTTGGTTGGAAAGGATGGGAGAAGAGGGCGTTGATCTGGATATTAGGGAAGGGATCGAAGGGTGTAGAATTAATAAGTATGTAAATGTATACGATATTGAGATGAAGGGTGTTGTCTTTTGTTTGGTCTGCTCTGCTGGTGTGAAATGTGGTCACTACTTCCAAAAGCAATACTTCCATTGCCAATGATTTTTTCGAGAGAGGGTGCGTTTTGATTTCTTTACCCCTCAATGAGTTCTAACTTCTTGTGTGTAATATATAACGCAGTCGGTGCGGGAGATTGGTTTACGCTTCCATTGTGTTATTGACTTCTCTTGACGAGTCTGGAATTTTTCAATTCTCGTTTCTGCTTCGATTTCGGGGTTCTAGTCAGTCTGGCTTCACTCACGCCTTGGAAAATTATGCTGTTTTGTGTTGCGTGTTTTTTATCACCCCTCCTCCAAATTTGATGTGGTATTTGGTTAGACAGTGTCCAGTCTAGGGGGCGGAAAGAGTGGGAGATAGCTTGGTTTTCGAGTCGCTCGCGTGCGTGCGTGCGAGTAGTTGGAGCTCGGAGGTTTTGTATCCCAGTCGTGGGATTATATTGCTCTGTTCCGCCCAAAGGTCGCATGGCTTCAGTTACGACGTTTGCATTTCGCCTTAGTGACGCAGTTCGTGGCGACAATGCTGAGTTTAGGACGTGGATGAGAACGCCACCAGTTGGGTGTGATGGCGTCGGGTTTATTTGTATTGCCTCTTGTGGAACGTGGAGTGCTGGGGTCCACACCACGAATTAGATGTTTCTCTAGATCTCATCATTCCTGGACGCGTTTCAAGGTCAATGCATGGCGATGGCGATGGCGATCGTCACAGCTGTCACACGGCTGTCACATGCGGGCTGACGCATCGATCGAGTCTGTTTCTGAAGATTCCATGATTCCATAATTCGTCCGATGGCGGAGCCCAAATATTCACTGGACTTATAAAATACAAAAGTGGGACGGGACGATGCTTCCCATCAACCTCGAGCTCTCGCCATCGTCCAATGCCAATACCAATGCTCCCCAAAAGGCCCTCTAATGCTCCCAATCTATCGTTCGTTCGAGACAGCGATAATATACATTCCATGAAGAAAGAAGAAAGAAAAAAGAAATATGTAAAGTTACAACCCACCCAAGAACCCCTCTCACGCAATACTGAAAGTCTGTGTCGCGGCCCCCGAACAAGCCTGCTGATCCAACTTCCCCGCATTATCAAACAAGCAAACCGCACCATTGGAATTCTTCGGCGCAAGCACAATCTCATTCCCCCCACCAAACGGGAAAACCTGAGAATCCGTAACGGCTCCCCCGCCATCCGCCCGTCCCCCACAACTAAACATAAGAACCTGATCCCCCGCCGCCCTTCGATCATCAAAATTGAGACAACCCTGCGTCAGACTACTAACCACCAGCGTGCTATTCGCCTCATTGTTATGCACGCCCTTGGTAACGAAATCGAACTTCTCGCCCGCTGCGCCCGTACAATCCCTCACCGCGACCGGTATCAGATTTTCGCGGAAGTCGCCCGCGGTGGCGTCGACGAAGAGACATTGGCCTGAAGAGGTTTTTAGGGAGGCGGAGGTGAAGGCGAGGGTCGCGGTGGTGTCTTTGGGGTTTGCTTCTGCTGCCGCGGAGGGGTTGAGGACGCCGCCTGCGCGGGAGACTGCGCCTGAGGCGGCGGGGTTGGCGGCTTGTTGGGAGGAGGCGGGGGCTTTGGTTAGGGTTGCTAGTGTTGTTGATGAAAGGGTAGGAACGGCTGCTGCTGATGTGGCTTTGGGAACGGGTGATGAAGGTGCAGCTTGGGATTTCGATGTTGGGATGGCGGCGGATGTCGATGCGGCGACTGAACTTCCAATTGCTGGAGCAGCTGCTCCTGATGCGCCACCGAATGAAAATGATTGTTTTGCATCGCCAGCCGCACAAGGAGCTTGATCCAATACATTCCCAGCGGTGACGGTCAAGCATACATTGTTTCCACTCTGGGGTTGGAAAGCCAATGGCCCAGCACCACCCGCGAACTTGAAGAGCTGGGACGGCGTAACGGCACCGCCGCCATCTGCTCTTCCACCGCAGGAGAACATGATGACTTGATTGCCCGCTGCTCGTCGATCATCAAAGTTCATACACGCTTGGGTCTACAGCAATCAGCAGTGATCACGAGATGCGGGGGAGGATTCATACCAAAGTATTAACAAGCAGCATCGTGCCAGCCTGATCATCATGTTTCCCAGCCGTAATCACATCCCATGACTGCCCCGCACTCCCATCACAAGCCGCGACCTGAATCGGGTTCAAATTCGCGCGGAAATCTCCAGATAGCTCATTGACGAAGAGACATTGTCCATCTGAGGTCTAGTTGATTCGTGGATTAGCCATGCAAGCAAGAAGTTTCGGTAGGTGGAAAGTTTCTACCTTGATAGTAGTAGAAGAAAAGGCCCGCGTAGCAGTATCGTCTCTTTGCTGTGCTTCCTCGAAAGCAGCTTGGTTCAACGCAGCTACGGTTCGTACTTCCACCGGGCTCGCAGCTGCGAACGCGACAGCGCCAAGGATGAGGGGTAGCGAAGAGAACATTTTAGAAATGAAGGTGTAGTATCTGGTAAAGGAATGTGATAGAATGGAATGCTGTCCAGCAGTGATCTAGAAAAAATGAAAGGTAGAAGAAAGAAAGATGACGATCCTGATGCTTGTACAAAAGCTTCAAGAATGAGGTACCTACAGAGGTTCATATAAACATCTCCCACCTGGTGCACCCCGCAGCCTCAAAAGAAATAAAATTTGAGGCGCCAAAGGGGGATTCCCACATACATGTTTCAATCCACTCTCCCGACTCTCTCGAGCCAAAATCGCTTCATTGGAAATGGGATGCGCAAACAAGCGGAGAATTGGCCTCGACATCGGTCGGGACTGAAACTCGCAGCGTGTGAGCTACCGTCTGATGTTCGGATTGCCGCCAGGGATGACACGCTAGCCGAAGATCTGATACCCGCTTCCCGTAGGTCATTGGATGCCCCTGAAGCCTCTTTTTTAAGCGTGGGGAGCTGAGTGGATGGGGAGATCGGGATGTTACTCGTAGCTGCACGATAATGACTTGCGATGAAATAGTTGGAAACAGGAGTTGGACGCTACACTGCAGTCTACAAAACATCTAGAGGAAAGACACGGGAGCAAGTGCGATTTTGTTCTCGCGCGCGGTATATTGGGGGTTTATGAGTCGATATGTTTCTGCGTTCGTTGTGAATGCGGATCTGGACGTGAGTTATTATCGAGAGTTTAGCGCTCACGACTCGACTTCTGCGAAACTGACCTCCCCTCGCGCAAATGCGATTCATTCCATAGACTGCGCAACTGATTCCGCTTTGAGCGTTCTGTGCCACTGGAAAAGGCATCTATGAGACGATTCTAACACCATGATGTAGACTCCTTTTACCTCGTGCAATTTGCAGTTAAGGTGGCAATGGAAGGATTCTTTCCCATGAGGCGATCAAGTGTGTTTCAGATGCCATCAACAGCTTCAAGTTATTCTGCAGTTATGTCGCGGTATGAGCAGCATTCTCCTCAGTCATAGGTCTGGATTAAAGGTGTGTTTACCTATTCACTAATGTAGAATGGTAATTGTGAGCTCACCACCCTTTAGGCACGTCTTTCAAAGGTGAAGATTTGGCACTTGATATCCACAGCCCGCCTACAACACTTTCCAAGATACAAAATGTAAGTATAGGACGTCAGTATCAGGAAAGGGCGTCAGGTGCCTCGTCGATGATTTTGTACTTCAAAACAAGACATGCTTCCAAGATCACATCTCTGTACTCGGTCTCCTGATTATAAGTAATCAGATGTCCCAACTCGACTATCGAAATTGGGTTGTCAAGATATGGAGTATAAATAACCGACTATGAACGCCAGTAAAGCGTATCAAAACGTAAAGACTGAAGAAAGAGTGGGACAGCCTCATGACATCCCAGAGTAATCCATTGTGCTGTCTTGAAAGCCGCAGGCCCTTCTGGCTTTCCCGTCATGACTGCTTTGCTCTTGCATGTTCTGTTCGCTGACTTCGAATTCGGCTCCTTGGCTGCTGAACGTCGAATGGGTGTTTGATTCCTCCATAATTTCGTCTTGCTCCGTCAGATGTGTTCCAGCCTTCCCGTTGTGCCTTTGTGCTCTGCTCTTCCATGCTCTGTTTGCTCATCTCAGCTGTTTGGCTGCTGGTCCGATTTTCTGCATCCTACGCCCGTTCCTGATGTTGGTATCCTTCCTGAGCTTGTCAGTAAAGGTACTTACCAATACTAAACACGAAGTTTTCCTCCCTCCTGGTGGAGAGAAAAAGCGGCACTAAATGTGTCACACCGAGCGGAACAATCAAAATCCACAATATTCAGTACCGCTAGTTTTGTCCAGCGGGAGCTTCCTTGGGATCCAGGCTTTGGATAACTAAATTAGACATGAGTGAGAAGATTATGTCCGTATACCTGTAAAGGTCGGAATACAAGCCGCTAAAATGTCTCATCTTCAATGAGGCATTCACTTTAGAAGTATGAATAATTCTTTTTTTCTTGGAAATTTCATTGTCTCATTTTCTTGCCCAAGTGTTGAATTTCACAATGAATTCTTAATAAGGATTAAGAAGCTTTGGGGATCTCATATTCCACTTTTATTACATTACTGGCATTCATTCCGCTAAATTTGACTTGGAATGACGAGAACGCTGCAGTCAATTCAAGAACCCGCACTTCTTAGAAGGAATCTCAACCTTGCTTGCAGAATAGACCATTAGATTCTGCTAAATTTCATTCTACTGGGTTGTTTCCTCCGCGCAATAACTATGTGGAAAGAAATCGTCAAGTCAATTAATGATCGTTCAAAGTATCCCCCTATCCAAATATGACAAAACCGAGAAATCAAACATCACGGTCAACTTTCTGCGGAAGCTCTAGATCAACCATCCTTATCCCCAGTGATGTTCGTTTCCAACAAGATCGTATCGAGCTGTGACTGAAGGGCCACAAAACAACTATTTGAGCGCTCAACGATTTAAGTCTATGCTAGCTCTGTAGGGTGCATGTCCGCTGAAGGGTGCATGTTTCCGGGGTGCATCTCTGGAGAGGGATGCATTTCTGAGGAAGGATGCATATTTCCGGGATGCATCGCTGCCGAAGGGTGCATATCTGCGGATGGGTGCATATTTCCAGGGTGCATATCTCCAGAGGGATGCATATTCGGGTGCATATCTACCGATGATGGGTGCATATTCTCAGAGGGGTGCATGTCTGTAGACGGGTGCATGTTTTCAGAGGGATGCATCTCCGCAGAAGGGTGCATGTCTGTTGATGGGTGCATGTCTACCGACGGGTGCATGTCGGAGGATGGGTGCATATTTCCTATCAATAATCGTAACATCAGTATAGTTTTAGAGAAACTTTTAAATATTCTTAAGAAGGCCGGAAGTATTTTCACAGAAGGATACAATAGCAGAAAATGCAAAAGATACCGAGTATCTTACCTTCGGGATGCATCTCATCTGAGTGCATGGACTTATGCATAGCGCCTATAGCAGGATAACAAGTCAGCTATATCAAGTCAAAAACAGTAAGTGGTTAAAGTTCAGAAAGACCGCAGATAGGATCTCCATCATGCCATTGGTCATCGAAGTGATTTTGGAGCGCGGCATGTTTGCTAGCCCTCCGCTATACTTCAATCATCCACGCGACTTCGAACATTATTAACAAATGCCAAAATACGCGGAAACGAGGTGTTTTGTGAGGCAGAAAATTCTCTGGAATATATTCTGGCGAAAGTGATGGGTGCTCCTAGCCATGACGGGACCCTTACCTTCTGGGTGCTATTGAGAATCAAGAGTCAGTCTCGCTTCAATTGACCAGTATCACAAGAGGAAAGATACTCTTCGCGGGCTTTTTCAGCTCACACGAGAACTGTCTCAGAAAACCCCGTGACAAGAGAAGATGGGAGTAGAAAGTAGTGATGCTTGGGCAACTGACCATTTCCCCGTGCATGTCTCCGTGCATCTCCCCATGCATTGATTTGCTGTCTTCGTCGTGCTAAATAACATATGAATTAGCTTCTATTCTCAATGGGGAGAGGTTTTCAGAGTTATGAAATGTTTCCAAATTCTCAACTCCAGATGAGATCTCGATAGCTATTTCCGATATCTAGGGAAAAGGGTCGTGGACAAATTACCATAGTGTGCATCGAGTGCATATCATGCATATTATGCATCGTGTGCATGTCTTTATGCTGTTGAAGAGTCAGTGTCTATTATTTTCAATCGTGCTTTCGAAGGAGAAAATTATCAAGAAAAGTTTTTAGGCATATCCGAGGAGCTGGCTTCGAGATATTTCTCAGTCCATGGCGGAATACACTTACCATTGAACCTTCATTAGCGTGCATCTCATGTTTGAGTCCAGCCCAGTCCGCATCAAAGGTGATAGCAGACACCACACCAACATAGTCAAGAGGCAAGCGGCTCTTGAACATGGCCTCACAGTGGTCGACGTGCTCCTCCGTATCTGAGCGGGCTTCCATGACAACGCCAGTCCACTTTGATCTTATAGCCTTTCGCCAGTTGAAGGTGCAGTGAGCAAGGTGCCATGCTTGAGTGTTGTAGTAGTAGATGCCAGTGTCGGCGAGACTGGCAATTTGGTCGAGGGTATATGTTCCAGTCTTGTCGTAATCAGTGTAGTAAGTCCAAGATCCATCGGGCCCTGGGCCAGCACGGTTGAACTCAGCGGTGAGGTCTTCGTCGATACATTCGGGACGAAGCCAAGCTGATGCAAGGGAGTCAAATCTGCAGTTCAAAGCCCGAGCTTCAGCAAAAGAGCTGCCACATGCGCAAGAGACTCTCTGTGGCTTGTGGAAAGTCTTCCACAGCTTGGTAGAAATGTTGAAGATGCTCCAGAGAGTGAGCCAGGAGACGAGGATTCTCAGAGCCCATTTTCCAATGCGGGCTCGGCGGGAACGGCGAGTTCGGATGTGGTGTCCAAGATCCAGATCCTCAAAGGACTCGGAGCTGACTCGTCCGTTGAGAAGCTTCTCGGACTCCATGTTGTCTCTTGTGTTGAGATAATTTAAAGTGATGATGTAAAAGTGTTTCTGTTGGAATGTTGTCCAACACAGACTTGTTGGAAGTCGTGTTATATCTTGGATAAGACAAGTAGGTGTGGGCGTTATCTGTCTATTTCAAACCAGCTGATAGATCCTCCAAGCAAGAACGCCTAAGCAGGATGCAGGCGAGGGAGCCGTTTACAGGATCTATTGAGTGAGTTGGTGCGGGGTAGAGTTGCGGCCAAGGGTTCTAGGTATACCCTTGACGTGCGAATAGATTAACAAATTGAAAATCAGAAGCGACTTACCCATCACTAGAAGAGACATGGTACATGCGTAAGTTCTGACTCTTATCTAGGATGTAGCACAGGTAGCCCGGCATCAACAAACAAGCCTCCGGGGTTATCGATCCATATCGAACTCGAATGAAAGTAAATTCGATTATATTGAAATTTAACCATGCCCTTAGGCTTGAAGAACAAGTAATTAAATCCCGTTGCAGGCTGCCTACGAGAGCTATGCAACAAAATTCTGAGGTAGCAAAGATCTTACAACCGGATCTCGATCTCCAATCAACGTCGCATGCTCGGTCCGACCACCGCTGAGATAACTTCAAGAAAGATGATTCGAGATCTATATGGTATGTGTTGGTTTGCGTTGGCCATTTCGTGGACGTCCTTGCTTATGCTTCTGGATCCTTTACCGGACATAGCTTGTCAGCAACGAGCTCTGTTAGAGTGGAGAATTTGTCAGATAACAGCAACCTTCCAAAAAGTGTGGGGAACCCACCCCCACATTCGAACTCTCAATGCAGTCATCCTTGCGCGGGAGATGTATGAAACATTATCGGCAAGACCCGCTTGCAGGCTCGGATACTACGGACCGAATCTAAAGTCCGAATGCGCGAAATTCGAATTGAAGTTCGGTTGGTAATAATTAATTAGTCCGTTAGACATTAGCTAAAAGAACGCTCACTTCAAACCTGCTGTATATGTTGGCAACCCAACGCTGACTAGAAATGTTCCGGTATTTTAGTGAGATTGAAGGTTACCAAGACCTTAGGTCTCCTTTTTCCAACCAACAGTCCACGGTGACCAGATTGGGGCTGTGCCGCACTGCAGCATTAAGATCTTATCCATTAGTGGTATTGGCAAGACACATTGCATCAAGCTGCATAGGAACCCCTGACAGTGAGGCGGGTATACGGACGAATCTCACTCCCGAATGGGCCGGTATTGCCGTCCATGGGTTTGAATGTGGTTTTCACCGTGGAAACATTTCTACACGCGCGACGCGGCTGCAAGGAAAAGACCCGATTGCGTAGCCCCTGGCCAAACTTACACGAACCCAGCAATCGGAGAGTATACGCCGTACGAAGATCTATCAAAATGTCTCCGAGGAGGATTCTATCTGCCGGACACCTTTCAAAGTGAACTTGACTTTGGAACCGCTGTACCCTGAGAGCACTCGAGTAATCGAATACTTAGAAAATAAATTAACACGTTGAATTTGTAGCTAATCTTCGTTCACAGTGTTTGAAATCCAGTCTATGTTTGAAATCCAAACGGGTAACACAGTAAGTTATTCTAAACCCAGTCCACGAAGTCTTACGCCATCCTGTGGGAAACTACGTCAGCTTTGATCCTATCAAAGCGCTAACTAGCACGTCTGAAACATATATAAATACTCGGAGTCCAAGGCCTCTGATCAACCACTAAAGCTGAGAAGCAAACCGCCAAAATGCCCACAGCTGACATCGCTCCAAAGCCCCCCGCGGCAAAACTTGCTAATACAGGATACAAGGAGATCTTTACTGGTCCAGGAGGTTTTGACAGGGAAGTCGAGGTCAACGGGAACGAGACCTATGCCCCAGCATCTGTAAGTCGAAGAAACACGGCCAACACTGCATATGCGTACTGACGCGCCGTAGTATCCTGCGTACCTTCCAACTTGGGACCCCTCCCAAAAATATCCCCCTCTTGAGCCATTTGATCATGTAGAGCATGGTCTAGATGCCGACAAGACTTTCCCAGATCTCATTCCTGCTGACGCCGAGAGAGAAGATCTGACTCCCACCATTGGTTCGATCGTACGAGGAATTCAAGTCAGCAAATTGAACTCGGCGGGAAAAGACCAATTGGCACTCCTTACAGCGCAGCGAAAAGTTTTGGTTTTCCCCGACCAAGACTTTGCTGCGCAGCCTATAGAAGATGCTCTGGCTTTTGGGGGGTACTTTGGCCGCCACCACATCATGTCCATCAGCGGGACTCCAGAAAATCATCCGGAGATCCACATTGTTCATCGCGGTGCCGGAGATAAGAAAGTTCAGAGTACCCTGGCCAGCCGAACTACGAGCATTGTCTGGCACAGCGATGTGACCAACGAAGAACAGCCCCCAGGAACTACTATCATGTACATGCTGGACACGCCCAAAGTGGGAGGCGATACATTATTCTGTGACAATGTTGAAGCATACAAGCGGCTAAGTCCAGAATTTCAAAAGAGGCTGCATGGTCTCAAGGCTGTCCACTCTTCGATCGAGCAAACGGAATCAAGTAGATTGATTGGCAGCATTGTGAGGAGGGAACCCACAATGACCGAGCATCCCATTGTGCGGACACATCCTGCAACAGGGGAGAAGGCACTTTTCGTCAATCCACAATGTGAGTTCTGAATTACCTGCATGAAGAAAGGAGCTGACACGCCAGTTCAGACACCAGATATATAGTTGGCTACAAGAAAGAAGAGAGTGACATGCTACTGAAGTGTGTCAACCATTGCAGACATTCATATCAAAGCTGACTAGAGTATCAGATTCTTGTATGATCACATGGCCTATGGACTGGACTTCCACGCGCGTGTCAAATGGGAACCAAACGCAGTGGTCGTCTTCGATGTACGTCTACCTCTGATGACGCCAATGATCACTGATTGACCACTTTGTAGAATCGCGTAGCAAACCACTCTCCGTTGTTAGACTGGAACAGTGTAAGTAATAATGGATCTGAAAGAGAACTCGCTGATTTCCTGCAGGGTGAGCGTCGTCATTTGGCTCGGCTGACACCGCAAGCTGAGCGACCTTATGAAACACCTTTTGAACCTGCGGAAGAAGGTTTGGCAGATTCAAATGGGCGTTGAGTATTTGAGAGACTACGGAGGGGTTCCAATGCGAGTTGAGTCTATTGCCTAAACTTGGAAAGCAATGAAAATTGGAAACGTTGGAGTAAATCTTGAGTACGAGGAACAAGCTCCAAAATCCAACATGAAGATAAATAAGCGGTGGCTCGACCGTAGAGCACCATCTTTTTCGTATCGTAGATATGCAGATATGATTAAAGATCTCCCCGAGGAATTAATATGCATCATGTCGTGAAAAACATTGTACAGAAAAAGAAGCTTGAAAAAAATGATAACCCAAATGAAACCACGAAGGACAGTTTAACAAGTTTCACGAGCACCAACATACGAATGACAAAGATTGGTTAACGCCACTTTGCTTTTGACGCAAGATTATCAATCACAGGCAAAGATCGGCGCCCGTGGGGGTGTGATCAGATGCCTAACACCCCGCACTCTCACCGCTTAATTCGGACGTACCCGATGACGGCGATGTAACTCCATCTAACCAGCATCAGCAATGCCGCTATGACTTCGCTCACGGCAGTGTGGCACTCTTCTAGATTTCATTTCAATACTATAGCGTAGAGGTTATTCAATCGCATTCCATTCCTCGTAGTTTGCTGTTGCGAGGCTTGCACTTTCCCCTGCCGACCAAATCTCGCAATCTGAGTCTTCTGGCTTGGTCTTAGGTCAGCGGAGTCAAACATGGTCATTGAAGAAAAAGAGAAATACTCAACAGATGGTTCGAATGACACGACGAAGATCTCGACAGAAAATGAACGTGGGAGTATCCGAAATGGCGTCTCCAACAGTACCTCGATTTCAGCGAAGGAGGAACTTGCAGGACTTTCACAAGTAGAAAGCCGGGCGTCGAAGAGAAGGGAAGGCACAACCTCAGCCTCGCTTCAAACGCCCTCGAAGAAGAGCAAACTACGGCGTCTGTTGGACGCAGTCCGCACTCGAAATTCGGACGCAGTCGGCCCTCCCCCAGATCGTGGTATCAACGCGTGGTCCCAAGTTGCACTCTGCCATTTAGCGATTTTCAATACCTGGGGCTATATCAACAGCTTCGGAGTTTTTCAAACGCACTACACATCTACACTGAAATTACCTCCATCCACAATCTCTTGGATAGGCTCCCTGCAGATCTTCCTATTATTTTTCCTGGGTTCCTTCTCCGGGCGTGCCACTGATGCCGGCTTCTTTCGAATCACATTCATACTCGGCACGTTGTTCCAGTTGTTGGGCGTATTTGCGCTTTCGGGTGCGACGCAGTATTGGCAAATGTTGTTGGCGCAGGGAATTTGTACTGGCATTGGGAATGGCCTGGTATTCTGTCCTAGCTTTGCTATCCTCTCGGGATATTTTTCAAAAAATCGTGCGTTAGCAATTGGGATTGCAGCAGGAGGATCAGCAACTGGCGGGGTAATATTTCCCGCGATTGCATCGAGATTACTGCCACGCATCGGCTTTCCCTGGACAGTTCGAGTCATCGGCTTCGTGATGCTGAGTACGGCGTGCCTCACAATTCCATTATTCAGGTCAAGGCTAGGTCCAAGGCGAACCGGTCCGCTTCTGGAACTTGGAGCTTTCAAAGAATTCCCGTACCTCCTATTCAGTATCAGCATGTTCTTGACCTTCTGGGGGCTTTACTTTGCCTTCTACTACGTCGGCATCTGGGCAAAGCAAGTACTTGGCGCAAGCAATACGACAACTATTGATGTGCTCAGCGTGATGAATGGGTTGGGGTTGTTTGGTCGGCTCTTGCCAGGATATGTCTCTGATCGATGGACAGGCCCTCTCAACAGTCTGCTCCCGTTCGTGGGCTTTTCAAGCGTTTGCCTCTTCTGTTGGGCTGCCGTGAACAGCATTGGTGGCGTGTATGTATTCGCGGTGTTTTACGGATTCTTTGCAGCCGGTATTCAGAGCTTGTTTCTAGCTACTCTCGGGAGCCTGACCAAAGATCCTAAAAAGGCGGGCGTGAGGATGGGTATGGTTCTGACGGTAATCAGCGTGCCAGCACTTACTGGGTCACCACTTGGTGGGGCACTGGTGCAGAGAGGGCATGGGAGCTATCTATATGCCCAAATGTTTGCTGGCACGTCAATGGCATTGGGATTCATATTTTTGATGGCAACCAGAGTAGCTTCAGTTGGCTGGAAGTTCAAAGTGAGGTTGTGAGAAATAGGATGTACATAGAAATTTCCAGGGCCTGGTGGGAAGTCCACGATTTGGACTCCCGTCGCTGAAGAACATGAAAGTATCCATCAAGCTGTAAAAATTTTCCCGCTCGGTGTCAAACGTATTGAGATATGCTTGTAATGGAGTAGAGATGCTTCGTATAAGTGATCGATTTAAGTCCTTCTCAGGGGCCGGCCATCTTTCTAAAGACTGGAAGGGTCGAGTCCCGAAAATATATCGTTCCAATCGAAATCGACACCCTGTTCAAAGGTTTGAGCCAACTCATTGAAGTACGACGACAGGTCTTCCCCGTTTGCGAACGGATCGTCCGTCATACCCGTATCGCCGGAACCATTCACGTCAAATATTCCTGATGAGCCCATCGGAACTGCAATGGATGCATCGAAACTTTGGGTGGGAATGGCATTCTCAATCATCCCCGCCGACTCCATCGAGAGTTTGTCAATACCAATCCCAGGTTTCGGTAGCTGATCCCCAGTACGCTTCGGCGGCAGTAATTTGTGTTTTCGTAAAACATGCAGCAGAGAATCTAGAAATTTCGCTGCTGTCTCGGACTCGTGTCTTGCCTCTTCAATTATTCGAATCGCTTCTGCAAGTTCTTTTCGCTGTTTCTCTTGCTGAGCAGATGACTTGTTCTGGCATAGGTCCATGAGGACTACTATACTTGCCATGAAAATAGATACTAGGAGTCCCAGAAATTTGTAGCGTATCGTCGTAGTGAGTCCTGAAGTGCCCAGTTGTGCCTCCAATTGAATAACCTTACGGGCAGACTGGAGGCATATTTGTCTCGAAGATGCGTACGTCGAATCCACAAATCCGCGACTGAAGTAGGGGAAGTGAAGTGCGCAGCGTTGTGAATACAGAAGGCCAAAGAACATGTATCCCTGGTGAGCAATATCTGCAGCCCGTGAAAGATCCAGCTGGTAGGTAGCGGCGAGCTCTGCCGCGGACATCAAAAAGAATTGCGGGGTATTGTTTATGAGTGATTGCAGCTCCGTATCTATATCCATGACAACATCATGGCTTGGACCGTTGGCCATCACGAGAGGGGTACGGTCAACCAGTTGGCGTGATATCTCTGCTAGGCGAATTCTTTGCAGAGAGTACGACATTGTGGTTGGTTGAGATAGAGGCTTTTCGGTGAGGATCATGCCATCTACCAAGTCTTCATCATTGAGATTGAGAGGCTTTCTGGTCAACATATGGCGCGGGTTACATTGATAAACTCCTGAAGCGGTGCCCCGAAATCTTGATGGAATTTGCCAATCCGTGGCAACAAGATACCACCACACTCTCCGTCCAATTTCAGTCTGAACAGTTTTTGCTGAGCCTGCATTGGATGGATGATCTAAGACATGAAGTCCTAGTTCTCTGGCTAGCAGAAAGCATGTATTGAAGAAGGATCTGGGTCTTCGAGAAAACCCTTCCATACTCAACATGACAAATGATGCAATACACATTCCTTGTATGCCTTCAATGGAAACGCGTGTTGTTCGATGAGAAACATCTAGCACGTCTTCAATCGCTTTGATCCACAACTGCGGCTGGCCGTTGGCTTCCTCAGATGTAGCAAATACGCCTCGTTGGCAATCCTCTTGCACCCAAGAGTGAGTACAGCTGGCAAATATAGCAAGTAGCAGGATTATATTCCCTGGGTCAACCCGGCCTTGTTTGCTCAGAGACTCATAGACATCGTCGAGCACAGCTGGTAACGAGGGAGTATGAACGACATGGTGGACGTGATCCATGTCTCGAATGTACTTTTCGAGAAGCATCTTGGCCTCGTGATACTGTGGGAGCCATACACATCTTAATGGCTCGACATAAGCAGATGATAAATAGGCGCTCTGATTGATATATGACTGGGCTCCAACGATTTGCTGAATTGGGCATGTCCTGAATATAATTTTATTCAATGGTGTTTGATCCTGTGGATGATTGTTAGAATTGGACAATGTTGAATGGGCAATTTCTACCTGTAGGGTGTGGCCGTAATAGATGCTTTCGAGCCAAGCAACGTCATTATCTAGGAGGTCCTTTTGAGGCAATACATTTGGTTTTTGTGGTTGCTGGGTATAAACTTCGCCGTTCTGGGAATTCTGCTGTGAATGGTGCCTTGCGCTTCCGTTGTCTGGTGATTTTCGACTTTCCACAAGTTCTTCTAGCTTTCGAATGCGTTCGAGGAGTTCAGCCTCTGAGGAACTTGAAAGCCCAGCCGAAGGCCGAGCCACGTCTTCTAGATCGCAATGGATGCGGCGAGATACGCAGTTGGAGCATGGGGCTTCTCTGCTGCAGCGCAGCTTTCGGGACCTGCAGAAGCGGCAGGACACAGGTCTTTGGCGAGGACCCTGCAGCTGTTGGGGTTTAGGCATTATTGCCACGGCTTTTCCACGGAGGTGAAGATATTTGAGAGATCATCGAATGAAAGAACGAGTGGTGATATTACTCAAGTCTGGTGCGCGTCGGGGATTATCCGCGGACTTTCCGCATTGCTGACAACACGAATCAAAAGGTGGTCCAGGGCAGAGTGGGGCCAAATTAAATGCGAGCTCGAGAGTACCTAACGATCAAGTTATATCGAGACTGCTCGTCGATGATAAGGCATAAGTGATGCTAGACGTAAAAGGGATGCTGATGTTGCGATTTATGTTTGAGGTTGACCGTTGAGACTGCCCCTTTTAGTGCCCCACCGCGGATCAACATTCCTCCGATGCCACTCCCTATTTGCAAGTCAAGGAGGTATTCGACAAATTTCAATTAAATGTTATTCTAGTTTTCGGAAACACAGAAACCCCCCTTGAGTGGAGAGTCTATTCTATATTCTAAAGTCCACAAGAAACTAGAAGTGTCCATATCTCACTCCCAACACCCTGGCCATTTGCGGCGGCCTCCCAAAATTTCTAATCAGAGATTGATCTGGGAGAACTTGCTCTCTCGAATCCGCTGACCAAATGTCCAAAATAGAAAGGGCACCGGAATAAAAGCGACAGCAATAAATCCCAAAACCGATGTACCCCATCCCAATCCCAAAGCGTTGTACATGCTATTCCCCGCCAAGGGAAGGAGCGTCCCAAGAAGGGATCGAAAAACGGTCGCCGCGGCTGATACAGAGGCTGCATATTCAGTATAAGCATCAACCAGATAAGTACTAGCTGGGACCTATGCAAGTTAGCCAATATCTCGTGCGCCAGAGCTCGAAACTTGCTATAATGGTGAACAGTCCGAAGCTAAAGATTACAGTGCCGATAATTGGAACAATCCAATGAGTTTTTACTTCTGCTGTCCAGCCGTACAAGAATAGAGCAACCGGTACTGCAAGGGCGCCGATGAACACTATACGTTATCTGTATCAGTATTGCGCGATCAAGAATTATGGGGCTATTTGCAACTTTTCAAGATTCACTATCTTCCTCATTGTCTCTGCTCTTCTGAGACATTCTAAGAAAGCCAGTGAATCTTTTAAAAGACCAGATAGAGAGACAAAAGGCTTGAAGATTATCATACTAGCTGGAAGGCGATACTCAGGTTTCGGGTTTCCCCCGTTACGCGCGGTTAGTCTTTTGACGAGTCGGTCTGAGAGTGCTCCGCAGAGGACCACGCCGAGGAAAGCTCCAACGCCCGTGCCCAGGTATGTCAGTCCTACGCTATCAATCGAAAAGCCATACTGGCCCTCAAATACGCGAGGAAAAGTTGTGAATAAGAGGTATAAATAGCCGTATACTACTGCCATGTAGAGCGACATCAAGAATACGATTGGAGACAGAAACAGCATTTTGATCGGCCGCACAATCGAGAATTGGAGCAGCTGCTTAGGACTTTTGAGTGTATCGAGCCTAGATCGGAGCTTTGGGTTTCCGGTCTCCTTTTGCAGTCGCTTCGTCTTCCATTGTAAAATTACGTAGGGGTAGGATTCATGTATGAACAGAATGCCTGCTACCCAGACAGCACCAGCCTGCAGTCACATCAGTAAAATGGAATCATCTTTCAAGCTCAAACAACTTACAACTATAGCAATGAGCCAGAAAATCCATCGCCATCCCTTGGCTTCAGCGAGATAAGCACCAGCTATTTATATCAGTCACAAGCTCAAAGAATGGAGACGGACCCCTACCTAATGGGCCAAACGTTGGTCCGATCAGTGGTCCCAGCATCCAACACATCATTGCCATCCCACGTCTCTCCAGCGGTACCATATCAGCAATCGATCCCGCCCCAATCGTAATGGGACAAGATGCAGCAATACCAGCAAAGAGACGGAAAACGATGAGGGCATCGAGACTGTTCGCAACTGCACAAGCAATGCTGAAGATCAGAAAGATGGTATTACAGACATTATAGACGATGGCCCGTCCATATATTTCGGAAAGAGGTGCAATAAGAAGAGGTCCGAAAGAGTATCCGAGGAGGTAGACTGAGGTTACGAATGCGCCCAGTGTTTCGTTGTCGGAGTGGAATGTCTTCATGACTTCGGCTGTGGCGGGCGAGATTACTGTGGATGCGAGTGGACTATTTTGTCAGTCGCGTTCGCAAAAGTGTAGTTGAGATCCTACGATAGCATAGTGATGAGAGATATAATGCCAATAGCCGTCACTTTCTTCGAGGAGGACCAGTTCATAGGATTGGCGGGATCATCTGGTCCGTCCCAATCTACGATGCTGGGGTCTTTTGTTCCGATTTTCTCTGTGGAATCTCGAATACCTTGACGTTCCATGTCCTCATTGTAAGAGATGTCGTCAACCTGGCTTGTAATTTCAGAGTGCACCGAGGGTGTAGCTCCAAAATCTGCAGATTTCTCCATGACGGCCATGTGGGAGAAAATGAAGAGAAAGCCAAATAAAATTTAAAAATAAAAACTCTGAAAGTGAATGAACACGAAACACAAAGTTTAAATATAACAACTTCGTGGACAGTTTTTAAATGTTTTGAAATTGCTGCAAACCCTAGCGCGCGGGCCAACACCCGCGGAGTCTCCGTTGAGATAGACCCACCCTGGCCCCTTCCTTTTGGCTTTCACACATGCATTGCAAGCCCGGTGAGCCGAGCTCCTGGGGGCTTTCTGCAGTGGGAAAGCAGGTTGCTCCACAAGATGGGATTCGACACGGTCGTCCGATACGGGAGCAGGCAGATCCGTTTGACCAGTGGCCAGCGTCTCTTCAGGACTAGCTTCGCCACCGTCTAAGCTGAGATGAAAATGGAAGTGTAATTCGAATCTCGAAAATATGTTTGAAGTGACTGCTTTGATCCAATTGCTCCAACCAATTGGGAACCGATTTGGATTTTTCGAATGACTGACTTTGGATCTCCCTCTCGATTCTCAACGTATGTGGGCCATGGAAATCGTGGTAATGAAGCCACAAGTTCTGAACATCGTGATGGTGTCGAAGACCTAGAACACACGCCGGTACTGTGAAAGTGTAATGACGACCACGAACAGCCTCGGATTGATCGTAGTTGTCCAATTTCAATAGTTTCGTAAGTACGCGCCCGTCGTCAGGCTGTGTGATTGTGTCGTCGCCTTCGCTGGTACAGTACCATATCGCCCAATGACGCCAAGGAAACCAAGACATAGCATTGCAATATGTATCGTAAATATCGTAGGCGCGGAGATGTTGTATACCGTGTCTCAACCAGTCCCAGACCATCGAAAATCCAACAGTCGTGTTACCCGGTGTATTGTTACCCGATGTGTTACGTCCAAGGCATGCGCGAAGACCGCATTGCAATTCGTCGACGATACTGGCGTTAGTTCGGTTGCTGGAGTAGTCATGCTGGCCGACGACTTGATCAGATCTATCCGCAACTTTCGCCATGTTTAGGATCACGGCTGCCTTGTGGCCCCCATCTATTTCACTGCTCTGGTTCTCCGAAGTTGATTTTGCTGTGATGCTGATCATTGCCTTAGTCTTTAGTAAAGTCGTGTAGACGTTTCCCATCGGGGCATTCAAAATCCGCAATATTCAATTCCACTTTTTGTTTCTACCGCGATATCCTGAATACCCCAAGATGTGTGGAACATTCGAAATCCCCGATATTTAATGCTGCTTCTTGTGTCTACTGCGATCAGGGGAACAATTTGCATCTCGATGGTTGTGTTTCCAGACAAATCTGCATTTCTCCGTCGCCACCAATGTACAAGCTGCTGATACAGACTCTTGAGTAATTGGCACATCAATGTTTCTCTTGCTCGAACTGTTCCCTGATCTGCTGCCGTACAAAGTATTTGTCCGAATCTAGAGGAATTCTTGACAAGCAGGCTCTAACAACTCCCCCGTAATTTTGCCCAACATCGCCTGCAAAGGGAAACAGAGATATGCCAGTTTCGGGTGTGGCGATGGTACTCTATCTTCGCAGTATACTGTCTGGTCGCGGTCATAGCAATCTTTTCGATTGTCCCATTCCTCAGAGAAGATAGTGACATCGTAATGGCTCAGCAGCTTAGTGAGCCATGCAATCTCTGTCGTTAAGAGTGGAACAGCTTCAGGCCCACTGAGAACCAAAGCTATTTCTGGTCCAGGATCTGCAACAGTAACCGATTTCCATAAGTCGTAGCTTGAATTAAGGTAACTCTATTTTGATATGCCACAAGCAGCTTCTGACAATGATGGACGCCCATCGAGTGGAATCCCACGCATTTGGCTATAGTGGTGCAAATGGACGGCTCGATGCCTAAGATCAACGCCAAATGTAACCCTCCATCTTGATGCCATGTCATCATGTAATTTTAGATGCTGATGTAGCTTGTGGGATGTTATAGACTCTTCTGGCTCATTGGGGTCCGGTGAGAGTACATGAAGCGTCGAATTCGGGAACGGGAGTTTGAAGGGCTTCCCGAGAGTCAGTTTAGCGAACTTTAAGACTTTTAGTCTTGGACAGAAGTGGAAAATCCAGAGGATAATGGAAGAAACTGGGGGGGCGGGGAACATACCTGACGAGACGCTGTCTTGAGATTTGAAGGTTTGGTCAGAGGTGAAGTGGTGCCTGTGGTCCGAGAGAGGCTATCTGAAGAAGACTTTCCGGGTTTAGTGGAAGCATCGCTGGAAGCAATACTTGACGATGAAGATCTTCTTGATAAATCAGATGATGATGCGGCGTTCGAAGTTGTGGAGGAAAGACTCGAAGATGAAGATCTTCGGAGTATGTCATCAGTGATCCCACCCGAAGATGATATATTCAAGAACTTGGAAATGATGGTCGAGGTTAGGGGTTGTTTTGTTGTGCTGTAAGATTTTGATGATGAGCTCGAATTTGGAGTTTTGGAATGCGACTGTTCGGAAGAGTCACCCCGACCCGAAGAAGAAGAAGAATCCAATTGTGATGTCGTTTTCTCGTTTGTTATATGTTGCTGTGAGTTATCTGCTCCCGAGGGCGGAGATCCGTAAACACTAGGAGCATCGTTGCATTCGTACTGATTGTACGTGTTGATCCGACTGTTACGGTGAAAACGCGCGCTACCTCTTGGAGATTTGCTTCTGCTCGTAGCATTGCGTCAATGGTGACGCTCTCTCGACCGCTGCCCCGGGCGCCAGCTGTCTCTCTCCCTGCTTGTCATGGTAGGTTCTTGTCTAACCAGAAAGAGAGCCGATGATTTCAGATTTCCTAAAGTTTGTGAAGACAGAGAATAGAAAACGAGGAATTAGGCTGGTGAGATGATCCAGTCCTCGACAGAGCGCGATTTGGACGCTGGGGAGATGATGAGAAGTGAGAGGAAGACAGTGGATAGTCGAGAGAGATATGAGATACGGACCTGGTTGGGCATATTTGGCAAGGTGCAAGTCCGTCTTCAGTCTTCATATTGAATAGACGATATGACAGGAGAGGCAAGAGCGACTTGCTGTCAAACCCATGCAAACAGTTCTGGAAAACCTTAGGCAAGAGGTGCCCGAGGCCTGGCATCCGGGGTCGTGAACGAGATCATCAGCGTAGATGTAAGATAGTCGTAGAGTATAACATATCGTATCTCATCTGACAAATTCAGAACCGTGCTTTGGTGTTCTATTCCCAGGCCACCAAAGATGTCCAGGTACGGCTTTGGGTTGGGAAGTGTAGACCTCCTACGGATACTTGAGGAGTGATACCTAAGAGAAATCAGTTTCCAAGGGAGTGGCAAGATTCTCATATGATGATCGTCTATGGTATCTTCGATTTCGGGTGAGGTGATTGTGAATCGCGTGAGGATACCCTCGTTATTATTATCTCCATCCTCGGGCTTTCTATTTTCAACTATGTCGTTTTTTCCTTCGTGGCGGCTTTCAAACCTAGCGATTTGTGGTGCCATGTTCCTCCTGGTGGACAGAAAATGCGGCACTGATTCCGAATGTGTCTCCTCAACATCGGATGCAATGTCGGGCGCCACATGTGTGTGGCTCCGCGGTGGGGGTTACGGTTCTCTGGTTGTCGTCCAGGGCGATGAGTCGAGTAAAGTTCAACCGCTTTGTGCAGAAAACAACCCCTGGTTCTGCTTTTCTCAAATGCCTCTGCAAATGAGGAGTGGCATCCATATATACGGAAAATTAGACCTATCTCAGAGGTGTCGCAGCCTATAGCTCAAAGCGTCCCAGACCTTTGAAATTTATCCATACAGTCTTTCGATGGCGTCTTTCCCTGGTCAACATAGAATCCTACCTCAGGTGGTAAGCCTGCACTCATACTGAATTCATTTTCATAAAAGATCTTTAGGAAGAGGTCGACTCATTTGCGATGGCAGACGACAATATGGTCCTCGATGAGATGTTTTTCGACATACGACAAGCCTACTTCTCCTACAGAATATTCATGAGATCGCTGGTGTTTCCAAATGAATCTGCAATTATTTGTCGCCATCCGCGGAAGCAGCTCAGCAGCTTGATCAAAATATACGGTCGTCACGAGAGTGTGGGTTAGACTGCGCAAAATGGTGAGGTCGAGAGACTGTCACAATTGTGTAGTTTTAGGAAGGTGCTACACTATTTTGATTGTCCACGGCGGGCTCGATTAAAGGCGTCCCAAATGGGGTAATAATAACATTTGGTGTCGAACCTCGTATGGTAGAAAAAGTCTCGTATTAGTGTTTGTAAGATTGGTCAGCCAAGCCCTTCGAAAACACACCCATCAAAGAAGGCCGAGAACATCACCACTTGGTGTTAGGATATTTCTACTCGTTCAATCAACCCCAAGCCACAGATGTATACAACAGATTCCTACTGGACCCGCATCGGAGCCTGAGGAAGGAACCAAGGACCCGAAAATCCGGACCAGTCAGCTTCGTCAGATCGTAACGACTTGCAGCCCCTTGGTCGAACAATTCAAAGTGGGGATCTTGTCTGACAGTCTCACGCCCTTCCGCCCCGGCTACCGAGCTGCCGAATCCCAAGTTTTTGGATACGCGACGAAAATGCGGGCCATTCAAATGTACAGAAGTGGGGCACGCCCTATTGTCTTTCAGGATGTACGCAGCAGAGAGTAAACGGAAGCAGTTGGGCCACTTCTCAGCATAGAATAATTCATCACATCCTTGTAGTTCAAATGAAGAATAAAACCAATTCAAATTCTCCCGGGGTATCAATTCGTCCAACTTTCGAGAACCCTATTAATCAAAGTTTTGAACCATCAAGATGGCACCTTCAGCGACTTTACTGAGCAATTCGACTGTTCAAACAGAAACAAATACAGCTCTCAAAAACGTCAGCGGAAACAACAGCACCCAAAAATCTCTCGATGCCTCCCTTCTCGAGATCACTCGATCAACAAATCTCCGTGATGTCCCTGAACCAGGATCAGCCGAGCTCTGTAAATCTACCTCGATCGCTCCCTAAGACGTTCGAGCCCACCACTAACGGTCCTCACAGGGGAACAAAACATCTGCTGCGACCACATGATAACTGTGCCCTGGAAACACACCACCGGTTGGGGTACACCGCAACTGAAGCCCTATGGCGACCTCACCATCTCACCTGTAGCTTCTTGTCTGCACTACGGTGCGTCCCAACTTTCCCGAAAAGTCGATATCTCCCAAGACTAACCAAACATCAGCAACGCAATGCTTCGAAGGAATGAAAGCCTACCGCGGCTACGACGGAGAACTGCGTCTCTTCCGCCCAGATCTCAACGCCGCACGCCTCAATTCATCCGCGCGACGAATCGCACTACCAGGCTTTGAACCCGAAGAAGTAGTAAAGCTCATCAAGAAATTAATCGGTGTAGACGGTGCTCGTACGTTCACTTCTTCCTCCTATCCCCCAAATTGAACTGACAAGCAACACAAAGGATGGCTCCCCGCATCCCGCCCAGGCTCATTCATCTACATCCGCCCCGCACTAATCGGCAACGGGCGCCAACTCGGCGTGCAAATCCCGAAAGAAGCCCTCCTCTTCATCGTCGCCGTCCCTTGGCCGGACTTCTCAACCGAGTCACCCCCTCACTTGCCTCCTCGCGCTCCGGGAATGAGATTGTTGGCAAGCAAACAGGATGAAACTCGTGCTTGGCCAGGTGGGTTTGGACATGCGAAAGTTGGAGCTAATTATGGCCCTTCGTTTGTGGCGCATGGTGAAGCGCAGCAGCGTGGATATGATCAGATTCTGTGGCTGCTTGGTCCGGATTGTCTTGTGACTGAAGCTGGTGCGAGTAATTTTTTTGTAGTGATGAGGAATAAAGAGACTGGAGAGGAAGAGCTGATTACAGCGCCGCTGGAGGATAAGGTTATCCTTCCGGGCGTTACGAGGAGGAGTGTGATTGAGCTCGTGAGGGAACGACTGGGGAATGTGAAGGTTGTGGAGAGGACTTTTGGGATGGGTGAGTTGGTGAGTGCGTGGGAGGATGGGAGGATTGTGGAGGCGTTCGTTAGTGGAACTGCTGTGAGTTAAGCCTTCGCAAGAAAGGGGCAGGGACATGACTAACAAGAATAGTTTTTCATCATGCCAGTTTCGGCGATCAACTTCAAGGAGAAAGATTATAGTATACCCATGGCGGCAGGGAAGAGCGGAAAATATGCGGCAATGCTTAGAGGATGGTTGAAAGATATTATGTATGGAAATGTGGAACATGAATGGGGTGTTGTGATTGATGAGGAAGTCTGAAGACAAGTAAAAGAGATGATTTAGGGATGGGTCACGATAAGCGCATGAAACTTCGTTCGAAGTCCGTCGTTTAAAATACTAGAACAAAGAATCAAGAATAGAAATAGAGAAGGCAAAAACAATAGTATTATCATCTAATAAAGAATCAAGAACGCCGTGAGACTCTAATGCCACCAATTCAAAGAAACCTTCCACCACTACTTCGCCGTATTCTCCGCAGTAGTCAATTTTCTCTCCTCCACCAAAGCCTTCTCACCTGGAGGCAGGACCCTAATGCCACCAATTCTTAAAGGCGTTCCACCAGCTCTTAGCCGTGTTCTCCGTCGCAGACAAGTTCCTCTTCACCCTTGGTGAGAAGTCCCTTGCGCGCTTCTGGAAATTCGACGGCGGCTCACACAAATCGAGCCACATATCTCCGGTGCTTGCCGGGCATGCTCTCGTCTTCGTTTCAGCAGGCGCGTTGTACGCGGACTCGCAGACCTTGCCTGCTGGGCATTTGATCTGCGTGCAAGGGCCCTCGCCAACGCCGTTGCCCGTGGGCGTCAGCTTGACGTTTTGGTTGTAAAAGGGACTTCCAGCGGAGGCGGCGCCTGCGCCGTCGATGTTGCTGAGGTCCCAGTAGAGGATGTCTTTGTCAATGGTGTATTCGTACTGGAGGACACCAGGGACAACGCCGTTGGAGATTTTGATGGATGTCCCTGCGCCGTCGGAGATGAAGGGGAAGGGAAGTGTGGTGCGTCTCGCAGCGATGGTGTAAGGGGCTGCGCCCGGTTTGTCGGAGCAGATTCCGTTGGGCCCTGCGTTGCAGCTACCGTTGTGGGACTGCCAGGCTGTAACGTCGTTTTGGCACCAGTTGGTGACCATGAGGTTGGCGAAGGTTGGGGTTGCCAGAGCGGCCAGCGCTGTGGTGATTGTTGTAAAATGCATGATAACGGTTTTGTGGAAATTACAATAAGTTGTTAATGGAGGAAAAAATACAATGAGCATCGAAGACAATTTATAGTTGAGATGGCAGATGAAAAGGCTCTTTGTACCTCGATGTACTTTTTAAGAACTATTGTTAGGAACCTTTCCGTGAACTTTGTTCTCTCGTCTTAATGGGTTTACAAGGGAAGAACAAGACAAGGATATTGTTACAATTTTTCAACGAATCAAGCATTCATTGACAGAACAAGTCTCGATCGATGTTTGAATATCAAGAATCAGTTTTGTATACAACGAACTTGGGAAACCTTGTTATGTCAAAGGACTGCGACAAAGAAATGGCGGGCTAACAAGATTGACGCGGAATAGCCATTAGAGTCTTCTGCTCGAACAAGTGCATCTAACAAATGCATCACATCACACTTCGCTCCAACTTGGGCAGAAGGTTCAATCGCTCAACATACTCCATTGAAATGCAGCTATTTACTAAACGTTTCTTTAAACCCGCCCTAGTGTTCCAGCCAGAAGAATTGTTTTGCGTCATCTCATTCCATCTCTTTCATGTAACAAGTACATTCCCAAATGCATCCGAAATATCCCTATGCGACGGTGGCTGCATCATATCCGGCTGCGTTGAAATCCCAATCGCCAGTCTCTCTTCCATAATTTTGATCATAATTGGTGGAACGGTCTCGTCTGTTGCTCTGATTGTGAGACGTATCATCTAGAGGAGTTAGAATGAGACTGGATTCTGTGGAGAGGGAACATACCTGTGAGCCGTAATTGGGCTCAAGTCTTAGTAAACACCCAAACTTCCCTCCATCACCCGTATGTAGCACACTCGCACCAACGAAATTCTTCTTATTCGGGTCGACTCCGTCGAGGACTCCCCATCGGAAGCCCTCAACGGTCCTCCGTATGAAGGAATCGTTGATTTCCCGATCCCCACCTTTCCCGCCTCGGACACCAAACACACGTTGAGCTTCGCGAGGTGCTCCACCAATCTGCTTCCAACGTTTGAAGAAATCCTCACCTGTTAATTCAGCTGGGTCCATGAATTTATGTATCGTGACTGGTAATTTCAAGGTCAGAGCTTGCAGTGCTCCCGCAAGATAACTTATTCTGATCGTGGGACTCTTGTCGAAGACTTTCTTGGCTTCGAACATGATCATCTGCTGACTCTGTGCACCTTGGTGGAGGGTGCTTTCTGGTAGGCCCTTTACTTCCCATCCCAAGTTCTCCTTCTCGGCGGGTTCAAGATCCAGGGTAGTAGTGAAAGAGCTCACAGCAGTAGGTGCTTTGTTTGAGAAGTAGAGGATGACGCATGCCATTTGGCCTCTGTATTCGGACCGTACACCGACTTGGATTTGTCCATCTTCGTACAGTATGCCCTCCGCTCTTGTAAGCAGTTTATTGTAGCCAATCTCCCAATCTGGAGAGAGATGTGCTGCGCTCGCCAGGTTCGGAGCTTTCAGTGTCTTGGGCTCTGATGGTCCAGCATCTGTCATGTCCAGGCCAGCGAGATCATTGGCACCCTTGGCATGACCATTCGTACCGTTCGTGGTACCGTTTGCAGTCCCGTTGGTTTGAGGTACCCCATTCGAACTCATTGCGCGCTTGAGACCGGGGTTCTTTTCATGCACATTGGCATCTTTGCCGCCGACAACCCAAGTACGCTTGTCACTCGTATTGGCATGCTTCTGGTGCAAGCGCGAGAGAAGAGCAGATTGTCGTTCTGGGAACGGCGGCATCTCATCACAAACTGTCCTAAGGAGATCATCGGTCGGCAGACTGGCGAGCGCCAAATACTCGCACGCTCTTTGTTGAAGCTCTGAATCCAAGGTGTGACTGTATGCCTGGAAGACATACATGAGACGTGGTTTGATCTCGGGGAAAAGGTTGACAAATTTAATAAAACATGAGAGAATGATGGCTCTCGTGCTTGATGAACATCCTTGAAGCTTCCCTTGGAGAGCCATGAACTGCTCGATGGGACTGCAGCCCTTGTCTTCTGCGATTAAATGGCCGAACTCTCCTAAGATATACCCGCCTATCTTCACGAGTGTCTCGTGGCAGTGATCGGCTTTAACGTATTGCAGAATGTTTTGCGCGGCGTAGACCTGGAGCTCTTCGTTGTTTGTCACGATTTGAATGACTCGGTGCCATACTTCATCACTGACATGATCTCCGGCCATCGCAATGAGTCGCAGGGATATATCCACATACCATTGGACATCAGGCGTGTACTTCTCGGTCAAGATGGCGATCTTCAATACCATCTCTTCTCGGATGGCAAAATCGGCATTCTGCAGATATTGGAGGAGTTCCCCAACGATTGGTTGCGCATTGCTCTGGTCACACATGCTGTACAAAAGGTCAAGACCCTTCCTGCGCACACTGATATCCCTGTCCTTCAAAGATCCGATAATGATCGATTGGTGTTGCTTGATGGGATCCAAGGTTTCGGCTCTCGCAGCCAAATGTGTCATAGCTTCCAATCCAAGATATCGCACGTTCGTCTCGCGTGACTGGATGAATTTGCCAAGCCTTGATGATATTTGGTTCATTAATTGCTGTTCGGTATCGAGGTGAATGATGAGGTTGATAGCTTCGAACAAGACGGCATTTTGAGCATTGTTCTGCTGAACATTCTTTGGCATCTCCAGCGCCAGATTTAGAATCTTTTGAAGTGACTCTCGGATTAATTCTCGCACGTGAGTATCCTCTGTTGAGCTTTAGTGCCGTTTCGGGAGTGGGAGTTTTCGAGCAGATACATACCTGACGGAGGGAAGTATTGCAGCAGTCTCAACAATTTGACTTGAATCCACGGACATGGCACTTTGTAGTAGAGGTAATCTTGCGCATACTCTCCATCTACTAGTATTCTCTTCATTCTTGAAGCTGCCTTGACATAACTGCCCTTGTATTGCTCCGGATTGTCTTGCGCCAGAGCCATGACAAGGGAAGTCACTGACAGTGCAACACCCATATCCGCATCGTCCATCAAGGAAATTATTCGTTCGGCCCATTGCGGTTGGACGATCTCCCGGTATTTTCGGTAAAGTCGGAGGAGGGTAAGGGCTGCCTTCTTCTTGACAAACGCTTTCGAAGTACTTTAAAATTTGTCAGCACAATTCCCAAAGGATATTCCTATGCTTACGGCGAAATCAGAAGCCTGTGAACCTCTCCACTCAATGCCTCTCCCATCTCTCTAGAACCAACATTGGCAATGGCGTGTAACGCCAAGCAATTGAATAATTCATTATGATCCGTCAAGTCTTTCCGTATACTGTTGACTACGAGATGCAATAGTTCGTGATGTTCGTGAAGGAAAAGTGTCATAGCAAGATATCCGATCTGCTTCTCCGAGTATTTGTTCGCAGAAATGAGGTTCACAGCCTCGAGATGTCCGAAATCGACGTTCCATCCTAGAATGTATATATACAGAAGCTATGCTCAGTCAGATGGAGGCCGGAGTTTAGGACCGAGGTTCTATCACCTTGCACACGTATTTCTTCTTGTGATATCCGCTGAGACTCCCATCTGCATGCAGTCAGTAACCCGCCTCTTCCCCGCATGCCATGTTGGTGTACCTTTGAATTTCTGCCTAGAAATAGAACGACTTGTCAGCCTCACTGCCATCCCCTGCGAAGCCAAAATGTAACCACAAACCTTATATTTGCCAGTTCCTTATTGATTCTCTTTTCTTCCAATTCTCGAGCCCTAGCGTTTCGCAGATCCGCAATGAACTGTACCAATCCACGCATGTTCGAATTGTTCCCTGAGGATCCGCGGCTGAGAAAGCCCGCTGCCGCCGAGGACGCCATGGTAATCGTCCCACGAGGAGGAATGCTCCGTCCCCTAGAAATTTGGTATAGTCGAACTTGAGAATATCCTCAGTGTCTGTTCGCAACGTATGTAAGGCCCGTGGCGACGAGAATCAGTCGTGCAGGTCTCAGATGGGCGTGGGATTCGCGGATGGCGGGATGATAATAAAGGCTTTGTGATTAGCCCTGCGCGTGAGACTCCATTCGCAACGTGCGCGGCGCGGTAGCCAGCTCCAGTTCTCAGTCTGCGGTAAGATGTCGTTGTCGCTGGGCGAAGAACTCGGGCGTAGATTTCAGAGTGAGAGTGAGATTTCGTGGTGTTGATGGTCCCCCTCGTCGTTGCTCACTAGGGGCCGCGAAAGTCCGCAAGGATCCATCCAGACCAGAGTCGCATCCGAGCCTCGTCAAAATATTGAACGTCACCATCAGCCTTCTCCAACAAGCAATTCTGCGGCCGAGGGGCGTTTATATCCAACATCAATTATGAAGCCTGCGACACTACGGCCTTTTCTACCACGACCGGCAATTCGACGGAGAATATGTATATCGCGAAATTATGCAGTCCAAGCGCCAGGAAACCCAACCCTACAGGTCTTCAACCGCAATACAAAATATCTCCAAAAAGAAAGAGCAGCCTCGAACGTGGAAAGGAGCCGGCAGGTGGATTATTTGAAAGATGAGGTGGCCATGAGGCTTTCTGAAAGATTACTAGTATGATTTCATTGTTGAATTGGCTTGCAAAGCTGACAACTCTAGGATATAAACCGGCATTTCAACCACGTCCTCGACCTTGGAGCAAACTCCTGCAATATTGCACGAGCCCTTACTCTCCCCGATCCAGATATTGACCCTGCGAAAACCACGTCCCCTCCTCTATCAACCCGATTATCACATCTCACAGCAGTAGATTCCTCCCGCGCGCTGCTATACCGAGATGCCGACCTCCCCTACAACCAAGAGATAAATCTCACACGCCAAGTCTTAGACGACGAGGAAAGACTGCCTTTCGAGGCTAACACATTTGATGCAGTACTGAGCTCTCTGAGCATGCACTGGGTCAATGATTTGCCATCGCTACTAGCGCAAATAAACCATGTCTTGAAGCCCGATTCGCCATTTATTGGAGCTATGTTTGGAGGAGATACGCTATACGAATTACGCACATCGTTACAGCTAGCGGATCAGGAAAGAAGAGGGGGAGTATCGACGCATGTTTCTCCATTGGCAGATGTGAGAGACATGGGTGGATTACTACAGAAAGCTGGGTTCAAGATGTTGACTGTGGATGTGGATGATATTATTGTCGATTTCCCGGATACATTTTCGTTGATGCAGGATCTCCAGGCAATGGGAGAAAGCAATGCTGTGTTGGGAAGAGAAGCTGGTGCCATACAACGCGATGTTCTTCTCGCAAATGAAGGCATCTACCGAGAACTGCATGGCAACGAGGACGGAACGTTGCCAGCTACCTTCAGGATGATTTATATGATTGGTTGGAAAGAGGGGCCAAATCAGGCCAAGCCTCTACCCAGGGGGAGCGGGCAGATCAATATCAAGGATATTCTAGGAGGTGGAGAGGTCAAGTGAGCGATTGGCCGCTGTACATCATTGTGTAAAACAAACCCCACTTCGAGAGCTGAAAATCTCCGTTGTGTAGCACTTCGAGTGAGGATCTGCAGTTCAGATATAGACGTCCTCGGAAGGGTGACGGTCACAGATCCAAGTCATCTATTGACAGAGCTCCTCACGCGGTCTACCAGAAGGCCAGTGTAAGTCTCCCAACTTGAGGTGAAAGACATCCATAATACTCTCCCCATTAGTCTTTTTCGGCTTCTACTTTATTTCAACATACTTACTCCTAGAAGCCGCTTCTGTCGAGGCAAATGAGATTTACAGCGTGTTTCGTCAAGAAAGCCATGTTGTAGTTCGGCTTGGCCTCGTAGAAGTATGGAGAATTTGGGAAGCCTCCAATCCAGTCCTCCTGGTTTTCTGTCTGAAGAGAATATACCCTGGACATTCTTCAATTTCGTGCAAAATGTTCCCTTTCGAATCAAATCATCCTAGTCTCCATTTACTCTTCCAAACGCCTGATCAGAGCGAATTTCAAGTGATGTGCCAATGGCTGTGCTGGCAAAAACGCCCAAGGCTGTGCAATTTGAACCTATGAAGTGATGGCAAGGCTGTCGCCGATCCTGCATCGCGAACCATAATCCAAAATCTCCCGACGACGAACAACGCTCATCCAAAAGATCGTACGAAGAACCCTCGACCTAAACTGTGATGCCCGGAATAACATTCGGATCTGTAGGCGATATCATCGCAGTCGGTCAGCTAGCACGGGCTCTTGCGCAAGCCTTGTCCGAGGCGCGGGGATCTGCGAAGCAATACCAAGGGCTGGTCAAAGAGCTACAAGGCTTTGAAAAGGCGTTATTGCAGGTGAGTCCCCAATCTCGGATGTTACAAGCCGCGCTGATATTTTGAGCAGGTGGTTGCACTCTGGCAGAATTACCAAGACAGTCCGGAGTTGGACGAGTTGGGCGCGATCACGAAGGATACTGTTCAGGATTGGAGGGACATATTGCTTGGGTTTCGAGAGAAGATCGGGAAGAAATATGGCAGTTGTTTATCGTCCAATGGGTCAGGGAACTGGGCTAAAGACACTTCGAAGAAAATCACATGGCTAAAGGAGAAAGAGGATATTCGGGAGTTGAGGGGACAATTGCAAATAGCTAGCAGTTCGATTACAGTGTTGGTTCTCGCTGCTATAGGGTGGGTCAAGATCTGTACATGTTTTAGAGGAGCGGACTAAGGCTTAGACAGGACATCAAACAAGCTCAACCACGCGGCGCAGAAGGTGCGAGTCGAATTTGTCTCTGAGTACCTTCAAGAATGCATGAAGCAGGCAGAGGAGCAAATGTCTGAGCTGAAACGCATGGGTGAGAAGCTGGACTCACAGGCTGAGACAACTGATACGATCTTGACAGTTTTGAGGGGTGGGGTTGGATATTTGTCAGTCTTTTTCGGACTTGCGGGTGCTACGGTAGACTGACTTCAAGTTCCAGGCCTCGGATATATTCCATTGCGATTGACATGAGAAACTGGTTATCACAGCTCAACGACCAAATCTCATCATTGCAGATCACTCCAAGGAGCCTCGAAACACATTGGAAGCAAGCACCCGTTACCCTCGAAGATGCCCTCGGATTTCTAGTTCCCATTCCTCTGGAACTGGTCGACTCATGGGAAGTTAGTATGGCCAGCCTTAAGTACGCTTCAACAATTCTAATCTTCAATTGTAGATGTTTGATATGATAATCGCGAAACGTTTTGAGCATCACGCGGGTCATCAGAAAATACAGAGAAGAGAATATACCATAGAAGAGGATATTACAGGGAGAGGGATCCGCCGAACATGCAACTGGTCAATGAGCCTGCGTCCCGGCCAGAAAGTTTCCATGAGCGTGGTATTTTCGGATGTGGACACGAAGAGCAATCATTGTCCCCGCTGCCAGACAAAATGTACTGCTTCGTTGGCGGAAAGAACACAATGGTATGTTGCGACCAAAGATGCCGAATTTCCGCTGATACATTGAACAGCGTGAACAAATCATGCAGAATGTGGTTTCAACGAGTCAGTGAAGATGCTGATGTCAATGTCTCCACGGCAGACACGGACGATCGAAGCACTCGAACGACCAGAAATTTTACGAAAAAAGCTACTGGTCCCGCTATCCACCCTAGAGATTTCCAGAGGGTGAAATTGATGATGAAGCTTACCAACACAGGTGCTAATGTCAATTTAGCAGACGATCGGGGGGAAACTGCGCTTCTTGCAGCAATACAGAGCGCCGATTCTAAAATTCTTGAAATTATTGCGGAGGCCGGTGCTGATGTCAATTTAGCAGACGGTCGGGGAACAACTCCGCTTTATGAAGCAGCATGGAGCGACCATTCCGAAGTCGTGAAGCTGTTATACCAACAAAAAAAATCTAGAGAAACTGCACTTCATGGCCCCCGCCGATCGCCCCAAGGGCCGCGATGACCAGAAGCGAAGAGACGTTCCTCATGACAAGCTGAATATTACTGGTGAAGACAAGAGAGCAATTCGTTTTCCGGATCGCAAGTTTTGTATTTGAATGAAACGAAACGATGGCAAGCAAGCGAGATGGTCACTTTCTCTGATTTGACGTTTTTTTTTTATCTTTCAATATACGAAGGCTTATGCTTGGGTTTTACAAAATGGCATAGCGTGTAAATGGCTGGGCAAAAAGATATTTGCGGGATGATAGGAGGCAAGGATGATGGAGTTGGAGTTGGGTGTCGATACCCCTGGCAGTTTGTTATGCAATATTTTCACAGTTCTTGGGCCGCTGAAGCGGCGGCTCAGGTCCAAACAAGCGCGTAGAAGAGCCCATTTGATTACAATACTTCGCATTACAGCAATCCAGCCGAGTCACAATGGGAATGGAGCCCAGAATTGTGTCCTACCCGACATCAACGGCAAACAGCCTGAGGTAGATATGGTATTTACTGCTGCAATCTAATCGATCAATGCTCGAGTGCGCACCTTCAATTAGGTCACCAGAGACATGTGCATTGTCTCGGAATAGGGAAACAGTTCAGGTATGAGCAGTCTGATGAGCATCAAAAAGCGACTGAGCCGAATTCAAAGGCTAGCGGATCATGTGTCGACTACCCCTTATATCCCATCTGAACTTTCCCCTTTACTTCCATTTTTGTTAGCGGCAAGGTGCTCTGATGCTTTCCTACTATTGTATAAGATCTGTTCTACAATTTGGAACCCAAGAAATCTAAGTTGCACGAACATCTCGTTCACAGCCACACCGCTTCTCATCAACCTCCTGCCGAATCCATCTTCTCGTCATGCTACAATAGCTTTGGAACCACCAATATGCAAGGATTTTGCACTTTTCCTTCACATACATCTTGTGAAAGATTTGCATTCTTCACATGCCAGCAAGGACTTTCCTCTCATTTGATTCCTAGGCATCTCGACTCTACACGCGACATCTCACTTCAATGCCTGCCGGCGTTCATTTTGAACTCAACACTTTGCATTCGAACCCTCACGACCGCCTATACAGGTCTCTCACTTCTCAAATTCTGTCCTCGTGCACTCAATGACATGCCCTGCATCCCAGTGAAGGTACTTTGAAACTCCCGTCGTGACATCTGCTTTTGGTCGTTCGACAACCTGACTATACATCAAATGCTCTCTCCTTTTCTAGATGTCTGTCTCCTCCAAGCCATCATTTAGTATGTTCGATTCATTATTGCCATGCTGCATCGTTTCCGTTACTTCACATATCTAGTTTACTGTCACGTAAAAATCGACTTTCTACGCCCATACTGGATGAGGGCACCAACGACGGGAGCTAAAACCTTCCCGCAACGTCCCCAATACTACCCCATTTTCCCCCCTACCGTCCAAATCACAATCCGTCCCAGTTCCCGCAGCTCTTCAGTTAAAACACCAACATCATGTAAAATCCTGCCCCCACCTCCACAACTCTCCCCCTCTCAAAACCTTTTCTCCAACAATCATACAACCACACACCACACACCCCCACCAAATCCGACTCCCACAAACACAAACACAACAACAACAATGCCCCTCCTAACCCTCGCCCTCATCTCAAGTCTCTCAACCCTCATCCTCTTAACCTCAAACACTAGCTCAGCACAAGCCAGAGCCAACAATGGACATGAAAAGAACGAAGTAAGAGACAGGAGAGAAAAAAGCCGGGAGAGAAGAAGAAGAAGAAGGGAGTCCAGTAACCATGGGGCTTTAGGTTGCATAATTAGGCGTGGGAGGAGGAGTGGTTGCGGATGTTGAATTTTTCCGGGGTTTTGGGATGTAGTAGGTAGGCGTGGGAAGTTTGATGGTGAGGCGTGGATATTCGACCAACTCAGGACAGGGAATCACGGGCAGGGGATTTCATTATACCTACATACCTACTGGAAGGCTTGCAAAGCAGTAGAAGTATTGCTCGGTCTCTTGAAATAAAAATTGGAAAAATCGAGAGAGAAAGGGAGAGGGGGATATAAAGTGCCTGCTTCAGATGACTAGAACGGGTTGTTTCAATGCGTACACCGCATAAACTCCAACTCCAACTCTGACTTCACAGGCCAAGTTGCGTGCTCAGAATATGCATCGGTTTATTGGGAATATGATAGTTGGAAGGCGGAGGTAGATACCTGTACATAGACCAGCATCCTAAATTCTAATCTCTCAAAAGTGTTACAATCTGAGATGATTTGATCTGGTGAAAGAATCACAGGCAGCCGTGCCGTGCGAGAGAATTAAGGTTATTGAAACGCGACCCGCACCAGCGCTTTCGCAGACGCCAAAATTGCAGTGCTTTGCCTAATCTGGCGGGGTCTGGGGTCGTTATGCATGGATAGACTACCTACCGAACAGCCTTGTGGAATTTCGGAGTGACCGAGGTATGTTTATTACACAATGATTGGTTGAGAAATCAAACGGCAAAAGCAAGTTGGGTTGGGATCATTCATTCTCATTTTCCTCCCATGAATCCTACTTTCCATCCGAAGTGTTCTATCTATGTATATACACCAAGCTACAGTCTTCCCTTCATACCATGCAATGCAATGCCGCTAATGATACACACACAAACATTGCCATGCCACGCTCAAAATGCCCATTTCATTCCAAGTTGCAAGCCAAGCCAACTCCATTAAATGCCTTCATTTCCTTTCCCTTCTATATCCCATCCATTCATCATGCAAGGCGAAGGAAGAGGTGAGACAAGCCCACTCATTGCATAACACTCTGCCTCCATCTCTCCACCATATCAATCTGTCCCTGATTCAGCGGTTGCCCCATCATGCCCATGCCCATACCCTGCTGCATCATCATGGGATTTTGCATGTACATGTTCATATTTATATTCATGCCTCCCATCGCCGCATACAGATTCCCGAACATCATATTCTAGTTCCCAAGGCCATTATTCATGCCACCGAAATTCCCCAAACTAGGCTGCGGAAACATATTGTTGTAGCCTTGTTGTTGAGGTTGCTGTTGAGGAAGAATACCACCCTGCCCATCATTAAACAGCCCATTTTTGAACCCGCCAGAATGAGCCCGCGAGTTAACAGCCGGCGCAACATCACCCCGCACACCTCCCACGTCCGGCGAGAGATTCAGCATCGTGCTGGCTCTCTGTTGCTTATATTTGTCGTGCTGTCCCAGCAACCCACCAAGCGGCTTCTCATAACTCGCTACCCTATTAGCGCCAGCGGAAGGATGAGCCTGCAAGATATCCGCCATACTGCGTCTCGTGTTCAGAAGAGCCGGCTGTCCGACTTCCTTGGCTCGGGCCGACGCTTCAGCTTGCAGACGTTTGCGGCGTTGACCTAGCGTTTCCTCTTCTGGCGGTACGGTGGCGGGTTCTTTGCCCTTGCCTTTGAGATCTGCCATGGCGTCGCCGCCGAACTGGGACATCATTTCGTTGGCGAAGTCGCCAGAGACGGGGCGGGCGGCTGGGATGGTAGTTTCTTTGAGGCGGCGGAGGCGTTGTGCCAGGGTTTCGCCTTCTTCTGGGTCTTCGGGGTCTGTGGGGGGTTGTTGGGTGGCGAGGTTCATCATTGTGGAGGCGCGACCAGCGCCGGGAGGACGGCCTTGAAGTCTGTCGCGACGGCGGGATAGGGGCTCGTTGTCTTCCATATCGCGGCGCTCCATGAGGCCTAGTGGGCGGTTGGCCTCGGCTGCTTTCTTGGAGTATAACATTGCTAGTGGCACGTCCTCGTCGTCATTTTCGTCCTCTGGTTCTTGGGTTGAGGGGTCTTCCCACGCGAGACGGACGCGTCCTTTCTTTCGAGATTTTTGCTCGACTTGTGCTACGGCGTCGAGTTGAAGGAGGGTGGAGTGCATGCCGTTCGGGTAGGCGGATGCTAGAGGTTTGGTCCGTTGTTTTTGTTGCTGTTTGCGGAGCTGAAGTTCTGCGAGGAGCGTAGTGGGAGGACCATGGTAGACGTCGTCGTCGAGTTGGCCTTCATCTTCAGATTCTTCTTCCGGGTCTTCACCTTTCAGGCCAAAATCACCACTGACGTGTCGGGAGTGAGGATCGCCTTCGGAAGCTGTCAATGGGGTTGTCTCTTTATTCTCATCCTCTTCGTCCTCATCAACAGTCCGTATTCCTGCATCCAAGCCCCCAGACATTGTAGAGACCCTCTTCTTCTCCTTGTCCGTTTCTAACAGATCACTACTGCTTGCTCTCCGTCTGCCCAGTAAATTGAAAGAACTCGACCTCTTCTTAGGTTGGGATTCCTGAGCTTGAAGTACTTGTGTACTGCTCCTGCTGTGTCTCTTAGGAGCGGCTTTCCCATAAACCTCAGCTCCAAGATGTCCAGCATATGCGTGATCGGTAAAGGCACTCACAGGTGCATGTGCAGAAGCATCCAAAATACTATCCAATGTAGCCACGGCAGATTGTTCCTTCATCTCCACCGTCTGCTCTGGACCCGGAAGATCAAAGAATGCACTGGCTCGTAATTGTGGAGGCAGGTTTGCCAGATCTTGGGTGCTCCGTCTTCCTCCCATAGTAACTCTTTGGTGTTGTGGCAAATATTCTTGTTCCTGAATCCCAACATCGTCTCCTAAATCATCCTCCAACACGTCTGGCAGCCATATCGCAGATTGCCGATTTGCTGCTGGAATATTGCTCAGCACCTGAGTCCTCCTCTGGTTCCTTATTTTGGCTGGTGGAGCCTTCGATAATTTTTGGGGTAGATTGAGCATCATCGGTACAGGTGCCGGGTAATACACCATGTTTTGTCCACTGTCCGGGTCCGCGTAAGATTGTGGTCTTGCATTAGACGCCATAGAAAGCCGATTGCCCGCTGACATTCTTCGTTGTGCCATATCTGGGTTGTCCAAATCATTTCCAAACGATGTCCTCCTCTGTGGATGCTCCAAGTCATTTCCGAATGACACCCTTCGTTGTGGTTGCGGTGGTTCTTGCCAGGCATTTCCAGTCAAGCTTCGTTCGAGATGGACTGGCGGTTCTGGCTCTATATGTTCCGCCTCGTAATGATGAACCCCGTCGAAATCTGCAAACATCCCTCGTTCCTGATCGTAGGTATTTGTCGAAGCTGAGGTCGTCGGTCGATCTTCAGGGGCTTGGGACCCCTCAAGCAAATCCACGATTGGTCGCGTGAGGGTGGCAGAACCTTCATCTTGTTCAGCAATGGAGGCAGATCTCGACATGAGGGGCGAATTCGTAGGTAGAGAAGGCAGTTTGACAAATGAATCGAGTGGTCGTCCTTCCAATTCCGGTTCTGGACGTTGGCCAAATCTCGAAGATTTCGAGGCAGACCGATTCCTTCCCCCGGCCGTTGTAAAAGAACCCTTTGGAGACATCATAAACCCTGCTGGCGAGTATCCGCCGGATCGTGCTGCTGAATTGACTTCGACAATCGAGGAAGCGTTTGACATTTGTCGTGAGATTGCTGGCATGCCCTGATTGGAAAGGAGGGAGGATCTTCGACTGTCCGAGCGTTTCTGCTCATCGTGCAGGTCTTTTATCGCATCGTCGATGGAGGAGGTCATGCTCAATCGCTCGGCGGTTCTCTCGAGGTGCTGGATGTTGCCCGTGTATGCTCCTTGCAGGATTTGCAGGTCTGGTGTCGGATGCCGCAAAGCTGCACGTCGCCCGGAGGCTGTTCTCACGATGGGATCGGGAATTGAGAGGGTGGGCGAGACGTTCGACTCTCCCGCTGTGGCTGGATTGCGGTGCCGTCTTGCGCGTGGAATGTGCAGAGGAACAATGGGAGCAGATTCGCTTGGTGGAGAAGAGGCCGTGTGTTTGGACTTTGAGTTCGAAATTGAATTGTCTACAGGAGAATAGGCCGGGGACAAGGGGGAGCTGCGCGCATCGTCTGCAAAATCGTCGCCCTCTAACATTTCATAGCTGGCACTTGTTTTGGTACTTTTCGAGGTGACTGACTGTACCATATGGGCAAAGCCAGTCGTAGTAGTGCTGGGCGAAATGTTTTGCTCGAAGCTCGTATTATTTTGATCGCCGTCCAAAAATAGCCCCAACGACGCCGACAGCGGTGGCGCAAACACTGGTGAACCGAGCGATCGCAGTGGATGTCGGTGCGCTGGCGACGCTGAACCCGTCGAATCATGGTCATTTCCATCGTGGTCCGTATCGTGGTCATCATGGTCGTCTTGTTCTACAGCGTTGTAACCCATCGTGGGCATACATCAACGGCTGTTTGTGAGGAATGGTGGTGTGGAAGGAAAATACGGTAAGAAAAGGAAAAAAACCAAACACCGGACGAAGTTTCATCAGAGATGGATGCAGGCCAGGTTTTTGATGTTGGAGCCTTGGATGGGGCAAAGTTAGAGTAAGACCACCTCCAACAACGAAGGTTCATAGGTTCAATAGGTTCATCAGAGGGTCAATCAATACTTTAATAAGTTGTCCCCGTGCCCTTGTTCAGAGCTGCCCGCTGCTGCCCCCAGTTTTACGCGTTTGGTGTCTTCAGAAATAGATAAATAGATTGGCTGAGTCTGGCCACTGCAGCAGACCAGTGGCATTAGTTGCAGACTGTGCAGTACACTACACTGCCGTCCGTCGCAGCAGAATAATGACCACCGCAGCCCTGGTGGCCCTCTCTGTAGATACCAGAGATTACCATAATCATTAGGCTTCCTAGGCAATCAGCATCCCTGGAGTGCCTCACCCGTCTTTTGTACCTGGATGAGCAGTGGGTACCAATCAAACGGCCCATCAAAGACTTCAAATTTCGAGTATTTGCTTGTTATCTACGCCTAGGACTGGGTTTATCTATTACTCCTCCCAATGTGGAAAATTCTGATATTGACAGCGGCTTGGATCGCCCCAGGCAGAGCTGATCTTGGGCTGATTGAGCCACATCGCTGTCAAAGTCTAGTGATAAGGACGTGCCATGTAGATGCGGACTTGTAATGAGGTTGGACCGTTGGATTGAGTTGCCTGTAATTTGGGGAGACAATTGCAGTTGCGTTCCTCAGCCTCGTTCAACAAAAGACGTTTCTTCTGTATCATATATCATGCAGCCTGACTCGACGTGGATCATGAAACATGAGGGATCGAAGTTCGTCATCTTCGTCATCCTCATCATATTTCACGTCTGTATCAACGCGAGTCAGAAAAACAAAAATCGTTGACGCGAGGGTCAAGCCGTTGATGCCAAAGCGCGTCGTTATCGCTGCATGTCACAGCTTTCCCGCAGCAAAAAGAGATTCGCACCCGTTTTGAGGCGTTCGGAACCACGGAGCGTTGCCAAAAAAAAAAAAACTTCGTCATTTCCGGACCCCTACAAGAAATGAGATGAATATGAAACTGTCATCCCCACCATCCTGGGGAATATTTTATCTGGAGGCGAAGAGGCTGAAGAAGGAATACCGAGGGGTTTCAAGCACTTCGGCTGAATATTTGGGGAGAAGATCTGCTGGTGAGACTGCGAAAATGCAATTTGTGTTTCCATGGCAATTGTCATCGGAAAGTTCAATTGTACGACCTGTCCACAGTGGCATTGTAGAAAGCTCCTTGCGGGAGAGGGCGAAGGCAGTTTCGTCGTACTCGTGAAGCTGTTCCTTCCTCAACGAGTCGAATCCAAATTCCCTGGGACGGACGTCGTTGAATTCGTCCATTGAGAAGCCACTCAACTCTCAATCCTATGAAATCTCGTCACACAGCATTTGTACATTCTACAACGGATGGCATCCGCAGTCCGCGTTCCGTACCTACATGAACACGTTGGTTGTCGCTGTTGTGTTTTGGGCCCTGTGTCTTGTGCGACCCAGCACCGTCTCACGAAGATATTCCCTTCATTCAGGAATCACGAGAGTTTCAATCCGTAAGATTCAGGCTTCCGAGTACTGTATTGCGATGTAGAACTACGTAAAAGGCCAAACGTTACATTTGCGGGTTAGTTCCCGCTGTCAGATCTTTCTCCCGACTCCATGGCTCTCTCTCTGTTCTCGAAAATCTTCCCCTTCTTCTCCAGCTGGAAACAGAGCACGTGTACCAGCCCACGTGAATACCATACTTCAAGCCTACAGTTTCTCTTCCACTGCAAGCAAAATGATCATAGTGCTGCAACCTTGCACACGCATCAATACATCCGATCTCAACGGTCCTGCCAGCATGGAAATCCAAACAAATCAGAAGCATTGCTCCTCGACACTTATCAGCGATAACGATTACTGTCCCGCCCCCGAATAAGAATCCACGACAGTAACTACCTCATTCCGTCTGGTAATAAAGTCATGCCATGGAATAAAACCCGTTTATGGCAACACTTTCCTTTGGCAAGTCCTAGAGGCACCGCCGCCGACGTACATTCGAAATCAACAATTGCATAGGTTCCAGAGTAGTGGGACGTCTTGTGGCTTCTGGATGACCCAAATCGGCAACCCCAGGCCCATTCTGTTGATGCAGCCAAGCCGGAACAAGCTTTCCAATGGACTAGAAGCATCACGGAAGCCGTCAAAATTTAGAGGGGAATGCGCGACGGACATCGCCCCAGGACGCGGTGATAGGTCATGCAGTATCGCGGCCCGCGTCTTGGCCGGGAACAGAAGGTGTAGAATGTTCGAAGCGGTACGGAAGTATCTAGCCACTATTGCTTGTTTTCATTCTGTTCAATCACGGCCCTCAGAGCTTCATCCATCCCACAAGTGTACCTCCGAGTGGAGTGACGTTGATGAGAATCTTGCCCTAGATGGGCGACCTTTCACACATTGCTCAATCGGTTCTTCTTGTCTCCATGAATTCTCCAGCAATCATTTTCTCCTTATCTATGCGACCTTACTACTCCCTTGTACATATAGCTTTGCATAAACCGGTAGAGCGGGAGGGGCGCAAGACATCTGCCGGGTAAATATATATTCTCCTCTTCCCCTCTCTCTTGGCGGTCTTTCTCTACTCTTCATCCCCGCCATCATGACGACAAACCTCGCTGGCCTTGCCCTCGAGGCTGATCCTCGAGATCTTCATCGTCCTGTAGTAGGAGCAGGAGCTGAACCAATCGAAACACAATTGCTTCATGGAATCCACGATCCGAAGATTACCTTCGAGGAATACATGTACTACGGTGCCATCACACGTGCTGAAGAGAAGGCAGCCAATGAGAGATATGTGCAAGCCGCTGGACCAAAGACTATTAAGACTGTTCTCATGAACAGGTTTTCCAAGGGGAAGGTTGAGCCTTTGCCTGTTGATTCTCCAACTGAGTCTGCTGGCGAGAAGAATGGAGTTAATGAGAAGGCGGTGATGCCACACGGGAACTTGGGTGGAGTCTCTGACAATGAGTGGAAGAATGCCAGCCGTGCTGTTCGAACCGCTGGATGGAGCAGTGTCTTTTACTTGATCACTACCGACATCTTAGGTCCATTCAGTACTCCGTATGTTGGCAGCTCCAGGTTGAGGAATATCTACTGAACAATTGCAGATGGGCATTTGCTCAAATGGGTTACGGCCCAGGTGTTGCTCTCTACACTGTCTTTGGTGGTCTTGCCATGTAGTAAGTAGCCCTTGCATTTCAATCAGCCTCGCAATAACACCTAAAGCTCCGGATTCCAACTCTGGAAAGTATACATGTACCTCGATTCCGACAAATACCCCATGAAATCCTACGCCGATGCATTCTTCCGAGTCTACGGCCGCTGGGCCCGCCACGGCGTCAACCTCCTCCAAGCAATCCAACTCCTCTTTACCGTCTCCGTCTTGATCCTCAGTAACGGGCAATCCATCTCGCAAGTCTCGAAAGGAAACCTTTGCTTCATTGCCTGTCTGGTGATCTTCACCGTTGCTGGCATGATAATCGGACAGATCCGCACACTTCAACGATTCGGCTGGTTGGCAAACTTTGCTATTTGGATCAACGTTCTCATCCTATTCATATGGTGGGTACTCCCCTTCCCGATGGAAAGAGCCCTGCTAACAAAAGCAGCATGGGCGTCGTAGCAAACTCCCCACCAAACTACGCCGCAGTCCAAGCCTCCTTCGGCGATACCTTCGGTCCAGGTCCCATTCACCGATACGCCGGGACACCCCCCTCAGGCGCTGCAACCGGCGGCAACGGCTTCACCGGCTCGCTCAACGGCCTCAACCAAGCCGTCTACTCCTACGGAGGCGCCATGCTCTTCATCTCCTTCCTATCCGAGATGCGCCACCCATGGGATTTCTGGAAAGGCGTACTATGCGCCGACCTCTTCATCTACGTCTGCTACATGTTCTTCGGCATCTTCGTGTACTCGTATCAAGGCCAATACGCATACAACCCCGTCATGCAAGGCCTATCGCCCTTTGCGTGGCAAACGGCAACAAATATCATGAATATCGTCACAGGCCTCATTGCCGCTGCGTTGTACGGCAATATAGGTATAAAAGTAGCTTATATCGAAGTCTTCCAAGAACTGTTCCACGCCCCGCCTCTTACAACAAAAGCGGGGAAATTACTCTGGGTAGCGCTCGTGCCCGCCTACTGGATCCTCGCCTTCGTCGTCTGCGCCGCTATCCCCTCCTTTTCCTACATTTCGGGTCTCGTGGGCGCGGTTTGTATTCTGCAATTCACGTACACGTTCCCCGCTATCCTGGCTTTCGGGTTCCAGATCCAGAAAGATGCTATGTTGCCAGAGCAGGAAAGCTTTGATCCTGCGACGGGCAGGTATGGATTTGTGGATAAGGGGGTGAAGAGGTGGAGTAGGGGGTTCAGGGTTAGGTGGGCGGTGAATTCTTTTAATCTGTTTTATTTTTTGGGAGCGTTGTGTACGGCGGGGTTGGGGATTTATAGTAGTTGTTTGGGGTTGATTAGTGCGTTTGGGGGCGCGAGTCAGGCGACTAGTTTTGGGTGTAGTAGTCCGACTGGCTAGGTGTTTTTGGGATGGGGGTGGAGAGGGGAGCTCAAGCTGGATAGAGATGGCAGAGATATTTTGATTTGATAGCGGGAATGGGATGAGTAGATGTGACTGCGTTAGCTGTTCCTGGCAATGGAAGTCTGGTCTTCACTAGAGTAGTAGGTGACTAGTTTGATGAAGCCCACGGAAATTTGAGCATCATCTGAATTCATACCGCGGGTGTACTGCCCGTTCAGGGTGGTGGTACTTTCGCAGACCAGAAATGAGTAGAGCAATTACTGCAAACTTAGAAATAGCCCAGTCCACTTTCAAATAACCGTGCTCATAATTCTAGAAAACCTTCTTGTATATTATATATAAAACGCCAGACGTACTTGAACTCGCTGCAAAAGAAATATCCACAATAATTGCGTTAATTTAGGGTTGGGATCCAGTTGAGGGACGGAGAGCGCGAGCCTAAGCTGAAAGTGTATATCGCCTAGAGGGGGAAGGGGAGTTCTTCTCTCTAGGAGGCCACTAGATTATTCTAGATTTAACTAAGCTAGAATTGGAAATCCTTTTTTCCACTTCGGATGCGATATGCTACAAAATCTCTTTTTTTTCTCCAGAATTGGTAATCCTTTTTTTCTCTTTTGGTGGGATGTGCAACAAATCCAACCTCTTTCCAAAAACAGAATATTCTTTTTCTCTTTCGGTGCGATGTGCAACAAAATTGTTTTAGTTCCAAACTAGATAATTGTCGCGATGTCATATATCTGTACTTGTGGTGACGTAAATATAAGCGACCCTAGAACTGGCTTTTTTATGGAGCTATTATTTTTTCGTATCATGATTAATTATTGATATTAGAGAATGGATTTAGAGCAAGGTCTAAAGTATGAAAGTTTTATCGTATCTACAAACAAACAGATTTAGGAGAGGGAAAGTGATCAGGAAGAAAATTTCTCTTGGATTCTTGGGATATTATTCTATCTTATCCATTGTTCAATTCGTTTAATAAGATAAAGGTGATAGGTTCTGAAATTGCATGGAGGAAGGGTAAATAGTCCATCAAAATCTGGGTCTCTTCATGGCAGCTCATGGAGTGGCGATTGAGGGTAGGTGAGGGGTGAACGCAACTCGCTTATAAAAGGGGTAATTAAAGGCCGAGGAATCTGAGCTTGGCAGACTTACACAATACTTCGCGAGTTGCTACAATATGTAAGCAAGGATCGAGTGTATTTTATCCTATTATACTTATAGCTCGCTGCAGAGCGAGCTATAACAAATCTTTGTCGTTCTAGGCTAGGGCAATATCGAAAAGGGGTAGCGCAATTTTGGAATTTCAGATCAGCTAGATCTACTTCTGACGTTCAGCCAGGAATTACATGATCAGCCCACAAGATTTGAATGCAGAACTTAATCCTCAATTCAGCGGTGCCGTGGTGCCGTGGGACAAATAAATTGCAAATGACTGCGTCGGATTGGTCCGACTGCATGAAGTGAAATGATTGGCGGACGAAACGGATGGAACCTCACTTCATTATATTCTGTATCTCACCACCTCTTGGGTTCCATCAAGCAACATGCTTTGCAGACTCTGCAGCGAGATAACCTTCGATCTTTCAGACCTACAAGTCGACAGTGACCCATTCCCTAGCTTTGATGAAACACCCCCGCTCAAACACTTCTTTTCGTACGAACACCAACCTAGCCTCGACTCCCTTTTTAGCTCTGCTGAAAGCGGTTGCCACTTCTGCATACTCATCCGCTCTGAATTATTCCATATCCGAGGCCATGAGTCGAAAGAAGATGACCACCAGGGACCGGTGGAAGTAAGACTGTACGTCACAGCCGACGAGGCTGAGGGAGGCAAGGACTTCACCAAATTGCCTCGTGAGGTCCACGCTGTGGCTAGAACGAAGATGAGAGATGTCAGGACGATTTTCAATTTTGCGAAATATGAGCGTACGGTTCGAACAGCATCTTGATGAAATCCAGCTAATGCGCGGATAGCTGACCTGGCCTCCTTGCTCGAGGAAAAGGTGGAAAACGACCCTCCTACTATTGAATGCGAGGAGAACTTCAAGCTTGCGAGTAGATGGCTGAATGAGTGTCTGAAACACCATTCTATGTGTACCATCTCCACCCTTCCAACCTCGCCGCTTCCATCAAGAGTCTTGGATGTCAACTCCCAGCTCACTCCCTCAAAGCTCGCCTTGGTTTCATCTAAAGGACGCCATGGACCTTATCTGACTCTTAGTCATGTATGGGGAAAGATCCAAATCATAACAACAACAAAAGCAACTTTGTCTCAAAGACTAGCTGGAATAGAACTTGCAGATCTATCGCGGACGTTTCGCCACGCTGTGCGCTTTGCACGAGCGATCAACGTGAGGTATATCTGGATAGATAGTCTTTGTATCGTTCAAGATGATTTAAAAGATTGGGAGGCGGAATCTCAGAAGATGGGAGAGTATTACACTAATTCGCTCCTCACCGTCGCAGCGGTTGGCTCGTCGGATGGCAACGGTGGGTTATTTCTAGAGAGAAATGCCTTGGAAGTGACACCTTGCTCCATGAAGATGAGATTCGAGAGCAACAGCGCTTGTCATACAGTCAGGGGCTTTTTGAGGTTTATCACGTCTTGGGATCCGGCACTTCAGGTCGATGGCTACCATCGTCCTCCGCTCTGGCAACGCGCTTGGGTACTTCAGGAAAGACTGCTTTCGTCGAGAATGATCATGTGTTCAGGTTTACAAATGAGCTGGAAATGTCGCATGGGAGAGGCATCTGAGAATTGTCCGGAAGGAGAGGTGAAGGAAACTCATCTAAGTCAAGAAGAGGCCGCGCTCTGGAATGTTTTGATTGAGTCCCATCAGGAAGGTGTCAACGGAGACCAAGATAAAGTTTCTCAATGGAAGCTGGGGAAACAAGTAGAGAAGGATGAACTCTTGAGTCTGTACGATGCTTGGTATGACCTCGTGATGTTGTATGGCAAGTGCGGACTGACGAAAGAATCTGACATCTTCCCCGCTATCTCCGGCATTGCGAGTGCGATCCATAAAGCAACTGGAGACAGGTATCTCGAAGGGCTATGGCAGAATGATACTCATAGGGGACTACTATGGGGCGTTCCAGACTCGGCCGCGGCGAAGCCTGATTTAAGAGAGTACCGAGCACCTTCTTGGTCTTGGGCATCGCTGAGGGGGACTTGCACTTTCCATGTTCGGCAAATCTCTCAAGCGCGTATGAAAGTCGAGGCGAAGGCAGAAGTATCTGCGCCTGAGATTTCCACTCATACTCTGCCCCAGATATTTCGGTATAAATTGGAGGTGAGGGGCAAGGTGAAGAGAGCACACCCGATGGATCGCAGTTGGGAGATGGAAGAGGAAGATATATTCAAAGACATACCACATGACCATGAGACTCTGTTTGACTTGGAGGAGAAGGAGGCTATAGGCTGGTATTTTGCCGATAATGTTGACAAGAAGTGCCTTCCGGAAATATGGTGCTGCTTGATTTTGACAGAGGAGCAACCGGGTCGAGTCGGAGAAGAGGATGAAGATATACCTCCAAGGATTGAAGGCAGAGGTATAGCTCTGCTACTTCTGGATCGAGAACGAAGGATCTATATGAGAGTTGGAAGTGTTTGGATCCGAGATGCTGGCTGGTGTGAAAGTTGTGCCAAGGAAACGTTTTCGATAATATGAGCATATTTCGACATTCGACAACAACCCGTACACTGGTTCACAACATTTTGATTGTTCAAGATCGTGTGGAAGATTCTCGTGGGCGGCGATGTTGAAGTCTTTCGGCATGTTCGGCAAAGGGTCATAAATTTCCGAGGATATGAATTCATAGATGGAACCTCATTAATTATGACGTTAGCAAAAGTCCCATAGTTCTTCAGCTCAAGTGGGACATTATCCTCGAAGATCTGAACCCCGCCATCGCCCGTTTCTGCTCGTAGTTACATGTCCTGCGCCAACATTTCAATGACTTCTAAGCATCTCCGGCTCCTTTCCTGGTACTTGTCCACCTCTCGCTCCAAATTTTGAATCATCCTATTCGCCTGTTCGAGTTGCCCCCTTAAGATTTCCAAATCCTTAGCCTCCTGTTCGAGTTGCGTCACGGGTCTGGGATTCTCGTCGTCTGGACTTCGTTTGCGCTTCGCTCCCGTGGTTGACTTCAAGACCCGAACGGTATTGGCAAGTAGATGATAGGGTAATGGAACGTTGGGATGATCTCGACAGTAATGACGCCTAAGTTCGTATTTGAGAGTGAATCCATCGGTTGCATTTGAGCATCCTAATTCACCACAAAGAAAAGCGCCGTTGATCTTCTCTCCATTGAGTCGCTTGTGAACCTAAAGAAGAACGGAGGAGTTAGCTGTGTCTTGAGTTCGGGGAGAGCTCATTTTACCTCCTCGTGCCGTCTGAGTTCGTGTTTGGTAGCAAATCCATTGATTGAACGGGTGCAATCTCGACGTGGGCAGTAAAATGGCCTTGTATGCCTATTCACGTGGATCCTGCTCTGTGTATTAGTAAATTTTTGGGTCTCGCAGAAAACTATGTTCTACGCGATAATCTCTGGCATAGAGTAGAACATTGAAATGGTTAGGAGAGAATTGACTCACTGCCATAAGGACTTCTGACTGAAAACTCGATTACACCCCAAGTGGTTGCAGATCATCTGCCCATCGGCTGTCAGGCGCGGAACTTGAATTGGCGTAGAATGCGTAGCCGGATACGTGTGCAGCGGAGGCCCTCCTTTTGCAGGCGAAGGACTGCTCCATGGCTGTATCGCATCCGATTGTGGCTCGGTGATTGTCTGATTACTTGTGGGAGATTTGGGCAGTATAAGTCTATCGGGGAGAAGGTGTGTTGTTGGGGCCGTTTCGACGACGATGGTGTTATCTGAGGCTATTGACCGTGGCGGCCGCTGTTTAAGTGCTCGCAATGCCGCGGATGGCAACTTCAAAATGATGATAAGACTTTCGGGGACATTGGCTACGGTGTCAGCTTCGCCAGATGAAGCCATCGCCACGAGGACGTGACCTGGAATGTTTAAAAAAGTTGGGAAATTCAAAAGTTGATCAGCCGGAGTGAATTCTTGTCATGTGGGAGTTGTCAAAAGACTCCAGTTACAAATCCGAGTTCGGCAAGGTTTGGAAAAGTGAATTGTAGCCATAATTCAGACAACAAAAAAGCGAGGCGAGCGACAGTTCTTTCATCGCGTCCATTGGGGAAGTTGGGAAAGAGGGGTTTGCAAGAAACCTTCGCGACATCTGAGCGATTCTATCGAGGCAAATGAGAATAACTGGAGGCCGTCCACGAAGTCCTATGTTATGTGGGATGTAATCTGCAGAAAGCTGTGATGACGATAATGTTTTCAGTTGAGAAATTGTGACTAAAAACGATGCAGAGGACGCTTTTGATGCTAGATGAGCGTCGACTGATTACGTGCGGTCTCCTTGCGGAATCGAACAAATTGTAACAGGAGGAAAACTACACGTGGGACTTCCAATCAACAGCATCCAAGGTAAAAAACGTCAGGCGTTCTGACGGTAGATCCCTTGCTCTCTACTCAATCCAATGTGCATGGGAAGAACTTCCAGGACATATTCTAGGTGGAAGTAATAAATTGGTATTCGAGGTGCAGAAGCTCACATCGTGGGACGAACTGAACAACTCAGTGACCCTAACCCTAACCCCAAAGCTCGGAGACTTGCAACAAAAGGTATATATTGCCAAATCGAGAGACTTGCAGAAATCAACTAACAGAAGTAACGCGAACCACGCAACGAAAGAGGAAGCCAATGAGAATGACTCAACTCCTCAATTTCAAGAAATGTAACAAATATCGAAAGACCGGACTTCGGCGTGCAACGACCCCGCAAAACTGTGAGGACGAATGAGGCGACGATTCCTAACCCGAACGCCCTCTGCGACGTGCAACAAATATGCGAGGTTCAGCTCGAAAGGGCACCTCGGCATTCGGGTGAGGTCAAAATTGGCCAATGAAGGAGATTCTCAAACCTAAGCTTAACTTTGAAGCTGAGCGATTTGCAACACTGCTCGTGCGAAGGTTCTGAACTAGGTCATCAGGTGATGGAGAGAAAGTTCTATGGAACAATGAAATAGAGTTCACTGAGCCCAGTAAAGACGTTGAGGTCGCCGTTTCATGAACTTTGCAAGATCTCATCGCCGATGGAGCCCCTTTCCGCCTCCGTCACACACGTGAAAATTTCATCACATGTCTCGACTCCAGCCTCTCCCTAAAGAGAAAAGACCCCTTCTCCACTCCCACGTGTGCTACGTCCCAATCTAGCCTTCTGAAACGATCCGCGAACACGCCCCCGGGTCACCGCATAAAAGTGGTTCTGGAATCAGATCTCAACCTTACACAGAAAAACTCTTCGAAGCGAAGTCGACTTGTCATGCCTCGCAAATTTCAGCCTCATGCAGATAGCCTTTCAGTAGAAACAACTTCCTTGAAGTTTTCTTTGCGCGGTGGAGAAAGCAAATATTGAAGTCTGTGTGCATGCAGAACTCTAAATCAACTGGTCGAGGCACTTGAAGAACGTGAGCAACTTGATGAAGATCATGACTGTAACCTTACCGATACGAATGGAAAAATTTCAGCGGCGATCATGGTCCTGGTGGTCTCGCAAGCCTCATATCAATGGCATGTCTAACGGGGAATGGTCCCGTCTGATCGGTAGTTCCACTTGGAGCTTCCAGGTGCATGCGGAAATTGCATGTCTGTCCAGTCGCTCGGAACCAGAAGCCGTTGAGCATCGCGAAGGGAGACCCTGGATAGGGTTCAGACGAACGTTTGCTGAGTCTGGGTGTCCCGAATGCTTTCTGCTTTTAGATACCGGGCCTTGGGGGTGGATACGAAGGGCATTTGCTGGGTGGAACAAGTGGAAAAGTGGAATTGTGGAACATGATTCAGAATTAAAGTGTATGCTAAGAAGCCATCCACTGCTTCCAGAAACCTCGGTAGAACAAATTTTGGTTGAGGTGGCTGGGAGACGGCAGATTGTGAGGATACTTTGTGTGGACGAAGGCCCGCGGATAGGCAACCGGGGCGAACAGGGGAGAGGCTGGAGATGAAGGATAGGGGGGGACCCTGCAGATATGTATGGAACGGCGTGCCCCGGGCCGTTTCCATCCTGCTTCCAGCGTTTCCATATGTTCCACAGCATCCTTGCTGCTTTGCCTGCCCTGCTGAAGGTTGCACTTGGAAACCTTTACGACGGGATTTGGAAGTTCGTGCGCTCGCTCGCGTTGAGGGTGAGGTTGCTTTGAACTATCCCCACGGGCCCACGGAAGATTTTTGCTGCCAGGGATAGGAGTCTTGGGAGAGTTCTACTGCACGCTGCAGCACCTTCCTGAACTTCCACGCGAGCGTCAGGGATTCAGGATGCGCATGCGGATGCACGCAGGATGCAATGGAAGAGGGCATGGAAGGAAGCTTAGAAGCGCGGTACTGTATGCATACAGCATCCCTACCCTTCTTGATAATTATACAGCACAATATCTTACGTCGTTTGTTACCGAGTTGGGTGTGGAGTGAGTAGAGTGATGGAGGGGAGGGTGAGACTGAGAGTGAGATTTGGAAAGCGGAAACAGGATTGACTGGCATTGCGGCTAATATCAGCTCGTCGTCGCACATAGCAATGTTACGAGGGCAACGAGAGGACAGCTATTAATGTTGCGGCTGGGGGTTCGCGAGCGCGCAGGTTGTTTTATTTTTGACCTTATTCCCGGTGTCGTTGAGGCAAAAAGCATATGCCCACAGAAAGCGCCGAGCGTTTGCTATGGCAGAATGATACGATTCACGTGTAGCAAACAGTCGTGGCCGAGGAAAATCACTTTGGATGACGACTGAAGTGAAGCTTCCGCGCAGCCGGAATTATGGATCCAAGTTTCGAAAATGAGGCAAGAAGAAACAAATCTTGGACATTTCGAAGCCGTCGCAATCAAGCAAACAAAAGCAAATACTGGCCCATCCTAGAGCGGGAGATGACTCGTGATAGTTGGCCTGAAACGTCGACTTCTCATCTCGTATGTTTGACGGTTCTTCGGTCATGAACGGAATGCGCAGTTGCAGCTTGAATGAACATAATAATCAGCTCCGAATGTACACATGTACACATGTACACACCACTTCGTGCCAACACCTCGCCGTCGCCTCCAAGATCATCATCGGCGCTGAAGATCCAAGATAAAAATCTCCATTTCCGAAGCCTGCGCCAGTGTCTAGCCGCTGTCAGAATTCACAACAATCATCGCCGCAGCAAAGGCTGCCGGAAGCGCTAATGTCAGGCACAAAGCGACGAACGCCTTCAAGCCACAGGGGTCGTCGAACTGCCTTCCCCTAGCACCACCCGGCTTTGCTGTGCCTGGAGCCGTTGGGTCAGGAGCGAAAGCGTATCATCTGCTATCGCCATGGGTGAAGACAGAATGTTGGATCAATTTGCGGGCCTCGGGAGCTCGGGAAGCATGCTGAATGCCATGCTAAAACCCCCGAAGCGTGGCAGTCTGGCAGATCACCACAAGTCTCATGATTCAGTGATCTGGGATGCCCCGAGTTTTTATCTTATCACGATATACAATACCATCCGGAGGCTCTTCCTCCTCGAGGTCATGAGTTAGTTCCTCTAACCACTATCAAACACATATCTCCCCATATTTCACCAATTCTGGCTGCATATCAGTCACTTGATTACAGTCATGATACCCGCTGGGGCTTCAAGTACCGGCGCCTGAAAGCGACTTCTCATTCCTCATGTTCTCGACTGCCACTTGCCACCGGGACAGCAAGTAATGAATTTGACACGGACTCCTTTGCGTGGAACTCTGACTCGTCCTTCTCGGCCCCAGACCCGCCAATTGAGTTCAGGGCATGAAAATCGCACATAGGCTAAGCCACTCGTCCAGAGAGTCAAACAGCAGGTGAGGCGTCATCGCGCAAGCACAAGAAGTTTGGTTGGTGGGGTAGCGCACAGTCACGTCGAATCTACAGGACAGGCTGAGGCCAGCGCCGAGTGACGAACGAACAGCGAGTGCTGCACGGCGCCAGCAGAAATCAGGATCTGTGTACGCATCGACAACAATTCTGTCGCATCTGCACAGATATCGCTCTCGCCGTAATTCGACAAACTAAACGATTCATTCCATACTATTGAGTTTTTGCGACTCAGATCAGGGTCCTTGTGCGCAGCGCTTGCCGTTTGATGAAACATATCTGCCGTGGCCATCGATCAAGGTGTGGCTTGAGAGCAGGTTTCGATGGAAGCAGTCCCTTGGCTTCGAAAGTGGGCTCCGAAGCGTCTGCGGTGGATGCTCCCTGAAAGCCCGATTCCCAGCAGTCCGTTTCCACCCTGGTCCAGCATGCCCGGACTAAACTGCATGAGGGCTGAGATGAGCTAGCACACGTTGGGCATTGCCAGGAACACACACCCCTGGCTTCCATGAGCGACCGAAGCTTCTCAGCGACACCGCGCCGAACTGTACCTGGCAAGCCGACCGGGTATAGGTTCCTGTGCAGATGTGCTTCCTATCTGGGTCATACCGTCGTGCAGACCCTGGTGGATGAGTTACACGTCAAGGCCCTCAAGGGGCACCACTTCATGTCTTCAAGTGAAGTGAAGAATTTGCTCTTTGGGACTGGATGATGGCTGCTGGCGCTTGCCGTTACTCGTAACTGGAGTAGGTTGGGCTCGAATTTAGGCGTGGGCAGTGAGAGTGAGTAAGGAAGGCTAATTTCCATCCCTTCCCTCATTCTCCACGCTAAACTACAGTACCTCTCCACCCTTATATCATGAAGCAAGCTTTAACTTAACTTGGATGTGCGCGACGTGAGAGTGTGAAAGTACGAAGTGAAATATACTTCGGCTTTGAATAATCGTAGGACCGGTTCGAAACGCAGTCACTCTTTCAGTACGACTCTCGCTGACGCATCTGAGTAATAATTCATCTATCTGGTTGCATTGAGTGCTGCACTGCATCTACGCCTGCATTTGGTTGACCCAGTAATAACTCATCCCATCTGCCCAGGAGTGCCTGTGCCTCGTGCTCCTCGTGCTGTCATACAGGGGCATCCAGGAACCTGGGAGTTCTGCGTCATACAGAATTTACGGAAATATGCTAGACAGGTACCGGCTCAGGAGGTCGACGGAGGGTAGAGTCTTGCCAGCTTGCAGTTAAAGCTCCCGCCGCGGTGATCCATAATGCCCGTTTCGTGTCACTCTGCTCTCCCGCCGCTGCATTTCTAGTCCTTCGAAATTTCGACTAGGACTTGGGTAGTTTGGTGCGTGGGCATTTCACAAACGGTTCCTGGTTCACCACCCCCTTTTTTTCTCCCTCTTTTGGCCCCAGCCAACTCCCAATTACATTACTTTTTGCTCGTCTAAAAATGTTACTTGCCCACCACCACACCAACCGACCCTAGAGTACCATGCTTTGACCATGCTAGCTCTGCCCGTCCCTCGCTGGCCCAAGCTGTAAATTGGTGATAATTATAGGTGGTTATTTCGAAAGAGCCATGTATCGCTGCTCATTTCGATTTTGTCTTTTTTCTTCCGTCTTCCCCTAGTCCCGCCAGCCGTCAAGCATCATCATCCCTGGACCTTTCACACTACTGCTCCTTGCTGCCCGTCCCTGGGCCTCCGAAAACCCAAGCAGGAGATCTGCTCCCTTGTCTGGCATGGCATGTAATCACTCTGCTCGTATAAGACACACCGAGCCCCCTTCGCACACAAAATTATCTTTTGACTCTGTAAAAACCATCTACTCTGCCTCTCCTCTCTCCATCAGCTTCGGATCCTGCAACTACATATACACTGCTCCTTCCCCCGAGCAAGTCGAATAATCACTCACGCAACTGCAACGTGCATACTTGCATACTCCGACTCACTCACTCAATAAAAACTACAGGCAATTCCGGGCCATCATTACTACCATCCGTCTTACCGGCAGCAGTTCACGCAGCATCCCTACCGGCTACCTACACACGCAGGCATCGCAGCACTGCAGGTGCATTAAGGGTCACAGCTCCCGCCTATATCTCTCGCGCCGTCGCAGAGTCTCTCGGAGAGTCTCAGAGTATCAAAGCAACCTGGATTCTGACGAAAATCATAAAAACCCCGGGCCGTCCCATTCGATCCTTCCATAAAACAACCCGACGTTCTAGAAGTTTTGCGATTCAGCTCTGAGTATCGTTGTGCACCATCGCCTTGCGATAGCCCCCCCCGACTTTTTAATTGGAAATTCCTTGGCCTCGGGATCTCCAGCTCTCCTATTTTCAGGAGGCAGCCAGCTTTGCGCAACCCAGGCAACGAAAAGCAACGTGAGTCAGACAGAACCCAAATCCTTGCCTCCTTGTGTCCAAACAGAGGCATTGCGTACGGAAGTGGCAATGGCCTCCAGATGGCGAATTTCGAGTGCCGGAGTATATATACAACAGCCGCTGACAAGATGTTGTCTACTGCAGTTTCCAAACGTCTCAATGATGATCACTAGAGAAGTGCAGGCCTTTAACATGGGCCGAGGCGCATACGATACGACAGGCGTGCCCAAGCCTCCTCCACCAAAGCCCAGATAAGGACTGCGAATACATCCTCAACCGTCGAAACCACGATCTCGAATTCTCGAGATCAAGGAGACAAGGCTCCGGTCCAGCGACCCTGTCGCATACCTGCGCAACCAGCAAACCCGCGCCGACCCTCCATCCCCCGACGATCTTCGAACTACTCAACATTTATCCACTTCTCCAGTTCTCTACAATTAGATTTTTTTTCTGCAAAGACACCAACTTTTTAATACCCCCGGATCGAAATATCGGTTTCTGTACATTTATCACACCATACCCACGATTGCGACGATTCTCATTCCTCCCATCTACATTCCAGCGCTGTCGTCTACCGCCCCGTCCAGCTCGAATCCGACTCCCGCATACCGCGCGCACCCGAAACACTTAATACTACACATCGCAAAAACCGTTCCTTGCTTCTTTTCCAGCCAGCGAGTCTCGAACCACAGTACAGACAGCCACTGCGCTGATGTCGCAAACACGCTCAAAAGTCTTTCGAATTTTCGGGTCTGGAATACACATAACTTATGGGATACATGGGCAGGGCGTTGCATCTAGAATCGGATCTGTACTTTTTGGGAGGGCATTTTGAGCATCCATATGTTCCCTTTGATCTCCTTGCATCTCATTTGTTCGGGTGTTGAATTCACCTTGTATCATCATGTTTCCTTATTCTCTCTTTTGTCCGGGGCTAAACAAAAATGGGATCTCTTGGGGTGCGCAAAAATCTGGGTCTGGATAGGAAAATTTTGTTTGTCGTTTGCGCATATAGACTTGCTTTTCATGTTTTACACTTAAATCTACTTTGGGAGTGTTGGAGCTTGCCGATCGCCCTCGCGGGTGACGGTCTGGCGCGGTATAGGATAGGAACGTTGGCTGTTTTTGACTACATTTTGCGCGTTTTTTTTTGATTGCCTTCCTCAACTGAAGACTTTGTATTCTTGCTGTATTCTACTTCGGCTTTTGATTCTCGCAGGGTGCGGAAAATTATGCACGATTCGGCTTCTTGACGGGTACCTGCCTTGATGTTTCTCGGGCTGGACCTGATTTGTTTTGGAGAGCGAGGTTGGCTGCAGAGGATGATCATATACCCATCATAGACTTGTATGAGCTTCTGCAGAGAAGGAAAGGAAAGAAAGAGAGCTTGTTCAGCCTGGGAGCGAAATTTAGATAATAAGAAACTAATAGCTATCACATTATTTCAACATCACATCTAGGAGCAAACTCTCCTTTCCCAAGATTTCTGTGACCAGCATCAACCTGTTACAAAGACAAAAGCAACGTGAGCTATCATTTTTCCGACCCAACAACCTGTTTCCACTTCACGCCACATGGGCCTGCCGTCTCCGAATGTTTTAATAAAAGAAGCAAACATGACGCTGCAAATCAAATAGAAAAGATAAACAAAAAATTTGGACGGACCTTATCACTATCATCTCGAACTCACACACCCTCCCAACGGCAAAAGCAACCCCAAGCTTACACTCCACAGCCGGCACTTCCCACATCTCACCCACCATACTCGTGAAAACCTACCCCAAAAAAACACAACTGCGCCCCTCACATCATAGACACACATACACAAACACACCTTCCATTTCCGTCTTCCTTCTTCAAGTACCCAAGCAATTTTCGCACGTATCAGTAGTGCTGCGGTACGGGCAGTCCCAGTCCCAGTTCCCCGTCGTCCCACATGGGCGTGTGTAGATCATGCATGGAAAACGGGAGAGATGCAGCGCGCAGAACTTCTAGAAGGGTGCGCCCGAGGGCGCGGAAGCTGGGTTGCTGGCTGGTTGGTGGATGGGATGCGCTATTTTTGTTCTTGGTATGGTGTGGGGGGGTTGGGGTTTTGGGATTGGATGGGTCGGGGAGGTGGCGTGGGGGGGAAAGGGGGATAGGGAGATTGCACGTGGATGTGTGAGAGATAGATGTACGGTGGCCGTCTGATTCACCTGGGGCAAGAAGCGGCGGAAAGTGCGGGTTTGGATGGCGGTGGTTAACGGAATGCTTGGCGAGAGGCTGCGCCGGTGGGTGATGAAGCTCCAGGTTGGGATTCAGTAAACATACAACGACGAAGAGTTACAACGAGAGGAGAACAATTCAAATCCCAAGAGAAGATATAGGAAGGCAATAACGATACTTCTTCCACCAAGTCCATCTCTCAAATCCAAAGCAAACGCGCAAACACCGCACTTCGGATCCTCACGAATTCACAACCCCACCACCAAACCTACCCCTCTCCTACATCCACCACACTCCTCCTTCCTCAAAACACAAACCAAATCGTCACGATGTCAATAATCCAACAAGTCTCCAACGCAACCCTCTCCGACAACTGGCGCACAATCAACATCGACGCCCTAGACCCAGAGTCCTCATCCAACTTCGACACCTCGACCCTGCATCCGGCGTTTGCGCCTGTGAGCAGTGCGGAGATTCAGGGGATTGGACAGCAGGTTAGACAGTTGCTTAGGGGTGGGGATGCGGAGGGGGCGTTGAGGGGCGCGTTGGAGAGTGCGCCGTATGGGGGGGATGAGGGGGTTAAGGTATGTGGGATTTTTGGTTCTTGTTTGTGGGGAGGTAGGGGGGAATATTTATAGAGGATATAAGGGATGTGAGATGATGCGAAGGAGAGACGTTGTGTTGTGTCGAAGAAGATGGGCATGTGTTCTGATGGGAGGAAGTGGATATGTTGGGGAACATTTGGCTGGTAGAGACGAGTGCTGATACGTGGGGCAACAGGAACTACATTTGCAGACTGTGACGGAAGTCTTGCAGTCGATTAAAGCTTCGGAAATGACTCCTATGCTACAACGGATTTTCCAGACAGAGGGTGGTGGTGAAGCTTTGGATGTGTTGATGAAGTACTTGTAAGTTCCCTTTCGTCTTTCACATAAACAGTTTCGACGTCCTGTGGTAGAGTCTGTACACTTTTCCCACTCCTCTCTACCTTTCTGAACTTCAAATTTAAGAGGCTTGAACTGATCAACTGTGTTCAAATAGATACAAAGGAATGGCCGCCTCCTCTACTCGTGCCTCTTCTCGAGGCCCAACCCTCTCACCACAAGGCACCGGCGCCGGGTTCTCACAAATGGGTGGCAGACCAGGAGCTGCAAACGAAAGTAGCGGTGCAGCAATGAGCGTTCTACTTTCATGGCACGAGAAGGTTGTTGATGTTGCGGGTCTAGGATGTGTTGGACGATGCATGACGGATTGGCGAAAGGTCTAAGAGAGCAAATGAACAATTGAAGTATGCATTTGGGAGCAACTTTCAGAAGAGTGGTATACATGCATCAAAAGCCTTGCTTAAGAGGAGTTCAGATAGAATACAATTGACGGCCTTGATGAAGATCTTTGGTCTGAAGTTTGCTTCGATCCAATTCACAGTACGACCTCACAAGCAACCAAGTTGGTTCTTTCACATGTTGTAGGTAAGTACTCCGATGTCGCCATGGCAATGCATAATATTGATTCTCCCGCAACTAGGAATCAAGTCTCGTGAAGTATGACCCGGCCTACCTTCCGTAGATTCTCATTCGCTTGTTCTCTTACCCGCGGCGGGTCTTCTCAGCAAAGATCACCTTCAAACCCCGCCCTCCACTAATATCGCCTCTCTCTTTGGCTGTCTTCTCTACTGCTTTATCAACCTGCAGTTGAAATTAAGCTAGCCTCCGTTTTCGCTGTCTACTTACAGTTGCAAGTGCAGAAGTCGCCGTCTATTTCAACGTCTGATGCCCCTCACTTGGAATGCAGTATTCAGCACCAGAGCTGTGAACTATTCAGACCAATTTGTCTGGATTATTGGCTTGAACTATTGCTACCAACTTCACTCATATCTCCATTAACTCTAGCTATATACAACGTTCTATTTCCATGAGCACTCGCTCTTCACAAATACCTACCCCACTCTTTACTTGTCAGACACCAACATGGGATTCAGTCGCGCTCCAGAGGACCGCCCTACTCCCCCGGAAGTTTACAACTATCGTATCTATGTCTTGACTTTCCTATCCTGCCTCGGCAGCTGGATGTTTGGGTATAACAATGGGGTTCGTTACATACTCCTGTTTCTTGGAAAATTCATAGGCGCTTCCATGACGTCCTCAAAACTCGCCTCTACATTCTAGAAGCATCGTTTACTAATTGAATTCAAGGTCATCGCTGGTGTTCTCGTTCTCCCTTCATTCTTCCGTGACTTTAACCTCCCTCCTGTCGGCTCACCAGCCTACAACAATGTGACGGCAAACATTGTTTCGCTCCTCCAAATAGGGGGCTTAATTGGGAGTATGGCCACATTTCCACTCATGAAACGCTGGGGCCGAAGAATAGCAATGATGATAGCCGCCGTAATCTACCTCTTCGGCGCTGCCTTACAAGTTCGTCCACTCCTCATCCTCTACACTGCAATCCCCTAACAACATCCAGACATTCTGCTACGGCCGCCTCCCAATGATGTACGCCGGTCGCCTTATAACCGGCCTCGGCGCCGGCAGCGTAACAGTCATCGTGCCCCTGGTTCGCTCGTACCCCAGTTGCTTCATTCACACCTGCGTTCCCTCCCTCCTCACAACTAACAACCACAGTACATAGCCGAGCTCAGCCCGCCTTCCATCCGCGGCTCCCTAGTCGGAATCTATGAGATTAACAACCAGCTCTCCAGTCTACTGGGTTACTGGTGCAACTACATCGTCAACGAATACATGCCCTCCACCTCAACCGCGCAATGGCAAATCCCACTCGCGATGCAAATCGTGCCCTCTGCCCTCCTATTCCTAGCTGCCCTTTGCATACTACCAGAAAGTCCGCGCTTCCTCGTCCTCTCGGGCCAAACGCACCAAGCGCGCACCGTGCTCTCATTCATACGACATCTTCCACTAGAACATACATACATCAATGCCGAACTAGACGAGATATCCTCGGCCATTTCCCGCCAACACACCCCTATTCCTTCAAGGAAGAAAAGTAGGTTCGGGATCTGGACCGAGTTGGGGTGGAAGGGGAATCGCAATCGGGTCTGTATTGGGTTGGGACTGATGATTGGGCAGAACCTGACTGGTATCAATGGGGTGAATTTCTACACGCCGGTGATTTTCAGAAGTATTGGGTTTGAGGGGACGAAGGTTGTTTTGCTGGCTTCTGGTTTGCCTCTTATTCCTTTCCTTTTTTTGTTTCGAGTTCTTGGTGTTTTGACTGGGTGAGAGTGGAGATACTGATGCGGGGGATATAGGAATGTATGCAGTCGTCAAAGCAATCGCTACGATTCTCTCCCTAGCTTTGTTTATCGACCGCACCGGCAGACGCAAACTGCTGCTTATCAGTAGCGCGGGCACGAGTCTAGCGCTCTGGTATATAGGGGCCTTTGTTACAGCCAGACATGTGGATCTTACGAGGCCGCAGCAGAAAAGTGTTGCGGGTTGGGTGGCTATTGTATGCGTTTACATCTACGCCGTAAGCCTTTTTTCTCTCATTTGCAGCACCCTAATTCCCCTCGTTTTACCTTTCTTGTTTTCTCTTTTGGAAACGAAAGAAGTAAAGAGAAACATATGCCACTTCAAACCTAACCCCACAAACACAGGCATTTTTCTCCATAGCCTGGAACGGCGTCGTGTGGATCTACTGCGCCGAAATCTTCCCCACGCGCATCAAAGAGCTCGCCGTCTGCCTCTGTACCGCCTCGCAATGGCTCTTCCAATTCGCAGTCGCCAGGGCATCGCCTTACATGCTAGCTTCCTTGAAGGGGGGCTTTTTCTTCTGTTTTGCGGCCTGTATTGTGGGGATGGGGGTGGGTGTTTGGTGGGCTGTGCCGGAGACGAGGGGGAGGAGCTTGGAGGGTATGGATGAGGTTTTTGGGTCGGCTTATGGAGGTGAGGGGGTTGGGGCTGGAGTTGGAGTTGGAGTTGGAGTTGGAGTTGAGGGGGGAGAGGACAAGAGTGCGTAGAAATGCATGTGGGGATGCGGTTGGGGAGGGGAAGGTTTGAGGGTGGTGGCGAGACGGGAAGAGGGGTGGGAGATGTTGGGTGAATATTAGTTTGAAGCAAGAACCCGAGAAGATGTCGTAGCTTGAAAAGTAGTATTCTTGGTCCCAAATCAAAGGACCCAACGAAATTGTTCTCGGGCGCAATGGACCTTCGCACTTGACGACAAAATAAGCAAACCAGAACTTTTCTTTCATCTTCCGCCCTGGGTTACAAAATTCTCATGAGTCATGACACTACTTGATTTCGCGATTGAAACAGCGCCTCGATACTCTTGCTTTTAACATAGCACACTTTGAGCGCTGCCCCCTTTTTAAGCGAGCACCAATGCCAACATAACTCCCCTCTTGGAAACTCGAGGATATTCTATACGTCACATAGCAAAATCCTAGTCTCAATAATCAGTGTTTGATCTCCTCATAGCATATTCAACCAAAGTCCCAAGTACCAACCCCTCCAAAGCTCTTCTCATTCTTTTGCTGTATCATTTTATTTCAACGAACTGTCCCTTCCAATATCTACTTTTGGATCTTACCTTATTAGGGCACACTATACACACACACGCACTGAGGAGACTTTCAAACATCTAACATTGAAATCCACTATCTTCAAATCACCGCTGTCATCATCAGCTTACTCATTCTCAAATCCCTACCACACAACCCGCTCCCGAAACCCTTCAATCTACTCCGTATATCGTCACATCCGCGCCCCCTCCAAAAAGGTTTGTATGCTGAAAACAAATTTCTCAGTACCTCACATAACAATACTTTCTTTCGTACCGAATCATATACATAATATACCCCTCACCCTCCCAAATGATGCCCCCTCGATAACCCCCTCTCACCCCCCCAAACATCCACTCCCGATTCAACCTACCCAAAAAATCCCACCTCTCAATTAAATCCCAATTGATCAGCTTAACCCATGTCCTCACCTCATAAAACTTCAGACATAAGATTCTAACACCTAAACCAACCAACCTTTACTGAGAGAAAAAAGGAAAAAGAAGAGTGTCGTTTCTTTGATTGGGGAGATGAAATAGAGGTAGGTAGTCTTCGCGCTTTGAGAACGGCGGGGAGAAAATAAAAATGAAAGTCACGAGCTAAGACCTACTGAGGGGAAGAAAGAGAGGTGTTCTCAAAGGCATGCCAATCATTGACAGTAGTAGCAACTAGCAACTTGTGGTCTTCAAGCTCCAATGACCGGAGCAAATGAAGTGAGGGAAAGCAAGAAAAGCGAAAATCAGAACCTGAACTCAAATCCAATCTACACTTAAAAAATGTAATGTCATTAATATTCCGTTATATCTTCTCTAAATACCCTATGCAAACCCCACCACCCATCCAATCCCAAACAAAAACTTCATTCAAACCCCACAAATGCACTCACTATAAACAAACCCCCCCTCCCAAAATCCCATTCATTACCCAAAACACGCTTATTATGTACCCCCTAAAATAATGCTCCCCATATCCCACCTTTGTTTTGCAACGCACCGCATCACTCACTCACTCAATAGGAGCAAAGAACCGACTCGCCTCAATAATCTTTTCATCCGCATTCGCAAAGTCCCAGCCAACAATGATGCTAGTCTGACTACAGCAAATGATCCGGCGCGCATCAAACTGCAGCTTGAAGACCCGCGCCATGTTGGCGGGGAGGTGGTGGTGCGCCGCTGCTGCGGGGGCATTATTCGTCGTAGGCGGCGCTGCGTGGGCAGGTTGAGGAGGAGGCGCTGGTCCCGAAGCTTCAGCAGAACTCGGCATCGTCGCAGCCTCACCATCCTGACTCTCTTCCGCAGCCAACGAGGAGTTTGTTCTCGCCAGCGTACTCGCCTGTCTATAAGCCTGTATACAGCCAACAGCCACAGAAGTGAGACACTGCTTCGTGGCGCCCTCTTCGAGCGCCGCGATGGCGTCGCCGAGTTTGCGGAACGTCATGAGCTGCGGGTGGGCTTCAAGGGCTGTTTTCAGGGCCGTGGGGCCCATGGGGATGGTGAAGTCGATCATTTGGCGGTAGAAGCCGTCGACGTTGGGGGAGTTGGGGATGCGGGGGAGGATGGGGAGGTAGGGTTCGTCTGAGGAGCCTTGGGAGGCGTCGCGGCTCGCTGCTGCGATGGCTTCTTTGGCTTGTTGGGCTGCACGGGAGGCGAGGTGCGCGGCTTCTTCTTGTCGGAGCGTGTGCTGGTTGCGCCAGACGCCTTCTTTGTCTCGGCGCCAGATGATGATGGTCTCGTCGTAGGAGCCGGATACGATGCGGCCGAATCGACCACCGCCTCCGCCTGGAGGTAACTTTGCACCGTAGGCGGTGATGTCTTCTACTTTCTTCGATCCAGCGTTCTTGGGCCGCCCTCTTTGGCGTTGTAGTTCCTGTGAAATGGTCCCTTCCTCGACTGCCTTGAAATACTCATTGTCGATACTCCTCGCCTCTGCTTGGTCCTCCTCAGAACTATAGGGCAAATCTCCAAATCCGGCCTGGACGGTTCGGACTAGATTCGAATGGGCTCGTAAGCTTGCAACTTCCAATCCGGATTCCTTGTCGAAAACCTTGACCTCGTTATCGCTGCTACCGCTAACAATTCGGCGGCCGTCGTATTGAACGCATGCAATGCCCTTGGTGTGCCCTATCAATGTACGTGTACATGTTCGATCCGGCCAATTCCAAACCTTCACAGTACGGTCCCCAGAAGCCGAAACAACCTCATCACCAAAGATTTGAACTGCATTTACAGCTGCACCATGCCCTTCTAAACTTCCAAGTATAGTATACGCAGGTAGAGTAGGAAGACCGGTGGAAGGAGAAGGGTTGAATCCATAGTTGTTTAAATGTGTTGCTACTGGATTCACACCTCGACTTGGATCTGGATATCCGCAAGACCCAGGCTCCATGGGTTGCCGGTTAAATATCTTGATCGTCTTGTCCTTGGAACAGGTGACCAAAACACGCTTGTCGAATCTGACGTTTAAAACGGACTCTCTATGAGCCTTCCTGAGGCGCTGAATAATCTGACCTGTTGAAAATCTCCATAAGACTACGGTAGCATCACTGCTTCCAGAGACTATCAGATCCTCTTCGGGGGCAGCATCAAATTGAAGACACAAAACTGAACCATTGTGAGCTCGTAAAGGCGGTCGGACCAGCCGTTGGGTATTCAGATTCCAGATACGCAGGGTTCTATCTCTACTTCCACTGACAAGGTATTTGCCAGAATGTTGGATCGTGTATATACATTCTTCGTGGGCTTCTTCCGGGTGCATCGGGTGTGGTAACTGGAAATTTGTGTATTTTTCGGCTTCCCAGTTAGCTTCTAATCTCCTCCTCTGCGAGTAAAGATATTGCCAATTAAGCTTCTTTGTGCCGTCCTTTCGATCGGCCACTACTAGCGAGGAGATATTAGACACGGCTGCGGAGATGGGCGGGTACATCGTGGATGATCCCAATAACTCTTGGTGGTTATGAGTACTTTGCGAGGCATGCGCAGGTCTACTAGGATAGTTGGCACTGGTTCCTGTCGTCATAGAGGTAATGCTCATTGGAGAAGCCATGGGAATGTCTACGTCTGACTTGGCCCTGGAATCCTTTGGTTCACTGGTTAATGGTCCAAATATCGATCTGGGCGCAAGCATATCCACGTCCACCATTTCAGAGTCATCGTCCGCCTGTAGACTTGGAAGTATCCGTTGCGGGGTTGCCCTTCTCTTGCTTGCATGTTCATCGTCGCTGGATCCGCTGGACCTTGACTTGTCTGAATTGATTGCGGTTTCGAATCTCACTACCTCTGGCCGTATCACTCGGAAGCCTTCCAGCATGTATAATTGTTCCCAAAGCTTTCGGTCCAGCGCCAGCTGCATCCATTCCCGAGATGCGCGAGCCACGTTCATGAGAGATAGCGGATCTAAGAAGCCCAGAATCTTCAGGCACACCTCGGGTGGCAGATATTGGAAGAAGTCGATATACATTCGGGGTCGCACGCGGCGCACAATTTCGCAGACTTGGGAGGTGGGTAGGCGGTCGAGGATGTTCATCACGTATTCTACAAATTAAGAAGATCAGCCTCATGGCACATGTTTTGCCTTGACGAGGCCCGGCCTACCTGTCTGCTCGGATATGGTCATGGATCCTAGCCAAGAAGGGGGAGGAGGGTTCAATACGGTTCCCACGGATAAAGGGGCTTCGCTGTAGCCCTCATCTTGTGGGGACTGTTCGTACGCCGCCATGATGCGGATTGCCTTCGAGCTAGGGACTCAGTGCTATTGAGGGATTGTGACGTTGATTATGTGGAGGCTGCGGGACAATGACAATGGTTTCGAACGAGCTGAGACTAGGGAAGGACTCGGCGCTGGGTTTTGGAGTAGTGGTGAATGAGGGTCTGGCTGCTGCGATGTGGGCTGGTCTCTGTTGATATACTGTATTCTATGGTGGCCGTGACGCAAGTGAGGACGCGGTCTGGGCCGGATGGTGGGAGATGGTGAGCGGGCGGGAGAATAGTGGTGATGCGGTAGTGCGATGCGATGGCGACTGCGATGGCGATGGTCCCTTGTATTACGAGGCTGAAGTTTGGCTGCCACTACCGTCGTGGATGCGGATGTCAATTTTGGATTAGGCACCGCTTGTTTATTTTGCCCTGCGCTGTGTGCCAATAGGGAAGCCAGGCTCAAGGAATGAGAATTATTGTTTTTAAATGGGATAATAAAAATAAAATAAATGGGAATGAGGTCTACATCAACAAAGTAAAGGCCCGTAGATGGGCTGCTGTATATGTATGTATTTGTATTTGCATATACTTGGCTGAAGAATCATGATAACTTGGTCTGGTTGTGCGGTTGCCTTGAATGCCTTGAATGCCATCAATGCCAAGGCCAGAGCGACGACTCGAGAGTGAGATCCGTTTTGTCATTTTCTCTCTTTCTCTCTTGCTTATGTAAGAGCGTTGCGTATCAACGTGTGTGGTGGAGGGTGGAGGGAGTGGAGTGCTGCGCGCCTTCTGCCGCTCGCTAGTTCAGGAGGTTGAAGTGTTTGAGACCAACGACCCAAAATCCCCAATCTGACCCTCCGCATCCGCATCCGCCTCCTCCTGCACGTACAACTACAACCACCGCCGCATAACACGTTGAACAACCCTCCACGTTCCCCTCGAACACCAAGCCAACATCGCCAGCGTCGCCTCTCTCCATTCTTGGCCTCAACTGCCACCCTTCCGCGCATTGTGCCGCAGAGCGCCCGCACGCTGTTAGGTTCGCGGGGTTGCGTTGCGTTGCGGTTCTTATGCAGAAACCGGCCTCTCTTCTACCCTGTTCATGTCATCTGGCGGCGTTGCCATCCACATGGCTCACGCTCATGGACCTCTCTCGAGAACAAACACGGCGCCTGCGTTCTCCACGAGAAGCGCCAACGGACTTCCGGGATTGAGTCAAACCATGAGCCACAGTTCGAGATCTTCTCAGCTTTCCGGCTCCACAGCCTTTACCTCTTCCTCCTCCACATCACTATCTTCCCTCGCCAGCTCTGCTACTATGGTCCCTCCCCCCACCAGTGGTTCTGTAGTTGCAACAAACAATATCATTAACCAGCGAGCCGACGCGTCGAGATCTCTCTATCAAATCTGCGTAAATCTAAGGCAGCGGCTGGCCCAAGTGCCAGGCTTCGACGTTCATTTAAGCGATTCCGATAACGAAGATGAGGGGGAGGATTTAGACCCAGTCTCATCATTATGGAGGTGTCTACGGAAAGGGACGCCCTTGATGACGATATACAACGCGATTCGACCTCCCACCCCCATACATATCGACGAAAAAATAAACCCAACCAAGAGGCCCAAAGTTGCAGCGTTCAAATTCGTGGAAGCATGTTTGAAAGGGGAATTAGAAGTGCAACCAGGGGATTGTTTTGCTCTAACAGATCTCTTTGGAGATGATACCACAGGCTTCGTCAAGGTTCGTGGACTCTCCCTTGTTTTGCGTGGTGCGGCGTTCATCCCTTGCCTTGGTACTATTGCTCCCTTGATTTCCATCGTCCCCTCCCCGCATCCTGGGCATAATTTCTATTAAACTACCATTGGCGCAATAAGTCGGATAAGAAGAAACGGGCGAGATTATGTGCTTACTCGTTGATTGTTAGGTTACCCAAGTGATAAATCTCGTCCTGGATGTTGCTCAGCAACGCGGTCAGCTCTTGACCATTGAAGAGGAGACCGGCGATCCTAGTATCATGACTGGCGCGGAAAAGATGAGCTACAGAGACCACGTAATACAAGAAATGGTCAACACGGAACGAAAATACGTCCAGGATCTCGAGAATCTCCATGACTTGAAAAAGCAGATTGAGCAGAATGGCGTGGTGCCGGGAGATGTAGTCCACGAGATATTCCTGAACATCAACGCAATCTTGGATTTCCAGCGCCGCTTCCTCATCAAAATCGAGACTACAAACTCCCAACCACAGGGCCAGCAGCAATGGGGGGCCCCATTCGTCAATTACGAAGAATCGTTCAACATTTACAAGCCGTTCATTGCCAACCAACGGAAAGCTGCTGCCATCGCCAAACGAGATTTCGCAAAGCTGGCACAAGCCAAGCATGCCATTGTTGTGGACTTTAACACTCTGGATGGATTCCTGCTCAAACCAATGCAGCGCTTGGTCAAATATCCTCTGCTGTTGAAGGTGAATTTTCATCATCTGTAAAACCCCGATTATCCACTAATATGAGATAGGATCTGCGAGACAAAGGAGGTCTTGATGAGGCAATGAAAGAGGATCTCACCGCTGGAATAGAAGCATCCAACCGCGTTTTAAGGGAAGCCAACGAGGCTGTCGACCAAGAACTTCGACGAGAGGCACGAGAAGACCTGGAATCTCGAGTGGATGACTGGAAGAACCATCAGATCGATCATTTCGGAGAACTCCTTCTCCATGGGCAGTTCATGGTGGTTACAGGGAAAAGTGACGTCCAAAAAGAAGTACGACCTCAATCTCTTCAAAAGCTTCGACATTTTGCTTCATTCCGAAATTTCAAAGTTGCAGACTTCATGCGCAAGGCGCAAGAAGCAAATTCAACTCCTTCATTCTGGGAGGCATCAGAGAAACTAGTGATATCTGTCGACACTCACCATGACAACTATGACCAGCGTCAACGCCACACAGCAATTCTCTATGCCCAGACAAGTATCTATTTCAATGAGTTCAATGGCGTTAATCCCCAAACTGAAGAACCATTTGTTGCTTTCAAATTTGCTAACGAGTTGGGCCTTTCTTGCCCGTTCTACCAGCAGTATACGATATACCTTTTCGAGCGCATACTTCTCTGTTGCAAAGAACTAAATCCCAACAAGTCGAAAGACAAGCTTATGGGTACCCAGAAAGAGAAGAAGGACAAGACCAAGAATAAGGAGCCTAATAAGAACGCCAAGCTTGCCCTCAAGGGCAGGATTTTCATGACGAATGTGACAGACGTAGTTTCGCAGGCGAAGTCAGGTACTTACTATGCTTCCAGCTCACGGGACCGGCTAATCAGAATAGGTTCCTACGCGATTCAAATCTTCTGGAAAGGTGATCCTGGGGTCGAAAACTTCATCATTCGATTTTCGAATGAAGAGACCATGAAGAAATGGTACACGGGCGTCCACGACCAACGAACAGCACATGCCAATTCCATACAGTCAGGAGCTAGTCCAGATGCTGCGCCCGCGGACTTTGCTTGGATGAGAGACCAGACTGCAGCCATGCCTAATCCATATGCACAGGAAGATGAAGAGGAGGAAGATGAGTATGGTGCTGGATCAAATACCATGTATGCCAATCAATCTCTGCCTCGAAATGCCTCCAGCACGAGCCTACGTTCCAGATCAACCACTGGCGACAGCAGTCAATCATTGGCAGGAATTGCTCGGGCACCCCCTCCACGATTTCCTATGGGGATGAACAACCCCCCTCTTAGCTTACAAACATCAATTAGTTCTCAAATGCCTTCGCCGGGTGCGCGCGGTGGTGATTCGTACTTCTCTCCGGTTGCAGAATCGCCCGCCTCGTCAAGGACCAGTACGACGTCTTCGATGTTCCCATTCCCTCGCCAAGCTACGCCGCAAGGCATGTGGGATGACCACAACCGTTACACAGCTCCAGCAATGCCTCGCGCGCCCTCGAGAGGAAGTCAAACGCCTATGGATGCATACCAGATGAATGGCCGCACGCCTCAACGACCATCACTTCCGGCTATGGCATCAACAACGCAGGCGAGTGTAGCACAGCAGCGAAGTCGCTCTTACAGTACCCCTGACATAAATGCTCAGAATGGATCTCGACGGATACCCAACGGCGCCCCTGGGAGTCAGGTTCCTGCAGTCCCGGGGATTCCAGCTCATCTGCATCCAGCCTATGATGCAGGCATTCCCAGATCGCAGAACAACTCTCCGAATGGCCTCCCAATGAGAGCCAACACTCAATCGCCTGGTGCTCAAAGAGAAAGGATGGGTGGGCCGGTCCAGTTTCCGCATGTGCCGCCTCAGTATGCCCGGAACAACACGACGCAAATTCCTATGTCCCAGGCAGACAATCGAACGATGTCGCCGCCACTTGGAAGCGCCATGTCTGGAGATGGTGATAACTTGCCAACTCAGCTAAAGGTCAAGGTCAATTGTGATGGAAACTATGTCACCCTCGTGGTGGCATTCAACATCACCTACCAATCATTAATCGACCGAATTGACGCGAAAGTTGGCCGGTTCTCGAATAACGCTATTGCTCGAGGGACGATGCGATTAAGGTACCGTGACGAAGACGGAGACTTTGTGACCATTGAATCAGACGACGATATACAAATAGCCTTTCAGGAGTGGAGGGAAGCACAGAAAGCACAATACCACGCCGGGCAACTCGGCGAGATCGAGCTCTTCTGCCTCAGTGTGGATAATTAGAAGGACTTTTGGAGGAACGAGCGCGAGAAATTACAATTTTTTGGGATGAAAATTATACCTGCATGGATAGACAACAACACTTTGAGCGTTTACTTTTGCTGAAACGGGAACGATTTGCATGGCTTTATCTATTATTTTCGACCGGCACGCAGATGGGGTAATGATTGCAACGATTTGACATGGGCTTGAAATGGAATGGAATGATGGAGGGGAAAGTTTGTTTTTTTGCTTCTTTCGATAAGTTATGGTGTTTTTGGCGCTCGATTGGGCGGCGCCATTATTTTTCTTCTTCTTTTAGGGTGGCTGAACTGAAATGGGGCGCAATTGCCGTGATGAATTGAGCATTTGAGTTGCGGAGGTGCGCGAGGATTCGGGTGCGATCTTTTGTGGTGGGATGGGGTGGGAAATAGTGATAGGTGGTGACATAGCTGCAATGGATGGGTCCGAAGACTTTTGAACTGAGATTGTGATGCTGTGTATCAATTACCGTGTGACTTGATCCGTTCGTACCTTCCTTCACTGCAGCTGCTTTCTCACCCACTTAATGACCAAGACCTCACAACATCATCGACTTCCAGAGCAACGTATTCTTGAAGATATTTTATTTTATTCCCACCAAACTCCATAAATGCATCTATCACCAACACAGGTAGGTTCTTCGCCATGTATCCATCCCTCATATTGTACAAGTACAGCACCTCCACAAATCCTTTTCCATGCGCCATACCAATATCGTATCCATCCAATGTACACTCTCCTCTCTCTTCCTCCCGTTTTTCCCTCTCTGCTATTCCAGGTGTATTGTATACAGCGCAACGAGACAAACTCTTCACTTCCGCTTCCTCGGCCCAACGATCTTGGGATACATACGTGAGAGGTGGTGGTTGATTGTGTTTTTCTTTTGGGATTTAGGTCTCTATTCCTCACATTTATCAATCAGTACTCATCCATTTCTTTTCATAAAACAGGAGGAAGGGAGGGGAGACAAACGGGAGTATCCATGCATGTCCTAAGCTGTGTTTCGAGGGCTTGGCAGCCTGCTACGGAGAAGTTGGAGGATGCCCAGCATGCTGTTGAGGATTGGGTGTTAGCTTTACTGGATTTTGGGAGGTGAGGGGATTGGAGAACGGGGGGAGAGAAGGAGCGTACTGAGGACTGAAGACATGATTGCTAGACATGGATTTGCTTCGCTTTGATTTGGTCTCCGCACGCGCAGTTTTGGGAGGGGAGGGAGGCGCATGGGCGCGAGGGCTGTGGTTCCTTTGGGCGGCATCTTGTTGATAATGCTGCGTGCGTGGTGTGGATGGATTGGCGCAAAATTCTTGTATATTTCTCGTTCTCAGATGTCGATGTCGGGATCGGGAATTTCGAGCTTCAATGATTCTGACGCTAGTCTCAAAGGGTGTTGGCGCGTAGAGTCTAATTCGCTACCCGAGCGAAAGTAAACAAACACCACAGAAACATCGTGTGCCCGACCCAAACTCGACCCCATCTTTACAATTTGAGACGCGAGTTTACAGTTACGTGTTTATTAAACTTCATGTCTATACTTCACGCTACAACGACATAAATCCCCTTCCTTCTACTTTACGAGAAACCGAGACAGAGAGAGAGAGAGAGAGAGAAATTGATAGAGCGCGTGCGTGATGGAGGACTTCACAGCTGCGGGCGAGAATTGGTAGCTTTCTCCCACTCCTTTTTCCTTACCACTATTCGTTCCAGACCTTTTATGAAATGGAATTAAATGCGTATACTAACATAAACAACAGGTCAGTCTTCACCGACGCCCTCGCACCCCCCACCTCCAAACCAGCGCCCAAACCCTGGGACCGCGCCCCCGTCTCCGCGCACGCGCCCCGCCTCGCCGGACAAAAGATATGGAAGAAGGCTGGACTACGCTCTGCTTCTTCTGCTTCGAATCAGAATAAGGAGAATGAGGCGCTTGCGGAAGTGGAGTTGCTGAAGGGGGGGAGTGGGATGAGGAAACGTGCCAGAGTTGTGGGTGAGAAGCGGAGTGGGATGATGGGGGAGGTGGGTTGGTTGGTGAAGGGTGTCAGTCCGCAGAAGAAGGGGCTTGAGGTAGTGGAGAGGGAGAGTCCGAAGGGGGGTAGGACGGCGAGGAAGAGGACGAATGCTGATTTGGTTATCACGCCGCGGAAGGGGAAGAGGGAAGTCGGGGGCAGTCCTGCTAAGAGGGTACCGTTAAATGATCTTAATAGCCCGGTGAAAGCACAGGATGCGGAGAAGCCGAGGCGGAGAAAGAGTTTGAGGAGGAGTTCCAGGAGGCTTACGATTGCGGTGGAGGAGGAGCGGCGGGGGAGTGATGTGAGGGTTTTTACGGGGGGTGTTGATGTTGTTCTACCTCCAATTGCACCTATGGATACTCCAGAGGAAGCTACGACTGAGGCTGCTGCACAGTCTAGAGCAGATGTTGAAGAGGAAGCAGTGACTGTCGATTGTCAATCTGCGGAACCGGAAGCAGCTACCAACGATGACCGGACTGCAGTTGAGCCGCGAGCAGAGGAAGCCCTCGAACCAGAAGCCCGAAATGACATCGAAGTCAGTTTCTCTCCGGAACCCGTTACATCTGAGACAGCAGAGAGAATAGAATACGCTCAAGATTCTACACCAGAAGTTATGGAAGAGCTCAAGGCCATAAATGAGGACGGGGCTCTATCTTGCGATCTCCCACACAATGAGCAGTCAATAGAGTTGGTTGAAGATTCTGAACAACTGTCCTCCACTACAGACACCAGTCTGGGAGAGCCTATGGAAGACGAGTCGGCATCTTCTAAATCCTTATTACAAGATGAAGAGTCGGCGGAGCCTATCGATGATTCCGAGCCGCAACATGCACCTCTCCTGGACGAGCATTCAGTCAACAAGACAGAAGAATCTCCTCAGCTGCCACACGACCAACCAGAAATTCCAGACGCACCGATACAGGAGCAACAGAAGCACTCGCTCGTGCAAGAACTGGTCCATCCTCCCTCAAATGGTGAATCAGAGGCGCCGAAGTCGCTTTCGTCTTCGCCTCATCGAGAATCTACGGTCCTTCAATCTATTGAGGAGAATACGGAACCCAAGACACCTCTGCCCTCGATGATCCCAGTCATCCCCAGGTCAAGAAAACGGACCCCTCAACGGCGCGGAACTCGACGAAGCACGAGAGTTACACGTGCCAGCTCTGTACAATCTGACGATCAAACTTGGCCAGAAGGATCAATGCCAGAAACTATGCCGGTTCTGTCTTCAGTCCAATCAGCATCCCCAAGGAAACGCTCGCCCAGGAAGCAAGTCCGAACAAATGACCAGCCCATGCAAGAGCTGTCGACACTACTGCAGACTCCAATAGCCCTGCGATCAAACTACATGGCATCACCTAAAAAGACGTCCCCGGCTAAGGATTCCTCGTCTTCGCCGCAAGAAGTGCCCATTCCTCACTCGGTCGAGGTTTTCCAAGCCTTGCCCGATGGTGAACCATTAGAGCAAGTTGAGGAGAATGAAGCGACTGTAGTCTTGGACGCAGGTCACGATAACGAAAATAAAACAAGACCGCACTTCCCCCAGGAGGATTTCCGAAATGCTGACTGCGAAAATCACGAGGGTGAGATGCAAGTCATCTCACCGACTCAAAACAGTGATGATCCCTTGGAAGTGGCACAGGAAATCCTGCCGGAACCTAACGAGGAAATTCTACCAACCCCCACGCAACCTCTACTTGGGTCAGAAACCGGCGGTACAAATCACTCGCGGGATGATATTTCCGTTGAAGAAATTTATCCGGAGGCGCAGCTAGAGCTAGTTGCTGATTTTGATGGCCGCAGTAACTATTCTTTCACAAGCGCTGACGCTGAGCTCGCCAATGCTCCATTAAGCTTCTCAGAAGATCACGACGTTGCTTCACCTGACCTCAATTCGGACGACACGTCGCTCGATGCCTTGGAAGTACTCGAACCAATTCCGCTTTCGGCGTCGGCTATAGAGTCTCAGCACACAAACGAACCTATCGACGAATTGCCCGAAACGAGTACGCCAAATCCAACTACAACCGAATTAGTGGAAGCTATCTCTGAAAATGCTCCACAGGCTATCTTCGACCATGATGATACGGACATGCTCCGCAATTTTCTCACGCGCGTGAAAGCAAACAAAGCAGCCAAAGCCGAAAAGGCATCTCCAAAACGGAAGCGCTCACTCCCCCACTCACCCCTGAGAATACCACTTGGCGATGCAGAGGATGGAAATTTATCTCCATCATCGCCGAAGGACAAAGACGAGTTCGACGTCAGTCTTCCAACCGGCTCACCTGCCAAACGCAGGAAGCGAAATGAGCCTATGGTAGATGAAGATGTCACCGAGCCCAGATCAACTAGACGGAGTGCCAGGACAAGACTCCCTGTCAAGGCCACAACTGCTCCTCCAAGTCTAATCCCGCTCAGGAGACTTGGCCAAGAGGGAGGTGACAACACCATTACGGTGAGACGGACTGAAGAGAAAGAACTTGCTGCACTGACTCGCGTCAACACACGCAAGAACAAAGGGGGGGCGTCATCGCCAGCAGATGTTCTTGCAAAGAAAGCAGAGGAGAAAGATGACCCTGCGTCTCGTCAACGCGCCCTAAAGGAGGTGTTCGATGAGAAGGAGAAAAGACACGGGAAGAGCAAGAAGGCCAAAACAGTCGTTTGGGCTGAGGAACTTGCCCAATACCAAACTGCAGATGGAAAGAAAGTCGTAGTTGACAATAAGCAGCCCGCCGAACCCGAGAAGGAAAAGGAGACAGTGCCAAATGATGAGAAGAAGAAGAGTTCCGTGCCTCGAGTTGGCCACAGGAGTAGCAAGATTGCACTCGGCATGGCAGCAAATGGTACTCCGGCACCCAAGAGAAAGCGAGGAGGCCGTTCATAGGATGAAATAAGAGCTGTTTTGCAAGGGGGCTACTTGTTTGTGTTATGATCATGGCGTTGGGAAAATGTTTTTGTCGGTGTAAATAAGGAGTGCTAGTGCTATGCTTTGCAATTGTTTCTATTGATATCCAAATCGATCTCACATCGCGGGAAAACCCATCTGCTTCCCATCTTTCGCATCGTCTTTCCCGTTTAGTAAATGTTGTACGAAGCACGAGCCGCCATCCGCCATCCGCCACCCGCTATGCGTCGGCGTTTTGTTTCTACGTCAAAGTATATCTTGTTTCTCTTAGAGACATGTCTTATAACTGTCCCCAAAATGCGTCGCGCTTACTGTTACACAAAAGAGCGAAACGAACGGACCAACCGATAACGAGCTGTTGATGACTACGCTGCATCTCGCTCGAGCCATTCCATTATATCAAATACCCGTACTCAGACTCGGCCCCGCGGTCGATGGAAGATCCGGGAAAAAACGAGATCTTCTGCTTCAATGTTTCAGCTCACCTGACTATCTTGGACCCGAATCGCTGGTCAGTGGGATTCTTCTGCAGCAAGATGCAAATGTGTCTACCGGTGCATGCATGGAGGGAGGCAGGTGCGTCAATGCATGAGCATCCTTGTGTAATGCAATGCAATAGGAAGAAGCTTGATGCTAGGCTGGCTGGGGAGGGATGAGCCGGTCAGCCTGCTGAGTGGTGGCGTACTGTATGTGACTCGAGTGAATCAACTGGGCATTGTCCGTTGGGCATTGTCCGTTGACAATCTGCATTGCGTTGCGTTGCGTTGCGTTGCGCACTGTTGTCCTGAATAGGGGCAGTACTGAGATGTAGATTTGGGAGCTCTACCTTGTCTTACTTTAGTCATGATTTACCTTTATCTGTGCTTTGCACCTTGCACTCACTCACGAGTCACGCCACTTTTTAACCTTATCGCTGTTTACTTTGTTGAGGGGAGGCGCGATGTTACGGCAGGTGAGAGGGGGTGGAGGTGTGAACCCCACGGCCTACCTTGCTTGTGCTTATTTTGCGCCTTGCGGGCAACAGATGCTTGGGGGTGGGGGTTTCTCATGATATGGTGGCCGTCTTCGATGGTACTGTGACTGACTAAATCACTGCAATGATAGGACTTGGGTACAGAGATTATTGATTGATGTCATTGATTTCGATTCAGGGACGATGAAAAGAATCCTGTTTGTTTCTGGATTTGGGATACTGATGCCGAATGAGTTCTGAAACGCGTCCGGGGTGCTGGCCGCGCTAGAAGCCGGGGAGAACGAGTTCTTGAGACTTTTAAGTTCTTGTTTCCACTTTTCATACGCCGTGTGTTTCATTTGGGATGTTCGGCATTCGAGTTTCGGTTCTATCAAGCTGTTCTGGAAAGAACATGGGTTTCTGAAAAAGGCATGGGTGAGGTATTATTCTCTCCCACTTTTGCAGCGTGGTGCCAGGGGTTGCACTTTGGCTTCCTATCCATTTCGGTCGGTGTAACCAGAGCATGCCAGGGCCTCAGAGGCTCGAAGAAAGGATGCCCCTGAAATACCTTGATAGCCGTCAACTGGCCGCTCAATTTCTTCCTCTTTAAGCAGGCAATTGGGCATTCGGCGACAGCGACGAATTTGAGAGTTCGGTAGATCCCCCACAACGTGGAACGAAGCGACCAATAAGCAGCCCTCCAGGGGGTGACTACTTTGTCCATCTGGCCGGCTTTTGTGATATATCATTTTTTCGGCCGCGTCCAGCACGTGTATCATCTTCTTAGCGGAATCCGAGGGGCCCAACCTTGCTCAAAGCCCTGTCTTTGGGCAGAGAGATCACCAGGCCCTGTCGAACTTGAATAGTGTTTATAGCGGCATAAAAAGCGGTAGTTCAAAGGGCTTCCTTTTGTAAGGGGGCCTGTTAAGATATCTATATGTTAAACCGCTCCCTATCTGACCATGATCAGCCCCAGTGTCATCAGTAGCTGCGGGCTTTCTGGGGCTTGCCTGCACCAGCGCCGCGGTTGTGGTATGTCCAACCGGATCCTTTAGTGGACTTAGGGGCGGCAAGGGGCGGCCAATCCCTGGGTGGACCTTCTTGGCTGAAGAATCTTAGTCGTTGTCAGAGTTTCCATGCATAGAAGGCGCTACCTAGGTCTAGAACAGAGTGACGCCCACGAGGTTCAACCTGTCGGCGTGTCGCCGCAACGAGCAAGAGCTCTCAGACTCTCTTCAGAACTGACGCCACGGCTGGCTGATCCACATGGAGAGATGATATTCTAGGGCTTGGACACTCCGCAAACCGAGGAACCTGGTCAAAATGAAGTATCGAATCACTTCGCTTGGGTGAAGGGGCTGCTTTGCTGTGGATCATGGAGCTTGGAATAATGACCAAATTCACATCCTCGGCTATTTTCAGAAGGATGATGACATTTTGGCTGCACTCGCCGTTCCTAGTTTCAGCGCGGCACAGCTGAGAAGAGTGCCTTTTGGTGTGTACTAATGATTGGGAAGTTTCGGAAAAGGCTTCCTGCAAAGTTTGTTTCCATACTATACTTCCTGCTCGGAATGCAGCCGCTGAAGATGCCCAATTTCGAAGTAGCTAAAAGTTATTTCTAGAAATAATAAACGACCGTTGCGTGAAGTCTGATTACGAATGCCGATGTGGAGTATGTGACGAACGAATGAATGCCGGCAGAAACAGTTCTGACGAGACTTAGTAGCGTAGGCCTGCCAGGGGATTGCCTGGAAGAGAAACTCTGCCTCCACACTTGATCATCGTGATTCGTGATGCAAAATTCCATTGCAGTCCATCTCAATTGCGCTTTGAGCTTCGAGCTTTTATCACCAGCTCTATGAAGTGATTCAGAAGTCGGCATCCAGGATCTTCACGTACAGAAGATCAATCCTAGATAGTTGATAGCCCTGGTGGGGGAGTCCTAGTGGGAGGGTCGTTAGAGAGCCGCTTCCTCTGAGGGTACCGGTATCTGTCTCAGACTCTCGGCGATGCTAGGTTAGCATTGCGAGAAAGTCTTCAGCGCCTTGGAACCGGCGAAATAATTATAGATAATTATAGGCTGTGTTTTAACGGAACCGATAACATGGTAATGTTCCGGCTGCCACTGACGCCTATTCTGCAGCGTGCAGACAATGACAGCCTGTCCGTACATGAAAGGATTCGATAACGTCCGCAATTAATATACCTATACAACGGCATTACAGTCCCATATCGTACCTTAATATAGGACTATACTATTCGTCCCGTAACATCATCAAGCCGATATGGGGGGATAGTAACAGTCATAGTACCTCTATCGGATGTTCGAACAGAGCAAGAATAGTGGCGGACTACGCTCCGCGATTCCATTTTGGCAGCTGGTCCACTTGCCCAGGCGTCGGCTAGACCCTTCGATCAAACCGTATCATGTCAACCTGTTACCATGGTACGTACGTACCCATCCCCATATCTGTGTGCAAGCTGCGCACCGGCTCTCGACCCTCAATCTATCTTATCTCGGGGTATCGGTGAAATACGACCGATGCTGTCAGTACAGTACAGGTGGCCGAGGCAACTCCCTTCTGCATTCCAAGGTTTTCACCTCTAGTCTCCGTCTCGGGCCTTGCGCCACTGTGCGTAGCTGTCTACATGTAGAGCGTATAGTAGTTGTACCACGTCTCAAAACGTATACGCATATGCATCTAGGAGATATATTTTTGTTGCCTCTGGATGCTGCGTGGAGTGCTTGGATAGCCCGTAACCGTCGATCCCACCATTTAGTGCCGAACAAGCCATAGATTGGTGTATTTCTAACTTTCCGGCTTTTGTCTGGTGGAGATAATTGTTTTCAATACCATGTCTAGCGCTGCCCCCTAATGCAACGAGGTCAGCTCTGTACAATCTGGAGAACTGCAAGTTCTCCAGTGTTTTCTGTGGACTACACTGTAGACTGCGCTGTAAGCTACAGGTGCGCTACAAATTCCGTTATGGAGACCCTTTTCCTCCCTACTATAATGAAACATTTTGACTCTTGTCCTGGACATTCATTTCAGAATTTTGGCAACGCTTGCACTGGACTCTGTTATCCTCAAGGTGCCCAGCACTTGAATCAAGCCGCTGGAACTTGAGCTAAATTGGGTGATAATCTGAGTCGAGAACCCTGAGTAGGCGCCTAGTTGGCAACTTGGCATGGCCCGCGACGCTAGACATGGTATTGCGCGGTATTGACAACATTGTGGCACAATATCGAAGACATCTACTATAATGCCTGTCTGCCCTGCCGAGAAGTAGACAATTACTGATATACTAGTCTTTTACGAGGTACTGAAGTAGTCTCTAGGTGCTCTCCTCTCGTCTTCTCTCCCCCTTCCCCCCCTTCCCTTCCCTAACCCCAGCCGAACGATTTGGAACGTCGTTTAAAGCCGCTACTACTTGGGATCTCGGGGCACCCTTGCTTCTTTAGGGCTTTAGTAACCCGAATAGCATTAACTTCCCACGTGTAATGTTCTCTTGCAGCCACTGATGCCCACCCTTGGGACTCTGGCGCAAGCTGCAGTGCGGCATTATTCGCTTCCTTCCCTGTCTTGCTTCCCTGTCGTACTAAGGTAATTACGGGGGCCGTTACGGAGGTGTTCCTTCACCATACTGACGAAAGTGCTCAAACTTGATCCTTCTTCTAGCACTTATGGCCTACCCCGGAACCGCGCCGTCACTCCAAGGATCCCGGCCATACCGAATCAACCGGGTGGAACCCCAAATCGAGGGGTGCACCCTCGTACATATGTAGTGCTCACATCCTTTTTTTCTGGACATCTTTTGCATATATGCATGCACATCCCTCATCAACATCTTCTGCTTGACTCCTCACACCACAGCAGCTTCTCCAGCCCTTACTATTGAGAAGAAAACATCGAATACACCGCTTATTAGAGCTTCTATACCAGATTTCGCTCCTGTCAATTCAGACCTCAATCTATATCTCGACATCTCCTCAATTGAATAACTCTCGCTCGCGGAGAAAGATCAGCTGCCCCTCCATACCGAAACTTTATTCAGCGCCGAAAAGCATCAAATTCCACTACACCAAGTCACTCTCTCAACCAAATAACGTCACACCAAAGGATTACCATGTGTAACTACACTCAGGTCGAGTTTCGATGCGGCCACGTCCGTTATACCGTCAGAGCTTGGTGTACCAATTATGAGACGACACATAGACGCTGTCCACCCTCGATAGTAGCTATCGAATTTAGGTGAGTTGTTCATGAGCTACATTGATCCGCTGGCGAAACCAAGTCCTGACAAAAGATTATAGATTGGACGAACAATGTGGTTTGTCATGATTCATCTATTTTGTGGGGATTGGGCATTAATCTAGAAATAGGAGACTGTCGTCAACCAACTCATCCCCCAGCTTGGGTCAGAGAGATCAAGACATAATCGGCATTATGTACGGGTGTAAATTCTTTGGTGGAGTCTTCCTTGGTCCAGACGGCGACAAGCGATACCTGGTTTTGGCGCACACCTTTGGCAACGGCGTCTTCGGGGTCCTGGTGATCCATATCTAATAAATGGGGGTCAATGGGGGTTTGTTCGGGACTGGTGTAAGGGGTAAGAGTGCTTCGGATACGCACGAGGGGAGTTAAATTTTGGAGATCATACGCGGCGCAAGAACGGTTGGTTGTAAATACATCAATCATGTATTATTCACATTGCAATGGCTTTCCTCGTCCTATCAGCCAGACTGTGTGGCAGTACAAAGTAACATCGACAAGGTCCTTCTCCCGACCGGCTTCTGTCTTCCATGACACGGCATTGTACCGGACCGCCTCGAGCGCGCGTGGCGCCTGCCAACAGGGAAACAATCTTCCTACAGTACGATTACTCGACTGGATACCCCCGCATAGAGTGCCAATTTGCGGACGGTCGCATTCGAGAATCTGGGAATCGTTTATTGCTCCAAGGTGGACTAGAATCCCGAGAACCCGGTTGAGAGCACGACCAGTGCAGCAATCACAAGCCCCGCCGGGGCTGTCCACGCAGAAAACTGTTCTCCTTGCCACCTGCAGTTGCACTTGGACTCAGCACTTGCAGCTTTGGGATCAGACTTTCAGATTTCCCACCGCGTTGTCACCCGACTCCTGCAGCGTTCTCGACGTCCGAACTCGACGCAAGCAAACACGTCATGGGAAACTAAGTGAAAAAGCAAATACCGACAGGGTTGAGGTCTGATCGAGCTTATCAAAGACGACTTTCGCGCAGGTTCTCGACACATTTATTCTGCTTTAGAATCTTGACTTATAAATCCGGAGGAAAAGAGCTGACGCTGGCCGAGTCTAGGTTACACAGCATCTCGCCTATACCTAGGGGATCGGGATGTCTGGGAATCGGCCTGTGAAGAAGTCCAGTCGGACAACCTACCACTGAAATATCCCGCTGCCAGATTGCCGATCCCTTGCAAGAATGTATATCAGGAGCGATATCACCGCATTTGGGCTTCGTCCCGCGCCATTTTGCGATCAACATGGATCTACCCACTTTTCCTATCGTTGATATCAAAGCTTACCAGGCTGTGGGGTTATATCAAAGGATTGCGGTCCCTTTTCGGGGCCAGCACCGCCACGAGCGAGAATGCGATGCGATCATCCTTCGGCGCGAAAACTGCTTCAATACATGCCATTTGATGGCGAAGAATCGTCAGAGTTGCGGTGGTGCGGACAGGCTCCCAGGTGTTGGGTGACCCCTTGGCCGTATGCGAGGTATAAGGATTGTTAGTGCTACCGTAGTCTGCTAGGAGTTAAGATATGGCAGGTCAAATACTTGGGACGGTTCTATGCTCTCGTCAGAATCATTGACGATGTCCGCGGAACTACTGGCTTGTTTCTTGAGGTCTGCGTGTATGTTACACGGAATCTGAGCACGGTAGTGGTGTTCAACGGTTATTTATTATTGTTTATCCGTATACTAGAAATTATATCTGTCAGGCCCGGGTGCCAAGGGGGCACAATCGTCCCTCACAACTTTTATATTTGCGCCGCATGCTGTCAACCTTGCTTTGTTATGTACGAATCGTCCGGGCGCAGAAGTCTTGCGTATTGCATACTATAACGCGCGCATCATATTAGATCCCAAGTCCATGTCTTACGTGGCCTTAGTGACAAGATGCATGTATCAAAGTATCGCAATAGGCTGTCTGAGGTTACAGTAGCCACCCTCCGCTCTCATGCTGCAGCTGTATCTGGCCTCAAGGATGGTATCTCGGACAATTAATTCGATGCAGCGTCGCAGGATGTACACACCATATGGTCATCGGTACCAAAGTTCTCCTATATTACTTGCGTTATAAGATACCTGTTTAGTATTGCTACAGAATTTAATATCCTGTGATCAAGGAATGAATGCTTGGACTCCGGTCATATTCTTCCGACCCGACCCGCAATTGCATATGATAATGAAGGCTTCCAGAATAATCTTAGAGTCAGATTCAGGACGACTCTCTAAATTTGCGGTCTACACTCCACCTTCGCTTCGAGACCCGTAGGTTTCACATCACTCGTCCACTCCACTTGGCAGCGTCACGTTGTACGAAGTACCTACCTTCCAAGCACCGCTTTGGTGAGAATCCACTTCTTATTTCGTCTGCCACCGTGCCAGGACAACCATCAAAACTTTATTTTGGAAATTTTCATCTATTGAAGAGTCCACGTAGCCAACAATTTCCATTGATAAATTACCAGTGGAACAGAATGCCGAGTATAGTACGAAAATGCCAATCGAGATGCTGAAACGCGGCGTTAATCAATACTAGGCTGATCGATGATCATCCCAGAGGAAGGCGACTTCTGCCAGAAAGCTGTGCCTCTAGTGGGATGGGATGATGAGCTCAGCTAAGCAGCTTCTGAATACCTTACGATTGGAGTCCAGATTGCGAAATCAGGCTCGGGTGCTGACGCCTGGGAGCGGTGAGCCAACGGAAAGACCACATTCGTGGTTCCCATGACCGATTCATCAACCTTTTTCTAGACTTCGCTCCTGTTATTGCTTCAAATCCCTCACCGACCCGCTAAGAAGACAGCCAATACTTTCTCTCCAACATATTGCCACAGTGGCTGTCCAAAAC
>Ga0247778_1000169_pt1 | contig 115244 bp, 135 predicted proteins | sample UWRJL049202B5_FD_179939 | JGI IMG/M metagenome (GOLD analysis project Ga0247778, IMG submission 179939) | Plant litter microbial communities from Arlington Agricultural Research Station in Wisconsin, United States - UWRJ-L049-202B-5 | ecosystem: Environmental > Terrestrial > Plant litter >... | reverse complement strand
AATTAATCTACAATCTTAATTTGGAGGCAAAATAATTGCAATTGCATTTATAATAATTATTTTACAACGAGGTGTATTTTCATGGTTTTCGCTTAGGTGGGCCGTGTGTGGTGGCCCCAACTCTTACTTGTGGCAACAGGTCCACGGCCACCATATTCTTGAGATCTGTGGCGCCTGTCGCGACGACGGAGCCAACATCAATGCCGGGGATCTTGGCCAGGTTGTGTGCAAGCCTTGAGTCGAAAAGGTTGTTGCCAACACTTATGAAGACGGTTCCACCAAGCGTTTGGGAGAACTGCATCAGCGCCGCACCGATCGAAACTTCCTTGCGAGAGAGCACAGTTTGCGCAGCCACCGAAGCCTGTTGCAACCCCAAGCCAATGCCCATCCCAAAGAGAGCTTGGTAACCAATCCAGGCTGCATGGTTTGTTTGAGGTGTGAACGTCGAGATTAGGCCTGCGCCGATCGGGGTGAGGATAGAAGATGCGATCATCCATTGTGTATAGTATCCGATCTTTCGTGTGAGTACACCAGCTAAGATCCCCATAATGACTAGTCCAAGCACGAATGGGAGATTCATGACGCCGGACTTAACCGCTGAGGCATGCTTGATGGCCTGAAACCAAATCGGGAGGAAGTAGATGAGCACTTGCATGGCGGCACCCGCCACAAAGGAGAACGAGAATCCTGCAAGGATGCTTCTGTTGAAGAAAATTCTTCCCGGCACTGTTGCATCATCGCCTTTCCACTTTTGCACGACAACAAAGACGATGAAGAGGATACCTGTCAAAACGAGCAGCACGATGATGCGAGCATTGGACCAGCTGTACGAAACGCCGCCCCATTGGAGGGCCAGCAACAGGCATATGATGCAAGGCAGAAAGAAAAAAGTTCCAATAGGATCCATGCAAGCCAGCTTCTCTCGCAAAGTCGTTGTCTCATGCTCGAGCATCTCCTGAGGAATATGTAAGAACAGGACTAATAGCACAAATACAACTGCGCCGAAAGGCAAGTTGATGTAGAAGCACCATCTCCAGCCAGGGCCGTCGGTAAAAGCTCCTCCAAGCAGTGGTCCAACGGCACTCGCTACACCAAAGACGCTTCCCATCATGCCCATGTACTGCGGTCGTTTGCTTAGAGGGATGATATAAACAATGATAACAACGGCGCCTTGGAAGAGGCCAGCGTTTCCCACCCCTGCTATAGCACGTCCGATGATCAAGGCTGTCGAATTGGGAGCTGCACCGCACACTGCTGAGCCGATTTCGAAGATAATGAGCGAGGCTAGATAGACTCCTTTCGGGTTTAGGAATGTGTAGATTTTACCCATGAGCAGCATGAAGGCACATGAAGTGAGCAGATATGCTGAACCGTACCAGCCGACATCTCCAAGTGAGTTGAATTCGTTCGTTATACTTGGGATCGCCACACCAATAATGAGACGATCAAGAGCGACAAGAAGTAAGACAAGAAGTAGGCCACCGAGAATGATAAAAGATTTGCTTGCTGAGGAGTATTCGGGTTCAGAGGAAGCTTTCGAGACATCGAGTTCGTTTCGGGGAGGTTTGTCGTGAGATATGGGATCTACCATGCTGGATGTCGATGAAGATTTGTCTACAGTCTCGACTGGGGGATCAATAGTACGCGATTTCGACATTGTAGATGTTCTCGGGAATGATGAGAATGAAGAGTAGGTAAGAATTGAACGCGATGGGGTGATAACTTCAAGAAAGCAGAAAGAAAGCTTGTCTTATACTTATGCCTACCTACGTACCTTGATTGACATAAAGACATGGTAGCAATCCATCTATCTGTCAGCTTTAATCTCGGGCGTCAATAAACAAAGAAGTTCGGTTCGGGGCAAAACAAAAGGGGAGGAAGGATTTGTGAGCTCGGCTCGGGCGTCGTCTAGGCTCGGGCCCGAAAGTGGGGCAAATGAACTCAACCCCAACCCGTCCGACCATCTCAGCTTTTTTACCTCACCGAGCCTCACTTCTGCGATTACATGAATCAATCGAAAAAGCCACAAGAAGCCCTAGGTAACACAACGTTTAGTCAGCACTAGATTGTCTGTAAGTTATCCCCAGGCATGTTACTCGAGTCTCAGGTAGCGGTTTTTGCCACTAGAATAGCGGCTGACATGAAGTCCTGATCTGAAAGCTAGCTATTTATCATGACACCTACGGCTCCGGTCTCTTTACGCGTGTCGAGCAGACCTGTGTATTCATGTATCCGATGCTCTGATCGGAAAGTCAAGTGTGATCGACAAAGCCCTTGCGGTGCTTGTGTTAAGCACAACGTCGATTGTATCTATAGCTATCATCCCTCACATCCAGCCCGAAAGAAACACAGACGGGGCCAAGACCATGCATTGATTGATCGTCTTAAGCATTACGAGAATCTACTCCAAGAGCGGGGCATTGATCCAGAGTTACGTGGAAAATCGACGCCCCCAATGGAAGCAGTGCCTGTTGCTCATACGCCTCGGTCTCAAAGTACTTCTTCTCCATCAGTTGAGCCAGAGCCAAACCAGCGCATTAATAAGACACAAATAGTGCATGGTCAAGGTCACTCGAAATTTGTAGACAAGTCAGTCCTGCTGGGCTCTATACCGCTGCATATCCAATCTAACATCGTCACAGTGGCTTATGGACCCGGGTAGCAGAAGAGGTGAGTTGGTTATGCTACCAGTATGGATAATATGACCCCAGTCGCTAACCGCTCTCAGTTTCACGATCCTGGTGATGCTTTAGAGGGCTCTTCGGGTGATGCCAGTGACCCAGGAGCCTCCGATGATGACTTCGGCTTTGTTCTCAGCGTTCGGCCAAATGCTAACGCCAAGTTTCGCCATCCCCCGCCTGAACTCATACATCGGTTGTGGCAAATATTTGTGGAAAATATCGACCCTCTTACTAAAGTTGTACACGTCCCAACTTTACGACCCGCCATTCAAAAAGCTGCGAGCGATACTGATAAGATACCCCGCAGTTTCGAGGCTTTGATATTTGCTATCTACAGTACGGCCATCATGTCACTGAGCGATGATGAATGCAAACAAAGCTTCGATGATCACCGCGGTGCCTTGCTTTCACGATATATTTCTGCTACGAAAGCAGCGTTGTCGAGAGCCAAGTTTATGGAGACCACCAACTTCGTTGTTCTTCAAGCATTGGTACTTCATATTCTCTCAGTGCGAACTATTAATGAGCCGCTTGCTGTTTGGTCATTGACAGGCGTTGCTATTCGAATTGCACAAAGTATGGGTTTCGAGCGCGACGGCGAGGTTTTAGGCGTGCCACCATTCGAAGCTGAGATGCGGCGACGTGTTTGGTGGGTACTGAAAAATCATGATTTCCGTACTGCTGAGCTTTGTGGCCTCCCCAAACTTCGGGACCTTGACATGGGTGCTGAAAGCATGAAGGGTCCAACCAACGTCAACGACGACCAGCTTTATCCCGGTATGCCCTCACTCACCGCAGAAACAAATAAAGTAACAGATGCTGTCTTTGTTGCCCCATTATACGAGTTTCAAAGCTTTGCTGGGAGATGCATTGCCCGGTTTCGCCAGCAGGGAAAGACCCCAAGTCAATGGGAGCTCCACGGTCTACGCAGCCATAAGGCAGAGGAAGATCCAGCTATCAAGGAAATTGAAGAACTCATTGAAACAAAATATTTGCGGTACTGTGATCCTTCACAGCCGTTACACTTGTTGACAATGCTTCAGCTCCGAGTTGCCCTGAATGTCATTCGTTTCCTGGCGAATCACCCTCGCCGATGGGCCAGCCTCGAGCAGACACCGCTTTCTGAGAGACATCGGATTTGGGATGTCAGTGTCAAGATTCTGGAGCAACAGAACATGATGCAATCCAATTCACAGCTCAAGCAATTTGCATGGCAAGCATCATACTTCTTGCAGTGGCAGGTCTTCATCCACGTCCTCGACACCCTGAAAACCGATCCGCTCAAGGCGGACGCCGACAAAGCATGGAAGCTCATTGGAAATACATATGAAAATAATCCAATCACGCTGTTTGACACGAAGAAACCTGTCCACGTAGCTGTGGGTAATCTCTGCTTGAAAGCGTACAGTGCTCGCGAAGTGGCGTCAAGGAATGAGGCAATTTATTTACCGCCAACGCCGGAATTCATATTTCAGCTTCGCCAGCAACGCCAAGTCGCAAAGGCCAAAAAAGGAGCGCGAGATGCGACAAGCAGTCAAGCAGTCAGCCAGTCCCGGGAAATCGCGCGCGATATAAGCTCGAGGTCACAGGCTAGTGCAAATTACACCGTCGATACTGAAAGGCCTCTTCCTATTCAACATATTTCAACATCACCCCCTCCACCATACACCGGGGCCACTGAAGGCGATTCATTTTGGTCTCTCAATGGGCTTGATGATAGTCAAGCCAGTAGTCTCAATGACATGATGAATCTGGACACTGATTTCATGCTTGCTCAAGATTACAACATGGACGGCAATACTGCTCAGCCCAACACTTGGGAGCAATGGGATACTTGGCTCGGGCTGCCAGCTCGAATTTAAATCCTCAAATTAGTTGTCTATTCATCTCAATGAATTTCTAATTGTCGGGCGCCTCCCCACACGACCGGCCGTCATAGATCTACGACGCGAGGTTAGGTCATCGGATAGCTCAATGGCATTAGGATCTGCTGCATCAATAATATCTGGAATTCCTTATTGGGAAGAACGCCGTGTATTTTGTAAGTAGCTGCGCCGATTACCATGACAATGGACGCGAAAAGGCAAGCGAGAGCGTACGGGATGAAGAGGGCGAACGGATTGTAATTGTACCGATTGACGTCTTCCAAGACTGTTATAAGTCTAGTGGTGTTATTGCTATCAGAGAGTAAAGTTAGAAAATGGAATTTGTGCGGGAGGAGAAGCAGGATCTAATGACTTACGTGAGAAGGTCGTTGTGCAGTAGACTAGCTGTCATATTGAAGCTCATCTCTTCGATGAGCTCCCCCAGCGTGCGATTTTTGCCATCAGCTTTATCTTGCTGTCTTTGGGCTGAGAGGTTACGGTAAGGAGTCTGGCAGGCCCCTTTGTCTTCATTGTAGTCGAAGTAGACGTCTAGGTCTGATGTTCCTAGAAGACTGTTGTGCTGGATGGGGCAGTTGATCATGCCGAACGTGTTGTTGGAGGTGGTATTGGCCGTGTCATAGAACCAGCCAAATGAACCAACTATCTGATCTGTGGACGCCCAAAAAAATGCTGAATAGGCGTGCTGGGCCATGTTGGAGATTTCATGGGGCTTGTCGTTTGGGTAAGCCACTTCGTGTGAGAGATTGCGAGAGCCCGTGATATTTTGAAATCCATTTTCCCACGATAGATCCAAATCATAGGTAGCGTTCCATAGCTTGCACACCTGATGGTATGGTTTGTAGTCACATGCAGAGTCTGTCAAGTTCGAGTATCTTTGAAAGACCATCCAGACTTCGTTTGAGGCATTGACTGGAACCTGATACCGAACATCAGAAAGCGCTGTAACGTTGCCTTGGGCATCAAATGCGGGCACAAATGCGTAATATGCATTCTTTACCGCTCTTGCAGTTCCTACAGGTTTGTCCATTCTCAGTTTGAGGAGGTCGTCGATTTTGGATTCTGCCACTGAGTCCGCTGGGCGGCATTGAACTGCCGGCCCAAAAAAGCTGACGGAATAGGAAGAATGGTTGAATGGTGACTTAAGAGGCAGAATCATTCCTTGTGACGCGGTTGCTGTTGATAATAACGTAAGGATTGATCTAGGGCCAGTGAAGATTCTGGCGGGGACCTCTTTAAAATTGAAACGGTCTCCTTGCTCTGATGGAGAATAAGAGTACGAATGACCTTTGGTATCATTTGCAATTGTCAAGTATGGAACTGGCTGCCGGATTTCAATTTGATTGGTGCTTTGGTAGACAGAAAGAGTGCCAGGCGTGAAGAATGGGGGCAGGATAAGTGTCCTAGAATATTGAGTACGCTGTATTTTTACAAATACCAAGGAAGGAACTTACCAAGCAAAAATACCAATGATATAGCCGACTCGGAAGTTATTGAACATGTCCCAGTTCAGAAATGGAAGCACCGAAGTATCGGCTCCAAATATATCGTTCAGTGTTGCAATTCTCATTGGCTTTTCCTTCAGGATCAACGATCTCCAGATCCACTGAGTGTAAGCTTGCCATACGCTGGCTGTCAGAGCAATCTGCGATATAAACGCAAATGCGGTGCCAATTCTTCAAACTCAAATTAGCTACAAGGCGACTCAAATAAACTTGAGGCCTTACCTTATGTTGCTCTCTTGCTTTCGTGAACTGCCAACAATCTTGTCTTTCAAAGACGGATAGAAAGCGCAATGACCAATACTAATTCCTAATCCAATAAGATAAAAGGTGAACATCAGTAACGGAGACTTCCACTTGTGGTATTCGCGCGGTATCCACATCTTCGGGCGCGCCAAGCGAAAACTACTGCTGGAGGCATTGCCCTGCAATCGTGGCCGGCTACCCGGTGACATAGAATTTGAGGGTCTCTGTGATGATGATGTACCATTTTGATCTTGCGGGGTATCTAATGTGTTTCCTTGACTACGCTCTGGGGGCTCGGCGCTGCTCTGTGGTGAAGGGATAGCAGGGATAATTGACACCACGGGCCCTTGGTCTCTCACTGAAAGGTCTCCGCCTGCATCAGACGCCATCGTCACTGGAGAAGTTTGAGATTTCCTTTTTTTTCATGGAAACCTACCTACCGCGACTTTGTATAAATATGCGATGGGATTTGCTGGGCTGGGGATACAGCCGGGCTGCCAGCTGCCTTATCGGGCACACCCACGGCTGTATTGATACTGTGCGGGCGTCCATCCAGGGCGAAAAAATACCTCACAATGAAGAGTCCTATCTTCAATAAATTGGATGAAAACGGCTTTCGCACTTGGAGAAGCCCACGTGGGTACTTCACCCCCTGCCAAGCTACTAAGCCACCGCCAAAAGATACGAGTCGCGACACAATTACGATCCGGTGGAGGCGAAGTAATTTGAAAGCTGATAATACCCCGGCTTCAGGAGGTGTTTGCTTGCGACCGGATTCTCTCCCTATAATCGATTGCTATGTCCGATCTACAGTCGTGCAAACGGCCGGGCTGCACATGACTCAGATCGTTTCAAGGTCGCACCAGCCGCCAGTACTTTGCCATATTTTGAATTCCGATGAATACTGGCAATTTTGTATCTTCTCATCTTTATATCATGATATCTCTATCCTCGAAAGGGCGACAATCCCCTCTTCTTCCAAGTTGAAAACCTCGCCGTACATCAATCCGTCAACATATGCGTCCCCAACCAGCATCATAGGCTTGTTAGACTTCCTTGGTCTTAAAATATGTGGGATGATACCATTATCAAAGACCGCAATTACATCTCCAGCTTCCACGCCTTCGGGGCCCCATCCAATTCGGCCATGCTCAGTTGCGAAGAAGTCCCGTCTGTAGCTCACATGCATCACTAGATATGGATTTCTTGTGGGCAACACGTCGCCTTCTTTCGCAGCCTTGATCTTCTCCAAGAAGGCTTTCCAATTCTGATATTGAGCGATTGTATCAGCAAATTCAGGGTCGCCCTCCATCGTTGATTTCCCTGTGAAAGCCCGATACCGCCACTCGAGCCCATCAAACACGCATTCTCTATTCGCTATGAGAGTACGTGTGTAGCTATTTAGCATTTTTTCGAGCGATGTTGTTTGAATTTCGGAAACCAGATCTTTTTCGGAAGCTTCTGGTTGAGATGTTTGCGGATACACTGCCGAATGTATCAGGGTTTTTGCTGCCAAGTCAAAACAGCGGCTTTCCCACAGAAGCAGCTCGGATGCCCCAGTTCCATTTAAGGGATCCGATCCATCATGTAGCTCCGTAGTTGCGACTGTCTCTAGCACACGATCAACTTTGTACCCCTGCAGTTGTACCAATCCTGAGCTATCAAATGTTGTACAAAGAGACTTTTCCTGGAAGAGACCATTGAATCCAGCGTGATAGCCGGCTCGGAGGCCTTCAGCGGCCCCCAGCACGAAGTTAGGGTCCCGCGTAGTCTTAACCATCCATGGACGGAGGGGGCACCACGACGGAATACTCAGATCCCACAATTGGTGCTTCCTGTTGGTCGGACCAGATACCTGGCCGAACAGTTCAAGTACGGTGTCTTGAGGTAGGTTGCTTGCAAGGAAATCAATATAGACTTGAGTTGCTGGAAGATCATAATTTATGTTAACGCGGTCTCGTATCGCTTTCTTTGTGAGCCCCAATATCCCGTATACTAAATCGTTGCTGTTGGTCACCTCCTTCCTTTTGGCGACGTCGAGTAGACTGAAAACTGAGATGTCTTTGGCATTGTTCCTATCAAGACACCACATAAAGGACCACAAGGAATCCAATCCCGGCCATATTTTACTGTCAGCGATCTGGGTATCCTGGCCCTGTAGAGTTACTTTCAAATTCCATCTGGCAACCTGGCGTTCCAGTCGGGCCAGATATCTCCAAGCTACCATTGCGCCCCCACAAAACACATCTATGTTTGACGCAAGGACTACTTCCTGAAAGACCCATAGTCTCGTGAACCAGGGGCGAGCTAAAATGCCTCCAATTGCTGGCCAAATTGGCGGTGCGGGCACCGGTAGGCCAAGCTTGGCGTAGACTCTCTGTACGGGTAATTTCCAGGACTGGCTGAGGTTGAGGACTTTGTTATCGGCCTTTTCTAGTATTTCAACGATATTAGGAAGTAGCGAGAACGCCTCTTCCTCAATGTATGTAGCCCCCCAAGCCAGACGAATACTTTGAAAGCTCCCGAGTATATTTGAGTCATCAGTGGAATTTGGTGCTCCTTCTCTACGATATCAGTTTGGTTGATGCAGATAGCATCAATCCAGATGGGGTTATTTATCCTACTATTTTGAAATTGTTGAAGGGCCTGAAAAAGATTTGGCTGAAGGGAAAGTCGAGCTCCAGAGCAGGGGAAGTCGTCCAGCAGTCCACCTCGACCCCAGGTGTATGATAGTGCAATATATTCTGGACATGTATCCAAACAATAGCTGTCTAGCGAACCGGAGAAATTTCCCATATTCAATGTGAGAAGGCGAATGTAGTTGGGGGCCGGTAGTGGCTGGTACGGGTAATCCTCCATATTCATGCTGGGAAAAGTATGGCCACGTTTGAGTTAGGCGAGCAAATTTGGAAGAGTTAGGAAGATATGAGTCTGCTTAGGAGACATCGAATGTCAAGACCTAGCCTGAGCGAAGTACGAAAAGACTGCGTGAGCAGATTGAGGCTTGGATCCATCATGATAACGACCTACCCCTCATCCTGCATGCAACCCAAACCTCTCACCGAATAATCTATCCTTGTGCAACCAATCGGCAATCAGACAGCTTAGCATCGGATGACTCAGCTTGAATGCCTTGAAATATGAACAGCGATGGGAAATACCCCATGTCGTTGCCACAATTCATGCACCGAGTTTGTGTGCCAACAACGAAAATAAGCTCCCTGTGTACTCTTTCCACGGTCCGAGTCATCAATATTTAGCAAAGTATGTGGAAACAAATAGACATCTTGAAACCTTTCTCTGTTTCTGATCTTGTTTGATTATTAAAGCGACAAAATTGTTATTCAAGTTTTGTTCGGCCTTCAAGTGCCTCACATCCAAATAAATATACATCCATTTTCAAATTTGCCAGTCCACGCGCTGCCATCACATTCAAAGGATAGGTAAATTGATTGACTTCAAACTGGATGTCTAGTAATGCGTTATAAATCAGTCTTTGATCAAATTTATGTGTGGCATGTGTGGCAAGGGAAGTGGACCGCAGTGAGAATACGGAGTTTGTGCGTTGCTCACTGTGCATATTATAGCCTACTCGCGATTTGAAGCATTTACTACTGCATAACTCCAATAGAATCTTGAATAGGGGCTGACACCAAACACTTCCTCCCCTTCAGCTGCAGCCTCATTCAGATTCAAGCATAGAGGATGAGAGACAGTTCGCGATGGAGTCGTACTTCCCAGAACATCTCAAAATGGATCCAGTCCTAAAGACTGCGTTTGGAGGAAAGATGAATGATGCTGTGGAGTCATTTTTGGCATTTGCGTCGAGTGCTTTTGTTGAAGCTAGAGATGAGGAGGGAAACTGGACTGATGTTTGATTGAGGACTTTTTGCTGTTTCTTGACACATTTGCAACTGTTTGCTACGGAAAGACATGGCTACTCGTAAGAAGGAGCTAGGCTGGTCAGTTAAATCAAAGCGTTTTCTCGCTAGCTTGATTAAATACTCCCGATTGGGTTTCATCCCAATCACCCTTGAGTTCGAAAGTTTGACTTGCCAGAAAACACCCTAAGGAATGTTAATGAGTAGTCTTACTCAAATCGAAGCCCCCATTCATGGCTTACTAGCAAGCAGAATGAGCCATATTAGGGATGAATCATCAGCAGATTCACTTACATATTATTCAATGTAAATGCCATTACATGAGAAATTGTAGAGCATTCAATTTCGCATTAAAAAGCCCCGTTTCCTTGAACGACAAGAATCCATCGATCTACTTGTGGCATATCAAATTGAGACAAAGAGACAACCAGTCATGGCCAACAAATTCGATAGCACTGATGCAAAGGACTTTGTTTCCAATATGCAAAAAATTGTAAGTGAGAACTCCAGAAATCTCCTTCGGTTGAATGGCATGAGATGCGTTTCAGTTGACATGTACATGACCCTCTAGCAAGAATTCAAACATGTATCCCCTGATCTAAAAACAAACGCCAAAGAACTTGCAAAGTCATGCCGCCAGGCAACAGACGCTTGGAGATCCAATCCTGGCACTTTTGTCGATTCTGATACTGAAGGTAGACGCATTGGGCAGCTCATGTATGGGGCTATTTCGGCCGACGTCAAGGATACGATCATTCAGTATTATGTCAAACAGGCATTTATACTGGATATAATGGAGTTTAAGGAGGATCAGGAAGATGCAAATTCAGTTGCGCTGGCTCTTTATGATGGTGTTCTAAAAGGCTTCGAAGAAATGTCACAGAGAAACGGCGATAACAGCAACAACGGTTTTTGCTCTAGACTCTTTGATCCTGGTCAAGTCGAATCCTATTTCAGAAATTGCACTGTGCCTGTTGTTGTAAGTACCCAAAATCTCTCTCTGTTGTGCAGCGAGATGCTGACTTTTACCACAACAGCTCGAGACAGAACATAAACGCGGCCGGAGGCAACTTTCGTCTCTTGAAATATCAATACTCAGATACCTTAAGGAGGTTGACACACAATGGATGGAAAGTGCGAAGAACGAAGAGTATCCGATTACCGCAGGTAAAAACTATGGCACGCTGATGCATGTACGTGCTTCAGTGATTGAGGCCAAGGTCAAGCACGATACGGTTGATGACCTAACTGTAGAGACTTATTTCCTCATGAAATTCACAGACTTCAAGAGAGAGGGAATGAACAAATATACTGGGCAACAACAAAGAATAGCTCGGTTTTACGATAACGCTGCAAGCACCTTTAGGGGATTGGGGCCGGTTCGAACCTGACCATAGAAAAGCGCAGGGTTCGGGAAGGGAATCCGTTGCTCTGTTGAAGTAGATAATTCTGTGCGTGCCAGTTCTAGAGTGATGAATGGGTATGTAACAATGTTGTCTTTGTAAGTAATGTTCCGGTCTATTCTAGAGGATTTTAGATGAGAAATTCGATACAATAGAGAAAGATATTTCACAGGTGAAGTCGTGTCCATTCGGAGGTACTCTTATAGCTGCAACCATATCAAGAATTGGTGTCTCTTTTCTATGGTACTTGATCGAAATCCCCTTTTTGTTCGTGGTACGCCACGACTTATCTGTAAAGTTCCAGCCTCAATCTTTTTCCAACTATTCCACACAACATATTCGGTCAATTCCGATCCTTACTCCCTGATATCTGTTGAAGTTTGTTTTTTCTCTGGCAATAACCTGTTTCCTTTCGGCTTCCCAGAAAAGGTCCAACCCGCGCCTCTCCATTCCTGGCGTCCAAATCCCAAACCTGGATGCATCACTGTGAGTAGAATGACAGCTAAAGCCACCATACCTCCCTCAAGCACCATGAATGTGACCTCATTATTTGCTAGAGCACTACCAAAGCCCTCAGATAGCTCAGCAACACGGAAACTTGAACGTACGAGGATCAGCAGAGTAGTGAAGCTCAAGCCTAGATTTTGTATAGTCAGTAACAGTTGTAAATGTTAAATGCTGAAAATATAAATCAAAAAGAGATACGTACACCATAAAAACGCAATGAACTTCCGCGAGGACCTGAGCTTTTGAAGCAGGGGATCCTTCAGCTCAGGTGATTTGTGAACACTGTATACAAAATCCGCGCACAGAATCATGAAGACAACGAGTGAGACCACCTGCAAGGCCAAACCAGCCACCATGACGTGTATTCCGGTCTGTTTCGTATCGTAGGTCACGGCTCCGGAAGCTTTTGCTCCTCCTGTAGCTTGAAGAATAAGGGATATTATGTCGCTAACGATAAATGAGATGGTGTATGTGCGTGGTTTGAAGCGGGCAAGATCCTCGCCGAAAACGACGATGATACGGGAGAGACAGAGATAGATGGAAGCGGTAAAGAAGGTTGGGCCGATGGTCAATGCAACCAGGTACCTGTAATTCTGGCATCAGGACTAGTTCCAATTAATGTAAGGGTGTTTTCAGTACTAACATGACGAATGGGCCTTTTGTGAATGGATTGTAGTGCATTTGTACTCTAGCAGCGTATCCTACAATTTCTAATACGAGACCGCAAAAGAGACCGGCCATAAACCCCCATGTCCGGTACCGAGCACCAAAAAATATTTGGAATCCCATTACGAGCGAGAAAATGCCGATGTAGAAGGCATTGCCACCAAGACTAGGTTGATATTCCACCTGCCCTTCGAGTAACGAGCAAGTGGAAAGGGTGCAAGACTCAATGGGGAACCCTGGGGTTTCCATTAGAATAAATAGATGAATGGATGAATTTATTGATGTACTGATGTACTGATGTCGTTTATTTGAGACTTCACGACTCTAATTTTAACTTTAATACATCTACAGGGGACTTATATGTTATATAATTCCCCACTAAGTCTAAGGTTCAAGGACCTGGGGTGGCATGTTGACGAAAAGCTCGTTGTTCAAAAACATTCCACAAAATATTTTGCTCCGTGTGCCGTGCTGGACGACATGCCAAGGAGAATGATGACTTTGAAGGAACATTTGAAGGACACTAGTGAGGCATGGCGTCAGAGTGGCGTAGGAAGGAGAATCGTCGTTGTCGATTACGCTTCCAAGTTTCAAGCACTCTGCGTTTATCAGCGCGCATATGTGTTCCTCTTGAGGCACACTGTCCATAGCTTCAAATTCCAGAAATTTGACCCTGTTTACTGAGAATAGTTTTATCGCGTGATGCTTGAATAATTTTCAAGTGGAAGGGCGACAAACGCCTCAGCCGCCCAGCGGGACAAAACAACATGCCACCCCTGGAGAACACACCACAATTCGAGTCTTTCGAGACATCGTATCGTGATATTTACCTTCCACTAGGCTCGCTTCAATACTTACGGTCAATCACTTTGGGGTCTCGATTGCATGTCAAATTTTATAGCAAGAGAACTTTCTAATCTCTTTAGAATCAATTCGTCTCTTGACTACTAAAGACCGGATTTCTTCAAGTCACCCATTTTAAGTCTTTAGGTGAGGGAAGCAAACCTTCGGAATGAATCCTCCCAATTGCAGATTCTATGACAGTAGAAGGTGAATAATAGTTGCTGTGTCGATTTTGTGTATGGCGCAAGTCCGATCTTACTCGGTACGTTGACTCTCTCGCCCAAAACAGCGGCTTTTATGTTGGCTGAAAATCGCAATGATTAGAGAAGTTCACCAAGGCTTAAATGTCCTTCTAAATATATAACTTATATATTCAGGTGTCCGGTTGTGTTGGGCGTAAATTTCTGTGCGGCATCCCCCGAGACCTATTTGCAATTCCCTACTGGTGTTGGAATCATGATTGGGAATGATCACCATGACGAGCTGATGTGTCCCAAAGCCATGTTAGAAAAGGCGCAATGTGCTCTTGTCTCATCGCGATTTGGTATGCCGCCTAGTGGGTGATGCTTCCGGCCTTCTCAGGTTGCTGCGGGGTACAACTTCGCCTCCTCTTAAGCATCACTTACTAAATCCTCATTCCTCGGCGCACAAAACCCCCAGAAAAATGTCAGAATCCCTATTAATTTATCATTTGTCACTTAAATGTTCGTTGCTGGACGGATAAACATCCAGTGTGGTCTGTTGGCCTTGTTCGTGGGGGTTTATATGCGTCAATTGCCCCTCCTCACAAACCCTCAGCCTAGGCTCTAATATCCATAGACTCCTCAACTTCTTTACTGTCTTCTATTATAGAGATTCAGAATACCTATTACTACATCAGTAAAGTCGTCTTACTCGTAGACCTCGTGTGTAACAACTCCATTACTATAATCAGAGACAATCCAGAGCACTGCCGTTTTCGCTTCCAATACTGGAATACTTCTGGTCAACATGCAGAGCTTCTTGATACCAGAAGTAAAGACTTTCTCGAATATCTTCAACATTCAAAATCGCCAGTTCTGAGTACGTCAGCACGAGAGCAGGCGAGGCACAGCAGAAAATCCTTGAGTCATGCTTCCAAAGCTCGCAAGTCAATCTTCTACAGTACTGTAACGCTTGAAACCCTTCTTCATGCTCTCATTCCTCACTTCAAGGGCTCAAAACTCTATATAGTGAGCCTACTCTGATCGCAGTATACGAATCAAATGGTCGCGGGGTGACTGCTTCACCTTATCTTCGAACAATAATGAGACATAGCATCGAAGTCCCACCAGATGTGAACATTCCAATGTTGAATTCAACCTCCAGTGCTAGAAGCAGTAAGTAGTATCGAGTATGCCAGGTTTGTTTCCGTTTCATTGTCAAATTGGGTGGGAGTATTGGACACGCCGAGCTGCCTCCCTTCCACGTTCAGATATTTATGTTCGATCTCTCCTACAATGAAATTCTTCTTCTCCTAAAGCTCAGCATCAGTTCCCGGAAACCGTATATAAGAACATCTAACCAAGTGTGAAAAGCACAATTCTTCAAACAATCGTCCCCTACTCCTCAATTCTTGCCTTCCATTCTACAATACCATCCCTCCTTGCATTCTTAGATACGAATCGCCCTTACCCCAAACACTCAAAAAAAGCACTCTTAGCAGCTACCCCCTTGCTCATCAACATACACCCAACCCCCAGATCTCAACCAACACCTCCAACCCCACCGGAAACAAACCCCTCCCCTCCCCATGCTCAGCACTTTCCCCATTAAGCCCCCCAGCCACCCTCCATTCCAAAACCGTCCCCTCCCTCACCCAAAAAAAGAAAACCCAACCCCATCTTCCTTCCGTTCCCGGACAACCCCCAATTTTCCCACTGCAGGGAAAGAAACGCAAAATGCAGACTACAAGATGCAGTGTGACGCCCCCCATGCGGGGCGTGCCGAGTTTATAAGCCGACAGTGCAGATTTCTGCAATGCAGGCGCCCCCGAGGCAACAAGCCCATCAATCACGCGGCACGCAATGAAAAAAAATTGGCGCCCGCTGAGATCACTGGATGGATTTTCCATGCGAGTCAATTTGCATGCAAGTGCAGCGACAGGGGAGAACGAGGCGAACCATTATTTGTCAGATCCCGGTGGGGGTTGTCACGTGGGGGAGGAATTTGGGAAAATAAACTACCTAGGTAGGTACTGACCGAGGGCAAGGGAAATGGTGGTGTGATATAATATCATGAAGCTTGTTGAATGGCATGTGGATTAGATAGTTTGCTCTTGGGTATCTACAAAGCCAGTACACCCACGAGACCCAGTTCCCTCGAAAGCGTGCAAAGAAGCCTTTAGCCCACCACGCCGATGTGATGCAAGAAGGTAGAATTATACTAGACCATGAATGCTGCCGGCTCATATTATAATTTCGAGTCCAGCTCCTCGAATTCGCTGATGTGTTTGACTGGCTGTGGTCCTGCGCTGACTTGCAGTTTCGACTTGAACGCCCGGACATCGGTGATGATGTACGGAGTTGTGCCATTACCCTCCGCCTTTACAGGTGCAACCTCGCCGTCCTCCCAAGAATGTTTGCCCTTGTTCAAGCCTAGGGTCTCCATGCCTTTCTCGACGACAGCCGTGACGGTGGAAGAATCGCCATTCTTGGTTGGGGTTTGTGCATTGAGGTGAACCGCCAATTTTGAACGAGCCGGCGAAGTAGGGTGAATGAAGTGGTTGAAGAACTCAATCATATCCGCTTTGGTGAGTAACTTGATCTGTTTGGCATCCTCGCGGGCTATTGATAATGTTAGTTATGATCTCTATCCAAGGGGAGTTGAACCTACTGAGCTCAAAATCAAGGTACTCGCTGTCAATATAATTCCAGACACGGCTTGACTCTTGGTCCAAGTTTTTCAACTTCTCTAATCGCTTGGTTATAAGACTTCGCTTGTGGCCCTCGAATTCTGAGTCAGTCATCTCTGTAAGAGTGCTCGAAAAGCCAGAAAGGAAAGCATCGATTCTTGACTCAAGATACTCGGGTGTTTTCTCGCTTTGGATGATGAATCTATAGCCAATGGTTGTAGAGGTGGTACGTGCCCCGCTGAAAACAACATAACCAAGCTGCTCCTTTGTTCTCAGCTGATCAAATGCTGGCTCGTGGGTCATTTGATCAAGGAGAAGAGTTTTAGCTCGTAAATGGCGCTGAGCCTTATCCCCAACAGACAGCAGATATTCAATGCAGTGGTTGACATTCGCCGGGTCTTTCAGGGTCTGATGATAGACGTAGTTGCCACCTGGAGGGAAGACTAAAGTTCGGGCAATAGGCCATTGATTTTGAGGCAGAACTCTTGGCTTCAAGATGCTTTCGATGAGGTCGCTTAACTTTAGTGCATCTTCCTTGTATAAATTGCCATGCACAAAGGCCTCAATGTGCATTTGGTGGAGTAGATGGGGGAAGAATTGTTGGATGTCGGCAGCTGTGAGGTGTGGCAACTCTGCAAGGATTTGGTCGTTTATGTACCCCTTCTCGCTGTGAATCCACCTAGTGTACTCCCCTACTTGATTGTACGGTTGCTGGAAATCCCAGTTCTTCAAGCCCCTCATTAGTCGCTCCTTGATGATCTCAAAGCGCTCCGGTTTGACTTCTAAGTCTCTCATCGTGACTAAAACTTTCTCCAAGAGGACCGAAAGCTTGTCATTGTAGCCTGAGACAGCAATCTCGACACCCATAGAGTGGCTCGAAATGGAATAGTCTAATCCGGCAAGTTCGGCATCGTACGAATACTCTTCCAACGCATCGCGAACAATGTCGGTATACAGGCGCGCCTTCAAAGAATTCTCCGCGGTAGCGTTTGGTAAGGTGTTTCGGCAGTTGACAAACAGGTTAGCTTTCGGCACCCAGAAAGTGTCATCTACAAACAGACGTCAGCATTTAGTAGCAGGCACCTGAGTGTAAGAGCACCAACCTTTCTTATACCAAGTTCTGACCAAATCGTCATTTCTAATCAGCTTCGGTGCGATAGCTGGTTCCGGGACCTCTTTCTTCTCGACCTCAAGCTTCGTAGGGATGAATTGATTTGCATGTGGCAAATGCAGCTCGGCAAGACGATTCTTGGTGGTGCTCGTTGCCGCGCGCTTGATCTCGGCGATAAAATCGCATGGGATTTTTTCGTAAGTGTACTCAGTGCCGTACCACTTCTCCTTTGACTTCCATGAGCCGGGGAACTTTTGTGATACTACGGTCATCCGAAAGTTATTGGGTCTCAGGCACGCAAGCCCTTCTTCGATTCTTGCAGGATCAAACTTTCGAAGCCTAGCCACGAGTCAGTCACGTAAGCGGAAACTTACCTTAATTCGGGTTCAGCCATAACTTACCTGCTGTGTCCACTCAAAAGCCACTGCCGTGGGAGGGGTGTTTGCATAACTGCACTGATCTTACTTGTAAACCGACTCGCTGGGGTCTTTTGCTTGAACTTGAAATCTACGTCTGCCAGCCCCTTCTGCTCTTGGAAGATCCATTCTTGAGGTGGGGTTTCTCTGAGCAGTGAAACATATTGAAAGAAAACCTTCACAATTTCTCTATAGTTCTTCAAACCGTCTTCAGTGAGCCGAATTTGGCAATTGAATATGCCAGGAGTACCCGGACATACTGGATATGCACCTTCACAAGAGTCAGCAGTTGAGTCAAATGCAGCAAAACCCAGGAACGGCAATCTTTAGCGAAGTTCTCGAAATAGAGTCTTTTTGAAGTATGTGGCTCATAACATACGACTTTTCCAGCCAGTTCTGACAGCCGCTGAACAAAATAGCCACGTCTTGTGGCCAACGTTAGGGAATGATTGGATCCGTACCCATATCTTACTTGAGTTCGAGACTTCTCTTCTTGCACGAAAGATAGGGTTCAGAATATCGGGATTTCGGCCCGGGAGCCGATCCTCCGCCCCCGATCTGCACATAATAGGACAATAGTGAACGTACCTGCACTTAAGCCATTGGCCCACCCCTTTCCCTTGATGTATGACATGATGCTTCCTGGTCCCTCGTGACCAATCAGATGGCTGATGTACCGACTCGGCTGTGACTCGAAAAGTAGTTCCTCATCGATGAAAGGAAAGGAAAGATCCAACTCTCTTGAGTCCATGACTGGCTTTGCGAAACATTGAGTCAAGAGATCACTGCTTCCGAATGGAACTTCGGTCTCCCAGCGATTCTGTGATAGATCCTTGTTTCGTACTCCAGCGAAAAGATCCGCAGCCCATCCCTCCAAAATGTCTAATGGCTCTCTGCCTAAAACGACCAATTTCATCCTGTTCGCCGAATAATGCTTTTCATGAAAATCCATAAATTTTTGTCGCACGTCAACTCCCCGTCCTTCTGGTTGTGTCTTTAGAATCTCGAAATTCCCCGTAGAAAAGTGACAATATGGGTGTTTAGGGTTGGACAGTGACTTCTCCAGCTGGTGTAACCGCCATTGATCACTCTGTAAGTTCTTCTTGTTTTCGGAATCGACGGCTCTCAGCTCCCGGTCCAAGGTAGAGGAAAGAAAAAGAGGGTCAATGAAAAATTGGGCGAATCTGTCCAGTGCTCCGTACAAAGGAGATGATTTCTCGGGATCAGCATCTTCAGCTGATTTTGCAGCAACTTCGAAGTAATAGTTGGTGGATGTGGCGCCAGTGTATGCATTGGAGCTTCCAGAATGGGAGGAGAGATATTGTGAATAGGCGTTCTCCACAGGATACTAGAAAGTAAATAAATTAGAATTGAATAGTAATTTGTAGACATGCAACTTGCCTTCTTGGTTCCCATGAACAAGAGGTGCTCTACTGCGTCTACGACGAGTTAGTACTATATTTTCGAAATGAAGAAAAGGGAGGGTTACGAGCCATGCCAGGCATATCCTCCTCGTCACTGAAATTTCCCACATTGACATCCATGGCCGCGCTGGCCTTGTCGGTCTCTGCATCATGTACAAGCAGCACCTCTAGCTGATTGGGCAGTCTAATTACGCGATAACTTCTTGTATCAAGGCTCGGGGTCTCAAGTCGGTCCGTGAGACGCTCGACTGGTCTGTGTCTGTGTTCCCTGAGCGGGCTATCCAGCGCGGCGGGTGTCTGGGGCTGAGATAGAGTTGACATAGTTGCAGAGTTCGAACAGAACCCGCGGATGGAGGAGAATTTCGAAAGTCGGGGAAGAGGCTTATTTGAAGTCGAGGAGAGAAATAGAGCGAGGGGCTTTTGACGGACAAGATGACCCTGGTGAACCCCGCCTAGCTTATAGACTTCGGACGACTGGTGGATGTAGGGTCGGGGTCGCGAGGTCTGTGCGGTGAAGAAGCTGCAGGATGCAGCCGCGGGCTGGTCTGGGTATGGATATGGATATGGGTATGGGTGCGAGGAGGGAAGGGTCGGAAGAGATCCTGGGGCGAGGCAGCGAGTATTTTTAGGCTGTATGTCCAATGATGCGGCTGGCGTGCCAGTTGACGAACGGATGCAGCTGTGCTGCAGGAAGCTCGAGCTCCTGGTGATTCTGACGGCGGAAGCTGCGGCCAGTGTGAATTTGACCTTCTGCAATGATAATGAGGACGGGTGGAGAAGGAAAGACTTGGACTTGCCCGACAAGTTGCTGTTCATGGGGCGAAAAGATGGAGGAAGCCGCAAAGCAGAGAAGAGCAGAGCAGACCTCAGGCAGAGAGGACTTTCCGGTTCCAATTGTTAGTGAGAAAGCAACACAAACACAACACAACACAACACAACACACCCGCAACCGCAACCGCAACCGCAACCGCAACCGCAAGTGCCTCTGGCAAGGTCAGAAGTTCTGGTCAGAAGTTCTGGTCAGTTCCAAATCTTGCTGGGCGACTGTCCGCATCCGATATCGATCTGTAAGAAGTACCGATTGGGGGCACAAGGTGCTGTATGTGTAGGGCTAAAGTTGCACTTGGTACCGCGGCTTGCTGGGCGGTCTACAGTCAATCTTGTCCTGGTGGAGAGGGACAACCCGAAGATATCAATGGATTGGTCGCGGGTGGCGGAGATGTTCACGGCACTATTGGATTGCACACAAGCGAACGAATTCGATACCTGGGCTAGGTATGTACTCGAGTATTGTATTGAAGAAAATGGAGCTGCTGGCTTGCTGCAGTGGAGTGCAATGCAGGCGCAAGTGCAAGCAAATTGCAAGCTAGCCCCCCGTCAGCAGCAATTGGCAGCGGAACCAGTGAACCAGTGAACCAGTAAACCACAGAAGCTTCCTGGCTTCCTGTATAGTGGTAACAGGGCGCCAAAAGCATAGGTGGCAGCTGGGGAAGGGCGCGCGGGGCGTCAGAACTAGGCCTGCACAACCGCTCGAGACGCAGCAGCTCGCTCCAGAATGGCAAATTATTCGTCGAGCAAGCACCGGCAAGCAGCAAAGATGCGCCAGAGATGGCGGTCAAAATATCAAATATCCGTTGAGGTTACTGTATGTCGATAACCCCTGGCCGCATCAGCCTGCAGACCCAGATCCTAGTGGATTCCCAAGGCCTTGTCCATGTTGATAGCAGACTTCCTTGCCTATAGAAAGTTCAGAAAAAGCCCCGACATGCTCGTGGCCAAGCGGGGAGGAGCTTTTTCGAGACAAATCTTCGACATCTTCGGCTACCTCCAACCAAGCACCAGGTCGCTGGATCGCGTAGCTTTCCTCACGAGTCGTCCAATGCATGAATTGGGAAGCGCCCAGTGGGCTACGTGCCGCCATCACCAACGGGTTTGGGCCCATTATTGGGGAGTGGGGGAGAGCGAGTTGGGACGGCGCTACTCGACTTCAAAGTATGCACGCCGGGAATCTGGGAAAGCAGGGCCACAATTGCTGTAGCTACTACTACAGCGCAATTATACTTTTATAGGACCTGGAAATATGTCTGATACACGCCGGCATCTGGCATCTAGCATCCAGGTTCCAGGGCCTGCATGTGCGCGGTAGTTCCCGCGGGTGCCGCAGTATGGCAAAGTACCGTACGGTAGGGGCCAAGTCACAAAGTCTCTGTCTGTCTTTACCTCCACGACGTCACATACCTCGATTTTCTACTTGATTTCTACCAGTTTTCTTCTCGCCACGGTGTAATGGAGCTGTCAATATGCAGCCCTTGCATGAAATTCTGCCGCTCTGCTGTACGCTTTCCCGAGAGCCCACAATGTGCGGCTGAAGTCGGGCCACAGCCATTGCAACAAGGAAAATGTCATAATCCTACCCAAATATGACGAGGTACCGAGATATACAGCCTTCCAGTCTTTTCCAGAAGCCCTAGCATATAATACGGATTGCTCCATATGCAATGGTACACACCATCCGACTCGGGTCAGGCACAACCGGTTGAAGATCCGGAACTCTGGCAACGCTGCTTTCCCATCCCGACCAATGCATCCCATGTACACCCATCCCGCATTCCCAGACGCGATTGATAGTTGTGGTACCGAGACACTTTGATGTCCCGATCATCATGGCACATCTCGCCTTTCCTGCCGGGGTACGGGAAGTAACCCTACTCGTCCTTCAGCCTTTTCACCTCATCCTCTCGTCCTCTCATTTATTACTTTTATCAGTTATTCAGCAAGAGCTTGATAGAGTGCTACAATTCAGGGGCTCGGTCCGATCTGCTACACTTGAATTTTCTGATCACACTGTATGACTCGCGTCCCTTCCCCTGGTCATCTATTGCGTCTTTGTTTCAAGATATCAAACCATACACGTATACCACCAGGCTGTGTTTACTTAAAGTTTCGTCTGATTCACGTCATGCAGTTGTAGGAGAAATGTATGACAGTACATACTTCCCTTCCTGTATTTAAAGATTTTGTGGCTGCACAATGCATTCTTAGTGCAAACCTTGTCCTTGATCTGGGCCACAAAATCGCAACACACCACGTTATTGACAGCTGAAAGAGTCAGGATGCTTGCATCGTAGTGAGGTATTGCTTGGCAGAGCTATGCATGATCCAGGGATCTCCTTACGGCCCTGAGAATATGTCCTTTGCCTCAGCAAGGCGAAACATCAGATATTTGCAATTGTTGCGGTTGGGTGATATACCGGCAGGATCTGATACTTCAGGGTCTCCTTGCTTATATCACCGATCTCTGATCATATATTAAGAATCGGAAGAACGCATATGAAGATCCTGGTGCTTCCAGAACTGCGAGGACTTCTTATCTGAAACAAGCCTTATATTCGCCTGGCTCATTTATACCTGGCTTGTCTTCCGAGATCCTACCTACAAACGCCAACCGATGCAACCCAACTCCATCGCTATGAATTATAATGGCATGGGAAAGTGCTTCAGGGTAAAGTCAAACTTTCTAGAGTATGCGTCACCTCTGGTAATAGATGGGCAATCTGGTTGGGGTCCCGCAATGCGACAGTAAGATCATTAGGCAACTTGCCTGAAAATAGAAGGCTCTGAAAAGGTAGTTAGCGAGGCTGATAAAACTTCAACCGTGGGGAAGACGGAATATCCAGCCACTTCCGCGATGAAACTGGTATGAGCCTACCTTTTTAACCTGATCAAACCCATCTTCCTTCTCGGTGTAGTCCCTGATAACCTTACTAGTGTTAAAATCAACGTAAATCCTTGTATCCCGGACCCTAACAAGGACGTTGTCTAGTCGCATGAAGAGCCGGCACAACAGCAGCATCCTATCAGGCATGACCCGCAACTTGCAGGAAAATAAAGATATGCCGTTGTCATCGAGTTCGCTCTCGTACAGGACCACCTCCTCGAAAAATAGAATCGGATCAGGGCGCTTGAGTAATTCCAGGGGAATCGGCTCCTCATTGTTCTTCTGTAATTCGAATTCCTTGCCGTTTGTGATTGTCCCTTTGTAATTTGTTGAATATGACCAGTCAAATGGCTTGACGACTTCCTTGATGCCTTCATGGGTTTTTTCTCTGCCGATTGTCAGTGGGGCGCTAGAAAGGAGGGCCGAAACACATACCTGCTGCTTGACCATTCTTTGGAATATGCAACCTTTAGCATATTCTTGTCTGTCTTGTCCACTTTGTCGAGAGCATCATATGCATTAAACTCCAGCCGCCAACCCGTCGCAACATGCTCAATCGAGACCATGTTGTCGCCAAAGATCATCTCCGGGACCGGGATATTCAGCTTGTGGGACATCTCGTCGATCGGCCCCGATTTCGAGATTGGCAGCTTGCGCGCACTGATCTTGAAGCCCTTCTGAAGATGCGACACGGTGGACCTGTCTGCGTCGGCTGGAGTGGGGAAGGCCTCGTTGACGGGGCCGTTGAAAGCCATAGTGGACGGACGTCGTAATATGATCGCAGGAGTTCGGGGGAATGACAAATATGACAAATATGGACCGTGTGCTTTGGCTCTTGGAGGTTCGCAATCCGGTTTTCAAAAATTCAAGTTGAGCTTCCTTCCTTTCGTGGGGCAGCTCAGCTTTGGCGGGGAAAGGAAGTCGCGGTCCCGCGCGGTTGCTTTGCCAACCGGCCCGTAGATTTTCCGATGTTTTCCAGGGCAAGAACATCCGAGTTTCGAGATCATAGCAAACCCACCACGACAACTTCACTTTCTTCACCGCCATACTAACCAGCAGCAACATAAGAAGACAGAGCTTCTCTCTGCCCCTACACTCATTGCTGCTTCTCCTCCTCCATCACAGTCAGCATGGCGACCCGGGTTCTCGAATCGCGCTTCGAGCATCTATCAGTAAACGACGAGAATGATCCTGGTGATGGAAACAAATACAAGTCAAAGGTTCGTTGGCATTTGTTGTTTCAACGATACGTACTAATGATCAAAAGATGGCCACTTCCACATCATCTTCCAGCGCCCAATTGTCCCAAAACCCGAATCGAGGCCTCCTGAAGATTGCGCTCCAAAATCAAAACACAACAAGCACCATCGTAGCCGTTCCTTCCCAAACTGCACAATGGCGGGGATCGCGAATCCAGAACGGATCTGGATCACCAACACGAAACTCTGGCTCCCAAGAAGTGGCAAGAGTTGAGCGAAAGTCGAGTCTGATGTACGAGCAGCCCGCTCCACCAAAACAATTCCACCTTGGCATGTTCGAGATAGGTCGTCCTTTGGGAAAGGGCAAGTTTGGACGAGTTTATTTAGTAAGAGAACGGAGCTCTGGATTCGTCTGCGCCCTGAAGGTTCTTCACAAGAATGAGTTGAAGCATGGCGGTGCTGAGACCCAAGTTCGGAGAGAAATCGAAATTCAAAGCAACTTACGACACCCAAATATTCTACGATTATTCGGACATTTTCACGATAGCAAGCGCATTTTCCTCATCATCGAGTTCGCCGCCAAAGGAGAGTTATACAAGCATCTGCGAAAGGAGAATCGGTTCCCAGAATGGAAAGCCGCTCAGTACATTGCTCAAATGGCAGCTGCATTGAAGTACTGCCACAAGAAACATATCATACATCGTGATATCAAGCCAGAGAACATTCTTCTGGGCATCCATGGGGAGATCAAACTTTCTGACTTTGGATGGAGTGTTCACGCACCAAGCAATCGACGAGAGACGCTTTGCGGAACTCTAGATTATCTTCCTCCGGAGATGCTGAAGCCTGGACGGGATAAGAACGTTTACTCGAATAAGGTTGATCTGTGGTCCCTTGGCGTTTTGACTTACGAATTCTTGGTTGGAGAGGCACCGTTTGAGGACACTCCCGTCATGACACAAAGGAAGATTTCAAGGGGTGAGATGACGGTGCCAAGTTTTGTGAGCGCAGAAGCAAAAGATCTGATCAAGGGAGTAAGTTTGTTTCTTCTTTGGCAGTATATACATCTAACGTATCACAGCTTCTCGTCCTAGATCCAGAGAAGAGACTATCTCTTGATCAGGTTCAAGAACATCCGTGGATTATCAAGCATTGTGTAAAGGGGGAGCGGGCGACCATGCGAGAATCAAAGTCTACTGGCAGCAAGTATTCGAGTTCTGACGAATGAATAATGAAATTTATGATTGGAGCAAAGGCGTTTGGGGGTTGCGGCATAGGTAGCAGTCAAATTAGCATAAGTGTGTGTTTCGGAGTGGGAGATTATTATTTTCCTGTACGCCTACGCTGATCCAATATACAGAAGACGAACATAAAAGTCCGTATCAATGCTGGTGAACCCCAGTGCTCTTCTAAAATTCCATCAAACAACGTCCTTTTTGATATCTCCCTCTTCATGCTGACATCTTGGGAATCCCGAGACAACCAGACAGCATGTTTAGTGTGGCCAACTCTTCCAAGAAGGTAATTTCTGCTGTTGGTACACCTCTTCGTAATCCTACAATATTCTTCGTCCCTCATCTATAGATCTCGTCGAATGGCCGGGTATCATTATAGCACGAATCCCACACCTCGTTCACCACCTTGACAGCCTGCACATCATCCTTGCATGTCGGCCTATTCATCACAGACTGCACTGCTCTCCTCCGCACACAGTTTTGATGCTGTTGTGTAAAACTCCACTGGCTCCTCGTAAAGAACTCCCTCGTCCACCTACACTCCCCGCTCAGTGTCGACGCTCGAATCTATCCTTCCATTAGCACGGTCCCCTCGAAGTTTCCAGTAAACAAACCTCGGAACAAGCTGCATGCCTCAAATCCCCCCAATCAACCTTCCACCTCAAATGATCCCACGCATGCACCATCTCATGCGCCAGCGTATCCTCCAAATGCTTCCGATCCCTCATCTCATTCGCACAAATCAAAATCCCCGCATCAGGATGAAAGCCACCCCCCATCCTCCCAGCAATAACCCCTTGTTCGTTCCTCCTCGCCGGACACCTCCTACAAATCACATTCTCCTCATTCAAATCCCCATTCAGAGCAGCAACCTGTTTCCGTAGAAAGATAATCGTCGGCGAGTACTTGAAACACCAATCCCGATACTCTTCCACGCGCTTGACGTCGGCAGCCTCCCGCTCAACATACACAGCTTCGCGAAACTCGGCCTGGTCACCGGGCGGCATGCGGCCTAGGAACAGGGTGAACCAGTTGCTCCATTTCTGGGGGTCGTAGTTGGCGGGGTCGCTGCTCGGGGGCGGAGGTCCGGATGCCATTGTGCGTGGAGAATTGGATGGATGTCGTTGTGTGCCGCTGTGCTGCACTGCAACCGGGCGCAGCCTCGAGCTTTTTTGGAGGTTGTATAGGGCGGTGAGCGCACAAGCTTTCCGCTTTGGTGGATTCTGCCGAGGCGATCTCGGGCGAAAATGCACGAGGACAACGAAAGGCATACAGTACACTCGCGCTACTGCACGCCAGAATGGCCAATTTAACGTGAAATTCATTTAAGCATCTTGTAGCTGCTTCTTTTACTTTTCTTCTTTCAAGATGTCTGGCGAAACCAATATGCGGAGACCGAAGCCTCTGACCATTGTTATAAAACTCGGTGAGTCAGGCTGGGCGAGAAAGAGTTTTGGTGCGTCACTAACTATGAAGTTCAGGAACGAGCTCAATTGTGCATGAGAAGACTCATGAACCACTCTTGTCTATTCTGAGTTTGATTGTCGAGACGGCTGTAAAGCTTCATAAAGATGGCCATAAAGTCATCATTGTGTCCTCTGGGGCTATTGGTGTGGGTCTCAGGAGGATGAATCTTGACAAGCGACCAAAACATCTTCCGAGAGTTCAGGTATATACACACTCACTGATTATAAATTAGATTTCCAAGCTGATTTATGGAACTAGGCTTTAGCAGCAATTGGACAATGTAGACTCATAACTCTTTGGGACAGCCTTTTCGGCCACCTCCATCAACCCATTGCTCAAATTCTCCTCACCAGAAATGATATTGCAGATGTAAGCTCACCAATACCGTTATTTCACTTATACATTGTTCTTACATCGCATTATTACCTAGCGAACACAATATCTCAATGCCCAGAATACATTCGCCGAACTTCTCGAGATGGGAGTGATACCTATAGTCAATGAAAATGACACCCTTGCCGTCACTGAAATCAAGTTCGGCGACAATGATACGCTTTCCGCCATCACAGCTGCTATGGTCCATGCCGATTACCTATTCCTCATGACGGATGTGGATTGTCTGTATGACAAGAACCCAAGAACAAATCCAGATGCAGAACCCATTGAAGTCGTAGAAGACATTGCCGCGTTACAAGCTGACGGTACCCTTCACCTTTTCTCCGTCCTCCTCTCAACCCCAATTTCCTTTCTTCAAAAGTGAAAACATTATTCTAACAACCATCACAGTATCAAGTGCAGGCTCAGCCCTAGGCACAGGCGGAATGTCCACCAAAATAGTAGCCGCCCGCCTCGCCACCTCCGCTGGCGTAACGACCGTAATAACACGCTCCAGCAACCCCGGCAACATCAGCGACATAGTCTCCTACATCCAACGTACAAAAGCCAACCTCCCCTCCTCAGGGACTACCACGCCCATCCGCTCCAATAGTCCCATTCCCCCGCTCAACACCGCCAGCTTAGACGCAATAGTATCTGATACCCGCGGTATCGACGAGCAAGCTTCTGCTTTAACTCTCGATGGAGGAAAAGAGAAGGAGAAAGCACCATTACATACACGCTTCATCCCCCTCGCCCAACCCATCCGCGACCGCTACTTCTGGATCCTACACGGCCTCGCCCCGCACGGGACCCTCTACATCGACTCCGGCGCGCGCCTCGCGCTCTCCAACAAAGCCGGCCTTCTCCCCGTAGGCGTAGTAGACGTCAAAGGCACATTCGCGCAACAAGAAGCCGTGCGTCTCGTAGTCGTAGATCGCATGAAAGCAGAATCCATGACCCCGGGAGGAAATCCAAAATCATGGGAAGGACCAGGCGTGGAAGTTGGCAGGGCGTTAGTGAACTATAGCGCTGTGGAGATAGCGCGGATTAAGGGGCAGAGAAGTAGTAAGATTGAGGAATTGCTTGGGTATGCGGATAGTGAGTATGTGGCGCTGCGGGAGAATATCAGTTTTTTCGAGACGGATATCAGTAGGCCCGTTACGCCGAGTCCTGCTACTGCTCCTGCGGGTTTGAGGAGTCCGGGGTTGAGGGCGCAGAGGGATGAGTATTTTAGTAATGAATAGATGTGATGGTTTGGAAAGGGGGGGTACAAAAGGGAATAGAATGGTGGAGCATTGCTGGGATTTTTTGGGGGGAAATTGGGGCTTGGGATTTGATGATGGGAAATTTGGAATTGCAATTGAGGACTATGCTAGCAATATTCGGACAGAAAAACAGACTTCCAGCATGCGCCTCGTGAATGCCGTGTCATAAACCAGTGGGTGATTTTCCAAATGACAAGCCCTGACAAGAACGTGATCGCGTTCTTAGCCTTAGCATCTTCTTCGGCCTGTCTGGAGACCTGGGTACCTCCATACTGATTTCTCCGCTCCTCTTCTTTCTCCGGGATCTTCGTGAATAGATATACCGCCTTCCCAATCTTGTTCCCAGACGCAATGCCCTAAACGCCGTTGCTGAATACAATATACGCAGTCCAGTGGCCTTTGCACTCTTTCAGCACCTTGGGTGAAAGAACAGCTAAAGGATACCCGACGCTGTTTTCAAACAGCAATGGGTCACCGAGCATCCTTGGGTGAACTGCTGCAAGTGTCATCCTCAAACTCCAACTCCCACTTATCAACCTCCTGAAACTTCCTCGCCGCCTTCTTCAACTCATGCCCCACTCTCTTCTCCAGCTCCTGACTATTTTCCGGACTTCCATTGTCGTCTGGTAGCGGCGCTAAACTGTCGTCTGGGTCAACCTCTTCGTTTTCCTTGTCAGAAGCTGCGTTGGCACGGGTGTAAGTGTGCTTTGCTGTGGATTTGGGAGGTGCCTTTGCTTTGGCAATTCGCTTGGATGGTGCTGGTGTTCTTGCAAAGACACTTCGTCGATTTCGTGCCCGGACATTGATGTGAGAGAGCTCGTCTTCATCTGATGCTAGCTCAGCGCCGTCCGCTTCATCTTCTGAGCTTGGGGTGTCGAAGGGATCGCGGTTTGTCTGGCGTCGCCGCCGCGGTAGGAGAGCTTGAAGTTGGGCGGTAGAGAACGTGCTTGGAGGTGGTGCCGCTTTCTTAGCTTTAGGTTTTGCAGTCATATAAGGTCGGTTTGGAGAATGCGTGAGAGATGGCGGTGAGGATATTGGGGAATCTAAGGTTGCTGGTGGAGGTGTCCTGCCTCTTAATGGTCGTCGGCCGCGAGAGACAGGCCTCCGAGTTGGCAACGAAGGTTCGGGGCTAGAAGGAGCAGAACTGCTACTTCGTGGAGGCGCCATGGTTTCGCTCATCGGCTCGGGAGTCACAGAGCGCGATTCAACTGAGGCTCTCAAAGGTACTTGCGGCGAAGATGGTGCTTCACTCCTCTCTTCTTCGTCATCAACCATCGAACCTGTTGCAGGAATGCGTTCTTCGGCTTCATCAACACTGGGAGAGCGCGCTAAAGGACTCGATTGCGGCACCTGGGCGGCGGATAATTTGCGTTTTCTAGGATTCGACGATGATGCAGCTGATGAGCTCGTTGTATTCCTCGTCTTTGACAAGTTCAATGGCGTCGACTCATCCTCGGGATTGAAATCGTCCTCATCGTCATCTTCGTAGTCTAGTCTCTGCTGCCGCGCCTTCTGGGCTGTTCCAAGGATGCTTGGTGCTCTGGCCCGCCGCCTGAAATTCCCAAGTTTCAGTGCTGAGCCAACCTGTGCAGGTGTGCCCATTTCCAAACCCATAGAGCTAGGTGCCACTCCTGTAGTATTTCGGCCCAAAATGCTGCCTTGCCGCGGACGTCTCTTGAAATTGCCAGTCGCTAACACTGATGTATTCGCCCTCCCAACACTGGTAAGACCATTGTCATCGGCCAGGTCAGATTCAACACTGCTTGATCGCGCCCGTCCAGCCCCACGACCGAGAATGCTTGGTTGACGCGCCCGTCTTCTGAAATTTCCAATTGCAAGAGACGAATTTTCCACAGCTGGTGTATTTCTTTCCCGTCTTCCAAGCTCGATCTCGGGGCTCTTCGATCTATCTTCAATATCGTCCATGAAGTCCTTATTATGTTGAGCAGGCGAGCCCATAGGATCTACTACCAACATGTCCTCTGATTGTGGGCTGTTGTTCTCTCTGTTTATTGAAGCGGGCGCATCTTCACCTCTGGCGCGTCCTCGCGGCTCCATGGGTGCCTTTCCCTTGCCGTGGTTCTTCTTGACATGTCGCACAGTTCTTCCTTCTGACTCTTCGGGATCACTGACATCGTAGAGGTCATTAATTTGTGCTTTCGAAGCCGGTGCAGCGGGGGTAACAGCGGATTGGGTTTCTTGAGCTTTTCTGACACGCGGGGCTGGCGCAGAGGGCGCGACTTTTGTGCGCTTCGGACGAGGCATTGCGGCGCGTAATTCGTAAATATGTCAATGGGTTGGATAGATCCTTCCGCTCAGCAGTCTATCGCATATCGGAAGATATTCGTGGTGGGGTGAAAATCTTTGGTGGAGTTGAAGCAACGCGTGGAGTTGATGCACGCGACGGCGATGTTTTGGTTCCGCAAGCCAAGCCAATCAAGCGAGAAATGGCCAACCTGGTAGACCTCACTCGACCTCCTTTCTTCTCGCCCATCCACACACTTCACTTCACTTTCGCTATGGCGCCGAATTCCGTTCAATGCATGAATGAATCCTACAGTCATCTGCCTTGAGTAAGGTCAACGCTGGCGCTTTCTCAAGCCTGTCTTTCTCAAGTCGGAAGGACGCTCAGCCTTTCGGAAAGTTGATCTCGCCGATTGAAGCTCTCTACTGCCATACTTTGCTGCGGCTGAGACTATCTCTACGGCACAATGTTCTATAAATCTGTGTTATGATGCCCTTCTCATGCTGTTCATTGCCTTGAAGTGTATATAACTCTTGAAATTCCCTTACTATCTTCTCTCAGTCAGCATCATCTACCCATCATTAATCACATCTCATCAATATCAAGCTTCATCTCCGTCACCATCACCACTGCAACTCATAGCCTTCATTTCAACATTGTTATGTCTTCTCCTCATATCCTCATTATTGGCGGCGGAATTGGGGGCCTCGCTTTAGCCCAAAATCTCAAAAACAGGGGCGTCTCGTTCACGCTCTTTGAACGGGATGCTTCTCCAACCGCCCGCGCGCAAGGATACCGCGTTCGAGTTTCTGGTTCTGGCGTCGAAGGTCTTCGTGCATGTCTGAATGACGAGCTCTTCGACCTGTTTGAGAAAACGTGTGCCGAAACCCATAGGCTAGGAGCTGGTGCAATGCTGAATGCCGTGGACGGAACACCTGGGCAAGCTTTGTTCCCTGGTGGAAAACCTGGCCAAGGTCCACCTTGGAGTAAGCCTAACCGGCCGACACCAGGACCACACATGAGCTATGCTGTGGATAGAACCACGTTGCGAAACGTTCTCCTCTTGGGCCAGGAGAACAATATAAAATTCGGCAAATCTTTAACCCACTATGAGATATCTTCCACTGGAGTTACAGCCTTCTTCAGTGACGGTACGAGCGAGCAAGGTAGTCTCCTGGTCGGGGCAGATGGGACTGCTTCTCCAGTCCGGCGACAATTCCTTCCAGATGTTCGTTACGTAAACACTGGAAGTCGGGTCATCTACGGCAAGAGTCCTCTCACCAATGAACTGGTCACGCGCCTCCCCGAATCGATCATGAAAGGGATGTGTGTGATCCAAGACTCCTCTCCGCTTACACTATTCCTGGAAACTATTCGCTTCCCTAAGGATGCTGCTGCCGAGTCTCAAGGACGAGTCGCTCGTGTCGATAATTACGTCTACTGGGTGCTGGGTGGCAGCGCTGAAACAGTCGGACTGTCTGAGACAGAATTCCATAGTCTATCAGCGCAAGCTGCGGCAAATTTGACCCTGAAACTCACTGCTCACTGGGATCCCTCTTTCAAAGCAATCTTCGAACTTCAAAACAATGCTCAAAGTTCTCCCCTTCGACTCATAACTGCAAAACGAGAGCGGCCAGAATGGACACCGTCTGCAAAAGTCGTCTTGATGGGTGACGCGATTCAGTAAGCCCCTTCCCACGATATGCAAGACAATGATATATTATACACATGCTAACTTGTTGGACAGTGCTATGATGCCAGCTGGAGGATCTGGTGCCAACACTGCATTGATGGATGCCTCGCTGCTTGGTCGTATCATTGCGGAGAAGGGTATATCAGCGGAGACAATGGCAAGCTTTGTTGATCAGATGTACGAATATGCCTTGCCAGCCATCGAGGGAAGTGCGCAGGCAGGAACGAAGCTTTTGGGCTTCCAGGGATGGGAGAGCGCGAAAGAGGTGGACTTTTAGGCCGTACCATGGTTGTCGTAGCGTTGTTGTTTTTGTTGCTTTTCTGCGCGTGGTTCACTGGTTGAGCTCCCCTCTGACTTTCAGGTTGTTGAAATATACGCTCGCTCTTGCTTTGTGTGGATTTTTAGAGACTGGTTGGTAGATGAAAAAGTAAATCCATGATTCTTTTATACTTGATCATCGCACCAGAACACTACCGCACGTTACAAGCATTGCAAGTCTACATGTATAGCAAACTTTCCCCCTTGACCATCGCATTCCCTCATATCACCTAAGTCTCAGAACCCGCTCCTTTGATGGACTTGTAAACGCTTTGTACATCGCGGTTCGCCGGTTCCATTCAACTTGTGCTTGCTAATAAATGTGTTCGTCTATTTCAGCATTACAATGCAATGCAGCCAACGCCTCCAAATTTGATTTTGCTTCTTCATGCTTTCATCAGCCATTGATAAGTATCGAGGGCCGCGAATAGTCAATTTCCAAAGCTAGCGCGCAGAATTTGAACTCAATTGCCTCATTCACCATGTTGCCATTCGCAAACGTTCAAAATTACTGTAACCGTCGCCATTTACCTCCTCGGATATAAAATTCACCTGAGAGGTATGCTCGGAACCTTTCTGAAGTCTCGGTACCTGAAGTCCGATTTTCTTGAAGTGAAACCTATTCACTCAATCGCACAAATGTAATGAATTGAGCTCCTATCCGGGTCCGTTCTACAGAGAAAAATGGTGTACTGGCTGCCCTACCTACAGTAATGAACGCAACCGTCACCTCTTTCACTCCATTCTTCTCTAATCCAGATTCTCAATCATCATTTTTCTCAATTCCCACCAATCTCGAGACGCATATCACCGATTGTAACGTCTTTCAAAGAGACACAATGTCCGCCTTGCAATTTGCGCTCCTTATCTTGTCATTCATCTGCTCTCTCATCTCAGCGGGACGCCCTTCTTATGGTCCCAACACCCCGAAACGCGGTCTCGCCTTCAACGACCCCCCAGCATACATCTCACACTTCACCGAGAATAGTGCGTCAGGAGAGCAAAGTCAAGTACGATGGGCTTACAGTTGGTCCTCTTACATGTGAGTTCTCACTTCTAGTAACTTCACGTTACTAAGTTCGCAAGATCGAGACGGTCCTTTGGAGACTCTCGGCCCAGCGCTGACACTCCAAAGGGATCCAAATTTCCCCCAAGATCTTGAATTCGTCCCAATGCTGTGGGATCATAGACCAGCCAACACTGATCCTGTAAGTGATTTAACCCCGCTTCTGAAGTCTACCACACCCCAGCAAGAACCGCAAAGAAATTTAGGATAACTGTCCATCACATATTCCACACAAACTTCTGACTTATAGGGTGAACATAGTGGTGGGATAATGTCTGGAACGCTCTTAGCCGCGGTACCAACCACCTCCTCTCTTTCAACGAACCCGATGCCTGCGGCTACGGCCAAGCTTGCATGAGCCCACAGGACGCCGCAAATGCCTACATCCAATACATGAACCCCTTCCACGGCGAAGCCTTCCTAGGAGCTCCTGCAGTCACGAATAGCCCTAGCGGTCTTCCCTGGCTCGTAGATTTTTTGAACGCCTGTGCCGGACGCTGCCTCATCGATTTCGTCCCCATTCATTGGTACGCTAACTCTGGCGACATCGGCTATTTCAAAGACTATTTGACTTTGGCGAATTGGGTGGCTGGGGGTCTGAGTATATGGGTCACGGAGGTTTGTTGCTTTTTTGGATTTTGACTTGCTTGCTGACTGAGCGCTTGAATAGTTTCATGTCACTGGTGATAATGGACAGAAAATGCAATTCCTGAATGATGCTATGCCTTTCATGGATTATGCGCCGTGGGTAGGCCGCTACGCTTGGTTCTGGGCTAATCCATGGTACGATGATGGCGCACTTGCGAATTGGGATGGGACGCCGACGGAGCTAGGTCACTACTACGCCTATCGAGGGTTCTGAGGGAAGAAGATGTAAGAAGTGTATCATTGCATTGGAAAGGAGCCCGGTAGATGTGCTTTGGGGTTCAGGGTATGTATGCTTCGGTGTTGGTTCCATGAGTAGGGTTACTGAGAGCGGGCATGACCTAGGTCTTGTAATATTCCGTCTCTGGGGTTAGGCATTACTTCTAAACCGAAAACAAAAGCGACCCGTTTAGATGTCCGAATTCTGAAGTCGAAATTCTTTCTGTCACCATAAATATGTGAATGAGGGACATTAGTGAACGAGGCTCGATTGCATCTATAACGACATTTGATGTGTGGAATGACACAAATGACAAGTTCAAACTGCTTTAGACGCTCTTGACCTCTCCCCTCCATAGAACCCAATTCACCAGCTTCCACCTAATAGTCAGGATCCCACTTCGACATATAAGTGCCCCCAAGATCCGAGTCCTCATTCTCCTCTTAACGGCAAAGATCACTCTTCCCCGCACCAGCATCAACACATCCGCTCCCACAATGTTGAAGGAACTGAATGGTCCCAGAGTTCCCTCCAATGCAGTGGAACAAGTCTCCCTTGCCGTTGTTTTGTTCTATTTGGTTGGCATCTGAAAGTGCTTGGTCGATTTGCTCTTGGTAATCTCCTGCAATTTGTTAGTTCTATCAAGCTGAAAGTATGATTGATGAATAGAACGAGTGATTTCAGGATGTGGGTTATAGTGTATTGAGTATGTCTGTGTTACCTTTGTTCAAGAGGGTCTGTCCGCAGTAGTTGAGGCCGGGCGTGCAATTGTCTGCAATAGCGCTGGCAGCGAAGAGAGCGACGGCGGCTGCGATGAGAGTGAACTGCATGATGAAAGATGTGTTGGGTTGATTGACGAGTTGGTCTAAAGTTATGTGTATGTTGGGAGTGGTGATTGCAATGGAGTGATGATGAGTGTGTGGATGAGATGAAGAATATCGTGGGAAAGTTCAAAGTATTTATACACTTCGATGCCACTTCCCTTCTTTTCGTCTTCAGTCTGCTTTGCCTCTCTCCGCCTCACTTCTGACTCCTTTTCTTGGCATGCTTAGCCCATCTCCTTGTTCCTATACCACACATCCGTTCAAGGGTTACATCCATTACATCAAAGGAACTACATTGCATAGGATTCTAGCATATTTGCAGCTCCGCTTCTTAAATTTGATTATGATCATCAGGAAATGGAGGATCTCAAACAAGAGTAAGATGATTCTTCACCACCCAAAATCTCTAAAAATACAATACGGAAGCATTGACCTACACATGTATGTCTGCGGCGTTAGCTTGAACTCCTCCCGACTGCGGACTGTATCTAAATAAAGCAGTCTGCCTTGGACAATCACACCAGTAGTTGATCTTTCATTTTCAGATTGAACAAAAATTTGAATTTGAGGTTAGATAGAAAGTCCTTGAAGCTACTCCAATTCCACTTTACATGCCATCCATTCTAATATTCAAAGCACCATTGACCACACCGCAAACCGCAAACTGGATATCACCCATGTTTGAAGATCCGTAGCTCTGGGGCGCGATGCGCCTTTGCGGCACATTTCATCTTATGAAGATTCAAATACCGAGACCCGATCCGTGATAGGCTGCAAAAATGGAATTTCTGGGGAAGTCAGCCCCAGCTTGAGCAGCATGACTGCTTAAGCTTATGTGCCTCTTACGTGGTGGAACGAAATTTGGGACCGATGATCTGCTTGGCAGCTGAATGATCAATCTCCCATTTTCTGAAACTTTGAAGGCTGTGTTGGCGTTTACTGCAACTCTCTCGTCACCGATGAGGAATCTAATGCCTCAGCAGGACTAGTACTTCATTCATCAGAGATTTTGAGCAAACGACATAACGTTTACAAGCTCCTGAAAGGGCTCACAAGTCTACCATTGTGAACGAAAATATCATTACTTGGACATGTACTGGGCAATTCATGGAAGCAGGAAGATTCCCTGAATCGTTCCGGCCAGCATCAAAATAAGAATCCTAGCATTTTCTTCAGATCAAATTAGACTTACATTGAAGTCATGCTTCGTGCCAGGCATAAACCACAAAAAATAGCACGGTACAAAAGGGCGATATGTGCGACTAGCACGAATATGCGTGCTTGGGAATCATTCTGCTTGGAACGAAATACGAGGCGAAGCTTTCTTCTCCCCTTACAATGGCGTCTCGAAAACCAGGCTGGTAACGAATAGGGTCGGCCCCGTCGTAAAACGGCTGCAGGCTCCCCTAGTTGTTGAGACCCACAGTTTCAGCCTCATCCTTTGGACCCCGCAAAGTAGTGATCTGCACATGATAGGATCTCACCGCAACGCTCAATCGGGAAATCTCACACCACACACCTTTCCCGGCATTTTCAGCCCCCAGTTCGGCCCCCTGGATGACTTCCAAGTTAAAATTGATGTCAGACTTGGCAAACGTACGTTGCCATGAAGGTGAAAGATCTACCCAGTCACGGGCTCAATTTGTTCACGAGATATTATTTTGAGGTTGATCTTCGGCTGCGTCAGGTGAAGGATCGTCAGCGACTGCTTGCAATATGCGTGTTGCAATAGGATAGGCTGACAGAAATTTGGGGGATTTGACGATTTATTGATAGGTACGAGCTGGTTGATCTAGCGAAGACTAAGGGGGCGGAAGTAGTGCTTCGTTGCGGTCAAGAAAAGCATTCCTTGACTTACTGCATTACTTCACCTGTATGTGAGTTCAGCAAGCGGAAAATCTCGCACGGAAAAGCCGCGATCGAATCTTGAGAGAAACGGTGCACAGTACTACAAGGAGGTGGTTGAGATGAGGGAGTGCAACAGTCAGACACTTGATTGGAAGACTTACGCCATACTGAAGTACTTTCGACCCTACAACCTGAATGGCGATTGAATCTTCTATGATTCGGATATACGGTATATACTCGACAAAAGGTGAAAGCAAAGATGCTAATACTTCTTCGGCGCCCCATACTCTTCAGTCGCGACAGGAGCTTCATCTGAACTCTCACTCCGGGCAGACACCCTCTTCCCTTCCTCCAAAATCTCCGTCCCATCTTCCGCAACCACCGTTTCATCACACTGTTCCTCCCAGCCGAAGCCCATCTTCTTGATACTTTTCTGATTCTCTGTTGGCCAGATGAGACACAGCACGTAGTAGACTACAAAACTGACAGAGAATGATAGGAGCCAGCCCAGACGACCGAGATCTGTGGCTGACGTAGAGACTTTGGCCCCGAGTGTCCCGACGAAGCCGGGGAATGGAAGAGCGATGCCGCAGATATAAGCGATTACAGCTTGTATGTTCCAGCCATAGGTGTAGTAGTAGTGCTTGTTGGTGCGAGATGAATTGTATAGATGTCCGATGAAGACATTGCCTTTCGTGAGAAGGTAATCTAACTCGCTATTAGCACAGACTCGGAACGCTCTTACGACCTCGACAACTTACAATCACAGACCATGATAGCTACAACACTTGCCATGAAGAGTCCATATCCAGAAAGGAACGTTGTGAAGACCGAAGCAGAAGCCAGGATCTTCCAGGGGCAGATCGCAAAAGCGAGAAACTCGACAATGTATTGTCCGCGAGGGATGGTAATATATTTTGGAAACAGCATACTACTGTCTGCTCCGAATGGAATCATGTTTGCAGCGATGTTCGTCCCAAGAATAGAAACCATCCAGGTGAACGCTGAGAGGAAGACTGCGAAGCGAGTGCTAGCGGATCAATATCTGTTCAAGATGGCTCCAAGAAGATCCCATGGATTCCACAACGGCTTGTCAAGACCCCAAGAGTTGTTGATCGCAGCCGTGGCAAGGATACCCAGAGCCGCCGACAGCGTGACGGACAGTGGCTGAGTGACGAGTTGAGACCACTGAGCTCCACTCTTTGTTTTGCTCCACCGGGCAATATCTGGCTGGTTGGTGATGAGTGTCGCCGTATTCTCAATTCCGCTGTTAATGGCATACATGATGAACCATCCTTTACTGCCTTTGATGTTCGACGAATAGACTGAGCTAATGTTGCCTTTGGTGTTGATCATACAAAAGATGAATAATCCCCAAACGGCTGGTAGGACGATGATACTCTTGAACCAGAAGAGGCTTTCAGCTGGTAAGGCCTGAATGCGCAGAATGGGAAGTGCACAAGCCAGAAGAGCAAGAAGGCAAGCATGCCGCTGGTGGTGATGCCTACTAATTCCGGTATATGATTGGGTATATCGGTGAACTTGTGGCCAAAAATGCAACGGAGAATATTGGACATGAAACTTGCTCCGGAAAACACTAGCTTGGGTCAATCTCCATTCCATATGGAAGATTTTTGTCGCCAGCGGACTTACATTGTACACCGTACCAGACAATAGCCAATGCTGCTCGAGCTCCGACGAAGTAGAAGGAGCCCCACATACCAAAGACGCTTCGAGCCACGACAGGATACCCGATATGGTAGGCGCTGGCACATCGCGAGTTATAGAACATAGCGATGGAGCTGATCAGCTGACTAGCAAAAATCACGAGGATGCTTTGCCACCAATTGAGGCCAATTCCTATCGGAATTGAGCATATTAATCCTCAAGGCTCAAGAATGAAGGCAATTTACCTATCATCGTTGAACCCAGAGTCCAATTGCCAAAACTCAGTCCGAGATAAAACGTGACGAAATTCCACCACCTCCCTAATTTTCATCGTCAGCACTCGAAATCTACGCCAAGCGCGACCTAAGACTTGCAAGTTCTCTTCTCCGGCTGAGTCGGATCGAGATCTTTGTTGCTCCATCTCGCGCTTGAGCCTGGGTGTCCATGCTGGTCAAGCGCCGTGTCGTGCGTCTGGATGAAATTCTTGAAGCCCTCACGGCTGCGAAAAGCCTTTCTGACGCTGGTGGCTTTCCTAGCAACGTTTGCCCTGAGGTTGGTGGCGTTCATAGCGTCGATAGGGCTTGGCGCGGGGTCCTCCCACACAAATTGTTTGCTTCCTGGAAGATGCAGCAAACAATAGCCAATAAATTATAGGGAAGCCATCACTCCTTGCGAAAAACCTCGAAAATTTTAGGCGCGTGAGAAGAGTTTTCTAGAAGCACGAGATTGCATCTTCTGAAAGGACCGATGACGACCATCTGGCCCATCTGATCCCCACTTAGCCATTACTTTGAAGAAACCGGCAGCATCGCGGGCTCGGAATTCGGAGCGTCCGCCTCTTTTCAGAAGCTATCTTTTAGCTGCCGCTGTCGACTATTGTCGAAGCGAATTGTTACTCGAGACTCGCAACGCGGAGTGTTTACTTGTTGCCTGTTTGAGATATACCCCTTGCTGTCTGCAGTGTCCGTCTTGGGAATACACTCACGTGGTAAGCCCTACAGGGACTCGCGGTCTGACTCACGGGAGCTCCTATTCGAGGAGAAGGTAAATACTGCTGGGCGACTCGAGATCTGCTAGAATTTTCGACTTCTTTGACATCTAGAGGACTCCGAAGCATGGCAAACCACCAGATTGAAAAGCTGGAGGAAAAGAGCGATGCTGCTCGAATTATTACCCCCACTCTTGAAGAGTTGAAATCCTCTACTTATGATACCCCCAACATTGAAGCTGCGATGGAAGCACTCCATCAGGATGGATTCGTGGTACTTAAGAATGTGGTTGATGTTGCCCATGTGGACCATATCAATTCATATATGGCCAGCGAGGCAGATGAGATCATCAAGAACAATGCGAAACCCTTCAATCAAGGCGTCAAGTGTTCGTCTTCTGCTCCAATGCTAGGCCAATCCTGACTTTCATTAGCGAACATCTTGCAAGGACCTCCATTGAAAACCCCCGAGTATCTGTACAACGACGTCTTCTTCAACCCATTCGTAATTCAACTCATGAATATGTCCGTTTGGCGACTCCATCAATTTGGTTTCGAGACTGACTGAAATCAGATACCTGGGTGGAAAGCCGATCTGGAACTTTGTCACCGGTAACAATGCTCTTCCCCATACCAAGGGCCTTCGTCAACCAGTCCACAAGGATATCACGTTTTTTCATCCTCAGGTATGAATCCGTGACTACCCCCCTTTTCCAACGAGAAGCCACTAAGCCTCTTCTAAAAGTGTCCGTTCTATGGTAAGCAACTCTGGGCCTCTGTTCATATGCTCCCCAGTTCCCATTGGTTTCATCTTATGTACTCCATATCACTCCCATTGCCCCCAAAGAGGAAATAACACTCCCGAAACCTTCCTGATTAGGTTAATACTGACTCCCCGGTGTTAAGTGATTGCCAACATTCCCCTGTGCCCCTTTAATCCCACCACTGGGTCGACTGAGTTTTGGCTTGGTTCCCATGCTTCAACTTCTGGCAAAGAGCAGATGCTAGCTGGGCCAGAAACGCACCTCGCGAATGCAAACTTGATTGTAGGAGAACCCACGACAAATTTGCTTGATCAAGTCAGAGAAGAAAGAAGGAAGAGCAGGCCACCCATCCAGCCAATTTGTGACAAAGGAGATATCATGTTGAGAGACCTTCGAACCTGGCACGCGGGGATGCCTAACGAGAGTGATGAGTACAGAATCATGCTCGCTCTTGGATATCAGGTGAATTAATCCTTCCTTATCAGCTTTGACCCAACCGATGCCCTCCCAATACATGTTGGATAAGCTGACTAGGGAGGAAAGGCACAATGGTACCCCAACCACACACTACGCTCCAAACTTCCTCTCAGCCAGGGTAACTTCTTCATGAAACATGCCGGCCAACCCGTAGAAGTGCGAGCGAACCTTCTTCCCGACGACAGCGATTTCGGCAAGCTGAATGATGACTTCCAGTTCCGGCCTTCAGTCTGAGTGGATACAACAGGATGATATACGTGCGCTTGCGGCGGGAGTGGCTGAGAATTCCGAAACATCGACCACTCAGCGGCCTCCAGGTTTCATTTGTGAGATATCAGAGTAGTTATTGAATGATGACGCGTGTGACCAACATGCTGGTTTCGTTGCACATCGCATATCCGCTCTTTGACGTTGAATGGTAAGTTTGACGCCTCCCAGGCTAAACAGTCTCAAAACAGTATCCTTTCGTCCGAGATGGGAAAGGTCTCGCGCGGGTAGGGTTGGCCTTGCAGAGGACCTGAAGGCTTGCGCATGATATGGGGAATTTTAATAAAGGATTGGTGGTCACTTGCCAACCATCCGGTTTGAGTGGGTGTAGTGATAGAAGGGAGGAAGTTGGGCGAAAAGGATGGAGGATATAGCACGTGACCATGGTAAGTTATCAAAACCGATATCCTTATTTTGTCTGTTTCGAAAATCAAAGGCAATAATAAAGTGTGAAATATAACATATGCGCAATGCGAATAGAAAAAACGCCCAATTCTTGCGAAGAAGAAATTTCACGTGACCTTTTCTCGACAAACCTCTTCGCTGGCGGAAGGCCCTTTCCCGCCCTACCCTGCGTCCGCACGTTCACCACAGCCCATGACACTTCATATTATTGCGGAGAAATCGACGAGTCTGTAATAAGCAGATCAAAGTGGAGATCGATCGCCCATCACATCTGAAGTTCTGAGCTGGCATGCCACCGAATCATTGTCACTCGGGAACCATGGCCTCGAACATGTGAAGCCGACGGGTCAAGTCCTGCTACACAACACTACTTCTGAGTAGGTCACGGAGATGACCGTAGTCACCAACATTTGGCTCGGAAATCGAAGAATCCGCAAAATGGGCGTTACCGGCGTGATTTTATCCCAAATTACAGAGTCAGAGATGTTGGTTCTCACAGTCTAGATCTGGAAAGTGGTCTCGTTGCGATTTTCTCTGCCTCCAAATTGCAGAGAACGAGATCAAATTTCCAAATTCCCACGGAAGAATTGTGTGTCCGGCGATCTTATCTTTGCGATGACACGAACACGGACAAGCTTTCTTCTCGGGACCCATCGGCGTCATTTGGCTTGCGGTTCAACGGTTACATCAGCCAGACCTTAGAGGTCTTTTTTTTTCTGGGGGAAACCTTGCGAGACTTCTTTCTTTTGTTGCCCCAAAAAATATTCGAAGAGCGACCTTTGAGCCCTTATCTATTAGCATCAAATGTTAGAGAACGTTGATCGTCGTCACCATCTTCAACGGCGATTTTGGGAAGTCGCGCTTCTGCATGCAGCACTGCAGCAGTAGTGGGTCTCTTCGACTCAATCAAATGAGGTACCCGTCATAGAGGAAATCGAGGCTTGAAGTTCACCACCACCATCTATTTCTTCCCGTTCCCGCGCCTGCATTTCGACCGAGGTGGGCTTTGACGACATTCGCTCATTGCTCGGTTGAGCTGCTAGTCTTGGCGTAACCCCGCATACTATACTTTCAATCCCTGTCCCCGCATGTCCATCTTTCCCCAATTTCTCCAACTCTCCCTGGTACTTTCCCTGTTCCTGATAAGCGTGGTTGTTTATTCCAAAGTGTTTTCAGGTTTTCAGCAAGGTACATCGGGCTCGATTCTCTTTTCAGTATAGCTGCAAACCAAAATCAGCGATAACTGACAGGAAGTCTGGCCTGTCTTCGCCCCTCCCCACCTTCACAAGTCGCCGAGGTTTGCAGCAAGCTACCAGAGCTGCACATGGCACCGATCCCGTTATTGTGATGTGATTAAATGGACATGCAATGCTGGGAATAAGCTCAATTCCTCAGCAGCCGAAGATTTGTCGAGTATACACCTTGTCGTTAATCTTATTCAGAGAGCCAGGTTTCTCCGCGTCATTTTCCCCAGGCGAACTCAATCAATGGATGACCGTCCAGGCACAGTGGATAGCTACAAGCCTACGAGGTAGAGCATTCGAAAATTCGTACACCGCTGACGTTTGTTACACTGGTTTTGAGAGCGTTGATTGGCTGGATCAAGAGCTCTAAGCAGACTATCACAACTTTTCTCTACGTTGGGCCCGATTGTGACCCACCCACGCCACCTGCAGGTAGATCACCAATATTTTTCTCTTAGCGGCTTGCCAGAATTCGGCGTCCCGCTGAAGATGGTGTGGAAAAGCTCTGCGGGGAACCATTGTCCCATTACCGAGCTACGTCCAGCCTTGCATATGCTACTGACAGCTCTGTGAGTATATGATTGTGCGTTGGCCACCTTCAATTGAATTTACGAGCTTAGGTAATCCACTGTCGTTCATGAAGCGTTGATACTGGGCTGCGAGGATGAAGTTGATTACTGCCTGGTCTGTTATTGCCTTCGCTGGCTATGCAACGGCCCAAAGTTGCGATGCTGCTGTTTCGAAAGTTCCGTCTTGCGCGGTAAGATATTCCGAAGCTCCCCATGCAAAAATCTTCAATTGCTAATTGCGATCCTAGGCGGGCTGTATAAACTCAGCTGCTTCCGTAGTAGGATGCAAGGCAGGCGATCTTGCTTGCCAATGCTCTAGTTCTCAATCAGCATCTATCAACACGCTCGCTTTAAATTGTGTTGTGAGCAATTGTGGAATTCCAACAGCTCTCGCCGCCAGTGCTTCAGCAAACTCAGTATGCGCTTGCGTCACTTCAGGACTGGCATCCGCGACATCTGCTCCAGCTACTGTCACCTCATCAGCAGCACCTTCAGCAAAATCGAGCGCTGCTCCAGTAACGTCCACTTCCGCGCCTACTGTCACCGCCTCGCCAAGTAAAACGAACGCAGGCGGATCGTTCATGTCAGGTCCCAGTGGCTCGTTCGCTCAAGGACCATCGACTTGCGTCCCAGTCAGAGCAGCTTCCAGCTCACCCGACTGCTCGCAACAGGTCGCGAAGATACCATCTTGCGCCCTGACTTGCTTCTCAAACGCCATCTCAGAAATTGGATGCGCTCACACCGACTACGCTTGCCAATGCAGTTCAGCGAATAGAAACGCATTGACATCCAACATCACTCCTTGCGTCATCAAGTCTTGCTCTCAGGAAGACGCGCTGTCCGTACAGAGCGCTGCCGACGGAGTCTGCAAATGCGCGAACGACTGGGTGGTGTCAAACCCGAAACAGACGACCTGCTATGCTCCTGCCGGCGCAAGTGGAAGCTTCGCGCCCGGTTCTTCCATTCCACCTTCTTCATTCTACGCGACCACCAAGCCCGCGACTACTACGAAAGCTGCTACCACATCACCAACGGCAGCGACGCCGACGACGCCGTTGGCAGTTGCTACTGCTGGGGCCAGCAAACTCTCAATTGGAGCGGGGATGATCGGAGCAGCAGTGTTAGCAGTGGTCGCATTGTAGAGAAAGGGAACTTTTAGACTTCACGGGTCACGGTATAATGTTAATGAAAAGCCACGGCGCTGGCTCCGGTTTGGGGATAACGTCTTAAGACACCTTACGATCCTTAATGTAATAGAAATCAGGAGTTATAGAGTAGATAACTCCGCCAGCGATACCACATAGGAATTGAGCTCCTCAAAATAGCTCTATCACATCAATTGAAACAAATTGAACGAAAGTCCTCAGCTTGAAAATTGTTGTCAGCCTTGCAGAAACCCGCCGGACGGATCTTTGGGAAGGAGCTGAAAGCCTGAAACACATGTCTTTCCACGACCCCCAGCGACGCAATGGTTCCTTCCCGGACCTCGGAAGTCCCCTTCTGGGCAGCCATCACGTGTCGACCCCTCCTTTGTTGCAAATCGCGATTTTCGGCGCGTTTCCGGCGCATATAGTTTCAGAAGAACTTTAGATCTTGCAACCCTCGGTGAATAAACACGAGCGAAATGCGCCGATGGCCTGCGCAAGATTGTCGAGGGCGTGGAAAACCCGCCGAGACTTGTTGAACTGTGTGGAGGAGGGTGTCAGTTTGTTGCTCTTCAAGGTCTTCATTTTGCTGCTCCATCAATTCTTCTCACGTCAAGTGACCGGTGGTTTTTGGAAGTTGGAACGAAACGATGATATCCGTCGGCGACTTTTGGATGCTGTGATCCCCTGATAGTTCTGGGTGTCCCTTTCTCCATGCTCAAGACTTCCACTGCAATCGTTCTCCAAGTCCCAGCTTCTCATCGCTCTACCCCTCATTCATGAATTCGCAATCCCACAATAATGTCAACTTGGCGTATCGTGGATACGCTTGTACCCCACATCTCATCCAAAGATATATGCCCCACTCGGTAAGCTTGGTGATTATGATGTTACGGATGGACCTATCGCTGGTCAGCATCGTTCCCAAAGAACAGTAAGCCAACAAGTCTTGGCTGATGATCGTCAGACCAACATGACTTTGAGGTTTGAAAAATGGAAACAAATATGTGAGTTTTAAACCATCATCATGGCATTTCAACTGTACTCACGGACGCTGCTGGAATGGGCGGGAAGCCTCGTGGCTGTGGTATATTTTCTCCCCACGTTGAAGAACAGTGCTGACCGCTCCCCAGTTATTCCTCTCCATTCTAGCCAAAGCACTCCGCAACATCTGCCTTCACCCGCTCTCATCCTACCCTGGTCCCAAGCTCCTCGCAGCGACAAGTTTGGTCAACTCCTATTATGTGCTCCGGGGACAGCGTGCATACAAAATTTCTGAACTGCACAACCTATACGGCCCAGTGCGTCCTAATCGTCTTTGGCAAATCAGACACTAAAGATGTTTTCAGGTCGTGAGGGTAGCGCCAAACGAGCTATCTTACGTAGATCAGCGGGCTTGGAAAGATATCTACGGTCCGCAAAAGGGTCAGCGGCAACTCGAGAAACACACGCGGCGTGGGCCAAAGGATGTACCGGGGCTCTTCGATAATCCGAGTGATGAGGAGCATGCGCGGATACGGAAAATTGTAGCATTGGGCTTCAGCGAGAAGGCTGTTAGGGAGAATGAGGGAGTTTTGCAAGGTTATGTAGACGTGGTAATCAAGCGCTTGAAGGAAAGTGAAAACAAGCAGACGGATCTAGTGAGGTGGTTCAAATGTGTGGCGGGTGATGTTGTGGGGCACTTTACATTTGGGCATGGCCTTGGAGGGCTGTGAGTGTACTCATTGTTGAACGGCAGATGAGACTTCTTTACTGACGACGTATTATAGGGAGACTTCGACAATACCACCTGTTGTCCATCAGGCTGATTTTACTGTGAAAGGACTTGCCCTGAATTTGATTTGGAACCAGTACTGGTTCTCTAAAACCCTTAAGGAACTGCTTCTTGGCAATATTATAGAGGCCGTTCGAAAGTTCTTCCAGGAATTCGTAATGAAAAACCTGGAAAGGAGGGGCAAGCGGCTTGCGCAAGCAGACAGCCATGACGCTGACTCGAAAGACTTGTCAATCTTCTTGCCCTATTCGCAGATAATCTGAGCGCTAATCAGACTTAGAATTTCCCTTCTGGGTCTAAATAGCGGGACTGAGAAAGGCCTTTCTTCTCAACAGATAGGCAGTGTAGCTGTGGACTTGATGTTGGCCGGCTCTGACACGACAGCGACTGCTATATCTGTATTGAATATCCCCCTCTTCCCAGGGGCTCTCGTTAATCTTCCCACAGGCAGCAATATACCTCCTCCTCACCAATCCCGCCAAGCTCAAACTCTTGAACGATGAAATCAGATCTGCGTTTAGGAAAGAAAAGGACATGACGCTAACCGCTCTCCAAACACAAAAGTACCTCAATGCAGTCCTGAGCGACACAATGAGACTCTTCCCCGCAGCCCCCGAAACAACTCGACGTCTTACAAACAAAGGTGGAAATCTAGTCTGCGGCCGCTTTATTCCTGGTAATGTATACTTCTTTTCCATCCCTGCTTCGATCCCTGATAAAATCTGACGCGTTTTCAGGTATTGGTAGGTGTCTATCACTATGCCGCAGGCCACAATTCCTCCAGTTTCCGTAACGCCTCGTCATTCGTCCCTGAACGCTGGCTCGGTGACCCGGAATACGCAAGTGACGATCGGGGTGTCCTCAGTTTCTTCCAGTTCGGCCCGAGGAATTGTGTGGGGCAGACACTGGCTATGGCGCAGATGAGGCTTCTTCTTGCGAGGGTAATTTGGAAGTAAGTGCCTCCGGAGGACCGAGGAATTAAGGCTGATGTTTTGGCAGTTTTGATATGGAGCTTTGTGAAGAGAGTAGGGATTGGATGAATATTCGGGCGTATATCTTGAGCTATGAGAAGAAGCCGTTGATGGTGAAGTTAAAACCTGTTAGGTGAAGATGCTTAATAGACATGGCTGGATACACTTTTTTAGGACAAGTGTTTGCAAATGCTTTCCATACAACTCCATCGTATCCTATCTATTCTTCCTCGGCACGGTACCCCGCATCGACTTCTATTCCACGAAGGTCTCGACTCTCAAATGGATTCGATATCATCAGATTCTCGCATTTTGCATATATAGCGAAATTGCCGGACTTGCGGACTCATTCCTTATTCGATACCGTTTTGCAGTTCCTTCCATCTATCACCAATAGCGCAAACACCAAATTAGGCCCCTCATGAACAGAAGTAAACTGATCCTTAGCCCAAAAATTCAACCTCCCACCCCTTCCATCTCCTTCCTCTCCCTCAGATCCCTCCCCGACTCGATCCAACTTCAAATTACCAGGCCTCTCAAAATCCATATACCAAAACGTCTTCACCAAAACGAGACTCATCTCCAGATACGCCATCGCTTTACCAGCACACCCACGAGCTGCCAGCGAGAAAGCCGCAAACGCATCACGCGCTAGTTTTTTCGCCTCCTCGCTGGTCCCGGGATCATCTAGTAGCCACCTCTCGGGTTTGAAGACGAAAGGGGCAGGGAAGTAGGTTTCGTTGTGGTGGATGGCGTATGCGTTGACTCCCACCTGAGTGCCTGGAGGAATTGAATGTCCATCAATGATCAGAGGTTCGTTGTCTAAGCCAGTTGGGAGCTCGTGCCATAGAGTTGTGGGTATCGGCGGAGTGAGTCGTAGGCTTTCGTCGATACATGCTCGGAGGTAAGTACAACTTGTCAATTTTGACCCTCCTCGTATATCGGTTCCGCTTTTGAATATGGTGCGGATTTCGTGGGCTAGTTTCTGGTAGCAAGATGGGTAGCGTGAGAGGTAGAAGAATATTGCTGTCAGTGCTGTTGCGGTTGTGTCTCCTCCTGCCGGTTGTTAGCAGACAGTTCAAGCTCGAGGGTTTCAGAACGCTGCTTAGGATGGGACATACCTGCTGGAATCAAAAAGGCTGCTTCTGACCATATTTCCTTCAGTCGCATCTCCTCTCCTGTCTCTGGATCTTTGATATCTGCCACAGAGGAGTACAAGTCTCTCTTTGCATCTTTGCCTTCTGCTCGGCGTGCAAGTACGATGTTCGTCAAAGCCGTGTGATATTTCATCTGACTGGTCAGAACGAAAGGGTAGAGTAGGACATCCAAACCAATCTTCTTCAGCAGTGGAAATCGGATGTAGATATTTGCTCGATAGTTCGTGGCGTCCAATCCTGTTGCCATGAAACGATTTTCTCTCGGCAGTTTGTAAGGCTAGAGCAGTTCCGAACCCCAGTCGACCGATGATATCGAAGCCGAGATACTGGCATGCTTTGCTCATATCTAAAGCTTTCTGGGGATTACTACTTGACTTGATGAGCTGCTGTAGAAACGTGTCGATTTCCTCCGTCATGTCCGGCTCGAATTTTCGCATGGATTTCTCACTGACGCTTCTCCGATGATCTTCCTTTTTATACGGTGCAACTTTCTATCAAGAACGTTGAACAAGTTGAAGACCGTGGAGGAGTCTCGCGTCACTAGGTGCGCCTTGGACTTGTGGATGTGCTCATTGTGATAGATATCTGGAACCAGACTTAGTACATGAAAGACAGTTGCGGGGAAAAAGATCTCACCGCGAAGTACTGTCACTGTATTAAAAACGAGCTTGTTTGGTCTTTGTCGAATAGCTGGACCTTGAAATCCGTAATCAGTACCAAAATATATCTACCTTGTCATCTCAGAACTTACCATACCGCTGGTGGTCTCGATATGTTGCCAGGTGCAAGCGTTGTTGAAGGGCGTAACGAGCCCCTTACCAGTCTGTTAATTTGGCTATGAATGGCCCAGGAAATTGGTGAAGAGGATGAGCAATAATTCGGTAGCTATATAGAAGAATATACTAGAAAATAACAGCTATCAACATCAAGGGTCTCAAACTGCAAGTTGTTGAAAACTGACCCGCGCTACGCAAAAGTAGAAAATATGTGTGGCAATTGCCCAAGCAATGGGTCCTAACTCCATATTCTCAGATGCAGTGCTCCAAAACGGACGCTAATATGGAGGAGGAAGCTATACTTGAAGATTTGAGAAAGAGCTTGTTATCTATTCGTAATTCTGAGCATCGACTGTCGAGAGTGCACCATCCCTGTAGCATTGCCAACACTCGGTTAGTTTATCCACAGGAACAGGTTTGATTTACGAGTTATTTCCAAGACTATTAGCCAGAATCAAATTGCTGGCAGCCCTCGTAAATGTTACCTGGATGGGCCGTCTCCGCCCGAACCGAAGATCATCATGGGCAAACCCGATAACTCGAACTCAGGCTAAGTCTGAGAATGTTCTCGGTGGCTTAGTAGGATCACAGTTTCGTGATTTGCATTTTCATTTTGGAGACAGCACAGTATCTCGTCACTTACCCCACAATCTCAAGTTGCGGGGGTTTTAACACGATCACAACGAGGATGAAACGAAGAAGGATGCCAAATTTCTTTCTTTAATGGACTGCGTCTCTCCACGGCTGACTTCTTTGTCCAAAGTCCGTCATGTGACTTATCTGCGAGGACATTTTTCTACGTGCCTCCTAAGATGATCCACCCTGGTAAACCCAGACCCTCTCTCAGCAAAGTGCTTGCAACCCGCATTTGGACAATGAAATCGCTGGATCCCGGGAAGGGTTTCGGGATGCCGTGCTTTGACGTGGCGATCACAGTCCTTCTTGTAGCGAAAGCGCTCAAAGCAAGTTGGTACGGGACAAGTGAAAGGCGGGTTGTGTTGTTTGAGGTGTCGGCTAAGGTAATGAAATGTCAATTTGTATTCGAGGATGAGGAAAGGAGCATAAAGGAGCAAGAATGAAAGAATGGCATACTTCAACTTGTACTTCTGTGTGAAACTCTCACCGCAGGATTCACAGCTCAAGGTTGGCGATGGGTTGCTTGACCCAAATTGTTGTATTTGTAATGAAGGTGAAGCTTGAGGAGGGGGAGTATCGGCAATGTCGATGAAATCATCGATTTGGAGATCAAGCTGATCATCGGGGGCAAAAGTCGAAGGCTGGAATGAGTCTTCGCTTTCTTGAGAAGGAAGAACGTGATCTTGAGGTAGAGGGGAGCGAGGCTGTGTTTCTTGCGCAAACACAATGGGGCCAGGCGGCGTCTGATTTTCTCTGCTAACAAGCAACCGCGGATCAATAAACTGCGGATAATGTAGATGTAAGTGTAGTTGCTGATCCTGAGTTGCTGCGCGGGTACTGAAGTTCTGGTCTATCCGCCTGGTGGGGTGGGCGTCTCTCTAGTTGTTAAGAGAGCGCCCGAGAATGATCACGGGTTGAAAAGGTTCAAGGAATGTGGGCTTTTGACTGCAAAAGATATAAAAGAGTGGTTGGAGTCACGACTCCTCAGTCGCAGTGAAGAAGAAAGAAGAAGAGGATGGTCGGGAGCGAGGCAGATATTTATAACCACCTGAGTCCCCAAAAGCAAGATATTGCCTGTTATCAAACAATTGGTGCTTTAGCGATGATAGGCCTCAAAATCAAATGGAGCGATTTCTATGGACAGCTGAATATCGAAATACGCAGCCTTGTCTAGGATGATTCGTAACTCGCCGATGACAGAAAAGCGGCACTGAACTTGCATGCGTCTCGCCAAGTAGAACACCCAAAATCTCCCATATTCATTGCCGCTTTTTGGGATTTTGAGGTGGTAGGCCCCAAAATATGCAGCTTCTCAAATATCATGTCCTGATCAATTTTCGGGGGTGATTTTCGCGCTGGAAGTCGAAGTCATTGGCTAGTGATTGAATAAGCTCAGAAACTCGGATGGTATTGCGGCAAGAGATGACTTACAGAATATCTCACAGTCATATAATGACAGCCCCCGTAAAGTCTGCCAATTTCTCAGTTCCCTTCAAGAGCCATTCTCCTGGCAAAAGCTGCTCACACTTGTTCCCGAGCTCTGTTATTACAAGCGTCTCATCGAAAATACCTCTCTGTCCAACAACCAAGCACCCAACTATCAACATGGCCTCCCTCTTCTGCTGCCCCTCAATCCAGCCCTACAGACCCGCAATCCTCATCCACGAGCCCAAATTCAAAGCGTTCATGGACTGGTCTCTCAAACTCTCAACTCCATCCCCAAAGGGATCCAGACACGCCAACTTAGGTGACAAATCAGCATTCGTGATCCAGCTTGTACAACAAGTCAACTTCGGACCTTTGGAATCAAAGCGATACTTTGCTAGTTTCTTGTCTATAGATTTCACTGAAGTCACCGAGGAAGATCTCATCGCTGCTAACTACAAGAAACTCAATGCGTGAGTCTTCTGACCTTCAATCCCACGTCATCAACTGACTGTGAAATTGTGAATAACAGATACAAGAACTTCAAATGCAACACTCATAACAAATTTTTCGAGTTGAATGTTTATGAGAAAGATCCAATCAACAAACATCACTGGCGCGCCAACATCGCTCGACCAGCAGCCGAAATCGACCTTCCTACCACATTTACAAACGCCAGTAATGCCGGCCCGGCAGGACAGCCTGTGGAAGAGCCCATGGCTCCAAAGAAGGAAGCTCAGCGCGCAGACTCTCCTCCAGACTTGGGCAAGCTTCTCGATTCGGTTACTATATCTGACGATAGCTTGACTGGGGCTTCAGGAAAGGGCAAGGAACTCGATCTTGATGCTTTCGATAATGATGACGACGGAAGGTTTGGTCGCTATAGCGACGTTTTCAGGGATGGCTCGCAGTCTCCACATGATTTTACAGCTTGCAGTCTTGAGGATTGTGGGTATTGCGGGCATTGCGAGTACTAGCTTATGACTTCAAGGGAAAGGCGAGGGAAGAGACTTTCACAGGCCTCACTTGAGGAACGAAGAGGCTGGATATGTTGAAAGAAACTCTATTTTTGGCCTTTTATGTAGTAGGCGGTAATTACAACCACTTTTGTTGCATGATACTTTGTACTCCTTGAGTCTTCAACCTGATGGACTCGTCTGGCCCAAAAGGGGTCATCATAAATCCGACATCCTGTTTTTCAAAGTGCCACCAGGGTATCGTATTACTCTCAAGTATCCCACCAATGCTTCTTTTTCTCCTTCCCTAGCCCGGACATCTCCTCTGGCGTCCTATCATCTTGCAATGCCGCGCCGCCAAATCGCCATCTCCTCCTCATTTCAACGCCCCACCACTTCCCCACTTTCTCTGCATCCATGACCCATTTTGCTGGGCCTTGGTCCAATTCGACACCATATTTTTTCGCAACTGTCTTCATGAGACCCGCAATGTTGTTTTCTTCCAATGGGTGCTGTTCATGTGGATCCAGTGAATTGTCCGTGAAGCGGTAGACGCCGTTCTTGCAGACAGGAAGCACGAGACGGTACGGTACTGCTGCTGAAGAGACAGATAATACAGCACCACCAGCATTGAGAACCCCGACGTTCCATTGCTGGCGACCGTTTCGTTGTGGGACGAAGGGTCTAATGAGTGATTGGCCTTCATATTGATGTATCAAGCTCGATGCAATCTCCGTATCCTTGTCATCCAACGACTCGGTTTGTGTAAGCAAGTCCAGAATAGTAGGGATGATGGACATAGAAGTGGCATTTAGCTCGAGCTGTATCCGGGGCAGAGAAGGGTGGTGAAAGAGTAGCGGCACGTTTAGGTTGCTGATATGTCCATTTTCGAAGGTCCCACGGACCGGAGAATCTTCTTGGAATGCCCAGCCGTGGTCACCTACCATGACGACGAGCGTCTCATCTGCTACATTCATGTCCTCTAGTACATCCATGATATCCCCTATCCAACTATCGGCGTATTTGATTGTGTTGAGGTAGCGGTTCAATGGGTGCTCGCCGCCCCAGTGAGATTGTCGTAGGTAGTCGACTGTTGAGCCGAATGCTTCGGGCGTGTTCCATGGGTGGTGCGTAGAGCCTGTGAGATGGGAGAGAAACAGACGCTGGCTTTTTTCTTCGGCTTCACGGAAGAGCTCTTGGATGTATGGCTTGAGTTGCGTCTCGGGGTAGCCGAAGTAGTTTGACTCTTTTTCCTGAGGGGGAAACTTTGCCTCAGGATCCGCAAGGGTATTCTTTACCACCACTTCATCAAAGCCCATGTGTTGGTTGAGTTCATCCTGATGGTCGTATTGATCCGTGATTGACTGAAGGTAGGCCGACTTCCACGGCATGGCTTTTGTATTCTTTGTCTTTGAACCCTTCATCTTCCCGTCTTCCTTTTCATGAGAATTTTTGTTTTGATTGAGGAGGTTCAGAACATTTGGAAGGCATGGCTGGTAGATCTGGCGGCCTACCTCAACCGTGAAATCAACGGGTAGAGGCTGGACACCGCAGTGACTCCCCAGAATGCTCTTCAAGGACGAAGTACTTCCCGTAAACGCTCCCGCAACATTGATTCCTCCCATATCCTTTCTTAAATTTCTCCAGCTCCCAGGTCTCGCAGACGTGAAGTCAAGGTCGGCTTCCCCAAATCCACTCCTTTCGCCCGTGATCAACTCTGCGTTCTGGGTGAGTTTCGATAAGTCCAAGCTGGCTTGCGCACGCTTGTCTTCCGAAGAGTATGTGTTCAGTATTTTCTTGTGGAGGAAAGAATCCTTTTTGAAAGGGAAAACATCTTTTCGGGTGCTTTCCAAAGAAAGGACTATCACGTGCTTGATGGCAACTTTGTGATTTTTAAGGGTCGTAGTAAGCGATTCCAGTAAATCTTGATCCAGGTTTGAAATCTTCAGTGGGTCAGTTCTAGGGTCGTAGTTGATTCCCCTGAAAAGATCACTCTCCATCGCGCCATCGGTTGCCTCAGACGCATTGTACCATCGTCCGAATCCTTTCATCTCTTCCTCCGGCATCCACGAAGGTCGTTCTAGGTGCTCGACTGTCCGATTATCAAAAGGAATGCCGGATGGGGTCCATCCGGGAAAGTCGTCCTTTGGAAATTCCCAGAAAATACTGTCCACCAGCTCCGGTAGAGGGAATGGGGGAAAGTCTTCTGAAAATCCGGCCTGGCACAGTTCCTCCGCATTTCCGGTCCAAATTTCGACCAGAGTGTAAGGGATTGATCCCGACATGTGAGCGAATGGAAAATGTCTTGGCCGAACGATCAGGAGAATAACAACCGTTGTTATCGGTGCCAAGAATTTAACTCGATTAATCCATTGAGACCATTGTTTCCGCTTTTGATGCTTACTGAGAAGTGCTGGCGAGTCGTTTCCCTCTTCGGCGTCATCATCCAGTACGTCTTCTTCCGAAGACAGTGAATGATAATCAAAACCCCTCTCCGGACTCGGGCTCGCATCGATCAGCTCCTCCTTCGATACCAGTCGTGACGTTAGCCGGCGCCCTGTAAATGCTTTTACCGCACTTGAGACCAGACTCTCCATCCCATTATATAATGGCTGAGAGATGACACGTGCTGCCACGATCATAACAACTGCAGCGACAAGTGCTCGAACACTTCCCGAGAGCAGGACTCTGAGTCCTTGAGGATCTTTTGCGACATTCTGTGCTGCTCCCCACTTGATCTCACCCCCTGTCTCCAGATAAAACGAAACCCATGACGCTGATGCTCCGACAATGCAAATGCTGTTCGTCCGTATTAGCATCGTTGCATTCAATTGAATACAACCAAGATTGACCAACCTTATAACTCCTTTAAATAATGACAGTGGCACTGAGAACCACCCGCGTACCGATGCGTGGACGATGATCCAGAACAGAACCGCGTTCAATACGTCCAGCGCCAAGAATGTGGGAAGGTACAAAAGGTACAGCAGAAGTGGTAACGACGTAAAATGAATGTACAGATGCAGCAATTTGGGGACGGTCGCGGCGAGGAGGAGAACGGAATACTGGAAAGGCAGTCTCCAGAAGTGTCGAATGTCAAAAGCGGACGGTGCCATGTTGAATGTTAGGCGGGGACAACCATTCCAGTCGTCAATCTAGATCCGAGGCGACAGATCTTGACACGACGGGTGGAAATTTCAAACAAACCCCAAAAAGAATCTGCTCGGTAAAAAAAAAAAAACCTCGAAAAACCTCGAGCGAGTGTACAAAGATTATGTGAATTGTGCGTCGAGATTCAAGAACACGGCGAGCACGAGTATGCGCACGCTCACGCTACAACGCTGTAGGTTATTCGCAGGGCAGCCGCGGCTCATCAATTTCAACAACTTCAGCAGAAGGAGAAGGGAAGGAAATATGGGCTCGACATGTACTCCCCCAGCATCTTCTTACGTCAAGCTTCGCGGCTGCGCCGATGCAGAGTGAGGCAGACAAGCTGAGGGGACATGGTGTTCTTGTACTGATCTGATCACTGTCCAGATACAGCAGTGGCTGATGTGCTCATTTGCTTTTGGGAGGTTGCTTCTTCGTTCCCACGCCGCATCTGACACCCTGAGCACCCCTCGCTCGGCCGCTGTCTGACCCTGCGAGCAATCAGGCCGGGTATAAGTCTTAATTCTTGACAGAGACAGGGTCCAGTTGGTTCCAACATCTGCAGACTCGATCCCTTGGCTGGTTTACCCCTCCACTCGGAGCCAGGGTACAACTTCGTTACCCCGGCTGAGTGCATTCTAGAGCCGCACCATCCCGTCCGCCCAGACTTCCAGGCCGAGAGTTTGGACGGTGAAAGTTGGACCATTTGCTCCAAGTTTTCGTATGAAGATACTGGGGCACTTCCTTACCTCGAAATGGAAGCAGTTGTATTTAAAAGCCTGCTGATCAGCAGTTCTTCGTTCAAATAAGCTTTGATGTCAAAAAGTTTAGGGGCCCTTTAGCCCTGGACCCGGGGCTGTCAACCCCTATTCTCCGCGGCAGCTAACCAACCGAGGCTATGTATTGGCCAGCGCCTGCTGCTTCTAAAAAAGGCCAAACGAATGTCAAAAGAAATGCATGGGCTTGATGTTCTCCACCAAGGAAAAAGGGGGCACATGTGCTCAGCTGCCCGAAGGAGTAAGGCCCACGCCCGTTTCTGGGATTCCATGTGAAACGGCAAATCAGGTACTCAATTTGCTGCGCCTTCCAACGCCATTATTGGTCTCGACGCTGCAGGGTGCTACTCGGCAAAAGCACGCAAATTTGGCACGCAGTTTTGGCAAGGATACGAGGCACGAAGAAGTGGAGCAGGCTGACTCGCTGAGTCGATGTCTCCAAAAAGCTTGGCTACGGAGCCCAGAAGTCAGGGGTGAAACAGCACTGCCTTCAAGAAAAAGCAGCACCGAAGGAAGGATCGATGCTGGAGAGATAATCATTGATCAGGTCGTACAGTGGCCCACAAGTCTCACCTTCAGCGGTATTTATAATCGAGATGGCCCGCCATTGATCATCGAATCCGCCTTCCAACTTCCAAATTTGCTGTCTGTCAGAATGCTTGTTGGCGGCGGGCATCATCAGACGCCTCTCTGGATAAATCCATTTTTATGCGTGCTACTGGGGCAGCAGGACTCGACTCGGAAGCTGTTTGGACTCGGGACAGTGAATACTACGGCCCTGATTGGGGCGGTACCGCATGATACGAAACTGTACTTCGTACAACGTCGAATAGTGCAGGAGCGCCCAACACAGGCGGCTCCTTTCGACCGTTTTGCACTCTCATCCAACTGAAGTTATGCTATTCTGAGTAGCTCGCGGCTGAGCATTCGGAATGTTGGTGCTCGCATCAGTTTTTTGCACTCACCTTATGTCGTACGCCAAGCAGCTTTTACAATTATTCCATTTCAGTTTTGCTGTGGAGTTTATGAAGGAGCGTTGTACAGTCAAATCTAGGACTCATTCCCTGAACTTCACAAAGCAACCTCCATCTCATCTCCCTTCTTCCTTCCAACCCCAATCCAAGCTTTCATTCCAATCTTCACTGCTCCACCCTCAAGCTCTTGGAAAGTTCTCACCTCCTGGAGTTTTTGTTTCAGAATCGGCTTTGCTTGGAAGAGTTCCTGCTCTGAGTATCCTCCAAAGAAAAACGGAGCACTCAACATCACGTTCTCAACCAGTTCATCCAGGCTAGCTGCGCTAGTAGAGGTTAAGCAGGATCGGACCTCAACATTGTTTCCAAACCCGCCGTCCTCGAGTTGCTTCAGAAGCCATGAGCCTTTCAGCATCTCGGGCTCTATTTTCATCGCCTCCCGCGGTTCTTCAAGCGGTCGAACCAGGCGCGCAGTTTCGTAGAACGCGGTGAGCCAAGCGCGATCTACTTTGTCAGTCATTGATACCAAAAGGGACATCAGGAAATTACCAGCCCAGAGTGTAGTGACAGCAACACCGCCAATTTGAAGCACACGATACATTTCTTTGATCGCGAGAAGTGTCGATCCCGGCTCGTTGGGGACGAATGTGCCAAAATTCGTTAGGACGTGAGTGAAGGTATTGTCAGCCAGTTTCGACAGGTTGCGCATATCAAGTTCTTCTGTTTCCACATTCTTCCATCCCTTACTTTCAATCTTTTGCTTCACGTCTTCGACCATAGCTGGGGAGACATCTCCGGCTAGGATTTTGGTCTGTGGCTGAAGCAACTTGACTTGCTCAGTCACGATGCCGGGACCACAGGCATTGTCCAGGACGTAGGAAGTCGGGCTAATGGGTGGTGAGTCGATGCGAACCATTTCTGCAGCTACGATTCGAGTACAGTTCCCTAACATTCGCTCGTATTTCGAGGGGAAATCCGGCTGGGCGAATATGGCGGCCATGGCGTATGAATTGCTATCGGTTTACAGAAGATATTGTGGTTGATTATCATGGATGGAGGTAAACGAGGAGATGAAATTCTTTGTGCTTACTCTCTTATACAATAATCTTGAGTACTGTAGCTGCTCATCCTGTAAGTTTCAACGTATTGTTGTTCTTGTCAGCCAATCAACTAGAAGTCGCCGAAATGTCGCCGTCCTGCTTGTATTCGCTCTTAGGAATTATGCATGAATTAGAAGTCAGAAGTCAACAGAATTGTACTAGAATAAGTCTCCGAGGAGTTATCATGTGTCATTGAATGTCTCCGATCAAATCGGACCAGCTTCGGTCTGGGACTTCAGGTATTGCAGGCATAGCTTGAACTTGAAGGACGCGGCTCCATTCTGAGTATATTCTTCGCAATGGCGCTTAATGCTATTAGCCACACCTTACTTTAGATTCGAGGATATCTATAAACCTATAACCTATACTGTCTTTACTCGGAGCTCGGGGTGGTGGGGTTGGAACGATTTCAGTATGAAATGGGATATCGTTGACTTTGAAAGGTGGAACTTAAGTGTAATTATATTTACACACAGCAGATAGTAAGTCTTCACCTTTACCTCAAAAACAATTCTTTCCAATATTACAGACTAGCTCAAAAAGATGGGAAGAAATAGTAGGATCACCGGAGTAGGAGAAACAATGATCCGCGACCCCTGTAGAAATTATCATGACATCTACGAAACCTATCCGCGCTGGACAAACTTCCAGGTCTTGATCTGTAAAGTGAAGAACATAAAGATCAATGGCTTCAAAATCTTGTGTATCGTGTCTGCGGACACTCCAGCGCCAAGGGCGCTTCATCACTCAGGTTTGGATCAATAAGTCTTCAGATCAGCAACTGCTAACCTTTATTCAGAGTAAACAGCCAGTACCAAGATTGACAGCCTCAAGAGCTTTCACAACAACTCGCAGACGCCATGCCGAATCTCTTCCGCCCAATGCAACTCCTAGTAGCTCCATACCGCCCGTTACACCGAAGCCCGTGGAAAGAGGTACCACCGCGAACAATGCCGCCGCAGAAGCAGCAGCAGTCCTATCCCAAAAAGGTGGAATTGCGGGGACATATACAGCATACGGAGCAACGGAGGACCTATATAAGGAATGCGCGAAGCAGGCAGACTATAAAATAACACGAGCCGAAGACAGTGATGCAGAAATGCCCAAGACAGAAGACGGAGAAGATCTTGGAGTTGGCGAGGGTTGGTGGCATACTGGTAAACATCTAAATAAGAAAATCCTCATGGTTTAGCTAACAAAAAACAGAAGCAGGATTAAAGCCTACCTTCAGCACCTGGTCCCAAGTCACAATGCTGCACATGTACCTCCTCACCGTCCGGTTCCGCTGCTTCGAACCAAAAATCTCGCAAACCTGGCAACAACACATCCTCGACCACTTCTTCTACGACGCCGAAAACAAAATGGTGCTGAATCACGGCATGCACGCGCGCGGTACACGAAATAAATACCTGAAAGACATGTTCGTGCAATGGCGAGGCCTACTAGCAGCCTACGACGAAGGAATCGCGAAGAGCGATGCCGTGCTGGCTGCCGCTGTCTGGCGGAATGTGTTCAAAGCCAGCGAAGAGGTGGATATTGCACGACTGGCGCAGATTGTTAGCTATATGAGGAGGACGCTCGCGAGCTTGGATGGCTTAGATGATTTGAAGGTTATGGAGGTGCTAGTGAGGTTTGGGAGTCCCGAGGCGGAGGGCGAGTTGGTGGGGAGGAAGAGCAAGATGATGGATTTGCCGTTTGAGAGGGCGCCTGGGCCGCCGTTGCCGGCTAAGAAGCAGAAGTGAGGGTCCTTTTGGGTGGTGGGACGTGATGTATATTATACGTTGTGTTTGAGAGGAGATGTATGATCACAGGAATGTCTATATAAGGCCATGGAAAGACGGAGTTTGGCTTGGAAAAATAGAGGTATCTCATCTCAGGCTCCTCGCTTTAGTTTTGTTATGGAGTCTTTCATGCTGGTTTCCTTCGCCTACAAACCTGCTTTCGTTCTGGAGTTTTACTTTCTGCTCTGACGTCCTCCAAGTGGAACAAATTCTGCAGCCTCTCCAGTGTGTCACAGTCTCTTTATTGGCAACATAAGGTTGCTGTAATTGAATGGGCTTCCTCGTGCTTTCTGGTGTCATCTTCTCCTACTCTGGCAGTTTATAAGTACGCTCTCTTCAATTTCACACATCCACTTTCAGGCGCCGATCCCAGTACAAAACTACCCTCAAATATGGATTACCAATATGTCTTGACTATCGACAAAGCTATCTACAAAGTTTTTCGAATCGATATGATAGGGGAAATCGTCCCTCCGCGTGGAAACAGTCCGCCGCATCTACCTCAATATATGGATGGCGCTGTGTCATCGCTCGACTATTCCTATCCAGACAGTGATTACGATGTCACGAGTGCAACCTCTGGTCAAGTTCTCGAGTATCCTGAGCCTGATTATGAGAACAAACTCCTATTCCTCCATTGTCGGATAGTTGGTGATTTGTACCTCAACCCTGTCAAGAAGAATCTCACTTATTTTCTGACTGGTCCTTTTCGTTGGGCTAGAAGGATACACACTGAAAGAAATATGACTTACATGGTCTCAGACGATCACTGGACATCTTTCTGGTGTCGAAGACTCTGGTACGTGCTTTGCACCCTTGCTCTTGGCAGCCGCCTACAGATCTCGGACTGACTTTATTTGGGGCAGATATGGGAAATGACGTATCTGGCCAATGATCAGACCAGAACAGCTAGGAAATGCTCATCATGAAGGCCACAAAGTCTATTGCAATTAGGTCGTCTGAAGGAACGAGCCGGATTTCTGGCGGTGTTCTCAGTCGGTCTCGAAAGCGCCTGTAGACCAAGCGAGACGCCGGAAACTGATCGAACCTTGATTTCTCTCGTTTAAAGTAGAAGTCGAAGATATTGTTTTACATCGCCGTGCTTGAAACGTCTCTCGCCTCTGGCTTCAAAGTTCTCCTTCATTTCATTGATAATTTCTTGACAGCACAAGATGAGTAGTAAGATCTTATATGTGCTCGACTGGTCCAGAATTTTCCACATATATCTCCTTGGACACACAGTGGTCTTATTCTAAGATATAATGCGCTCAAGACCAACAAGTTTTTCTGCACTTGCTGTTCAAAGACCTGCAACCTTTCACCTGCATCACCAACAACATGGCACGTACATACATTGTGATGATTGGCAAAGTCTCTTACAAGGTTACCCTGCATGACTACGCTTGGAAGATAATTGCCCCTAACAACTCCCTTTGCCCCCCCGTCAAGCTGCCAGCTTTTCGCTTTCCCTCCCGACGAAACCGCACCCTCATCGTTTCTGGGCAGCTTGGGAGAACCACAGCCCGAGTTGCGCTGAAGAATGATTACCTTCCTGGAAACTTCTACCAGAATTATGAGTTGCGCCGCATTCATGAAGCCATCGTCAAACACCTGGAAAGCGGCGTCAAAGAGGGCACAATACTGGGGCCAAGTTTTTTCCGCGAGCCGAGAAAAGAAACTGAGTCTGACAACCTCAGGCTGGCTGATATTGTCGTCGAGAGCCAAGATGGTGATGAGGCCCGAACGTCTTTTTGGTATGAGGTTCCAGCCAAAGGGAAGAAAGAGAGACTTGCTGGGTTTATGAAGAAAATAAGCCTGAAAAGTTTGACCTCCGTTCGTCTTTCGCGGTCCAGTCCCCAAAAGCCAACAGAGTAGGGTCGGGCCTGAGATCAAGGCGTTCTCAAACATAAGCTTGGGGGGCGTGTACTGGACCAAAAAACCGGCACTGATTTTGAATATCACAAGGCGAGTAGAAATTTCAAAATTCGCAATACTAAGTGCCACTGTTCACCGGGAGAGGGGCACGTCCAGAACATAATAGTCGATGCCGGCTAAGCCTTTCATCAAAGGTCGCGCTTGCCCCTAAATTTAGGCGAAGTGGTGAAGTAAACAGAGCGTACGAGGAAGGCACGCTTCATGCCAGCTAGCTTCCTTCCTCAACTTGGTATCTTGTGCATTCCCCTCGTTCGACCTTCATCTTTCAACGCAACGAACATCAAACAATATCACCCAACGAACAGCATTACTTGCAACAGCATCCAAGCTTTCCCCCTCTGGTATACCCATCTGAAAGGTCAGTCTTTGGTTCCATTTCGAAGTTGCAGCAGCTGACGATATTCTAGCTGTAGTGTAATATCCTGCAACAGATCTTTCATGCAATGGAGGAAGACCTCAGGGGCTCGATTGACATCTTTGGGGAAATCCTCGAACTCCGAAATTACAAAATTGGTTCCTCCAAGAACCCGAGAACGGTCGATGCATCTCTGTATTGGGATCCGACTCTTGGGGGAGGCTCAGAAAAGTTACGATTTCACAAAGGGAGGTTCAAAACATTTTCCGAGAAGGAGTTCAAATCCTTTCTCAGCAAATCTTTGATCTTTCCAAATGGCAGGCGGGCACCTGCGACAATCACTTTGAGCGATGTAGAGAAGCCCTGGAGGAATGATTTCGAAAACGGGCCCGCTCTAAATGTATTCGTAGTTGACCCCTCGGATGACCCCATATCCTATTGCAATGTCTCGGGCCCTGGACTATCTCATTTTACGAAGAAATACCCGGACCCAATGCCACTGCGAGACTTCCTTGATGAGCTACTCTTACTCGTTTTCGTCCGGTCTCCCGATTCCCGTAGATCGACCGACCTCACCTTTACGATCAAGGTATGTGATTTTCTGCGTACCTTGTGCATGAGGTTTGACTTGCGCCGCTATTTAGGGTATCCTCGCCATGACGACTGGCGATCACTTCTGTTCGGAAATCTCAGAGGAGGAGCTAAAAGCTTCCGAGTCATTCTCGAGACCTAAGTTGGACGAATGCCTGTTTGACTTGCTAAAGAGGAAAGGAGGAAGCCTAAAAAGAAGCCTAAGAATCAAAATGGGAACCCTAGGAAAGAAGGGAGGAAGTCAAGGGGAAGATCAAGAGGGAAGTCAAAGAGAAGGTTAAGGAGTCTGAATTATCGTTATTATGTCGTACTGTGATTGGCTTTCGGCTTGCTCATTATATCCCCGGTCATCAGATCAGTGGCTCTTGAGACAAATGTAGATCGAGGGTAACTGGGGTTGAATGGGATGTCACAGAGACTATTCGAAATGGGTTTGTATGAAGTTTATGCACGGTAGCAACACACTATACTACTACAGTGATTCCATTCTCTATGCGCAAGACCGCCAACCCCAAATATTGAATCCACTCTGTGTGTTGAATGGTACACGTCTCAAGCGAGCTCAAGGCCTCATATATTAAGGACTACTTGTCATTCCATCATCTCCCCCGCAACATTACAAACAGGAATCAGAAATTAGCTACTCGAACATCAGCAACTCCAGTACTCTGCTGTCAAGTCGCGCAAAGAAACCTTGTCGCCCAAACCCGCAGTGCTCCACTTCCCTCATTATTACTTACCACTGTCGCCAAGTAACCTCCTTATTCCTTCTGCAAGACGCCCGCTGAACACCATCATAGATAGAATCAAGCAGTCATGACGCGCCAACTCCGAACTATGAAGCCCAGTACTTGGAGCCACAGCGAGTAAGCTATATATTATTTGATCCTCAACAGAATAAGACATTAGCTAACCTGTTCCAAGAACACCAGAAAGTGAGTCCGAAGTATCAACTATCATCAGAATCGGTCCTTGCATCGTCCATACACCCACAACTTCGGGGTCGGATGACGATATCTTCGATACGAGCAGCGACTTCAGCGAATCATCTGACCGCTTTACTCTTCCAGTGGCGGGATTCGAAAAGAACGCAACAGAGCCTCTGGTCAAACCAGCCAAGAAGGCCAGAGCAAATGTCAATACCGACCAAGGCCGTCTCTTCGAGAATGATACGTTGCAGTTTGTAGCTGATATCATCGCCTTGGTAATTTTGGGCTGGCTGTGTTATCAAATTGGCATGGCGATGTTCCCCCGTCGGGAGGAGGTTGCCAGATGTAGCAATAATGTAGAACCGACTATGGGGGAGCCTTCTTTGGGTTGTGTTATGGCTTATTTGCGGTATGCTAAGGAGGTTCGAGCTGGCCTAAAGGTAAATCCGAGGCAGGTGTTTGAGGCTTGTGATGTTACTTGTCCGGGGAATTAATCGGTGGGGTTCTTTTGACCTTGGGTTACTTTTTCTGAAGATAATTTGTGGGATTAAGTGAGCACTGGGATAAGATGAGACAAAATTATCTTTAAGAGGGGCTAGAGAGCCAGCTGGGAGTTTACGGTTTCATTTGGACGGTGGTCTTTGCGAAAATATGGTGTGCATTCGTGCTCGGGAGTTTTCTGGTAATCAGGTTAGGAACAAATTGCCTCACTTTCATAAAAATGGACATTACAAATAATAAACCGGAAGTCAATAACAATGGGTCGATCTTACTCAATTTCTGCACATACTCATCGTGACTTAGTAAAGTCGAGCAAATTGCCTGCAATAGCGACCGGATATTCAATAGAATGTGCCATACCATTTTATCCTACTTCATGACTCTACTCTACCAGTAGAAATTCACGGAATTCAGACGTTCTTAAAACGTATCCCATTTACCGATTAGTCGCCTGCTACCGCTCAGCATATTAAGTTAACCCCGGGGCATCTTTGCCCTTCCTCATTCCAGCCGAATCTCCGGTAGCAAATCTTAAACTTGAGACTGGAGGAATTACCCCCAGAATATCCACGATGTCGAACGCCGGTAGCGATGCCTCCAGCCAGTGGTCAGCTGGCCACACACCTACCTCCTCTATCGCCAACTCCGAATTTGCTTCATCCTCGTCTGGAAGCCGCTCTGGCTCTGGATCCATCAATGAACAGAGTCATACAAGCCCAGCAAATAGACCCATCACTCATCATAGAACTTCCAGTCATACCTTGGAGAAAAACTACACCACAGGTCGACATTCGGTGTCCGTCAGTGTGCAAACCACTGTCAACGTCGATATCAAAGTCACAACCCCTGCGCCGGCTGTTGTTGCCGGTGGGATCATTCCCCCGGGAATCTCAAAGCAAGAACCTAGTGTCGATTGTGTTCATGCTATTTATCGACAACGAGATCCGAATGAGAAGACGATGGAGATGAGTGGGGGAAGGGGTTAGGGGAATCTGTTTCTGGAAACACGGTGTCTTAATGACGAGCTCTGGAGGAATTTGAAACAAATTCGGGATTGGGACGGTCTATTAAAGCTGCCGATACTTGGTCTGGAGGTTGGTAGCTGGTCATTTGGAAGTGGGGGAGATGCCTGGAACTTTCCGACTCGGGATCTCGTGAAGTCGCACAAGGGCAGAGTAGTTATTTGATAAAGAGAATAAATTACACTGCGATATGAAAACTTTATGACTGGGAAATCATCTGTGAATACTTTTCTTGAATCTTCCTTTTTCGAGACCTGATTTGCTCCAAACTTTGGTTCAACACTTCACCGAAAATGCATTAAATCAGGTTCTCGTGTGGCAGCCAATCTGTGTACCCATTATTCCTGGTTTTCCTCTCGTACTACTTAGTTCCAATATACTAGCCACGAACTTGGAGATAAGGGGCTGCTTTTGATTCGCTTAGCGACCCTGTTTCCAGTTGCAATTCACAAACTCCAGGTTGACCTCGTCTCCCTTCACCATGGCATTGTTTCTTTGCCGTCCTCCAGGGTATCGGACTGCCTCTAGCGAGCCTTGAATCTTTATATGTTTTGCCACTATCTGCCCACAGGGCCTTGCTTCTTGGAAAACAACTCAAACACCACACAGTCCTTACCGTCACCAGACGCCAGGCGCGTTAGATGCTCAGATTTTTAACACAAATTCCAATCTAGGTAAGTTTTGTATCTTGAGATATTGCTCCACCACAGCCAATGATCATTCAGAGACTACGAAGAAGATTCACTTACGTCCAGACAGTATCACCCAAACGCTATTTTACCCGCACTTCGGGTCCCGACCTTCAACAATTTCAACAACAGCAAAATAAAAAAGAGCAGGATTGGGCTTGCAAAGTCGCTCTCCCAAGCCAGCGATGCCTTACAGGTAAGAGACTGACCCTCATCCCGCCCTTCAATCATACTGTATCCTGCAGGCCCATTCTGACAACCCCGCCCAGAAAGTTGATCATCAACACCAGCCTCATCGCCCCCGAGCGCACCTACAGCCGCGCCGTTCTCCGCTGGAATCTCTACGGCAAAGTCAAGATTACCGAGCGCTTCCAGCCCACTCGTCGTCAACAGCAAGCCATCGACTGCTGGAATGCCTACATGGATCGCAACCTAGTCGAGACTGCCAGTGAGCTGAGAGCTATGCGCCGCTGGCAGACCCTCGAGGAGTTTCTCGAGAATGAGTTCAAGGATGGTGATGAGTTGTTTGATGCCGTTAGAGAGGAGCCGCAGTATCAAGCCAAGCTGGTTTAGAGATGCTAGAGGTGGTACCCTTGCAAGAAACTTGATGACTTTGCTGACTTTTGGGGATTTGGCAGGGCGAGACTGCTGCTGAGATGCTGATATGAGAGGGACTGGTTTCGTATCTCTGGTGTTTCGGCGGCAGCAAATGCGACCTTCCATTCTCCATCTCTAGAGAGTTCTGGTCTTCTTAACGTGGATACTCCCTCTCCGAACACGGCTCTTATACAGTGGCTGGACCTCATACATGTATTCGGGGCGGTGCAGATCTGAACTGCTCTGGGGCTTCTCGCCGGGAATGAAGTTTTCCGAATACAACAGTATTGAGCTGTGCCCGAATTGCGGTGCTTCCCTGCGTAAAATGAGATGTGACCTCGAAACTTTAATTGGCCGCTGAGAGATACTTTAACCTTGTAAACCGTAGGAACTACCTAATAAATATGACAAGTGACGAATGCCGCCCAGAGCTTCACAGGAGTCGCGTAGAAAGCAGTAAAGCAAACCTAAAACGCAACAAAATTTCGATTTCCAGATAATTAATAGTTATTGTTTGAAATGGCAGCGAGAACGTAGAGGTACCGCAATCAGCAGAATACGATGGGATCATATTGACAAAGTATAAAATAGCTCGAAAACAAAACAGACTTACCTACCAGAAACATCTCCCACTGAGATCTCTACCACCGATATTATTCGATGGTGATCTTAAGCCCTTGAAAGCGGCATCATCCTATAAGTTTCTTTTCTTCGGTCTCATATAACTACCCATCCACAGCCTCCCACATCTCAAACTGATATTTCGTCCCCGCTTCCTCATACACCTCCCCAGCAACCTTCTCCCCCACCCAATCATTCAGCTTCTCCCCCTCTGCTCTCCTCCACCTCTCGCCCTCCCCATTATCATCCAACTCCACCGGAAACACAGTATCATACTCAAAATGATCCAATATCCTCGTCAAAAGTATCCTCTTAGTCGCCGTCAACTCCAGCGCAGACCTATATATCTCTCCCCCACCAATCACAAACGTCCTGCCCAGTTTCCCATCATTGCCCGCTGATTGCTGTTTCAATAACTTAATAGCGTCGTTCATGGAGGAAACGATATGTGTATCTGAAGAGGACGGGGTAGAAGGTTCGAGGGAGCGCGAAATGACGATATTTTGTCTATCTTTTAGGGGACGGAAGCGTTCGGGGATGCTATCCCATGTTTTGCGGCCCATTATTACTGTATTCTTAGACTACTCCTCTTATTAGCTCCCATTGCGCAAGCTCTAGGAATGGAAAAGGGAGAGCAACGTACCCCAGGACTCGGCGCACGCTTAGTGACGCGCGCGAAATATGCCATTTCTTTCTTCAGGCCTGTCCAAGGGAGTGTGCCGTTGAGTCCGATGCCCAAGATGCCTTTTTTTGCTGTCGCGGCGACGATTATGGTGAGTTCGGGGAGGGGCATTGCGGGGTCTTCGGGGGACGCTGTGGTCATTGTTGCAGGGGATATTGAGAGGGTGGTGACTCTCTGGTCCGGGCGAGCGACTGGGAGTAAAGGAATTAGAGAATGAGGTGCGTCAATTGAGGTGCTAATTCTCGTGGGTGGTATTTCCTTTCGTGAAGATTTCGATGAGGTTGACGCGTGGGAAGTCAACGCGCCGCCTAGCGCGTGCCCCGCCTCCTAGTGGGGTAAATAGGTATCCATGCAAAATTCGAGTTTCTCACAAAAAGTATCGCAATGACCATCCAAAGAAGATTTGATTTTCTGAATTTGAATTTGAAGCATTAAATACTTGTTAAAATCCCGAAAAGAGTTGAAATCCCAAATTTTAGGCCAATTTCATCTGATCATTCCAACCATTCTCATAGTCTTCGACCGAGTCCCTCAAGGACCCTTCGCCAAAATCGTCACAAGATTGCTCGTGACAGATTTATCCTTCGTAGCCTTGAAGTAATACGTCCCATTGCCCTCAAACTCCACAAAAACAACACCACTCTCATCCGAGACCCCAACACTTCCTCTCAACTCCCTGTTCCTTCCAAGTGTCTGAATAGTCACGTTCTCAACAGGCTGCCCAGTCAGGCCGTCCCTCACATACAGCTTCTTCAGGTACCCTACCTTTCCAGTACCTTTCTCGCTGGTAAAGTTCTCACTGGGAGAAAGCTGCAAGATATGATCTGCGTTAGAAGCATCGTAGGCCCAAAGTACGTGGTCTCCAGGCTTAGTTTCTTGCTGGCAACCTCCCACGTTTGAGAACTTATAATTGATCAGCAAACACCAGGATTTGTTGTCTGTTTGGGAGGTTGAAGCGATGCGGGTGATGAAGAAGTCATCGAGATCTTCCGACCAGGTGGCGTCGAAGGTGAAGTTACTTCGACAAGCTACTTCGTCAAGGGCAGTTGTGGATGTTGCGCCGGGTCGGGAATTGGCGTTGCGATTGAGACCGTTGCAGAGGTGAGATCCGCCTGAGGCTGTGGTGATATTTCGAGGGCTGGAAGCAATTGAGCCTTCGAATATGGTGCTGTCAGGCCCTTCGATTCGGATATTTACTGTGCTTGTGTTCAAACTGCTTCCTCCGTGGCCCGCAGGCTGAGTGGGGCGAGGGAGTCCGACTGTGGTCGTTGAAGTGATCTTGCTTCATCAGTGATTAGAGTTTAAACCGGAGGCAGATGAATCACTAACATGGGTGGTAGTATGAATAGTTTTGGTTGAAGTGTCTGTGGTGTTGGGAAAGTGAGTGACTGTGACCTTCGAGAACATCAGCAACGGATTGGCAATATGTCTTTTGAGAACATACGTGAGATGTACAAGTGGTAAGTGAGGGCGTGGTAGTTGCGCTTAGAAAGCACGAACACGCAGATGTGAGCTGGCTCGAAGGACGGCAGACTCGCAAGTATCCCGGGATCGACAAGGGTGGAGTCGCAGACTCTCTGTCGGCAACAACCTGAGTCGGTTGGATGCTGTTAAACATTTCTGTTTTTGCTCTAGGAGCAACTCCTGCTCGGGTGTCTGCATCATCTAGTACTGCAATATCAAGTCTTGACCAGCGTGTTAGTCGGTAACTTAACAATCTAGGAGAATTTCTACCCAGAAGAAACATTAGCATCTGTTGGTGCAGATGCCATCACTTGCACTGTTGCTGTGACCGTTACTGTTGCGTTGGGTTGGCTGACAATGGCCGAGCAGAGGGTGTTTGAGTCTGCTGATCGAGAAGAGTCTTTGAGAGCGCGGAGGCAGTCATCAACAGTACAACCTTGGCTGTCAGAAACGGCGATGAGTTTGCCATCTCGAGCATGTATGTGAGAATTGGCAGTTGCGATAATCAACAAACATGATAGGGGAATGATCCCCCAGAGGTAATGGGCATAAAGCATGATTGATTTTGGGACTTCCAATATGAAAATGCTTAAGTGTCTCCTGACGAGAAAGTATATGTCCCTTCATAATATACAATGCGAGCTTGAATGAGTCCGAGGCGGTTGTTGATTTATGGCTTGGCAGTGAATACGTTGTGCGAGCTTGGGACTGAGACTTCAGCTGGAAGTTTCACAATCACACGGCATCCAATGTCTCCTCGTTGTGCAGAACAATCGCGCGTAGCATCTGTACTTGCTTGCCCGACGGCAGACTCAAGTAATTGGTGTGATCTACCAAAGTTTGGGGACTTGGAATGTGATAGAAGGACAATCGAGTCATTTGCCTTTGCATGCATTCCAGCTGTACTTCTTCAAGATGATCATGCTTCGTTGATGAGACTTGAAGCAGAGACACAAAGTGACCGGTTCAAATGCAATAGAGGGATTAGATCGCGAACCTTAGGATCAGACGACAGCAATTCCCAGCCTTCCAGTGAGTGAACTTGTTTGAAAAATATATAACAAAGTGTGAACATACTTAAGATTTCTTAAATACTTCTAACCGACTCCAGGTTGTGAACATATTTCCAAGGATGCATCTCCCCAATAGTACGTCGAAGGAATTTGAAATTCGTGCTGTGCCTCAGTGCTCCACCTCCCATCTTGGTTTGTATTATTTTTCGGAAGCGTGAGCACTGGCAGCTTTCTGTGACGGGTCATTCTCAATATAATTTGCTGGCATTAGTCGACAAAGGGATACAACTACAAGCAGCACACCTGGCGTGCAACTGAAACTCGCATCGGCGGGTTGTGTAGACTGAAAGTCTAGCACATTGTCGTATATATTCACTGAAGAAAATCTAGAACTGACGGCAGTAAAATCCCTCCAGGTCTCGTCGGCCGGGAAGAATGCCTGAAATGACAAATATGCCGGTAATTTGGATGCAGTATTCTTACGGCTAGCCCGAATGAAGAAAACCCGAGCTATAGTCCCAAGTACCAAATACGACAAATTAATTGTATAACACACAGCACGGGCTGACTTCTCCAATTTGTCTTTTATGTCAAGTTCATCTATACCAAAGTACATCTGTATGAATTATACATAGCCGGCACCTTCACCCTTGGATGTCAGCTTCCTTTCGGATAAACTTCCGGCTGCGAGTACCCCTCCGATGGATTTCCTATATAATTCCACTGAGGAATTCATCACTTGATGCAAGAACAAACTGTTTCGTCGCATTAAAATGAAGCTCACTTATTTCCTCTCAATTCTCTCCATCGCATCAGCGGCAAGCTTTTGCCCCTCTCGAGGAGCCGGTGAAAAAGAGCAACTCGCAAGCTGGCATCAATTCGTTGACAAGTTCTACATCAAGAAGGACGTACCAGCTGCGTTCGAAGATCACATCGATCACAATTTCATCGAACACAACCCAGGTGCGCTTTCTGGTTGGAACAAAACGAACATTGCTGGGCTTGCAGGCTTGATTGCATCGGCCAACTTCACCATATTCAACCAAGCTTTCTACAACAACACAGGGTATATGCATATTCGACAGGATGTGGCTGGAGATCCACCGACAGCAATAGCGGATATCTTCAGGTTCAATGGAACTTGTATCGTGGAGCACGTACGTATATATCTTAATTGGCCAATATGAAAATTTCCATTGATCGAGCGATGCTGATTCCGAGCCTGAACTTGCAGTGGGATATAATGCAGGCGCGACCAGCGGATCCAATCAACCCGCTTGCGATGTGGTCGTGAGGCAAAGAATTGGGTTGAAAAGGCGAAAAAGGATAGAGATTTGGTTTTGGTTTTGGTATAGGTGCAATGCCATTCCTGTTGGCTTTGGATGTCTGTAAATCAAAATCAAACGAAGTGGAAAGGATGTCAGGTTCAAAATTTCCATTTGCAGGTTCCTTTCAGATACTATCTAGGAAGTCAGATCATTGGGAATTACACTCTGTCTCTCCTGCCAACTTTGACCCCAAGAACACTTTTTTGGCCTCAGAAATTTCTTCGCAACGTTGGAAAAAGGAGCTGAGAGGAAGGGAAGGAAAGATCGATGCCAAAGACAATGCGCAAAAAAAAGGAGAAAGCAACGACCAGTACAATGACACTTCATAGGAAGGTAGTAACCTCTTGGTCATTCAGAAAGAGGCAAGCAATGTGACGTCCGTACATTAGTTAAAGACAAAGGACGAAAGTGCAAGAACCGGCATGCCAACAAGACACCCTAGACAACATCCGGTTAGGCGCGCTGTAGGAGAGCTACAGGGCTGTAGACACACCACAAAAACATGCCCCAATCCGACCACCAGCCCAAAAAAACTTCATCTTCCTTTAACCAAAATCTCAAAACAAAATAATTCTACCTCTCCAAAACCCACAAAAAACAAAAGAGAAATCGTTTATTTCCGGTACGGGGAATCTTGAATATATGTTAGAATCGATACTCTAGTGGGATGTGAGATGGCATAACTTACTGAACCCCGGTCTCCCGCGGACAGGGCCTTCTTTCGAAGAGCACATGAGAGGCGGAAATGCTAGCCACTACACCATGCCGGATATTTTCTTTGATTTGTTGGGGCGTTGTGGTTTATTTTATAATATATTGGAGTTTGGGAAACGGGGTGGGGTGGAGCTGTGGGTCGGTCTACTTAGCGACGGGGGAAGGACGGCAGAAGAAAAGTTCAATCATTCAATTTCGAAGCTTTGAAGCTTTGCACTGTGGTGAATTCTTAGAGAAAACATTCATGGTATGCTGATTGAGAGACACATCAATGTAGGGGGTTCTCTGATGAACGGGGAAATTTGTGGTATTCTCGGTCGGTCTTATATATACAAAACTTCAAAAGTATGCTCTCCCAGCCAGCCAGCAAGCTATGCATCAATGCGCCATCCCAGATCCAAATGAGGCCTCCCATATGTACCCCAAGCCAAAAATGTCTAATCCCTAACATCACTATCCCCTACTAACGCCTCAAAATCCACCTCCCCCCTCCCCTTCCCCCCAGACTCGAACCCCCACTTCACACCCTCCCATCCCCTCCGCCTCCTCATGCACACCTCCACATCATTCAACGGTTTCCTGACGCCCGTCCCAAGTTTCTGGAACGCTCTCTCAGGCACCACCGACCCCTCGACCTCAAACCCCAACACAATGACCGCAACGAACGCAGTTACTTCAGTAAGAGCGAAGTGGCGGCCGGGACAAAGATGTTTGCCGCCACCGAAAGGGAAGTAGCCTTGTGACTGCTTCCTCTTAGTCTCTTTATCTAACGCCGCTTTCGTGCTCGGGAGGAAACGTCGTGGGTTGAAGTCCTGCGCGTCATGGCCCCAGATGGAGGGTGAGGAGTGGGTAATACCGGAGGGGAGTTGGATAATGGCTGGCGATTGGAGTGCGTATGAGGGCCGGGATGGAGTGGAGAGTGTTGCGGGTGAGACGACGCTGCGGACTGAGGTTGCGGCTCCTACTAGGCGGAGCGTTTCGTGGAAGGTGGAGAGGAGGAGAGGACAGTGGGATTGGAAGAGTGTGATGTCCATTATGGCGTGCTCTTCCCCTGTCTCTTCTGATCTTCGTCGTTCTACTACATTTTGTACTTCTCTGCGAATTTCTTCGAGCAGAGAGGGGTCTGATAGGATATAGGAAAGTTGCCAGAAAGATGTGGCAACTGTATTCGTGGTGGCTAAAAATAATGTTGAGATTTCAAAATTGGCGATGTCTTGAGTGCTGAAGCCCCATTTCTGACAGGACTCGAGGTGCGAACGTATAAGGTTACTGGCTGATCGATCGTGGTGGTTGGCGTAATAGCGGGCAAATGCCTCTCTTATTGCAATTCGGCCACGGTATGCTTTGGGGCAGATGAATGTAGGAAGGAATTGGAGCATCAGAAGAGTCACATCTTTCTCAAAATCCCTAAACTACAGTTAGCGGGCCGAATTTACCCTTGAGGTCAGGCAACGACATACCAGAGCGCATTTACAAGCGCGGGGTCATTTGAAAAGGGATTCTCAGGACCGTAAATTGCTTCCGCAGAAGCAATTGTCAGTATATCTCGCATCCACCTATACATTCCAAACTTTTCACCGTCGCCAATGCCATTGACCGACCCCGCCACACGATCCAAAACTGCAGTTCTCAATTCCAAAAGTGCTGGGCCGGGAGAAAGTGTTGCCACCATACGCCTGTGATCTTCATTCAAAAAAGAATCCCCGTTATTTCCATTCAAGAAAGGCCCGTTGGGATCGTATCCTGGAGCGGTCTCTCCGCGCATAATCTTCATACCCTGCTCGCTGATTTCAAACAGTCGTTCCGCGGACTCGACAACAAAGGAGCCAAAATCGAAGGCTTTGGTATTTCGATATGCAGCTTGGATCAGGGAAGGCTCGCAGATAACGTAGACGCGCGAGGAGAATATTCGTAGGGTAAAGGCTGGCCAAGAAGGGCATTTCGAACTGGATGTGATTGTTAGCTCTGGATATTGAAGACCATGAATCCAAACATACCTCAGCATCTGCATGTAGCCCACCTGCCACCTCAGCATCCCTATCAAATGGCCCACGAATGGGACCTTTGATTTCAGCACCGGGGGTTCTCTGTTCTCTGTGGTGTTCTTCGCTTCCCCTCTGCTGTATACTATCACCGCACCCAGCGCCAACAGAATGGCAAAGACGGTTGGCGCAATCATGCTCCTGTTATGATCCGGTAGGTCTGGAGTCGCGGCTGCTGGCAGGATAGTGTCGTTGAAGTCCATCGCGCGCACAAGACCCCTCCGAATGTTGTATTATATTCAATTGAGGTTGGAAACCTCTACCTTCAGCGATCCGGCGCGTCATGAGATACCAAGAAAGAAAAGATGTATATATTGGGAACGGAATGTGATGGGAAAAGGGAGATCGACGGATCTAAGAAGGAGAAAAGGAAGACACGCGTACTTGGCCTTTGAAGGATAGGATAAAGTTGCTCTTTTTCGCAACTTACCTGGGTATACATGTTTGATAGACACAAGACGGGCCAGGCCAAGGCCAGCTCGAGATAGCAGGCCAATGGAAAGAGAGGAAAGGAAGGTTTCTGGAAGGCCAATTGCCGTAAACATGCAGTTGCGGAGCGGAAAAGTGGGAGTTCAGACGCTGGTTGCGACCCAGAACGTTGCTCATGGCAGGAGCTGGGGGATGCTCGTGAGTGCTGCATAGAAAGCTTGAAACTCGGGTCACTTCAAGCACTGTTGCCAAGTCCCCCAAGAAATGCAGGCATACGGTCCTGTACAGCGCGGAAACACCTCTCTCCGAGGGGACGATCAGGGTATAAAGACTGTTTGGCGCGCCACTCAAGGTGAGGAAAGGTACCTACGATGAAGACATGCTCCGGAAAGCGTGCAACCCGTTCATCATGATCCGACAAACTATCGGAATGCACAAGTTCCATAGGATGCGTTGTCGACGAGGACTCGGTACTGTGACCCTGTGGCTGCTGACTGGAGAACCCTAAACATTTGAAGAGTCGTGACAGCCGCCCCATAGACGACTTGCGGAGTCGCGCTGGAGTGGAGGAGTTCGGTGGATTTCGATCCTGGAGCGAAACCTTGAGCATATCTACGGTAGGACGTCGTATTATACCTAGGTAGGTAGTTCAAAATCTTATTCAGCGCAACCCAGCACGCAGCTAAGGTTTTGACTTTGCGTGAGATCCGAGAACGCACAAGGCCGATCGTATCGTATGTGCATGAGTGATCGTACAGTAACTTTCGGCTTCGGAATATCCAAAATTCTATTCAGAGGTCTCAGCGCAAGTGAGTGTAACAAAAAGAATATCTTCATCGCTCGACGTTCAACAGCAGAAGATAACGAATCAAAAAATTAGCGCGTCCTAATTCGGTCCCCGCAAGAGCTACTTGCGGTTCATAGAATATGGACAACTTTACACTCTTTCTCAAAATTGGAATCTAATGAGTTTGGGAAATTCATCGGGCTTCAAAACGGGGAAATTATTTTGGTTTTTGGCGATATACTTTTGGGACATCATGCCTGAGTCCCAACCTGAAAAAGGCGCTCCAAAACCAGCCCTCTTTACCGCAGAAGATCTCCCTGCCTGTCACTGTACCTAGGTAGGCCATAGCTGATACGTGCCCAACTCCCGAACGCCAGATCCTGCATACAGTAGCCGCGAATCCGCGCAGGGGTCAGTCGCTCATCGTGTTTGAGGCACCGTAAGCAGGCAAGTAGTGCCGAATAAACACTTTTCGAATCAAAGTCAAAGGGTTCGTTTCATTCCCCGATCTGAAAATTATACTTCAACGCCAAATTCCAAGGCTTGTAATAGTTACATATGTACGGTCTCTCTTTTTGTACAGTATTCGAACCCATTACCTTTCCCCTACCGCGCTAAAATTGTTTTTTACATCAAACAGCCACCCAATCGCAATTGATACAAAAATCCCGCCCATTACACTTTTCGAGATATCACTCACTCAATCCGTAGACTATACGGACTATCCCCCCTCTCTCTACTCGTTCCCCCCGACTCATGACTCCTCACACTCCCCTGACCCCTCGAGCCCAACCCCTCCCTCAGACTCTGATTCCCACCACCATTCAACAGCGCAAAATCCCTCAAACTAGCATCGTCCCTCCCAGCATGCGGCGTCACGCTCCGGCCAAACTTAGGATCCACAGGCGGCGCCGTCTTATACCTCTTCCCCTCGCGCTCATCGTCAACAATGACTACCATCCACACGCCAATCGCGCCGTTGCTGCCCAGCAAAGGCGTGCAATGGATCCACCTATTTCGGCCTTCCATATCTTGCTTCGAGACCCAGCGGACCTTGGCAGTTACACCGCGGCCGTCGGCAAGTGCTTGAGTTAATTCCTCTCTGACGCGGTTCGAGCCACCGATGCGCGCCATAAAGGGACTTTGGAGAATACCTGGGACGCGGAGACTAGGGCTTGCGAAGAGGATGCGGAGACTGGGGTAGGGTCGTACGAGGAGGTAGTTCTCGTAGATACCGCTGAGTCGACCACTGACCCGCGTCAGTGGGCTAAAGGGTTTCGAGCCATCGGGACTGCTGTTGATGACAACTCGAGGTTTGGTCCAATTTCCGGATTTGTAATTGGTGTCTGTGGATTCCTCTTCGGATTCCTTGTGCATTCTTCCGCCCCATCTTCTTACCGTGTCCAGTTCCTGCAAATTTAGCATCTCGCTCAGTTCTTGGAACTCGTCTTTTGGTGGTGGCTCCGGCGGCTCCTCAGCCGTTTCCTTCTTTTCGGCTTCGTCGTCGGATTGGATTACGAGGCGACGGAGGGAGTCCATGTCAGAGCATTCTTTGACAAGGCCGGAGACATCGACTTGGGCTCCGATGTAGTATCTGATTGTGCCTCTGCTGTCACATAGCGGGGCTATCATCAGCAGATTCATGAATGGGGAACCGTCTCGTCGGCTGTTATTGTTAGTAAAGTACGGGGTTGGATTGGAGCCATTATATTTACTAGTTCAAGAATACTTCGTAATGTTCTTTGCCGGCCTCACATGCATCTTTCAACCTTCTGACACTATGGGGACTGGACCTCGGCCCTTGAAGAAACCGGCAGTTGCGCCCAATGACATACGACATGCCATACTGCGTCGTTCTGTGGAATTCTAAAAATGTGTAAGTAGCTGGAGCATTATAACCCCCGTAGAACCTAACCTTCAGAAGCAAACACAATCGGATTGTCCGGTCTCGAAGGATCAGTCAAGCAAAACACCTCCGCAAGTCCCTCAGAAGCTTCTCTCAGATGCGAAGGTAAGGTGCCCGTAATTCTCCTCTGTATAGACAGACTGACAGTCTGGATATAGGTATGCGTAATATAAGCCGGCAAATCCTCTCTAACCATAGCATCAAACGCCTGTTTCGCCTTCACCTCTAAATCCTCATTCACAGTCGATTTCGCAATCTGGGATGTAAAATCAAAGCCATCAATCGGTTCTAGCGCCTCAGCAATTGCATTCGAGTAGCTGATCGCCTTGAGAGCTTTGATCGCGTCAAGGTAGTATATCAGAATGGGAACCGAGGATGCTCTGTTCTGGCTAAGAAAACCCGTGAACCGCAGCAATAATGAGGGATCGCTGAATATGGTTTTCAGATGTTCGGTCGAGAAGAGCTGGTCTGATCGTGTTTCGAGAGAGTATTGCTTGTACCCCACCTCCGCGGGCGCTACCAAGTCAAATGAATTTGGATCCAAATCTTCTTCGTTCACGGGTTCGAGATGGTCGTGCTCGTCTAAATTTTTTTGTTGAAGAGGTTGGAGGGAGGTGGGAACGGATTGTACGGTCGTTTGGTAGGTTGTTGTTGAGCCGGCGTTGGATCCTGGGCGGGAATCGAAGGTCGAGGCACTTGGTTCGTCGGAGGAATCTCTAGGGGAGTGATTTTCTCTATAGTCAATCACATGTTCGGTCTGTCTACTGCTGGGAGGAAGTTAGTGGTTGGACACAGGTATAATTTCAATTCTTCTTTGTAGACTCAGGATCTGGGGTTTTGAGTAAGAACAATAGTGGAGAGGACGATCAGCCCAAACAATTCCCAAGAGCAGACTAATGAACTTCTGTACTTTCTCTTGATCACTGCGAAATTTCTGCACTGAAGCAAGGCAAGTAAAACTTACTGATCAGACACATACCTCGATCGTGGTGGAAACGGCATATTCGCAGTTTCCGTCTGGGCGATAAAAATCCGAGTTTGAGGGCTTGCTACCCTTGGAAATTTCTCGAAGGACGTGTGCCTCTTATGTGTCTTATGTGAAGATGGCGAAGCTCCGGTAGGCTTGTACAATGGAATGTCTCTAACTTCGGCAGCCATGGAGTATGGATCCGGCTCTTCGAGGTGGGGGTATGAAGACATCGGGTAAACTGGAGAGTTACGGTACTACTTGAAAACTCGAGGAGATGACGGTAGATATGATAACCCAAAGAAGAGCTCAAAGCGTGACAGTCTTCCTTCTACGTCAAAATATAGATTGATCTGCGGCGTTTAATGCCAGGGCAGTTGATCAATACAGAAAACGGCAGAGACTAAATGCACAAGGAGAAGACTCCTAAGGGACAGCATTTCTCTATCGGCTATGATCCCTGCATTCCGATGGCTCCACTGGACTAAGTGCCCTCTTGTCGTGGGATATCGCCGGGGACGTGGACGTGCTCAGCCATTCGAAGCCATTGCCATCTTGTCGGTAGCACTTCTCGGGGTGCTAAGTTTTAGCTTCTCAAGCCTGAGTGCACTATCGATACTAGGCTTAGTCTTAGAGCAGTAGAGCATGGCGAACCCCGCGAACCTGCCATCGGTTATCGAAATGAACGTGAAAATGAGGAGCTTTCCCACCGTGTCGAAACTCTCAGGTTGGGGGAGGGGAGGTTATCGTATAGTTTACTAAACCATCCGAACGTTTCTGCAAATAATAGCTCGCTTCGAGTTTTGGGTTGAGGCAATCGAGCCCGACTGCTGCCAAAACTCCCGATTGGGGAACAAGCTCCATATTCAAGCCAGCCATACCCTGCGTTTGCGTTGCTTCCTCCCTGCTAATACTTTTTATGTAAATCCACCTCTTCTGCGGTTGTGCACGCTTTGGTTTTCAATTTTCAGTCATTGCGATGTTCGTGGTTGACGACGTTAAATCAAGGTCGCCAGAAGAAAGTTTTGACGTCGGCTGAAGACATTTGAAGACATTTTCGCACGTGGTAGAGGGAGCTCGTCTCCGTTTGCGATCCAGAACCAGAAGTGGACGTGTTTCGTACGCTGTAGCCACTAAAAAATTAATAGATCGGAAGAGATCACTCGCGATCTCAGCAAACCCTGTTTTTTGGCTCATTGGTAATATGAATCGTGGTTTACCTATTACTTCCCCAGCTTTAGGAACAATAATATGCCCGATCCCTTCGATGGTTCCTTTTTCTTAATTGACGGTCATCGCGAGGCGCTGCAAAACTTCCGAAAGCGGATCTCACGCCAAATTAGGCGCAGATCCTATAGCGACAAGGCCTCGAGGCTGAGACATCTTGATCGAGTCAGAGCTCGGAGACTTTCTCTAAAGATCGCTTGTTCACCCATCCTCCCCTCCCCTCCCCTGGAAATCAATTAAACCTCCTTCTCCACGGGTGTGAAATAAGTTGCCGATTTTTGCAAACGAATACACCAAAACCTAAGGCAATTTATTTCCGACCCTTGGAGCTCCTTCAACCCAGAACTCTTGGAGAGGGAGCCACGGCAAAAGGCCACCGGCGTTACTCTACCAGTGTCAAGAGAGCCAAGCAGCTGTCAGCCAGTGATAATGCACGCAAGAGGTGCTCTGGGGTATGTGACGAAATCATGCATAGCACTTGACAGGACAAAGCGCAAACTTATTTCTCTAATTCTGGTGGGTTTGTGCCACTATTGGTTCGGGATTCTTTACGCGTCCCGCTAAATTGGAAGCCGCTGTTGCCGTAATAAACTGCCAAACTCTTTTGACGAGAAACAGTCCTGGTCGTCCAAACGTTCACATTATGGTGATTTTAGGGCTCCTATGCTCAATATCTATTGACCTCAGACGATAGGCCCTTCTCAATCAAACGGCAGGCCATAGTGCTTAGATTAGGGTTCTGAACTTCTGACTATTTGACTCTTGGAACTGTCTCAGCTTTTCAGCTCCTCTCGTCTATAAATTCCCAAACCCGAGCCGCTATTGTTCTTCGAAGGGCCGTTAGCCATACGAAGTCTAACGCTAGATGTCTCCTCGCCCGTGCTCTCTTTGGCGGCTTGCTAACTGAAAATGAACTAAGGCTTGACAGTGACAGCGGTTCAAAATCCAGCAGAAGTGGCTTGTCAACTGTGCTGATGAACATGAACCAAGCCTGGCACTGCACTGACAGCGGTTTAAAATCCGTCTCCGTCTCTCCATACCCTTCCCGCCTCCTTTGCTCGGTTCATCGCAACGTCACCTCTTTCTTTGGCCTCTTGTTTCGTTTTGTGCTCCCAGGCTCTCAGTGCCTGAATTTCCCTTTGCATCTCTGCTCCCGGACTAACATATGAATGTTCGAAACCCTCCATCTCGGTGCCTGCTAACACACTGCCGTTGATCTTAAGCCAATTGTCAAATTTCTCCTCTAAATCAATCCTCTTTTGGCGACGCGCATTAAAGGCATCGTAGTTGTCCTGGCCATCGAAACAAACGCCAAAGCCGTCGCAGTAGCAGATATGCTCCTTTGGACATAGAACATTCTTCCCCGTGAAGACGAACTGCCAGATGTATTCCCATACCCGTCCGCTGATATAGTCCGACAAGTCGGTTCTCAACAACCAATCTCGGTAGAACACATACATTGCCAATGGTTGGCTTCTAATAGTATCTCTTGATATGGCAAATTGTCCGCAGCATGGCTGGGCTAGGATCTCCGGTATTTTATCGAGGGGAAAGAGTTCCAACCACGTTCTTGCTAGCATTGATTCTTCTTGCTTGTTGACATCCTCTTCAACGGCTCCGGGATGCATCCAATCCGGGCAGCCGGGGTCCCAGTGGCATCGCAAGTTCACTACAAACACGTTATTTTTCTGTAAGAAACAAGCAGACGTCAGGAGGATTGTAGGGGGGGGTCTGGCACGATATGATTGATAAGGAAATAGGGTTGTTACTGTATCCCTCTCGCTGAACGCGCTCCGCTGACAAACGGGATATCATTTGAACGGCATCGTTGTCAAGCAAATCGTCATTGTGCCAAGAATCCCTGTGCGGGTGCACGAAAATGTTCACATCCGAAAGATTATTGTAGTGGTCGATAATATATGATAGATAGACCATAACCTCATGGCCTTTGTTTTTCGGTGGGTGTAACTCTGCCTTGGGATCATCGACAACATATATAGCCAGCCTGATATTGTTATCGGTCCCGAAATTTTCCATGATCCATCCCACATACTCTTCCCTCGTTCGTGCGACCACCAGGGTCTTTGTATAAGACTCGCCAACGGGCTTCAGTATGCCCGGCTGGAACAGCACCTGCCCTACAGGCCCCAAAGCTGGCTGTTGACTCTGTAACTGTCTTTCTACATCGATGGAAGGGCTCCCCATTGATTGCGATTCTTCGACGGTTCCCGTTTCCGTCGGTAGTTGCATGATTTGTGCATCGTGCGGAGGTGGGAGGTTCCACGCAACAATCGGCCGCGGGGGCTTGACAAGCCAGAAGAGGAAGCCAGCTGTGAGGAAGGACAGTATTGGGATCCATCGTTTCGGAATGCGCATTTTGGGGTGGAAAATGCCGTCCTGCATTTTCGATTAGCTGCATGGAATGAAAGCATGGCTTGGCGGGAAGTCCTTACACATGTAGCTTGCAGTTCGATGGGAGGATGGAACCTCAAATTTCGACAGACTACATTCAGAGAGAATTAAATGTAAACGGTGGCTAGAGTCAATGGAATGAAATGAACGCAGGAGTTCCTCCCTTGATACCTTCGGCTTCCCTATTTGGCATGACTGAAGTTAATGCGGGGAAAGAGCGTTTTCGTTCAGCATCTTAGGAAATATACGCAATATCCGCCTCCATAATTTAAGTCTTGTTCTGAATTTTGGAGAAATTCTGAAGTTACTGCCTGTAAGATTCGACCAGGAGTCGCTGCAGCGGTCGATGAGTAGTTCCAGAAACATGGCAATCCAGAGACATCTCGGATGGTGTCTCGGATTACTTGTGAAACGGAAATTAAGTTTCCAGAACTAAAAGCTGAAAAGATTGAAGGAGAGAACAAATCCAAGAGCTTTAAGCTTCAAGCTTCAAACTCAACCCTATGTTGCTTCATTGTGGAAGAAGTAAGACCCTGTTGTAGGTAATAATTGGACGCAACTCAAGCACGGGAGCATCGTAGTCGCCATTTGGCAGAGACAGAGATGTATGGCGATTGTATGCCGAGACTTTTCAAGCAAATAGAGCAAGCACTGGCTGGATCCTCTAGTACTGTCACAAAGTAGGCGAACGTCAGTATAAGGTTTCTTGACAAAAGTTACTCGGAAGAGAGAGGAAGCCCGAGAGGTTGAAATCTTGAATGCACGGACCACACCCTAAATTCCTCAGAGGAGCACTTGCACTGTACGAAGGTAGACGTCGACAACTTATTCTCGATTAATTAAATTGTCTGAACATCAATCAGGACCGAGGCGGCTTTGGGTTTCTTTCATATAAAGACGAGGTATGAATTTGAAAAGGTGTCACATATTCATATACCATGCTGCTTCTGGCAAAATCTCGGTGCGAACGTTTTACTCCTGATCCCGTTATCTTCGACCGATAGTATCCTACGTCTTAAGCATAAAATGATGTTCTAATGTTAGCATTAACGATAGGGGAGTGTTTCTCTGAAGGGTCGTTGACTGCCAGCACTCAGTGGTATTGGCGGAGAGTTCTCAATGTTGAATGCACAAACGCCAATCACGGGCTGAAAAGAACAGAACATCATCTCATAACAATGTAGGTATCTATTGATATTTTCGCTGTTCTTGTTTGGGTTTCCTTTCATGAGAGTTCTGTCCCGGTTGAACGTGGATCATGGCAAGCATATGAGTCGGATAGCAGTGCTTTGCTCTTGCGCGGCGTCAATGAAGTGAAATCAAAGATTGAATTCCAGTGGGCTCTCAAAACTGGGTAGATCTAAAAGATATCGATGGCATACCCTCTTTCAGGCAATGAGCTTCAGTTTCCTTGCCCGAAAGAGGAAAATGACTGCCCATCTGGCATACCACCGGGGCGAACACTTTTCCCGACGGCTACTTCCCGATGCAAATTCTGCCAGCTACCATGCGTCAACGTTGTCCATGTCGGTTGTGCTTGCTTTACCGTCTCATTCTAAGTATGCATGCTTAGACACCATTAATCGTGCAACCTAATGGACCGGGCTGTATTTCTCTTGTTGAGCAGAACGGCCGAACCGAGCTGGATGGGCATGCCACCTGTGGAACTATGCCGCATAATCAGCTTACCAGTCGTGTTAGTTAGTTTGGCCACTTCACAAGGGCCCACCAATAGCAAATTGACCATGGCTTTTGAACACAGAAAGATTGACGGATAAGGCGATACCATATCTCTTTTGTGTTATGAATCCAAACCCCGGAGTAAGCATGATAAGACTAAGCAGAGTGGTGCATAGTTCACTCCTGACAAAGATAAAATCTGAGGAAGCGCCCTTTCCCAAAACGCTCGAGACTCTTGAAACTACTGAGGTAAAGCGTACAGATCCTTGAACTGCAAATTTCATTCCCCAGCTTTCCTGACGAGGTCAAGCTAACACGTACAGCGAGTGACCCCTAAGCATTTTTACCATGCTCTACAGGAACTCACCATGATGATAAGGCAGATGTATGTACCAGTGCGACCGTCTTTTCAATACCTGCTGAAAGAGGCTGAGATGAGGTAAGCTTGTGTGGTGTCACTACGCGACTAAGTGTGGCTTCTGAGGAAGACTTCATCCATATCACTCTGCGCAGAATTTACGTATAGTCTGCAAGACTACACGAGAGAAGACGTGGGAATGATACTGCTTCCGGATATGATACTAAACAGTAGAACGAAGAAAGCTTCATCTGTGGCCATTTGAAAATAGCGCAGGTGTGGCACACTAGATGCCATCAATAAAAGCTAGCAGACACATGGCACAACTTCAACAGCCGCCACATTGTGTGACTGATGCCATATTCAGGCATGAATCATGTAAGGCCAGTCACCGGTGTCTCGGGGAATTTTGGCTAACCACGTCTTCGCCGCAGAAGACTCGGAAATAGAATTGAACAGTTGACCGATAACAAGAATGCCCTTCACAGCCGGAAGTGGCGAACCTTCCTTGTTTAAGCTTATTCAGAAGGACAGGAAACTCTTCGCGGAATCGCGATGACCGAAAGTGGTGGAAATTACTACATGGATGCGGAGAGAAATGCGCCTCGTAAGGCTGACTGCGCATGCAAGAACCCTTCAGTGTCACTCCACTCAGCTCTGCAAGGGATGGCTCCACCACACTCATCAATTCCTGATGACATAAGGATAAAGATCTAGGACTTTTAGGCAGGAACGGGACTCGTCAAGTGGGAAATTTGCGTGATAATTTCTCGATGAGGGGGGCAAGATCATGTGCTGATGAATGAAACATTCGAGTCATCCCGGTGAGGCAGACCGAGACCGACTTCGCAGATGCGAATTCTGTCTCGGTGTTCGAGAAAGGGAAATGGGACACGCGGCGCAAAGTGAACTCTCCATATCGTTTGATCCTTCTATGCTCAACCCCAGCTGGTGGTACCTGCGCGACGGGGTGATCATTGTCTTGATGGTCTTGGAACTCGTGGCAAATGGCACCCATCACCAGATGGCTGGGGCATGCGGATGATGCGGCGACTCCCACACCATGAATATGGCTGATGGTGGTAACACCCGCACGGTGCCCGCCAGCGGGAGCTACTGCACTCGACAGCGCTTTGTCTTTCGAGGTGTGGCGGAGAGTGGCTGTTCACCACGATCGTGATTCTGAATGGACCGCAATGCGATGAGCGACGGAGATTTGAATCCAGGGGGTTGGTGTTTTGTTTGGAGGCTACAATTGAGGCGGTGGAGGCTGAGGCTGTGCTGCTGCTGTAAGATTACAGTGTGGGAACGCTAGACTCCGCAAAGAGAGAATAGCCGCTGCAAACACGCTGCACATCGCCGTCATGGCACCATGAACCTATTCCCAAAGCTGGTCTCGGTGTTTAAGCTTGCTTAAGCGTGGTCAATAGACGCCTGTATTGACGCCTGGGACGTCCTGAAGAAACTTTTGTTTTGTGGTCGTGAAGCAGGGCCATGTAACCATGCAACCCGGGGCCATGCTCCAAAAGTTTCCAGCGATGTAGAACAGCGCTACCGACCACCAGAATGGGCGTCGCAAGCTCCTCCTTTGGCTTCCCATCCTCTGGTCAGCAAGCTCTCAATCTAAGTTCTCACCCACCCTGTTGGAGCTGCATCATTGCTTCGAAACGCTATCTCGAAAATGTTGGTTTGCCATGTGCGTCTATTGGCGAGGTTTCCCATAGAGTTCTAGGGGTTATTTCCTCTCTTCGCGCCGACCCGAACGACCAGTCCTTGGGGACTGCTCGCAATCTATTTTGGTGTCCTACAGCGCTGTAATCACCACTTGCCAAGCTACCGTAGCGAATCTTTGGGATTCCAACAATTTCCCCTTACCCCCTTTTTCATCGCAATGGGGCCACCGTGGGACCTCCTTTTGACGCCTTTTGCTACTCTCTGACGCCAACATCCGCCAAAACTGACCTTCTAGTGCGCGCAAAGGGCCAGAGATGGAGCTGTGCCTCTGCCTTGCAGACAGTGGAGCACCTGACTGGGGGGAGATGCTCAGCCTCGTGGGCTGTGACTGGATGTGGCTTCAACTTTACTGACCTTACTCGAATCAGCCGGTTCGCTCCACCCATCGCAGCTGCAGCCACTGGGGAGGTGCATGATAGTTCTTTGTAAGGTGCGCATTTTCGAGGCCCCCAACTCTTTCACCACTCACACCCATAGTCATTCGGCAATAACTAGGCAGACAAGAGGCAGGTATAAGTATTCTTGAGTACCCATCAGGCACCTTCTCTTCTCTCCTACCTATCAACCTCTCAATTCAGCCCAGTTGAAAGCTATCGCATACGCATTCATCTGTTCTTACTAGATTTATCGTCTCCGTTGTCGCAGCCTTGCCGCATACACCCTATATCTCACCGGACGTGCACAACTTAGCATCGTCCTCGAAACCTCGATAAAGTACCTTCCCTCCCTCCGCAATTCATCGGATCCAATTTCTTCTTTACATATGTCGACCTCATGTCTCTCGTGCACCGCATAAATCCAGGCGTTCGACTACTTATCATTCCTGATCCGGGAGACTGACAATCACTTTTTGGGACATCATAAAGAGAGGTCCTCAACTCATTACAGAACAACAAATCACACGGAACAAGAATTCCCCAACCACACTTCAAGCACTCAACCTTTCCAAGTTTAAGAGCTAAACACATATCGAAGCCACTGGGCATATATATACGTTCCCAAACCGTCACTATGTGTGTCACGAACATCTACTTCGACCGGTACCCAGACGGGCACACGATCGAGTTCCGGCAAACCGCCATCTGCCAGTATGGCAGCCCCGGGCGTCCTTGCCCAACACTTTCCACCATTGAGAATCCAGTCAGAAAAATCAACTGGGGTGAGCCAACGACTGAGTTGATGCTCACTCGTCCCTACCCTCAACCTCATCCACGTCCGCAGTCACCTCCACGTTCATCAGGCTCGCACCACAGACACTCGTCTTCAGAATCAGGACATAGAAAACGACACAGCAAGCGCTTGCTTTCGCCTCTCAGACCCACCAGGCAGCACCGAAAAGAGAGAATCGTCATTGTTGATGGCCCGCCAACCCCTCGCACGCCTCCCCAGAAATTCACTCAAACTTTCACAGCTCCTGCATCACCAGTGAGCCCGGCCTACGGCCATACTGAGCACGATCGCGGCCGTCCTGTGATCGTTGATGAACGTCCTCTACGTCGCATTCCAAGCATCGGCGCAGTCATAGCACCTCGCCGGCACCGCTCTCCATCAAGAACCCGACACGTGATGTGGGATTCACCTTCCAATTCACACACATCATTCAACTCTCGCCTCAGACGGGAGGAAGAAGAACGCGAGCGGGAGCGAATCCGACAAATCGAGATTGAAAAGGAAGCCGAAAGGAGAAAGCAGGCCTTCATTCGGGCACAGGATGAAGAGATCCGACGACGACCAGCGGTTCCATTCGTCCCAATACTATCACGCAGAAACACATACACAAAACCGGTTGTTACGGTTGTGGATCAAACGGACATGTTGCCGACCATGATGGGAGGATTGTCGATTGGAGAATCTGAACGCGCAAGAATAAGGAGGGAACAGGACGAGCAAGAGGCTATGAAGGAACGACTTAGGGAGAGACAACTACCCAAACGAAGGGCTAGCGTTGGACCTGGGTATAGGAGACATCGAGTTGCCTATACTGACGGGATGTATCGATATGAATAAGGGGCTTTTGGCTTTTTGAGTTTCATGCGATGCGATGTCTTGCGCTTCTAGATCGTTGTCCTTTTTTGACATTCATCCCTTGGTTTTTGTATTCGGATGGATTGCAATTGGTGGATGATTAGATAGTTTCGATGAATTTAAAACCGTTTTTGTCGAATTAATTCTCCTTGCTGTAAAATTGAGAAGTGACGTTCCATTGGCCAACCATGGCTTAGGCAGGCAATCCATGCGGACAAGGGTCCTTCATGCTCCTCCATGTTCCAATGAGTCACCTCTAAAATACGCCTTGGCTGTTCATTTGTCAGAGCTCACCTGGAGTTAAGCTTTACGAGTAGGCGCGTTTATGTACGAAGGGTCCTTTGTTTTTGCGCCTAGTTTCGAAACGAGGCCGGATGACTCTCACCCCTCGTCCTTCCCCCCAAAATCTCAATAAACTTCAAAATATTCAAAATGACGTAAACCATCTTTGATACCTCTCATGATCTCGCCGTTCATATGATGTTCGAGGTACGCATCTCCAATATTGATATACCCGTTTCCATCTCCTTCAGTCCGCTTCCTCAAAATCAAAGGAACTTTGCATCTTGGAAGAAGCACAACTGAATCTCCGACTTCAACGCATTGCGGACCTACCCCACATAAAGCCCCATTCGCAGTTATGAATCTCCTTCTTCTACACCAAGGAGTGACTCCCCATATGTCTACTTCCGCCTGGTGCCTAGTCTTATCATCAACAGCTATTTCCTGTTTTCCAAGCACAGGATACAGAGTTTTGTCTTCTGGCTTATGAATTGAGAAAGCAACCCTCAAGTGGTTGACGGTTTCTCTTTCCATCATATCCCGCAGCTCCTTTGGTGCCAAAGGAGGATCTTGAAGATATTCCCAAAACATACCGAAATTGAGGATATCCATCAGTCCACCGGGTCCGGTAGCATCTTTCCTCCCCGTCGAGTTGAATATGAGCCACCAATTATATAGCGTCTCAAACACCGGCACGAACTCGAATTTTTCGTGTTTAAAATCAGGCATCAGCTGTCCAACTGCTGTGACAGTCCCAATGCGCACACCCTGAACACACAGTATGTCTTGCATCTCTATACTTCGAACACAAGGAATGAAAGTACTTCCAAGATTGTGCGCGGGACCTTTATAACTAGCCTCGTCAATTCGAAAGAGATCGACTTCTTCTAAATTCGCCCACTCGGGAACCCAGGATGGAAGTTGTGAACCCCCTTGAAGGGCCCGAACTCTGGGAAGCTTGTTCTGAGAGAGGACGCTCAGGTCCTTTTCGTCTACCGCAATGTATTTTGCAACAGTCCGAAAAAGATCAGGCACTTCTATGTCGTAGTCGATGGGGACAGGAATTTCTTCATCGGACGATACTAGGCCGAGAATACTGTAGATCTTATCTCTTGGATCTGTGGCAAGCTTCGAACGATGTCGGGCTAGTAGGCCTCCTAAAGTTCGTCTAGGCCCATGATCATCGATACGGGAGACCATCCTGGGACCACCTCCGAGCATCCAGAACAAATGGCCAATACTGGTGCCATAGAACGACTGACTTAAAAAGCTGTTGTCCCCTATGATCAACCCATAAGAACTCTTCATATCGTCCCAGGTCATCCGATCTTCGCCACAATAAAACACAATGGACTTGGCAAAAGCAGTTTCCTGGACTATCCACGATCGCATCCAATATCCACGCTGGTAAAGATTAAAAACGGCAAGCATGTCTTGCGCCTGGTCTTCTGGGACTGTAAAGTCCGGAGTCCAAGGCTCCGGTTGATCATAGAATGTTTTTACCACCCCAATATCGAGGAAACTTCGCAGAAGCTTGAATGCTTTCCTAGACTCTTGGTAGTCTTCCCCAAGCCACGAGATCACTCCATGAGCCTTTTGGTACACGCGCCTCATCTTGTTCACCTGTTCGTTACGCTCGAGAACATTATCTTGGTTGATGGAAACAGCATCCACCCAAAGGATTCTCTCATCGTCTCCAATTAGGATCTGCCGTAAGGCTGCTTCCAAGTTCTTGGTCACAGCAACAATATGGCCATCGATTGAAATGTGTTTGCTTGCTGTTGAATCTCCATTTTCGTCAGCCCACGTATACGACAAAGCTTCGTAGGTGGGGGTCTCGTCCAGTGAGACATGGTGAAGTGTACAGTGGAGCACTCCGTCAACTTGAGGGGGCTGACAACTGTGAATAAGTCGGATCTCGTTGCGGGATGTCTCCAGTGGTTTGTAGGGATATTTTTTTTGGGCAGAAGGACTTTCTGAATCAAGAAAGTGACTGCGGGGGTTGTCCCGTAATATTTTGGACTGCATTTTTCAATTTTGGTCCAGATTAAAAACAGAACAAGGTGCACTGCAGTAACTTTGCTAGATAGAGGAACTTTGGCGTACAGAAAACGGGAAGACAAAAGTGAGGAGACCTTGGATAATTGTGATTCAGTTGTGGGCGCTGCATACGCAACTAGCAACTAGCTGCAGAAGCAAAGAACGTGATGCATGAGGGGCATCCGTTTTGAACATTGAATGCAAAAAAGCTCTGAGAACCAATATATCAGTATTAGTTATGAATATTTGGACGAATTGTTCCGGCACCATATGTAAAATTATTATAGATGCCGAGGGAGGGGCGATCAGAAAAGTGGGAAACGAGATATAAAAGCAGGTAGATAGCTCTCAGTAGTACTGTGCGGGGACGGGATGACGCATCTTCACATGGCAGCACCATGTACAATATGTCACAAATCTATGAAACCTTACTGACTAGATATTAAGGCTGCTTCAAGAAATTTCACCCAAGAAGTATCGATAATTATGCGTAAAGCATTTGCAAAGCTCGCCGACAAGGTAGACAGCTCCAAGAGCGGTGCATCTCCCAACAGTGCCCACGATGCCCCGCCAATCAACCACGCATCAAAACCAGGCCGCAAAGCCATCTATCCACAACCCGGTCAGCGGCAACCCGGACCCGGTCAGCTTCCTCCCAAAGTAGCATCAACAAAACATCATGGCAAGATGCGCTTTTTCCACCCAAATGGCCACGAGCATATTGTCTCGAGGGACGTCGGCAATTCCGGGGTGCTGGACGGCAAGGTGGTTTGGGGATGGGGCGATACATTGATGGGAGCTGGAGGGAGGGAATCCAAGGCCAATATTTGCGCTACGGACAGTACTTCTATTGCGAATATGTCTGATCCCATGTGCGCGTACGATACTGCCCTGTGGGATAACAACGAGTTTGTCGCCAATTTCATCCCCTGTCTACCCCACGAAGAAGAGGATGGAGGGCTTGTGAAGTATGCCTTTGGGGGCTCGAACGTCATTGAGTATGCACCAAATCAAGGGCTTGTTTTCTTCCTTAAAATTCATCGACCGGAGGGGAAGAATATCATCAAAGGCGCCGGTGTTGCTCCCGTGACCATGGAAGGCAATGTCCCCAAGTGCAGGCGCGACATGGAAACTTTATGGACGAAAGAAGAGCCATGCTATGGAGATGTGGGTATTGCCTGTGATTCACGAGATGGCTTTGTATATGCCTTTGGCAAAGGGCCGCAGCAAGACGACGAGCAACTTATCAGACGCACTTACCTGTGCAGGGCACCCATCAAGCAAGCCTTCGATGTCAATGCCTACCAATACTGGGATAACAGCAGCAAGGCCTGGGGCCCACAGCGTCTTACTACTCATGGTAATATGGGCACCGCGAAGATCACCTACGATCAAGCTATCTTCCCCTACCTAGCCATGGACAGGTCGGCCCCGTTCTGGAGTAATTACTACAATAAGTGGATGTTTCTGTACGGAAACAGCTGGGGATATTCGGATGTCTATGTGATGACTGCGGATAAGTTAGAGGGGCCGTGGGATAAGCATGACGAGATGATTGTGGCGAGTACGCAGCCTGAGGGAGGAAAGCCTGTCGCTGGAGAATTCCGGTATGCGATTAATGGACATCCTGAATTTGATGAAAGCGGAAAGACGGTATTCGTAACGTGGACGAAGCTGAATGAGATTTACGGGACAACGATTGAGTGGGAATAAGTTAGGGCATGGTCGATGAGAACGGCGGATATATTAAGTATTCGACTTGAAAAGACACAAAACCTGCTCCTTCTCTTCCTTCCCTCCCCTTTTTCATTGATTGCATATCCTCGCTTGAGCTCCTTCTTTAAAACCCTTTTTCGCCATTCTTGCCGCTTGCATTTCCTCCAGCTCCGTCGTACCAACCAGTAGCTCCTCCATTTTCTCATCCGCAGCTTGAATTTCTCTGTTCAAAGCCTGCATTTGTCTCGTTGCAGGAGCCCCCATTGGGACAAACTTTCGAATTAAGAATGCTGTAAAATATGTTTTGGGTTGGGCAAGATAGCGGATTATTGAAGACATTCTGGAGAAAGAAAGTCAGCTTGGCTGTTGTGTGGATATGGATGGCGGTCCAACTTTTCGTTAATTGATAAATTATAAGTGGCAGATTTGACTTTCTGAGCTTGTTGTATGATATTCAAGATGAATGTTGCAAATTTCGAGTTAGGTGCTTTTTTAAGGTGGTTGTGGGCGTCCGAAGTTTGGGGTAGGAGCTACCCGAAAAGGGGCAAGTTCTGGCGAATCGACTTTCAAAAATTTCCCAAACAATGGTATCGCACTTTCTAGAAATGGACCGGGACTTTCCCCTTCCATCACTGTTAATCTTTAGGGCTCGCATAGTGAGCAATAACACTTGGTGAATACTTGGTACACCGTTTTAGATCCCGTGACCGGCCTGAACCATTCCCCCTTTCGAGGTTATCCGCTCGCTTAGCCCACATCATAATTTCTTGTCGAATTCTAGTTCGAATAACAATTTTTGAATTCCATTTAGCTTTGAATTTGAATATGAACTGTGTTTCTCCCCTTTAAATTATCCTGTCGAATCTATTCCAAGAACCACACTTTTTTCCTCTTCGCTATCAAGGTCAACTCAATTTCATACCTCAAAACGACTCAAATATGTCAGTCCACTTACACTTCGTACAGCTCGAGAACCTGTCAAGGGCCGCTAGCCATCCGGCTCAAACCCAAATAGCATATCTTAAATCCTCACCCACCTACAAGATGATAGCGGCACAAAAGACCGCAACTACAGCCGGCGCCAAACTCACCATCCCAAAATTTGGAACCGCTGGAGCACTGACACCACCAAAAATAATCTACCCCAGCCCTGCGGTGAGAGCAATCATGGCTTCCGCTTCCGCAGTAGGACCCTTCCCAAACCCCCCAGCGGTCCCACCACTTCCCAAGATACCCTCGGTGTCACCACTTCCCAAAAAACCCACACCCACTCTCCCCGGATCCACAGTCCCAGTGGCAGAAATCAAGACACCCTATAGACACCCACCCTTCTTCCGCGACCTTCCTATCCCACCATTCATGACGAACCCAAGGTTTCTCCTACTTGGAGCAGTGTGCGCGGCTGGATACACGCTGTTCTCGATGCACAGCAAGGTTGCTGAGCTGGAGCGTAAGGTTGAGGAGTTGGAGAAGGTGCCGAGGGAGCAGGCGAGGATGTGGAGGGAGATTGATGGGCTTTTAATGGAGCAACGGAAAGGAAACTTGTTCTCGGTGCCGAGGGTCGCTAGGAAGTAGATTGGAACGGCCAGGGTTTTGGTGCTGTATATAAAGTGAGGGTAATAGATATATGGTGGAAGATAGAATATTAAAGGTAGAAAGTTGGAATTGGCACTTGCTTGTTGTACATATTGTGAAATTGTAAAAGGACAGACCAACTTGAACCCTGCAAACATGCCATCTTTGTGACTTGATGAGAATAAACCAGGGGCTATTGACTGGAAATATCAGAAAAAGCTCATATTTTGGCTAACGATGCCACGCAGCACAGTATCTAACCTGCACGCAACGAAAGTATACCCCTCCTGGTACCCTCGGCCCTTTTCCTTCCACCCCCGCACCCAATTTCCAGATTCATACTCTCCATGCTCCCTTTGCCATATCGGGCCATACATGATTCGTTCGAAAGAAGATAATGCTACCTTTGGTAGCCAGAACTCAGCGTCACGTTTCCAACCCCTAACACTTCTGCCACTGCACGCCAACAACGAAAGTGATCTTCCCATCAATAGAATCGTCAGTGATCTGGCCCTGAGCAGTCGAAGAGCTTGTCGTCAGGCGGACTTGAGTGTTGACGTTAAGCGCAGCAGGCGAACCACAAGGAGACCAGACAGTGGATGTCAGGTCTACATTGTCAACAGCTTCGTAGTTGCCGTCAACGGGGCCCTTGAATGTAGTTGAGGTCGTAGTTTGAGCAGATTCTATGAAAGTGTCAGTTCAAATTTCAGAGTGCAGGATATTGAGGGACACGTACGACCGGAGAAATAGAAAGTAGCTGACTGCAGGGCATTCACACCGGGATCGAGTCCAACATATCCTCGGTACTGCGTGCTTAATACGCTGTACTGGAATCCGCCGGGGTATTGCATGTTAATATTCAGCTGACAGTTCTTGCGGTTTTGGGTAACCGGTACACCGGGACCAATAGAGGCGACATATTGATCGAATATCAAGGTGAATCTATATAGCATGTCTGGTTAGTGCTTGCTCAAAGCTTAGATAACTAGGGTTTACTTACGTTTGGCGATCGGGTGAGATGTACGAGCCAAGCGAGCCCTGTGGGCACCCGGAACCGCCATATGTAATTCCCTTAATAGAGACTTGACTTGGATCAGGGCCGACTGCCGAAACATCGGCCGCAGGCAAAGCGTATGCTGTAGCCGCAAGGGCCAGAGTAAAAAGGTTGGCGAGCATCTTGAGGTTGATAGAAATGTTCGAAGTCGATTCGAATCAAAGAGTGCTTTGCTTGATATATCGGAGGCTTTGAGGCTGTGGTGAAGATATTAAGGGACCTTGTGGGATTCCTTGTCATCTATATACTCGTCGAAAGCTAGCAGATGTTAGATGGTGAGTGAGGTGATTGTTGCCATGGCGTGGAGAATGAACTGAGAGGACTAGGCACCCGCCAAGTTCAATATAGATCCCAGGCTAAAGCAAGATACGAGATAGACGCTAAGAGCTCTAGCATGGGCACCTCATGGTGCTATCAGTATTTTTTCTGATTCCGAGGCAGCGACATTCAGGGTCACCAGATCCGGAATCCGTCCCACTCCCCGGAAAAGCTTGTTTTTAACCACAAGTCCGACAACGTGGCTTGTCGCACAAGAGCAAAGAGCAAATTTTATTAGTTTTTGTGTTGTATTTATAGAATAGTAATAGCTTGGCTAGAGACTGAAAGTGCCAAAAGGTATTGGCAACGAGAGTGTGAAAGCAACCAAGAGATCTCTAATACTCATTAGATCACTGCCGCGCCGGGCCAAGCTTTGATAATCAGCCCGGCAATCATATAAAATCTCCTTTTGTCTTGGAGAAAATTAAGGTTATCTAGATAGAGCAAGAAAAGCAACGATCAACTCGAAGACTGATCCGGCATCCGACGAGCGCGGGTCCTTTCTCAAGGTCATTTCAAACCGCGTCTTGCACTTGCACCTTCCAAGAAGATTTTTTGGTGTCTCTGCGGGTAATGAGGGCGGCCATCACCTGGCATATGCTTAATATGCGTGGCCTCAAAAATAGATGTAAGGTCGTTTATCTAGATTGATGAGAAAAGGCTGAATTAGAGTTGGGCATGGGGCCGGGTAGCCGAGAAAACAAATGCACGGCAATAACCCCGAAGACGTTCCATTGGATAGATTTCGGAAGCAAAAAAAATCTGGGAGCCTAGATTTCCCGGAGAATTCTGATAATTTATCAGCCGCTCCGTTGTCGAAGTCGTAGCGCATGGAGCTTCAAACTTGGGACGAAAATATTTATATTTAGAAGGTGGTAGCGACTGCACCTTCCCCTTGGAATCATTTTCAAATATAAAGGATAGCTAGGCAAACCAGGCACCGACTTTGAAGGTCTCCTAGTAGCCCAGGAGAGCAGGTGAAGGGTCCGTGCTTCCCTGCAAGAGGTACCCAGTGAGCCATTGTGGTCCCTGACCATCACTACCAACTTTGGACTGGTGGCTTTTGGACCCCTAAAAGCTTCCGCAATTTGTAAAAGCTGTATAGCACCGTGCCAAGCGGATGGTAATTTCCCATTCCTTGTTAAGCATGTGGCTCTGGACATGTCTGATCGAGACTCTCCTAATTTGGCCAAGGTTTGTACGCAATCTACAAGACTGAGCTCTTGCTGGTCTAGAAATAATGGAATAAGATGCCATAGGGAACGTAGTTGTGAAGTTCATTCGGGGTTTGAACTTTAAAGCTAGAATATGAGATGGATGTCTCAATGATTTCGGTCTCCGTGGTCAACCAGGTGAAAGTTTTATTTCTGTTGCTGCCCGTCATGCCGAATATTTCACTGCGAAAGGCTGGATCAAGATCAAGCAAGGCGCTGGGAACTCCGGACTTCCATATCCAAGAAGGGAACCACTCGGGAAACCTAGACAACTTTGGCAGCGGACATTCCTCCTCCGCACGAAGGATACAACAGTATCCAAAGCATTGATAAAGAAGTGAACAACATAAGACATGACACAGCAAAGCTCAACTTCTCAACTATGCTACTGCATCATACTATACCCAATAATCTAATTCTTGCAGTCGAGTTGCATGACTAGCATCGATCGGATAGCATGCCTAGTGGGTATGATCCGTGCCACGCGGCACGGAACAAGTCGAAAACAGCAAAGTAATTTCAACTCGGAGGTTTCCGTAGCCACGTGGGAGTCCTGTAGCTGGGTGCAATTAAAAGGCTTCTCTTCGTATTGCGGGATTATTACCAACATCTTTGGAGAAGGTAGACGGGACAGCTGGCTTGAGAAACGCGAGCAAAGGGGAAACCGTTGATAGGCGAAGTTGATATCAACGGCACGCTTTCGCTGGAACGCCTCGAATTATATATGACATATAGTAATTTGTATGTCTGTGCCAAGAATACTTGATCAAATGACAATGTCGCTGAATTGTAAGTCATGGTACCTGTCCTATATCTGAACCAGAATTTTAACGTGATTCTCCTTGTTATGAATCAGCTGGTTAATTCCATCTTCGACCACATTTTCGAGAGCAATTTTGGAAGTGATCATATCCCCCGGCTTCATCGCCCCTGTTCCCAAGGTTAGAAACGGTCCAAGAAGGGAGTGCTCTTGAACATATAATAGGAAAGTAAAAAGAGTTACTTACCTGAACTAATAGCTTGAATAACTTGTTTAAAATCCTGTTGGACGTAACCCAAGCATGCGATATACTTGCCCTCTTTCCACACCAGTTCATTGGGCTGGAACGGGATCTCTTTCTCCCAGATTGCGACATTTACAACAGTGCCTCTTGCCTTAATACTCTGGCAGGCGCTCTTCAACCCGCTTGCAACACCAGCGCAGTCGAAAACGATATCGACCCCCTCGCCCCCAGTCTCCTCCTTTGACCGCGCAACGACATCATCTTTCCGCGGATCCAGAATAACATCCGCGCCAGATTGTGAACAGAACTTCTGTCTCGAGCCCGAGATCTCAGAGACGATAATTTTTCCACACCCGCGAGCTCTGAGGGCATGAATAACAGCAATGCCAATTGGTCCTCCACCAAAGATCAGAATATTTGAATCTTTGGTCAACGGAGATCTAGCAACCGCATGCCAGCCCACCGACAGGGGTTCAACCAAGGCTGCTATATCGAGCGGGACATTGTCCGGCAGCGGTAGCACGTAGTTCGCCGGTACGCAGACTGCATCTGAAAGACCTCCTCCCCAGCCCGATAGCCCTACAAATCCGCCATTGTAGCAAACGTTTTCGAGGCCGTTGTGGCAGGCGAAGCAGGTTTTGTCGTAGATCGTGGGTTGGATGGAGACCTTTTGCCCGACTTTGAAATTTGTGACGCCTGTTCCGAGAGCACTGACTGTGCCGGAGAATTCGTGGCCGAATGTGATGGGGATAACGTCCTTTGTGACGGGATGTGGAGTAAGGGGCGCGAAGTTGGGACCGCCTAGATACTCGTGCAAGTCTGTTGAGGTTGTTAGATAAAGTAGATCTTGTAACGTGCTCCACAGTTCGAGGGAAGAAGAAGAAAGAGGAGGAGACCTACCGGTACCGCAAATCCCAACGAATGCTGGTTTGATCTTAATCCACCCTTCTTTGACAACTGGCTCCTCTATCTCCTCGACTCTGATATCTTCTTTTCCGTAGAACCTAGCTGCACGCATTATCAATGTCTCATCAGATTTCTAAGAGTTGTATATAGCAGAATCGGGTACTCCTAGGTACTTGAGGGGGCCTTTATACAAACGTATGGCCCTTGAACACGCTATGGACGCGGGGCCCCTCACGAGAGGAGGAGCAGGAGCAGGAGCAGGAGCTCGGCCAGAAGGCAACGCGCACTTGCCGTGGCATGACTGTTGAATCCACTTGGTAGTAACGTGACAAGGTTCTAGTTTGAGTCTTAAGAAGAGGGGAGAGGGGCGAGGGGCTAAGGTTCTTCTAAAATCCGGGGTAGAAAAAGCAAGTCATGTAGAGGCGAAATGATGCGGAGAGAGAGGAGATTCGACGCGGCCGAATTTCTCCACGTCTTGACAGGGGGAAGGTTTGCCGAGGGAACCCCGCCATTTCCTTCCCTGTCCCCGTCTACTTGCCTTTTTCATCCGTGGCATATCGAATTTCCCGAGTCAGTACGAGACTTTCTGTACAATAGGTAAGAAAGCAATTTGATAATGGCAGAAATAAATAACAATACTTATTCGATAATGATACTTTCCGACTTGACCGAAAAAGAATAGGTGAAAGCGCTTCCGAGTGCTTTTCTCCGCATCTATATGTGAGTCCTGAGCTGCACAGTCAACATTATACCTGCATGGTCATCACTCTCACCTTTCTATACATTATTCCTGTTTAAATCCAATGGTGCAAACTCGCTCGCCATGAAAGAAGAGAATTGGATTTACAGCTAGGTATCTGATTGCTTCTAAGCCTCAATCCCGTTGCAACGGTCGCAACGGAACCCCTCACTTCGGCCTGAGCCCAAAACGTTTATAGACTTTCTCAAAGCCGCAAGATCACCTAAAACTTACCTAACATCATATACTCAGAAGAGGACATTAGTCACGTTCTCCCGCCCCACGGGGTTTGGTTTGCTTAAGCCGACAACAAAGCCGAGCAGGGGTACAAACACATCATAGCAATCAACCCCACATTCCATTGACGCCCTGGGGTTTTTCGATCCTTTAACTTTTCATACTTTTTCAATCTTCACACATCTTCTTCGGACACCAATTATTTCAGACCTGGTTTCATTTCCAGATACGTCTGCAGGGATAGCAAAGATGTACACAGCTTCAGTAAGTACCCCGCCATCTTGGAATAGCTTCTTAACGGAAACTTCACCCTCACAACCTTTCACACTCCCACCACTTCCTAGAAACGGAAGATACTCTCTTTCTGCATTAATATCCGAATACACTCCAAGAAACAAGCATGCTGACCTTAATTATTTCACCAGTTCGCCTTCTTCGAGGCACTATGGGAGGTTCGTTACCCCGCAATCCACGAAAGTGGGCGTCTACTGAATACACAACCCACAGGCTGGAGTAACGCACTGCTTCGTGAACCTAGGCTCTGACCACCCCTCAATCATCGAAGCAATGGTAAAGGGCCAAAATGAAAAGAAAGGCCAATTTCCACGCATCATAACATGTCCCAACGAAGTACGTCCCTCCCCTCCTCTCTCCCCTCTATAAACCCCCAAGCTCACACTCCACCTCCAGATGGTAGCTCTCTCCATGGCCGATGGCTTCGCCCGCCTCACCCGCAAACCGCAATGCGTAATCGTTCACGTCGACGTTGGGACCCAAGGACTAGGAGCAGCAGTCCACAACGCATCCTGCGGCCGGGCACCTGTGCTAATCTTCGCCGGCCTCTCCCCCTACACAATAGAAGGCGAGATGCGGGGTTCGCGAACCGAATACATACACTGGATCCAAGACGTTCCGGACCAGAAGCAAATCGTGCAGCAGTACTGCAGATACACGGGGGAAATCAAGAGCGGCAAAAATGTGAAGCAGATGGTGAACCGGGCCCTGCAGTTCGCGACGAGCGATCCGGCGGGACCTGTGTATTTGTATGGAGCTCGGGAACCGATGGAGGAGGATCTCACGCCGTATAGTTTGGAGCAGGGGAATTGGGGTAGTGTGGAGCCGAGTGCGTTGAGTGAGGGTGCTGTGAGGAGGATTAGTGAGGCGTTGGTGGGTGCTAAGGAGCCTTTGGTGGTTACGGGGTATAGTGGACGTAATCACACTGCGGTGGGCGAGCTGGTGAAGCTTGCGGATACGGTTAAGGGGTTGAGAGTCTTGGATACTGGGGGAAGTGATATGTGTTTTCCAGCCGATCACCGGGCGTGGTTGGGATTGAGGTATGGAATTGATGAATCTATCAAGACTGCGGATGTGATTCTTGTTCTTGATTGCGGTAATTACCCCTTTTGACCGTCACCGGTGCGGTTTTGCTAATAAGAAGAAGATGTCCCCTGGATACCAACACAATGCCACCCGTCTCCCTCCGCCCAAATCTTCCACATCGACACCGATGTCCTAAAACGTCAAATGCCAGTCCACTACATCGCCGCCCAAGCCCGCTACTCAGCAGACGCCTACACATCGCTCTGCCAACTCAACGCTCATATCTCCACCCTCTCATCCCAACTAAACACCTCCTTACACTCCGCAAAATGGGACGCCTTACAAGCAGCACACACCCAACGTCTAGCCACTATAGCCAAAGCAGCAGAGCCAAAAACAGATGGCACATTCGGCACCGGTCACTTGTGCGCAACACTTAGAAAATTAGCGCCTCAAGACACAATATGGGCCATCGAAGCAGTAACCAACACCGGATTCGTCGCAGACAACATCCAAGCCACCCTCCCCGGCTCCTGGATCAACTGCGGTGGAGGCGGCCTAGGCTGGTCCGGCGGCGGCGCTCTAGGCATAAAACTAGCCTCCGAGTTCGAGAATCCAGGCAAAGGCAAATTCGTGGTGCAGATTGTGGGCGATGGGACATTCCTATTCAGTGTCCCCGGAAGCGTGTATTGGATTTCGCAACGGTATAAGATTCCGGTGCTTACAGTGGTGCTGAATAACAAGGGCTGGAATGCGCCGCGGAAGAGTCTGCTGCTTGTGCATCCGGAGGGATTGGGGAGTAAGGCGACGAATGAGGAGTTGAATATTGCGATTGCGGGGCCGGATTTTGCGGGGATTGCGAAGGCTGCTGCGGGGGGCAATTTGTTTGCTGGTAAGGTTGGGAAGACGGAGGAGTTGGAAGGCGTGCTGAGGGATGCTGTGAAGACTGTTTTGGACGGGACGAGTGCGGTTGTTGAGGCTGTTGTTGCGCCTGGATGTTAGGTGGGAATGAATGGATCGGTACGGAGGTATCTCCATTGCATAGAAAGTAGATAGATATCATGAGATGAGAGACTGGTGAGCAAATAGCTTAGCAGTTAACAATAAACCCCCGAGACATCAGACTCCCGGCCTCTATCTTCACTACTTGTGAGATGTCTCCATAGGCTTCTTCGACGTGGAATAAGTTCATGTATAATCCCCTTATTCGGCAACAATACATTGATTTCTGAAGTCTATCTCAATCTCCTGAGCCGAAGGCATGTCCATATATTCGTTGAAAGAGCGCGTCGTCTGATTCTTGAGTTTCATTCTTCTGCGGCAGTCTCTTCAGCTTGAAGATTCCTGGAATCTAGCTAGGTTACTGGTCCATGTATCTTTCGAGCTGGTGCTTTGAGAAATCATCACTTGAAACCTTTTCTTTTAGTTGTGATTGCTTCTGACTTTCGAGACTGTTGATCGCATTATTGGCAAGGCACACTCGTTTCTGTTCATTGGGTGAACGCATTGGATGTACTGATGATCCTGGGCCAAAGTTTGAGTTTCGCAATGTAGATTGAGACGGAAGGGAATTTGCTTTAGTGTCTCGAGGTAGTGTGTTCCGAACAAGAGGGAAGACAGCCAAGCAGACAGATTAACAAGCGCTTGGCACACTTCCGATACTCTCATTCTAGGACCGTGGAACCATTGATGGTGTTCGTTCCATAGCTGAGAGCTTCCGAGAGGCATATCGACTATCGCAACCATAACAAGAACCAAACCGCGAGCAAAAAGCAAATTCCGAAGCTGAAGCTTCGCGGGTGGAGGTTATATTCCCCATCTTATAACTTAAATCTCACCCCTTTCCTTTTAAGAAGTTTCGTTGCACATCGCACCGGATAAATGAAATGTCTCAGGTATTTTTGAGGCCGAGGTGGAAGTCTATCCAGATTTAGAAACAGATCGCGTTGTCTTGGGTCTTGCTGACGTAGGATTCTCGCCCTTGCCCTTGTACGAAGTAATTATCCAAAACTTCGGAGGTGGAGCAACCATAGGTTGAGATGCTTTTGTTGCACGTCGCAATGGCTAAATGAAAATGTCTCACTTTTTCTGGAACGCCGGTGGCACTTGGCTTGATATCCTAGGTCCGCCTGCTTGAGTTTGTTAGCTTGGGACGGCGCGTGGAAATCTGATCGTCTTGCAGATGGAAAGGCTGGAGGAGATGGACGTTTGAGATAACACTTGCTGATAGCTCAACTGTACTGCCGCTGGGCTGTTGAAAATGAGAATTGCATGTGAAAAAGGGAATTGTTGGATCTCGATGCATGTGCAGAAATGAAGCTGTCAGACTTGAGTCTCTAGGCTAATACGCCACTTGGTAATCCTGGTATGATCTCCAGTGACTTGAATTGGTACCGGGTGTCTTGTACCACCGTTGATCAAGGCCCAAAATGCAGATGTTGCAACTGCGGACAGATGCCATGGCCTCTTGGGGCGGAGAGGTGCCCTTGAATTCAGATGAACCCAAGTGCGGAGACCCTGGTGACCCCGCCAAAAGCAAGATGAACTCTAGACTGATGTAATGACCTTCAACACCCTTGTATGATTTCTCGAGAGGGTGTCCTGCCAACGAACCAGAATGGAGAGTTCGAGAACCTTGAGACTCGATAAAATGATAAAAGCAGCTTGAGCAAAAGCGAGTGTCCGGAAAAGGATAGTGATTACTGTCCAAGTCTTTGGAGGTAGAGTTAGTCCTGAGACAAGATGCGGTGTCCTCAAATACAAGCTGATCCGTTCTCTCTGGCTCGTCGATTCTGCGTGTTGCTTACATTTCTGGTCCGCTTGAGCAAGGTCCACGTCGACTTGGCTTCCAAAGTAGCATCGAGTTACTTAATTACTCCTACTCAAGACGATCCAGACTGTTGGTATTTACCTCCTCGGACGATTTTGGACATCACGCGCGCCCTTTTCCCTGAAAGTGCCGCTGCATTGCATCTCGACGGCAGTGTGGAATTTGATCCGTATCGAAGACGGATTAATTGAGTGTGCAGTGGACAGCCCGACAGTGGGCCTCATCAGGGCCAGCTGGCCAGTGGTTCCAGGCCACGGAGACCAAGCTCCTCTGAGGGGGGGCGTGCTGAATCTCAGGGTCCTGTCTCGCTTGTGGGGATCTACACAGTGAGTGCATTGCGTGGGGCTTCCGACTGTGGATGAGACGTGGGACTGCAGTCAAGTGCATATTGCAAAGGACCAAAGGTACCTGTGTCCAGGGTACTGTATGGCTTCAACGTCTTTTGCTGACGGCTGTATGAAGGGTCCTTGGGAACGAGAGGGAAAAGGAGACGGAGACAAGTCCGATCCCTGAAGACGTCCCGCCATTGTGCTCGTTATCGATCCCGAGGCTGCTGGTCGATAAGAGATTCTTCCAAAATCTGAGGTCCGGGTCCGAGGTTGTCGAATAATTGCAAATAATAATTATACCGGTACAATTTCTCTGGGTGTTGCCATATCCCCGAAGACGTGTTGGACGTGTTCCGTACAAGTACTGGAGGCTGGAGCAGCAACTAATAAATCTAGGTCCAGGCCAGTCCGTTTTTGCAGGTCGCACAGCATCCCATAGATCTACGGCTACCACTCCGGCTCGCTCGTCGAAACCCAACAGTCCCACGCAGCACAATAATAATCGGATGACTCTATACTCGAGTCTTGTGTCTAACGCGAGTCAGATCTGATAGCCGTCAATAGTACATGTCGACATATTGCTTCCACATATCCACGTATCCACGTGGTGGTAAAGGTCAATCCTCGGCTGCACTTCGCTTGCTCTGCTCTACTCTCACCATTTTGGCTCGTCCTCGTCCTCGTCCTCGTCCCCGTCCCCGCACTTAGCAATTCTTCAGTAACCTCTTTCAGAGTTCTCATACAGCCTGAACTCCCAGCCACGCGCTTCGGAACAGACCGATTGTGGATACGTGCTGCATACTCGCTGCTAAGCCTCTGCTGGTACTGGATACCTTTAATTACCCCCCCTTTCGACCTGCCAGGTACTGAGTACCAAGACATTCTAATCCAAACACAACTTCCTCGACTCCACTCCTCCTTCAAATCGCCGCCAACCTGCCACCGCATCTCTGCCCAAAATTTCTTGCGGCCATCTGATCTATATTCCCACGATATCCTGCCCGAGAATATGCGCCCACAGTTAGAACTATTACATTTGGAATGGCTGTGGCCGAGCCTGTCTTCTACCAAGCTCTAATACTCTGAGCACGTATATCCAACTACAACATATCATACTTTCTCTGTGCAAGCTCTCTAACGCGTCATGTCACCGTCTCTCTCTGAAGATGGCACCGGCTTCTCATATTCTCCAGGATCAGACGCAACTCCTCAAGTCCATGATTCCGCCGATTCCTTCACCTATACCCTCCCGCCCCGACCCAACCCTTCTGCAGATGCTGGACTCTCGATGGCTCCTCGCAACGATGGCCCACGAGGCTCGCCCCCTTCTCCGAACAGCCTCGATGTGTTCACTATAGGACCGATTACCGCCCTCAAGTTACTGTGTGGTGGGATTGAAGCTCTGGTACGGGTGACCGGCGATGTCCCACCCACCCCTCCTCCAACATTCGACACTCCACCGAATATGCTAGGTATGCAAGCGGAGAAGGAAAGCATCATAAGGAGCAATTCATATAAGAACTTGGCAGAGTTACACCAACGACCGAGAACCCCATCAAGTTCAAGTGGAGGGTCAGATGACATTGACGGAGTTCGTTTCAAGAAGATCCCAATCAGCAGTCCTCCTATACGTCCTACGGAACCTCATATCATAATTGGCGACAATGCAGAACCCTTGAATGTTCAGCACAGCGCGATTACTCGAAAATTTTTCTCGAAAAAGCCTCCCCCCATATCTGTAGAGGACTATCTTATGCGACTACATCAATACTGCCCTATGTCAACGGCAGTATACCTAGCGACTAGTTACTATATACACAAACTGACCGTTGACGAACGCGCTATTCCGATTACACGCCGAAACTGCCATCGATTACTCCTCGCAGGCCTCCGGGTTGCCATGAAAGCCCTCGAAGATCTCAGTTATGCACATTCCCGCTTCGCGAAGGTTGGGGGAGTCACCGAGGGCGAGCTAGCAAGACTAGAGATCAGCTTTTGTTTTTTGACCAACTTCGAATTCAAGACGAACAAGGAGACACTTCTACAACATGCTATTAGCCTGAAAGAAATTTCTTCATTACAGGGAGCGATGAACTTCGTACCGCGATTACCGATACGGACAAAGAGAAAAGAAAATGTCGGGGTGAAGGAGGTCCTGGCAGACGTATAGAGTACATGGGAGAATGACTAGACGAACCGCCCACGCGTTCGATGACCGGCTATTAGGCCAGAGGAAGACGAGGACGATACCCATACACAAGGCGTTGCACGAAGCGAATTCGAGATATTTGGGCTAGGAATGTATCAAGCGGGAACAAGGGACTCATCTGCAAAGGCTTGGGTAACATGGTTTAGCTCTGGCGTTGGAAAGGCGTTGGATTTTGACGCATATACTGGCATTGAGTGATTCTAGGCTCTGGGTTCTGGCGGCCAGATCAGAATGATATATTTGAAAGCTGGCACTTTGAGCGCTCTTTAGGGAGTAACGATACCTAGTCATATTGAGAAAGCAATAATACCCGGTACCTGTACTCGACGGGATCATCAGTTTATCAGGCCATTTGTATATGACATGTGAACATCAAAAACGTCGTATCAGAGCTTCGAATGACTATGAATATGGTGCCACCTTGGCTTGGCGTGGTATAATAATCTACTGCTTTTCTCCTCTACTTGATGAAGAACAACGCAGCGGGAAAGGGAACTATTATTGAAGCTGAATGAGCTCAAAATGGGGATAATTTATCCTTTTCATCTTTGACAGGCCACCTCGAAAAATCGCGTCTGCAAGTAAGTATTCCGGCTCAAGTCGTCAAAGCTCAGGAAGTCCCCTAATTTATTACCCCGCCAAGGCAAACTTGTACGTGAAGCATCCCACCTTCCTCATTCACGGCGACAATTACCTCCGCCTTAAGCCGAGTCGAACAGTTCGCCCAAAGCCGAAGCCATCTCAAATCTCAAGCTCCGCTAAGCTATTAAACACAGAATTGCAACTCAAACCATCTCTCGAAAAGACACCATGGCGTCCTACGAAACGATCCTCACTGGAAAATACCCCGCCAAATCGCATGCGCAGAGGGTGGTGCAGTACATGCGCTCCAAGAACCCGAATGTCAGCGGCGTATTGTACCTCGAAGCGCAGAAGGAGAAGCTGATTGAGGATAATGACGAGAATATGCCGTTCAGGTTCGTTAACGTCTCTAGAAAAGCAGACGAGAGTTAAGAGCGGGTCACTGATGTTGTTCTGTAAACAGACAACGCCGATTCTTCTACTACATGACGGGCTGCGCACTGCCGGACTCCTACTTCACATACGACATCGCGGCCAACAAGAGCACGCTCTTCATTCCGCCCATCGAGCCCGAATCCGTGATCTGGTCAGGGCTGCCGCTCTCGGAGGAAGAAGCATTGAACCTCTACGACGTCGATGTGGTTCAGACGACGAACGAAGTAGCCGCTGCGCTCGCTCACCCGCATAAAGTACCGGTCTGGGCTATCAAAGACCAAGTCAGCGATCATATATCGTTTCTGAGTTTCAGTGGCACGGATTTCACGCTGCTGAAAGAGGCAATTGAGGAGTGCAGGGTTGTAAAGGATGAGTATGAGGTTGCGTTGATCAAGAAGGCGAATGCGATTTCTACTATTGGCCATACGGAAGTGCTGAAGAGGGTTAGGGGGGTGAAGAATGAGAGGGAACTCGAGGCGGTGTTTTTGGAGAAGTGTATTGCGAATGGAGCAAGGCAACAAGCGTACCACTCTATTGTGGCTAGTGGAGAGGGAGCGGCGACGCTACATTATACCAAGAATTATGAGCCGTTGGAGGGGAAGCTGAACTTGTTGCTTGATGCGGGAGGAGAGTATAATTGTTATGCTTCTGATATTGTAAGTGTGCCGTTCTTTATAGATGCTCGAGATGCTAATTCGGATCAGACAAGAACATTCCCAATATCAGGCACCTTCTCCCCCGAAAGCAGAGCAATTTACGATATCGTCCTCGAAATGCAACGCGTCACGACCAATATGCTGAAGGCAGGTGCTGTCTGGGATGACCTGCATCTCAAAGCCCACGAGATCCTAATCGAAGGCCTGCTGATATTAGGCATCTTACAAGGCACGCCCGAAGATATCTTGAAGACAAGAACAAGTGTAGCCTTCTTGCCGCATGGGCTGGGCCATTATTTAGGCATGGATACTCATGACACCGGCGGCCATCCGAATTACAAAGACACGGATACCATGTTCAGATATCTAAGAGTACGGGGCAAAGTTCCCGCTGGTGCTGTCATTACCGTTGAGCCTGGCGTAAGTCCCCTTTTTCCAAATTCCCCCCATTACTCCTCCATATAATACATCATCTTCCCAATTCCAGAAATTTACAAGAAAAACAGATCTATTTCTGCCGCTTCATAATCGAACCCTACCTGCGTGACCCCGTACACGCCCAGTACATCAACTTTGATGTCCTGAACAGGTATTGGGCTGTGGGGGGCGTGAGGATCGAGGATAATATATTGGTTACGGAGACCGGGCATGAGAATTTGACGACTGCTATTAAGAATGTAGGGGAGATGGAGAAGATTATTAAGGGTGCTTGAGCTTTGGATGAGATGAAATGACAATGAAAAGCCTATTTATGATGATTGTAGTTGTGGAATGTGACGAGTGATGTGATTGGGGTGGCTAAGTGGCTACAGTGACTTTTGAAGCGGGGATGCGGTAGTAATTGTTCGAGTTCTGTTTTATCTCATGGCCTTTGATCGCTGATACTTGCTTCTTCATGTTGTCACTTTGCGAGTCAACGAACTGACACCATAATGCTTGAATGAGACTTTCGCGACTTAAAAGAGCCTCAGGCTGAGTTACCCATACAGTTTGTCTGGTCGAACCTCATCCAAGATATCTAGGTTCATTTCTAGAGCAGACGTACAAACTGACTGTTTCGAGCGGTGTCCTTTTCCCCTCAGTGGCCGCAAAAGCATGGCGCGGGAGCTGGAGACACTGTTTGGGGATCCGCCCACTCCAAGTGCAGATACTCTTGCTTTCTTCCCTACTCCTGGCCAGGTCACAGGAGAGGAGATATGGCTTGCTTCGGACTCGGATTCTGGATGAGGACAATCTTGTTCCATGCTGTTCCCTTCACTGAAAATTAATTCCACATGAGTTGGCGAAGGGTTTGTGAGTTCTTCGTTGTCTGAGGCCGGATTTCTTACTACCCTCACCTTAGCTACTTTTGAAAAGGTCCCTAAACATTTGATCCCTGCAGAGGTATTCTTCAATTTCTTATGAGCTGGGCTGGAGTTCTGCGCCAGCGTCAATAACTCGGTTATTGTGTCCCAGCATCCGGATGATTGACGCTTGCAGAGAAGCCAAATAGTATGTGCCACTGCTAGAAGAGTATGGCCCAGAAGGACACATATAGCGAGATAGTCTGTCGACAAGGTGGCTCTGTAAGCTAGGCCTTGTATGGTAAAGTCCCAGTGGAAGGTCGTGAGGTTGGGAGAAAGCCCTGTCTCTAAAGGGTGTCCATTTCCAAGTATCTGTTCATTGAAATCGGATCGTTGTTTGTAGTCTAACAGGCTCCATTCAGACACAACTCCAGAGGTGTTCAGAACTTTTGAACTCCCCTGGCGCGCTAGTCCATCTGCGACTAATAATGAGACAATCCACTCTAAATAAACGGTTCTGTTCGGCCGAGCTGTACGTCGTTCCACTTTGCGGTCTGATCTGAAGAACGCATCAATTCAGAATCAATGAGAGCAGAATTTTCCAACATGCTCTCCAGAGCGTTGAGCTTCGAGTCATTGTTGCTGTTACTTTGCCTGAGGCTAGGCGGTGTGAGAATGTCAAGCCAGCTTTTGTCGAGGCTGATTTGAGACCAAGAGGAACGCGCAATCAGTCAGGCAATGCAAATGGTTCCCCACACCTTCTGACCCGCCCGATACCAGCGTGACTCCATAAAATTCCTTGGAAGGCAATTTCCACTAAATGGGTAAGCGCCAGCTTCAGCCTCGCCTTCACCAACTCTCTTTCGATGAAGACATCATCGCAAACTCCTCCAAGTCACTACACGAAAGTTTGTCGGGTTTCCTCACTGTTCCTCAGGTACGTAGGAGTTGCAATAAATACCCTGTTCCTGGTTGAAAATAGTGCTAGCTGCCTATCGGTCGCCATATGGTAGTACCCGGATTCCTCGATGAGCGGAAACAGTGCAGATGGAGATGCGTACGGCAGGAGAGAGGACGGGGCAGGCTCTTACGCCACGGTAATTGATGATGAAGCTCAGCCGCTGCAGACGGAATTCTTTGAGCTCGACAATTTTAGTCTAGAAGCGGCGCCGGGACCGCAGCGTGACAAGTCTCACAATCTGCAGCGCTTATCTACTCGGATTCAGGACATCATTGGGGGTCGTCACCAGCCTCGAATCCAAAAGATAAACCCGCTCCTGCCATCTATTCAGGCGTATCCGGTGACATGGCTAGAAGAAAGGTGTCCGAGACGCCTAAAACTTGCTTGCTTAGGCCTGTTTTGTTTCGGCTGGGCCTCATGCGTAGCAATCATCTTGCACTTAAGTACCGCTGCGGGCGTGATACTCGTACGAGGAATCGAGCAGCCCATTCAACATATCGATTGCGTCGATACTTTTTGGCACAAAGACAACGGCTGTTGACTGGATGGTGTCGGGTGTCGCCCATTTAATGGAACCTCGTTTGCCTTTCGCTGTCCTGCAAGTTGTGCCACGGTTCAAGTGTTGAACCCCAGGACTATTGGGTCTCAAGACATTGTCTATGGACCTTTGGTTGTCGGCGGGCCTGTCTATCACGGTGATTCCTTTATCTGCGGCTCTGCCATTCACGCAGGAATCATCAAAGACCTGGACAGGGGATGTGGCATTGTGTCTCGCGTTGGCCAACGCGACAACTTTTCTACCACGCAACAGAATGGCATTAAAAGTGTGGAATTCGACTCCTACTTTCCGCTATCATTCGAGTTCACCCGTGCGGAATGTAAAGGGAAAGACCCGCGATGGTTCCTGCTCGTCATCTCCCTGGTCTTCACTATAACGCTCTCATTATTCACGACCTCGCCATCTTTACAATTCTTCATTACTTTTACTAGCCTTTTTGCACATGTCAGTCTTATATCAGATCCATCAGGCATTTCCAACCGCTCGATTTCAGTGCTTCCGGAGCTCTTTTCAAACTTTGTTGGAAGGCTTTTGCCAGCAGCATTCTGCGCAGTTGTACTCTATTGGACATGCGTAAAGCACTCCCTCGAAGGCTTGACCACGGGAACGCAGTTTGAGAAAACGGTTCTATGGGTGGGCGGCTGCTGGATCGGGGCATTGAACAACTACACGTTTGACTGGATACCCCTCCAGCGACTAACTGGCCACGACCTTGAGCAACAGCCTGGTGCAAAACTGTCCTTGGCGATAATCGTTGTGATTCTTGCCATGATAGTGGTCCAACAAGTCTATTACTTTCGTCTTGAGCGCCGCTTGTTGAAGTATTTGGCTCTTTATGGCTTGTTCGTGTTCACCATAATAATATGCCTCTTACTCCCCGGCCTCAACTTGCGAATTCATCATTACGTTCTCGCATTATTGTTACTCCCAGACACCAACTTGCAAACTCGGTCGTCACTCTTCTTTCAAGGCTTGCTTTTAGGTCTATTTATCAACGGGGTTGCACGCTGGGGATTCGATTCTGTCCTTCAGACCTCACGAGCTCTTTGTTTCCAACCATCCTAGAGCCGGTGATATCCATAGGCTCGGCGGTATCTAATATTTCGTTCAGTTGATCTGCCCCACCTCAAATATTAGGATACGACGGTATTAGCATTCTCGTAAACGATGTAGAGAGGTATAAGAGTTATTTCGGCGAGATTCTCCCTGCGGCGGATCACTTTACTTGGGAAAGGAATTCCTCTCTGGCACTTCCGGAATATATTAGAATTGGATACTTGAGTGTAAGCAGGAGTCTGGATTATACAAAAGCGGGGATTTGGAGTAGCAATTGGAGTTGGAGTCCAATACAGCCGCCTTAGGGGAGTATTGATCTTGTTGATACTGTTTATAAATAAAATCGAGGGGTCTTCTCTGAAGAGCAGCGAATGAAGAGCACACATATTGAGATCTAAAAGGCTAGTAGTCTATGAACTCCTCTCTAAACTGATGTCTGCAATGGATCCGAGTGTGCACTTAGTCTGTCCCCTTCTTCTTCTTCTCCGGGACCTTCTTCTTTAGGTGATCTCGGTAGCCCAAATTCTGTCATAGATATGCCGGATACTCTGTTGATGCTTGGGAGGCCGGTGCGATCATTTTCTTCTCCTTCACTTGTTTCGGTTGCTTCTCCGTACACGCTACAGAAGCGTTCGGGATCTTCCCAAAAAGACTTTGTTTCTTCCCATTCCTCACGAATGGCCCTAGTGATTTCCGAGACTTTGTCAGAGATGTAGTTCCATGGTAAGATGAACAAGACTCTCCAAATGTGATAGACCGGTTGTAATAACGCTTCACATCTTGATGACCTGTACCCTCTCATTCTTATTGTGGACTTCCTCCTGATCCAAAATTCGAGCCGAGCTAGACGCCGAAAGGTGGCATGAAACCTTGAAATGAATGCGGCTATCAATATCAAGCCTGTGTTAGCCCAAGGGCTCCAAGCTCCAACATGTATTTCGGATTCATTCTGCGGGAGATATTGCAGAAACCCTTCAACCGCCAGAATTGTCAGTGCGAGGAGAGGAATGCTAACAAGCGCGGTCACGATTGAATAGGTGTAAGACCACATTGCCAAGTATTTCGCAAGGACTTGCCGCCATTGGCTTGCGCCTGACTTTGGACGACCTCGAGACTTGACTCGAGTGATGTATCGATACAACCGAGCCCTTACTTCGGCGGGGGAGCGTGGGCCACATATTATTGCCCAAATTCCTTGCGCGATGATGAAGAAGATGATCGTTAAACCTCCATTGACGAAGCCAGCTTGAAGTTTCTTGTCAATCTGCTGGGGTTTATAATACAAACTAGGACCAACGTCATCATTGAGGAAAAGGGGCACAGGAACCAGGTCTTCGTCGCCACGAAAAATGGCATTGCCCATGAGCGGCGTCCCGCAAGGATTCAGACAGTTGTTTTCCGAAAGAAATTCTTTAGACAGCTGAAAAGAACCGATGTGTCCATCTTTGCTATCTCTTTGCCCTGCCGTAAAATTCATTTGGCCACTGGACGGTGTGCATATTATTTTGGAAGGACTGGGATAAGCCCAGACGTTCCATAAGACGAAAACTTTGTTGTGGTATCGAGTGACGAGCTGGCCAGTGAGTGCCAGCACAAGAGATATCAGAGCCACAAAGACGAGAAAGCTCCAGCATACCAGAACAAGCCTCGTAGCCTCAGCTACTTGTAGATCCGAGCTAGCATTTAATTCCCTTGGTAATTCATCGGTAGTTTGGCTGAATTTTTTCTCATCGTCTTTGTCTGAACGCCGGAGCATAGAGAACCAGTTCAAGAGAGGAACCGCAACCAGGCACGAAGTTGTTAGAATAGCTAGCAAGGCTACTAAGTCGAGCTCGCCCCAGGATGGACCACTCCAAATCAGCAGGCATGCGTGAATTGCAGCGGTCCCCGAGTAAGTTAGCGATGCAGCTAATGCTCCAGTGTAAAGCCACACGTGGTTTCTAAGCAGCAGTGCAGCAACAAGGGTTACATAAAATAAGACTCGGGGTAGTCGGCAATAATTTCCCTGGCCAAGTCAGCGGAGGTTCCGTTTCGAAATTCATTTCTCAGTAGTCTGGAGGCACATACTGATATTGGATACCAACAAACAAAGTGGAGACCATTCTCTTCCCAGTTTACAGTGAGGTCTATTATAAACGCTTCGGAATGAAAGGTCTCGTTTTGAAACAAAGGCCGAGTCGGATACCGATACCCAGTGATCGAATTTCCTGCAGGATATGAATTAGGGTTCGTTGACGTAACAAATATGTTATCTGTAGGGGACATCTGAGATTGACTTGTTGAAGTAGCTACACTGTTTAATGAAAGATTAGGTTCGTATGTTGTCGATGGTCGCAGACTCGGAGAGCTCAATGTCGTCAGTTCTGCACAAGTGATGGCCACAATAAAAGCTAGCCAAATTAGAATGGCTTTTGTTCCAAGTATTGATAGTTCGGAAGGCGCCATTGGAAGTTTGAGCATGATCCAAGTGAGTTTTGATGGAAAGAAAGTCGTCGAGTTTAGATGATAGATAAATTCGTTGCAGTGACACAGGGAAAGGGGGCTGAGCTGCCGAGCCTTGCATGTGATACAGTGCGATCGCACCTTCCTGTAGTCATTTTGCCTAAACCGTTCCCAAGGCCTCTGCCAGTTGTATTCTAGTGCTATACATTTATTTTTATGTTTTTGTGAGACGCCGAATTGCTTTCACTGGTTATACTCGGCGTCTAGTAGGTCTATGGCCCAGGTTTGTGCCACAGTTCAAGACGAGGAGGTTTTAAATGATGCATCTGAGCTCTGAGGATACCGCGATACCAGATTTCCACACTCGTGAATCTGTTTCTTAGTCCACCAAACACGTTTGAGTAGAAGAGTCAAGTTTTCCAAGCGAACTGGGTACGTGACGCGTTAAATGTGGTGGAAAGAGTCGCTTCGAAAGATCGTTTCATCGAAAAGGCACATCTTCCAGCCACTTTCCAAGCTCTATCGCAAGATTCAGTATCCAACAAGACGTATGCGAAGCAAATATGTCATTCACGCCAACCGATACCTCAAAGTGTAAGAGTTGTGGCCATAGCTCGCTGCCACCTTTAAGCGAGAACATTAAAAATTCTATATTTTCATAATTTTTTAATTTTTTAATAATTTTATAAATGTTTTTAATATAATTTATATTATATTAAATAAAAGTAATAATTTCTTTGAATTTAATTATATTTTGAATATATATTTTATATATTTTAAATATTAATATAAAATATAAATATATTAATATAAAATTAATAATTATTGATTTTTTAAAATATTATATATAATATTAAATAAAATTTTATTATATATATTATTTTTAAATCAAATTATTAATTGTTTATATTAATATAAATATTTTAAATCAAT
>Ga0247778_1000168_pt1 | contig 115544 bp, 118 predicted proteins | sample UWRJL049202B5_FD_179939 | JGI IMG/M metagenome (GOLD analysis project Ga0247778, IMG submission 179939) | Plant litter microbial communities from Arlington Agricultural Research Station in Wisconsin, United States - UWRJ-L049-202B-5 | ecosystem: Environmental > Terrestrial > Plant litter >... | reverse complement strand
CCCCCCAGTCTAACCACAAGACACGTAGCATTATCCCCCTCCCTACTAACCTCCGTCGCAAACGCCACCACATCCCTCGCCCCCTGCTCCGGCGTCTTCGCCTCCTTAACCACATCCACAATCTCCTGATCGCTCAACGTCCCACTCACACCATCACTAACCAACACAAGAAAGCTGTATTCCGCCGGCGCGAGCTCCAGACGTCGGATCTCGGGTTCAGCAGATACGCCGATGCGTTTAGAGCGCATGTCGCCGAAGGCACGCGTGTTGGCTAGCCCGGACATGCGTTCTTCGCCAAAGGAGTCGGTTACGAATGTTGCTGCGTAGCGACGTAGGCGTGAGCCTTCGACGGGGGAGCTGGGGTGGTGGTTTGTGGTTATTGGTTTTGCGAGGCCGGTGGCTGTGTCGCAGAGTAGGATTCTAGTATCGCCGACGTGGGAGACTATTAGTGTTGATGGGGAGGCCGGGTGCCAGAATGGTGTTGGGGTTGGGGTGGAGATCATGGCTACTGAAGCTGTGGAACCCCCGACGAAACGCGTTGGACCTCCGATGCGGTTTTTGGAGGATGAGAGGTGAGCTGGCTCGCCGAGGATGTCGTCTGCATTTAGGGGCTTATCGCTGTGGTTGTTGTCTGGGTCTGGTTTTTGAGCTTGGGCTGTGACGAAGTCGAGGTCTGCTTTGAGGAATGCGTACATAAGGACTGTTTCGATGGAAATAGGAGTTGACGTGGAAGTCGTGTCATCTGTAGAAGATGTGGCGAAGAATTCTGGTTTGAAGCGTCGGAAGTATCCTCCTACTGTCTCTTTCCACTGAGATACTAGCTTTTGCTCCAACTCAATAGCCTTGGGTTTGTTGGATTCCACAGATTCCTGCTTCTCGCTCTCAATAGCAGGCTCTTCTTTAGCTTCCTCAATCTTCCCATTCTCATCTTGCTTTGGGACATTCATCTCTCCCTCCACCTCCTCCCCGCTTTTCGTCTGAATCTGATTTAAACTCTCCCTCCCCTGCTCAGCACGCACGCCTTTTTCTTCGCCTCCTCCAACATCTTTTTCAGACCCCTTCCCCTTCTTCAAACTACTCCCCAACTCAAACAACCCCGCCGTCCTCTCCACATACCCATGCAACTCCTCCCTCAAAAAATCACTACACTCATTCCCACCATGCCCATCAAAAACCCCAAAATAAAACACCTGCGGATCCCCACTCGCGCTCTCCGCGCTTGTTGCCTGTTTCCCACCACTCCTGCTCAGACTAATCGGGGCGCGCTTCGCGAATGCCGGGACCTCTAATGTACCGGCTTGATACGTATCTTCATTGTAAGCCCTTGTGCCACGCGAGACAGAGACGCCGAAATGGTGCTTGGCGGAACGAAGGGGGATTCGTACGACGGTCAGCTCGCGGGAGGCACCGATCATGGGTGGAGCGGCGGCGGGGGAGGGGCCTGAGCCAGGCGTGTGCGGGGTGCTGGCTGAGCGGGGCAATTTGTGGTGGGGGCCAGTGGAGGAGCGGGAGTCGGGGTGTAGGGAGGAGGAGGGGAGATTTGTGACGAAGTAGTCGTGGAAGTGCCTTGCTTGGGGGGCATTTTGACGTTTGTGTATGAGGGATGAAGAGAGGAAGGCGTAGTTATGGAGATACCGGCTCCGAGGTCGGTTTATTTTGTAGGATATTGGCCCAGATACGGGTCTCTGTAGTCTATTGCCTCTAACATGTCCATCTAATCGCGGGATCTGGTTTCCGGAGGCAGGTCTAGGTGCCAAGGATGCTGTGTATCGAGTGAGATCGCGTCCCGATTTGCTCACGAAGGAGGCAATGAAGTCTGCGCGAACCATGTTAGCGGAAGATCTCCCTAATTATCTGGATAATGAGGTATGGGCACCATATGTGTCTGCCAGAGACCAGGGGCCTCTCTGCTTGAATCCCGCCATGCTACAAATAGGGACAGCTGGCAACCAGCACCGACGCGGACAGCTTCACGACCTTGAGCGGCGCGGTGCCAATCGAGAAGGGAACGATGTGAAATAGCTGTGCCATCTGAGAGATGTCAACGGAAGACGATTTTCCTGCCGATGTAGTCGTACGTTCTGTTGGTGTTCAGTCTCGCTGTCCGGGTATAAGGATAAGAACAAAGGACGTTGGAGAAAGTTGTGGCTGTGCTCCGGTCACACAAGATGGAAATAAAATACACGGTGAATGTTAATCAGATCCCGCATCTGCAAAACAAAAGAGATCGAATTACCAGAGAGTTTGTACAGGTAGGAATACAACTTGAATATATTTCCATCGTCGTCGTCCCTGCTCGGAAAACGGGATCCAACCCCTGCAACTTCCCTGCTTCTCCACACTTCGGCAAAAAGGGCGTCATAACTGGAAATCTCAGAACCTGGTGAACCAAGAAATCGGGCTCATAGGATTTTCTATTATCATTATTCATAAATAGGGTATTCATTTCGCTATTCACATTACAAGAGTACGGCTATGGGCAAATTGATATATAATGCGGCTCGGTCCGCAGTAACCACGCCACATAATCAGGTATTTCATATCTTCATATCATAACCCCTCCTTTTCTCCTATCCTACCTTACTGGGTTCCAATCCCGACGCTTCAGACATCCGGCTTTCAGATTCCTGATTCATTCTCGCAATGCGGTGTTCTTCCTTCGCCATACTTGCAGCTCCCATGTCGGCCAATCCATACCTATCAGAAAGTCAGTCACATTTTCTAGTTTATGGTGTCAAGGAACATACCAGGTGATAGTAGCAAGACCAAGTAGAGCTGCAATACAACTAAATACCAATGCCACAATACCCCGTGGAGTAAACCCAGCTGGAAGTGGCCCTGGTGCAACATTGGCCCCCTTCAAGTCGAAGTGATCAACAGTGTTTGCTGCTGCATTACCGGCAATCGGAACATTCGCAGCTTGGCATGCTTCAATATGGTTCTGGGGAATGACTTGATTCCTTTGGATCTCTAAGGGTGCTTCGACCATTGTTGCGATCAGACCTTGATCTACATGCCACTCGATACTGGGGAATCGTGTTAGCAACAGAATCACATTTCGCAGCTGTAAATGAGAATGACTTACTGGCAATGGAAAAGCCATACGCCTGGATTATCAGCTTTGAATCGAAGTACTATATGGCCATTTGGAAACAGCACAAGGGTATCTCTTCGCATTGGAATGGCAGGGTAATCCGTTTGGCTGGAATTTGTCGAATCGAAATCCCCTGCCTCTTCCTCAGATCGCGCTATAGCCTGGAAATTATGACCGTGCAAATGGAACGGGTGCTTTCCAGAATCTGGTACCAATTAGAGTATCACGATAAAGCGTTAAGCGGGTAGCTTACCATGGTTATTGACGACGATCTCAATGATCTGATCTTTATCGAGCACGAAGGAGTGCGAGAACTCTCCGTAGACGAGAGGATTAGCGGCGTCTGCTCCGGTACTCATGACCGTGTATAGTGTCGGGACCTTGGGAGAAACGTAGGTGATATTTTGGAAGAAGGCGCTTCATGTCCATTAGTATCATCTCTGATCTTGGGTCCGCTCGGAAAGATCACTTACTATGGCTTGCCGTTCCCAAGATTGTCCATTACGACATCTAGAGTGATTGTCTGATCCGGTTCTGGAAACAACGGTGTCTTATCGACAGGTACGAGAGCAATGTCATCGAACTCATCGAAGCTGTCTTCCAGAATGACAGTTGGATCTGGAAGGGGTTTCGTGCTATCGTAAACAAGCCAGCTGGTGACGTTCCAGTTCAAGCCATCAGGGATCACATCAAAAAGGCTCTAAGAAGGATTAGCTAGACACTCCAACGGAATTCTGACGAGCTTACGGTGTCCATGCTTCCAATAATAGGATAGTTCGCACTCGTATCATTCTTGGTGGTGACAAGAACACTATATCGCTGGGCCGCAGAAATATAAATCTTCTCCGCCTCTACAGGATCGGTCCACACTCCATCGACTTCCACGATTGTCATGTTGTGGCCTTCAAACCAGACATACTGGCCTGCAAATGCGCCCATGTTGACCATATGGAAGAGATATGTCTTTCCGGGTTGGATTGGCACAGTAAGATTTTGTGTATCGTTCATCAATGCGGCTTGTGGGACGGGTTCTGCACCAGTTGGGTTGGCTTTGTTGATGAACTGCGGGATCAACGTTTGCATTTCGTCGTGATACCAATCAGAAAATGAAAGAACCATCTCTTCATCAACTTGGTCCTTGTATGGGGAATTTGGATCAGTGATGATAAAGGGACCACGAAGACCATCTGGGTACTGTCCCTTGTCGTGAGAGTGATACCAGTAAGTACCTGCTTGAAGGACCTGCGTATATCAGCCATCATTCAAACGGATGCAAAAACGGGCGCCTTACCGTGAAATTATACGTAAACTTTCCTCCTGGAACAATTCCGCATTGTGAGACCTGTGCTGGGCCATCCATTGAGGTGCTGCCGTTCTGGAAAATACCGTGGAAATGAAGTGTAGTGGACTGGTTCCCGAGTTGATTCTCGACGTTGACGATGACTCGATCGCCAATCTCAGCGGTCATAACTGGAATTGGCCATTTGCCGTTGATTCCAATTGTTGGTCTTTCGAACGCGCCATCAGGATTTGCGTTGACCCAAGTGATGTTAAAGTTGTATGTGACAGTACCATTAGCTGCTTCTGCGATGAGGCCAAAGGCAAGAAGCAGCACTAATGAAATGGGGAAATGGGACAATGATAGCGCCATATTGACTATGCGACAATGTCCCGACTGACACGGCGTGTATAGAGAACACAAATGTGCTCAATTCCCGTCGAAGGTCTTTGAGGGAATTTGATTGAAAGGTGCAGTCTTATTTCTGAGGTGCCGTTTCACAGCCTTCTACACGACTGCGAAGTGGATGCTAGATTGTGACGGTGGCCGAGGTCGCACGACACGGCGGCCTGGAAGAAGCAGGAGCGGTCCGACAGAGATCCTTGAAAAGAAATGCTAGCTGGAGGTCTGGAATCAGATAAGATGATCTGATTATTGACAGACTGCAGGACCCTGTCTGCCGTTGCCTGCCCAGCTCTTATCAGATCGAAATTAGCCTGCGCCGTGGAGGGGATCTAATCTGATTCGACGCCCGTTCGCTCTCGATAGACGTCTGTGGGGGGATATGAGCAGATGACTCTGCAAGGCGTGGTTAGGGGACGGAGATATCCTGTCGAAAAGAGTGATGGTGTGGGGTACTAACATTAAATTATCGAGGTTTGACAAATGGAACTCAAAATCTGGGTCAAGATGTCGAGGCACTTCGTCAAGACTACGAAGATCGGATGGCACTCAGAGACGCTGGATGGAACACCAAATTAAGATTTTCTTATGGCCGGCGCTATCTGCGCTCCTCGAACAAGATTTTGAAATTTATCATGCGCCTAATTAGGTCTGGTTGCTGGATTTGGCGGTAATGAATGTTGATATAAAAATGATTCGCTCATTGATGATTGCGTAAGTGTAACGAATTCGCACCTTTAAGATCTTAGTATAACGCACAATGATCGATTGTTCCAAGAAATGTCAGATAATGTTGTTCCCCAGCACATGCCCATGACAGTGTCGGAGCCCAATGTCGTACCCGATGCTGTGCGAACTGGCTTGTTGGGACTGACCTGTTTACGAAAGTCTACTCACACTTTCTTTCGGGAATCTCCTACGCTTTTGGCAAAGGCAGGACGCCAGCGGTGTCCTCAAAAAGTGGCGCTGTTTGTGGTGTGAGAAAAGAAAGGTCGATTTGAAGCTTCCGTAGTGTCGTGACTCGTGATGCCGCCTGCGGGCAAAGGTGCAGAACAAAGAGGGGCTGGCAAGAGTAACTAGTCGCGCCAAGTCGGATCTTCAAGGCTTGAGACAAATAAGCAAGCAGCGACCCTAGAGAAGACTTTGCCGGTGTCTTGGCGGAGCCGTGAAAATTTCGAAGGGATGCCCTTTTGATATCAGATCCTTTCCAGGGAATTGATTCGTCTGTTATGTCACAGCCGAGATTGATCCGAAAGTCTTTTCTGTTCCCCAGCTTTGCCTGTCCTCTCACGAGCTCGTGTTGAAGGTGTGTTGGGGTGTGAATCCTTGTCGTACGAGTTATCAGATCCGCGGTGACATGCCGCTAGGCCGTTTGCAGTCTTATACATAAAGTCAGCCGTAACCCCACTAAAGTGCAGTCTTTAAATTCCCGCAGTTGGGAGCAAGAAAATTGGACCTCGAAAAGCGACCACTTTTCAATCCGCGAAGCGTTCCTTCAGATAGCTTTCTCGTGGTGGCCTAGATGCTGTAGTCCACCGTTCAAAGCTCAAGCCAAACGATTCAACACCCCACGACTGTCGCTAAATTTCGACCCCAGCCCCCTTCTCATCGGCTGCGAAAAGATCTGATAATTTCACATCCGCGGCAAGTCTTTAAGCCACCAAGCAATCGAGCCCAAAGACCCGACAACACATCGCCGTTATCGCCAGCAGTTTGTTGCTGCTTTTACAGCAATCCTGGTGTCATACGATTCTCGGCGACATCCCAGCAAAGGTTCTCCTCGCATGTCCGCTTAATCAGATCACCTTGCATAATCTGATTATCCCCCTCCATCCGACCTGCTCCCTGTCGACTCCACTCTAGAAGTTTAAGTGCTCCGATATAGCTGCAGTCGCCTTCCGCTTCAAAACGGCTTCCGCCCTCAAGCGACCGCCCCTTCAGTTGTACTCAACACCATAATCACCTGATAATTCTCTTCAATTTGGTGTCACCGTGATTCAAAATGACGGTCAACGTCTTCGCTGTGCCGGTATTTTTCGTCGTGTTTCGAGAGACTTTGGAAACCGCCGTCATAGTGTCTGTACTGCTTGCGTTTTTGAAGCAGACTCTCGATGGGCCCAATCGTGACAAAGCTGTGTATAAGAAGCTCGTGAAGCAGGTAATGCTTCTCTTCGAAATCCCCATGATTTGTTCTGACAATTCTGTAGGTCTGGTATGGGACAGGTGCAGGTCTTCTCATCTGCTTGATCGTCGGTGGTGGTTTGATTGGTGCCTTTTATGGCCTGGGTAAGGACAAATGGGCCAACACAGAGTACTACTGGGAAGGTTCCTTCGCCGTCTTCGCCTCCCTCGTCATCAGCATCCTGGGTGCTGCTCTCCTCCGCGTTTCCAAAATGCAGGAGAAATGGCGTGTCAAGTTGGCTAAAGCCTTAGAGACGAAGCCAGTAACCACAGGTGGTCGTAAGGGTGCCTTCAAGCGATGGTGCGAGAAGTATGCCATGTTCATGCTTCCGTTCATCACCGTTCTTCGAGAAGGGCTCGAGGCTATCGTCTTCATTGCCGGTGTCTCTTTCTCGTCGCCTGCTTCCGCGGTCCCTCTGCCTGTCGTCATTGGCCTGATTGCTGGATTCGCTGTTGGTTATCTGCTCTACAAGTAAGCTTCCTCAAATCAATCGAATGGTTCGAACTGACATCTTCCAGGGGGGGAGCTTCTTCCAAGCTTCAATTCTTCCTAGTCATTTCCACCTGCCTCCTATACCTCGTCGCCGCTGGACTCTTCTCGAGAGCTGTCTGGTACTTCCAAGCACAAAACTGGAACAACGCGGTTGGCAGCGATGCCGCAGAGCTTGGAGCTGGTGCAGGATCATACGACATCGACCAGAGCGTCTGGCACATTAATTTCGGCAATCCAGAACTCAACGGAGGAGGGGGATGGGGTATCTTCAACGCCATCCTTGGCTGGACCAATTCCGCAACATATGGGTCCGTCATTTCATACAACGTATACTGGATCGCAGTTATCACCGGGTTCTTCGTCATGCGATACAAGGAAACCACTGGCCACCTCCCATTTTTGAAAATGAAGTCGAAGGATGACGGTGGGATGTTGAGCGAAAATCCCAGCAGTGAGGCCTCACGGCAGCCAAGCTTGACCAAGGAGCCAGAGAAGAACGTGTTAGTCGTGCAGGCAGCTCCAGCAAGAACAATCTCCGAGTAAAACTGGGGGATTCATGTGTAAATAAGAGTGAGGCGGATATTGGAAAACGGATATCTGCAGTGCAGACCGTATTCTCGCGTGCCGCGTACCACTGTGACGGGTAGCTGCGTATATACCCATGACGACCTTTAGAGACAGGAGAGTATTGTAGATATTACCCTGGGATGAGTATGGACACTTAATGAAAACGACACGATGAAATAGAACATGGTATTCACAAACAACTCTTTCTCCAGACCTCGCGAAATTTCAGATCTCTCTGTATTTTGTCTTTGCAACTTGCAAGTGCAGCGAGGGCCGTTCCTTGACGGTGAATATCCTGATATTCCTGTTCTCACTCTAAGTATCTGAACTGTTCCCTCGGCACCACGATTTCTGCCTTTTAGACACTTGTAATATGAAGGACGAGTTTAAGCAAGACGAAGGAAATTTGGTGCCTCGTGATGTGAACCCCGCATCTGGTCCTTGGGAGAAAAGCAGATTTGAACGATGGGAGCACGATGCGCTGCCTTAGAAGTCTGGAGCCTTGTATCTCCTAGGCTTTCGTTCTAAGATTGGCTTCCTTTGCTACTTGCAAATCGTACTTTCAACTGTAACAGGTTGACCTTCGATTCGGGGGTGGTGAGGTCGACATGCAATACGAGCTTCTTTAATGGGGTTTCGTTCTTATAATCGGCAGCAAGTGTGATTCGCAGAAAACGAAATCGACTACCAAAGCTTCCTCTCAAAATCCAAGCCAGAAGTAGGATGACCCGCAATCCAGATGACGCGGCTGTTTCCGCGCTGAGCTTGGTCCAGGAACTTGCGATTCAAAGATACTGTCGTGTGGAAGCCTGATCAGGGTATCATTGAAAGGAGAAATCTGAAAATTGGCGTGTTTAGGAAATCATCCCCGCGGATTGTAGTTGTGGTTTGAAAAGTTCATGAGAAAGTGTTTTGGATATTGGTGCTTGGAAATAAGCTAGCGGTGATTGGTCGAGCGGGAAGGCTAGGCGGCTTGGGGTTTAGCGAGCTATCACCTATTTTTGTCTCCGGTATTTGGGACGTCACTCCTCGAAGGTACCAGTCTGACTTTTACTATGCTAAATGTAATGGCTTCGTTTTTATGGTTCATTGGGTAAATAGTTCTCACATAAAGCGGCAAGATGGTGAGTATGAGGAAGCTTCTTATTCATTAGGGCTCGATTTCGCGGGAAGATGCAATTGAGTGTTTTTGGAACTCTGTGACATTGAAATCCTTGCAATTGACATAGCGGACGTCGGGGGCTCTACAAACAGTAATAACATACTGGGAGGCAGCTATCGATTCCGAGGATGATGCGCAACAACTCCTACCGGGATTCAGGACAGAAACGGGCGAAGAGTTAAAGACCTTAGTTCCTCGCCATATCTTGCGATTCGTTCGACCCAGAGACAGATATCAAGATCGAAAGAGGCAGAAATGGAGAAAACATGAAGCAGCCAATGAAAATTGCCGGTTGGTGTCAACAGTTTGATATCCAGCTCCAAGTCAACACTGTTGTATACGGCTTGAATTGGGATGAAGACCTGACTCGTATAATTCCACAGCTTCGACCCTTCCGGTGGAAGGTCTTTTAGTTTTTGATCCGTCACGGGCGAAATTGATAATGAACAGCACAAATGCGACTCGCTAGACGAGCCTCAAACTAAGCCGAGGCAACTCACTAGCGAGGTGGATTCACAAATCTAGGGTAAATACTACCCCTGAATATACCCTAGGTCTTTCCAGCAAATGCCGCTCGGGCTCTATTCGAAGTGCCCAAAAGAGGCAGGATGTCAGGAGTAAAATTGCGGGGTGCATCGATTTCCTCCTTCCGAGTTCTTTGTTTGCTCACCGTCCTCCGAAACAGGATAGGTTGATTTGTTAGAGATGAGTTGCGGTGAATTGCCTTACCGAGGTGAATTGGTAAGGCAGACCTTAGGCTATATTTGGATTGCTACCTGAACTTCGGTTCTGGACCCGAAGTAGTTGTAGTATCCGAATAGTTGCATTCTCGTTCTTGGAGCTTGATACCTCCAATCTTATATGACGGCATATAAGATGAAGAAGCCACCTTTGGTTGTGTTTTCGTCTCCATCGCGCTCTATAATTCATTAAGACCTCCTGAATATCCTCAACTTTCACCAAGAATCAATCAACATGAAGTTCTTAGTCATCCTCAGGTACCTACCACATTTTCTCTTCCCTAAAAATAACGGATTGTGAAAGTGTGAAGCCAACCTGACAAATACTTCAGTTCTCTCATCGCCATTGTCTCTGCACAGAAAATTTGCTGGTGCAAAGGAACTGGCCCTGGTGATTACGCCGCAATCACAGACACCTTGGTATGTTGTGATGGTGCTGGCGACTTTGGTGCGTATTCTTTTGCTCCAACGTTTTAAAGCCTTAAGAATAATACACTGACAAATTTTTGTAGATGGCTATTACGTATGAGCTTACTAAATTTAGTGTGTCTAAGTTTCCAGGCTGATCTGAATTATAGTGTTCAATTGCGGCCGCTAAAGTGCCAGCTTATACCACTTGCTGCGAGAGCAGAGGGTCGCAGTGCCTTTAGCCAAGAGCAGAGAGGCAAAGGCAGAAGTACACTCGACTTAGTGTCGTGAAGAGGGGTGGGGTGAGAAGACTGTGGCGAGAAGGACACTTGTAGAGTTAGCAAGTCTAAATAAAGCATAAAATGGGATAGTCCCTCATTGTTTGCAATTTATCTCTCCTTAACGCATGTGATATCCTTAGTCGCCGAATCCTTGGACTTCTCGGATGAAATCCGCAAACGTACCTCTTTTTCCACAATTCATCTTCGCCGGCTACGAGATCCTAGATGAAGACCCGTTCTGGACGCCGTTTACAGAGGATGATCTGGAGGACCTGGGTGAGCTGGCAGATAAGGACAATGCGGCGAGGAGGTATATGTGTGAGGTGAGGAAGTGAAAGGGCTGTTGGTGCAGCGGAAGTTAGTGAAGGATGCGGAAAACCAGAAGACGTTGAAGCAGTAGATGGCGTCTTGGCAGACACCCATATCCATATTGTGCGTTCGAGGTCCAGGGTAAATCCGTCGTTTTTCAGACTTCATCCCCCCCCCCCTTCTCTTCAGGCTTCTCGCCTCTACTTTTTGTAAAGGAAAAACAAATCAAAATCATTTAACTTATGTATCCTGACAACTTAAGAGCTATTAGATTAATGTGAAGTATTTTGTATTTGATTTAAAGGCGTTTTAAAACCCTAGGCGGAGCAAAAACGGATTCCCGCAAAGGAAACTGTAGGGGGAGCACACAGGAGGCCAAATGGGATCCATATTACAGTGTGTAAGCTAACTTAGGGTGTGCTCAAGATGCCCAGGCTCTACTAAGGCTCTGCTCAGACTTGCTCAGGCTTCATTCAGGGCCGCATCAGGTACACTCACCCTCGGCTCAGGTTAAAAAAGCAGTTGCTCAGGTCCGCATGTCTGCTTATACCTCTCTAAATCCCCACTTCCTTTTGATAGTAACATCTGACCTCGATGAAATTAGCATGTAGCAGATGAGAATAAAAGTCCCGTTTTTAAAGCAGTTTCAAGACCTTACCGCTGGATTTTGGTATCGATTTCTGTGTACCAAGTACGGCAGACGCTCCTACCCGGGATCCAAGTTTCCTCCAAAAAGAAAATTCGCGAAATCTCCAACCTTTGCATATGCAGGTAAGCAATGGACTGGGCCACCATGCCCCCTTTTCCTCTCTAATTTCCCCCCATTTTGCCGTAATAAAATACTAAACTTCCACTGAATGATTGATGGCCCGAAATTTGGTAGCGCATTGCGGAAGTCCAGCCATCAATTGCGATGTGGTTGGAGAAAACTTGCTTTCAAGAAGGCTGACAACGACTTACGAGAACGTGTTTGAAGCCCTCGAGTGCTCATACCGACATTTCTAGCCCGAAATAATCCGCAATGCCTTGATTTGGCAAAGATATTCCTGAGAGGCTTCTCGATTTCAATAGTCCGATGCAGAAGTTCACCCCGCTGCACAAGTAGGCAGTGCTTTCGATATCGGCAACGGCCCCCTCTCACTTGAACACTTCAAAGTCCCTACCTGACTACCACTTTGGGAGTCCGAATCTGTGTAGTTTTAGCTTTCATGGCCACCTAGGTCCCCGAGGTTGAGTCAACTTGTGGTAAGTGCCGTCGCAAAACAGGTTGAATCCCAGCACGCCTTAGACGCTATGTTGAGGAACATCTTGGCATTCGAGATATTCTGCAAAAATAATAGACACTCCCCGCATTACCGTGCACCAAAAACGCCTCAAGAATTTAAGGTTAATGAATTGAGAGCATGGCAGATGTCAAGCTAATACCATAGCAGCCGCAGCTGGCCCGCATCGCTCGTTGACCAGGCTGCCAGTACATGTCTCATTCGGAAACAAGTCACCCGGGATACTAGCTACTGCAGCAGCAGCAGCCAACTAGCTGTTCCTTCTAATGAGAAGACCAATAGAAGCAGTCAACCGAGTAAAGTCTTTCGGGAGATCAGCCAAGACCGTAGCTCGGTATGCCTTTGGCTAACCCGCCAAGAGAGCTTGTCCTCGGGAGACGAGTCGCCCGGAATATCTTCTTCAGCTCTGTCGATCTTCGAGGAATTAGCATGGTCTTCTTCAAAATTGCATCTCAAATGCCTTGAGAAAGAGAAGGGTCACTTATCACGCAATTTTCCAAGTCAATTTCCCAAACTTAGTCAAAGTATAGCACAATTCGGACGAGGATATGGATGAAGAATCAGAAGAAGAAAAGACACGCGAGAGATCGTCGACTATATAAAGGCAATGAGAACTTTTGAGAATGCTTTCCTCGGCACTGGATACCTCTCTCATACCTTCTCACCGATCCACTTTTGACAGTCATGTCTTACTCGAAGCTTTCATTGGCTGCGGCCTCACTTATGGGACTAGCTTCCGCTCTTCCCCAGATCTCTCTTCCTCCTTTGATTCCAGCCATTCCTGGTGTCACTGAAATTTTGGACAGCACCGCCCCTCCTCTGCCTATTCTTCAGGTCCCCACCCCCGCCTTACCCAGCCCACCTCACGCAGTTAACACTACGCTTCGCCCAAAGAAGATTGGTCACTTCTGGACAGGCTCTGGAGACAAGAACCACAAGGACTTTCTTGCGACCTACAGTCTCGATGACGATACTTTTGGCGAGCTACTCAGTATTGCCGATGTCCCGTCCTCTGGTAACGAGCCTCATCACTCTGGTAAGAAATGATACGTTCTCCGGCAAGTCTCGTGTAACACAGCTGACAACTTAACAGGGCCTTCAGCCGATGGAAAATACATCTGGGGTGGAGGGCTTTTGTCCCTTCTCAAGACCCAGGACACTGGGTATTATTTCGATTCTTCCAACCCCTACAAACCTAAATACTTGAAGAGTGACCGCGCACTCCTGTCATCTATTTCCGATGATGTTGCAGCCAAGCCGGGTGGCGGCTTCTTCTATACATACATGGGCTCTGCTGTTGGAACGTCCCCTGGCCGTCTCGTCGAGACCGATGAGAACTACAACATCATCCATCAGTGGCCCGAGGATGTAGCGGGTACCTTGGAGGTTCTCGGTAGCCAGTTCTCTCCCCACGGATTGAACATCGATTTCGAGAAGAATATCATCCTAACTTCAGACTTCGTGGTTCCTGTTTCCGTCCTCAAGCCTAGTCTTGGCGTCATTGGCGCTAACACTGTTCGCCTTGTAAGTCTTTCCAAACTTTTCGCAACTAAGAAGGCTTTCTAGAAATCGCTAATTTTTATTACTTTTAGTGGGACTTGCCTTCTCGCAAAATCATCAGTACTCTCAGCATTCCCAACGGCAATGGTATTCAAGATGTGAAGTTCATCCCCGGCAATCCAGAGGGTGCGGCTCTCGCATCAGCGGTTGGTCCCGGTCAGGTTTGGATCATCTACCCATTCCGCAAAGACTCATCTGGCAAACAAGGCACAATTGAGCTTTTCTACGATCTTGGCCCCAACGCCGCCAACAAGGTTGCGCTCTTCTCCGACATTACCAAAGATGGCAAGTACGCCTACTTCACAGCCACCACTGGTAACCACGTGGCTCAACTCGATATCTCGGACTTAAACCACCCCAAACGCTTGGACGACCCAAACAGTGTGCACCCAACCATCGGTCCCCACTTTATCAAGATTACTCCAGACCAGAAACATGTCGTCATTATCGATTACTTCTTGCAGACTGGCGAGATCGGCATTGTGAACACGCCAGCAGACTTCAAGATTCATTACGCAGACATCAACAATGATGGCAGCCTGCACTTCAACCGTACTATTAGCTTCTCTGAACAGTTCCCTGAACGTAAGTTGGCATTGATTTGTGCTACTTGTACAAATCTCTGACTTTGCATAGGTGGTGGTGGCAAGCCTCACTCTGTTTCGATCTTTGATCTTTCTGATCCGGTACACCCAAAGTACTTCTAAGGTATCGAGCTGTGCCGAGAACAAAACTGTTGCCCAGTTTCGTTTGTGGACACGACCCTGTCTTTACCGAAAATACGCGCTTGGCGGTAGCTACCAATACTTCTGATTTTTTTAGTGCATAGATTTGTACCAGTTCGAAGGTTTTATGATTTCTGCTACATGGTTTTCTCATCTGTTGAAAATTATCTATGAAGAAATTTACTGTTTTTATGATTCAACCATGTTCGCACGTAATGAAGCTTCTTCATTTTCAAATGGCAGATTATTGTTTGCTTGCTGAAAGAAACGTATATGAGTTACAGTAAGATCCGTCTTATATCATGGTTAAGTCCAAAAATACGCTTCTGAGCTGTCTTCTTGTTCGGGGTCATTTTGCCCCACCCCCTTTAAATGTTACCCCGCCTCGATTAATCTCGAAGTCTGAGAGGAGAGCTTGCGGCAACTTACCTCCAGATTCACACTTGAAACTATTTCATTAATACTTGGGCCAGGCGAAGATTTGGCTGCCTCAATCCTCGCCGCAGCCGAGTCTCTTCATGAAAAGAGCGAAGTTGATAAATCATCATGCCATCGTTTGACCACCTTGAAGTAGGCACCCGTGTATGCCATATTTCTTTGGCTTTGTCTGTTCCGCCAAGCTACTTGTCTTATATTGTGCAGAATTGGTTCATGATCGGTACGAGGTCCGATCTGGAACAGGGTGATCGCATATATGCGTGAGCAGTGTCACTGAAGAGGCGTTCGTGACACCGTCAAGATACGTAACAGATTCAAGGTGCAGTTTTCTCTCGCATCTTCGTGTAACGACCTTCGAAATATATTCTCTTCCGAGTAGCTTTGTCAAGTAATGTGCCAAGGGATTGTTAATTTAGAAGGCCTGATGTGTAACATGAAAGTAATGGCTGGGACCACGTGCTTGCGGAGTTACACATGCCTTGCAGGTATATATTGGTCTGGGCTGGAGACAGTGTCGGTGAGGATTTTATTCTCACACCACTGTCATTCGCTAAGCTGCATTTAATCTAGAAATATGCGGTTTTTATGACCGAGTATTGCCGGATTGCACCGTCTTATGCTTGGCATTGTAAAGTATACGTTTCTTACTTCCAAAGGCCAACGATCAGCAAGATGACCGCTTCTGTGGCATGATGGCCTAGACCAATCCAGTAGAGTTTCACTGAATGTCAAAAAGCTCATAGATTCTTCCGAATCAAATATAAATAAGGGTAGTCTCCCCGGATTCCACGACCACTATCTTTCAAAGCAACGTCAAGCATCTACTATCTTACGAACACAGTGCCATCACTTCAAAGACCTACTACCACTCTCATCATCATACCATACCTTTGTTTTCAGGAATCAAACAAGATGCATACCAAGACCATCATCCTCACTTTCTTCCTCGCTCTCGCAACAGCCCTTCCTTCTCCTGCCGAAAATATCGAATACACCACAGATATCATCCAAGGCTCACAAGCGAAAGATGGCACCGAGATCGACCATGCAACTGCGGCAACAAAGAATTGGCAGGCTGCTGGGGGATGTAAGCGGGACTGGGGAAAGAACAGACACTGTCTTACTACATGCATCGGTGAGGCTGAACTGGGAAAGTGCGTTTCGTGGAAGTATATGACGGCAGTTCTTCAAGGTGGTTGTGTCCCTGGCTGGAACACGTGTCGCTGTGTGTGCGAGTACTAGCAGATTCCCATAATTGAGGTGATGCTTTCACTTAAGCTGGATTTTTCATTTGAGCAGAAATGGGTTCTGCAATACCTTCTGAGTTCGCATGTTGGGATTGGAAGTTGCTGGGAACATCAAAGGGGGTTGTTAGCGATTGGTCGCAAGGTTGTTTCAACAACGAGACACAATCTGGGTAGTTGGCTGGGACCTCTTTAGCCAGAGTGGTTTCAATAACCAAGTAGCAATACAAAATTCGGCCCCTTTAAATCTTCTCGTACATTCGAGTCACTTGTGTCGGTTCTGTCTCCACTTGCACTATAAACTTTCTAAATCGTTCCAGCAATGACTTGAATTTCTTCGGATAACGATACATAGTGAAATCTATGCCACAAAAAAAGCGTATCTGAAGTAAAATATGAATTCCAGTCTAGGCTTTTTGCATGCTGCAAAATTGGAAAGTGATTCTGAAAGTGCAGGTTATTCGATTTCAGGGATGAAATTTACCACAAAACTTGCAAAATGCAACTGGAAATAATGGAATGTAAGTATGAACTATAGTTACTTTTAATTACGCGTATCTAGGTTCGGTGCAAGTGAAACGAAGAATAAGTAGGAGAACTTGTAACTAGATCTGTAGCGTGGCCCCACCAACCGGAACGAAGAGTTCCTTCTTCTTTAATCAAGGCGCTAGTCAGTGTTCCTTCTTCAGACCTTACTAGAAGGTCTCAGCATTACATTTTTCCTCCGTCAGTTTCTTTAATCAGCTTCCGTCTGTCGCGAGGCTCCAGCCTTGCATCGTGCATATGCAGGTCGAATTTCAACATCAGCCCATCTTCATCCCTTCTCAACTCCACAAAAAAAGTCAAGCCTCCACCCCGAGTCTTCAGGCTATATAAAATGTCCTTTGGTATTACCTTCGGGTCCATAGGAGATCTGATCGCGATCGGAGAGATCGCTTGGATGCTTGCGAAGTCCCTCAACGAGAGTCGAGGCTCTGCGAAGGAATATCAGGCTCTGGCCAAAGAGCTTCGTACCTTCGATAAGGCTCTGCTCCAGGTAGATTAAATAGCCCTTTACAAACAATTGTGGCAGTGACTGACTGGTGATGCAGGTCGTCGCCGTTTGGCAGAACTACGATCTGCGTCCCCAGCTCGAGGAGCCATCAACCATAATTCGAGAGACCGCTCAAGACTGGCGAGATGTTCTGCTCGAATTTCAACTCAAAGTCAATAAGAAATACGGAACAAGTCTATGTCCTGGTGGCACAGGCAACATAATAAAAGATGCGGCGAAGAAGTTCAGGTGGCTGACGGAGAAGGAGGACATTGAAAATTTATGCAAAAGATTACAGAGCGGTAGTCAGACAATCACTTTGCTGACAATTGCTACAATGAGGTATGTAACCTTGGAACCGGAGATGTTCGCTTCGCTGAGTAGACACGAGCAAATCCAACAAGTTGGACAATGTAGCACAAGCCGCACGAATTCATAACGTCTATCGCCAGCTGGACGAATCCCTCAAAAGAGCCGAAGAGCAGATTTTACTACTGAAAACTCTGGACGAGAGAATGGAAATCGAGTCCCAAAAGACTGATATTATATTGGGTCACGTAGAGAGCAATTCGGGCATGCTGCAAGTACCTCAGTGCTGGGAACTTTGTTGAAGCACTGAGCTGAAACACCACAGAACCCAGATTCGAGCTGGAGTGATAGATGCTAGGGCTATCTTGGAAGCTTTTAACAGCCAGCTGATCTCGATGCAAGCTACCCCGAGAGGCCTAGGAACACACTGGCAACAAGAACCCGTGACCTTGGAAGATGCTCTGGGAACGTTGTTGCCAATTCCTCTTGAGCTCGTTACTTCGTGGGCTGTGAGCCAAAAGTATCCCTAGCATTGGAACTCTTTCTAGCTTGAACCTGCTGGATTAATCTTGCATTCCAGGTGTTTCATGCCATTCTTGCTGAACGTTTCAAGAGACTACCAGGCAGTAAAAAAATCGGTCGCCGGGAATACGTAATTGAAGACAGTCGAAGTGGAAGGGAATTCTCAATGAACAGAGCATGGATAACATGCTTTCGACCAGGGCAGAAAGTTGATATGAGTATGGTCTTCAGGCAAAAAGTTAAGACAAATTCTTGCCCAGGTTGTTGCAAACGATCAAAGGGCGAAGAGAAGGGTCTGGTAAAATGGTGAGTACTTTCATTCCTCAGATAATCGAACAACTTTAGGGCATCTAGAGCCCGAAGCATCTCATTTTTTACCTGAATTGGGTTCTTAACCGACCTTCACGATGTCGCCGTTTCAAGAAACAGGCTTTACTTATGTGGCGCCAACCCTTGCCAAATATATCACCTTCATTCCTAATATATGTTGCTGTTATGATTGATAAATGGCTCCAAAAGCTAATTAGCTCAACAACGTCAGTGATGAGTGTGGACTTCTGTTTCGAAGTATGGAGGAAGTCACGAAATTGATCTCTTCCAGCGATAGTTTATCCAAAGATTCGCCAGCGGTTGAACTACCTAGAGTGCCTAGGGATAGAATAGCGGTTTTTAAACGGGTACGGCTCATGTATCGGGAGCTTCGTAATGCAGGATCAATTCCAGACAACACCAAAGCCCTAAGACCTCCCATCACACCTGCTATCTTCCTCGAACGTGCTCGGGCAGGTCTTAAGAAGACTATAGACAAGGTCATCAGTGTCCGCGAAAACGAAACTTAGGAAACGAGGAGCGAGGGGTATGTAATATTAAGTAAGAAGACATGGGATACAGGAAATTAAGGGTTGACCACGCAGATAGCACAAATAGCTCAGTATCTCGAAAATCATTTGGAACCTAGCCTCCTCGCCCATATTCTCACACTCTTTTTTTAATCTCGGGTTCTGTGATTCCAATACTTCGACAATCTGACAGGTATTTCCATCGGGTCACTCCCCACGAAATCGACCTACGACCTACTGTCAGAGAGTACTCTCTGACAGTAGCTGTTTTGCGCCCTATAGAGCAATCAGACGTTTTCACGAAATTCGATTTAATGCCTAATACTAGACTGCCAAGGAAAAAATAGAAAGCTTTTGAGGACTGACCAGAGGAAAGCATGATCAGGGAGTACGAAAAGATGAGAGTCAATTTAAAGATGTGATTTTGGACAAAAGCTCACGAAGGCCAATAAACTCAGAGACGGACTAGCAGAAATGTAGGCTAGAAGGACGCAAGAATTTGTTCTTTCCACAAGCGCTTGCTTCGGACTCGAAAGTGGAGGAAAGGCCCAAAGCTTCCTTCATTACTACTGCTATGTTCACTCGGCAGAAATCTTTTAGATAAAGGAGAGCTAGCTAGGTGTTGTGGAATAAAAGCAAGGAAAGAACGAGGTGTCCGAACGAGGGAGTCAATACTCCCGAGTTCCGTCATATCACAAAGATGTATCGGGAAACCAGGACCAATTGCGCTTGTTTTTCTCTTCAGGGACCAAAACGGACTACTCAACGAGAAAGGGAAAAACGCAAATTGAAAGAAGTTGCGACTAGGGTCGTTGAGAGGAAAGACTAGCCTTGTTGGGGTCGTCCCTCCCTTTGCCGGATTTCCAATTGCCAACAAGTAACATTGAGTGATCCTCGATCCTAGAGATACGGGAGAAAGTCCTGGTCGGAAGGGCTTCTATGGATTTGGAAATCAACCATATCAAACAAGTAAAAGGTGGAATTGTCACCTATCTAAGACCCTTGAATCTTTTCCCCTGCATCTATATCTTGTGAGCTTCGTAAAATGCTATGCCGTTCTTTTCAAATCGTCTCATCATGAAATCTACCCTTCTCTCGCACCGACCATCGACTCCAGTCGCCCAGCCAGCACTCTATGCTTCTTAATAATTTCTACCCACTCCTCGTTTTCTTCATCATCTTCCTCATCCCCATCAACTTCATTCAAGAATGCAAGCATCAAGCTGAAGTCTCCGCCAAGCCTCCCCAAACTCCCAGCACAGTACAAGACTTGCGTGAGCAAACTATCCCTACTACTCCTATCCCTCACATTCGGCAAATACATCCTCAGCGTCGCCTCCAACATCCCCACCAGCTTCAGCGGAAACGTGCCCAACGCACTCGGCAGTGGCATCAGCGGATCCTCTATCTTCTCCTCTACCCCACCTTTCCTCAAACTCTTGAATTCCTCCAACGGCGCAGAATGCGTAGAAGCAGGAGGGAAGATAGACCGGTACATGCTAACAATAGCAAAACTCTGCTCCCGAAATATCTCAATATACCTCTTCAAATACCGTTCCGTCTGCTGCCCCCCTTCCCATTTACTTCTTTCCCCAGCCTTGCCAATCCCATCTCGCAATTTTACCGTTTCCTGATCCGCAAGCTCGCGGAGCGGTTCCAGGGCCGAGAGCATCTGTTCTAGATTCGCCAGTCTGCAAACCAGGAATAAAGCTCCCAGAGCGCCCTCCCTGCTCGTGCCCATACTTGATGTAGAGAGTGAGGCGTTTGCTGGCACTGGATCTAGTTCTGGGGCTACGCGCCGTAGCCAGCTTATTGTTCGCATTGCGCTGGCGAGTTTTAAACTGTTGCCCCGCAGACTTGCTATTAGATTGCTGCACATATCTTGCATTGCTGTCTCCGCTTGTAGACTGACGTTCGATATCAGCGGGGATTCGGGGTATAGGCCGTGTAAGCGCTTGATGTGCGCGTTGAGATCGAGGGCTGAGGCATAGTTTAGGGTTGCGTTTGTAGATGTGCTTGTGGATGCTGCGGTGTTGGAGGAAGATGATATTGCGGAGGAGAGCAGGGTTGGTAGGTCGAGGACGTCGGAGAGACGGTCTATGTTTCTGGAGAGGAGAAGTGCTTTACGTCGGCGGTCGAGAATTGGATTGGTGTTTTCGGGGCGTAGATTGTAGGTTTCGCTGAAGTGTATAGCTGCATCGTCGAGCTTGGGGAGGGCATCTCGAAGGGAGGCTGTTGATTGCGCTAGGCTGGGTAATGTGGTGCTCAGCGTAGATAGGTGAGTCGAGGAGTCGATAATGGATTTGTGCGAGCGTTTCGAGAGTGCTTGGAGGGAGAGAAGTAATGAGTGTGTCGTTTGGGAGAGTGATTGGGGCTCTGTGTCCGTAAGAGAGGAGAGGGGGAGTGTTGACAGTCGCGAGAGATAGGCACTTGTGGTTTGATCTGTGGACGATGGCGGGGGTCGAGGAGAGGGGATATCGAAGTAGGGAACCAAAAGCTCGTAGAGGGGATCCATTGTGACTTGAGGTTGCGGGGTGGTCAAATGTTTGGAGCTATTTGAGGCCGTGGAGATGTTCTTGGCATCGCTAAATTGAAGTTCTCCAACCCCTCCCTTCCCTTTTCTCATCAACTTCATCAATATTCATTAACATTTAATGATTATCGTCTTATCATATACTCATTCTCGAGCTCTCTGTCACTCCAATCCTCAAGAAGATAGAACATCTTTTTCATTCTCAATGACAAAATCCGTTGCGCCGTCTCTTATGAGCTCCACCGCGGCTATGCAATGATATTTTTACTATCTTAAAGAAGACCAGCCTTTGTAAATATTGTCCACTATTCTTAGTTCATCCTAATTTAATTACATTTATGGGTCTTTAGATCTCCGGGCTTCTGTGGCGAGATGTCTACCGATCACCAAGATGGTGAAAATCAGCAAGCGTCCTTCAGTGGCGTTTACCTAGCGGGGAAACCGGCCACCAGTCGATGGAATATTGTTTGTCAAAACGGAGTGATATCCTCTTTGACCGAATCCTCTGAGCCCTCTGGGGGAAATGGAACCCAGATCTTGACTCACAGTCTCTGTCATCCCCACATTCATCTTGACAAATGCTTCCTGTTACAACATCCCAAGTATGCCGATTTGGAAATACAAAAGGGGGATTTTGCAGAGGCCATGCAGTTGACCAGTATGTGTCTTGTCCATTCATTTGTTTATATATCTAATTCTCATTCGTATATAGCTGAGGCGAAGTCTCGATTCGAAGTTGATGATCTCATAGAAAGAGGACGGGCCTTGATCGAAGAGTCGATTGGGTTTGGTGTCACCCACATGAGAGCCTTTGTTGAAGTAGATCTCGGCGTTGGCCTAAAGTGCCTAGACGCTGGTCTCCGTCTCAAAGCAGAATTCAGAGACCGCTGTTTCGTTCAGATTTGCGTCTTTGCCCAAGATCCAATCATCAGCTACGAGGATGAAGGGTTTGCCATGAAGTCGCTGCTAGAAGAGGCAGTGGCAAAGCCGGGAGTGGAGGCAATTGGATCAACTCCCTACGTGGAAAAGCAACCACAAGCTGAAACCTCGAATGTCCTTTTCACAATGAACCTGGCCAAGAAGCACGAATTGCATTTGGACTTTCACATCGATTATGACCTGGATCCAGAAAAGCTGAGTGTGGTTTTGATTGCGATAGACTTTCTAAACAGATTTGGGTGGCCTTCGGACCCACAATCTTCAAGTTACAGAACGATAGTCTTCGGCCACTGCACTCGACTCACGCTATTTGATAAACACGAATGGAATCAGCTTTGCGAGAAGATTGGGACCCTACCGGTATCATTTGTGGGGTTACCAACGTCGGATTTATTTATGATGGGAAGACCGAGTGAAGCGTCAGGTGGGGGTGAAAGACCTAGAGGGACACTACAGATTCTGCAAATGATAGAGAAGTATGATCTAAATGCTGCGATAGGGATTAACAACGTCGGGAATGCATTCACGCCACATGGAAGTTGCGATCCGCTCAACCTTGCCAGCTTTGGGGTTGGGATATATCAGAGCGGAACCAAAAAGGACGCTGAGATATTGTTTGTAAGTGAAGAATGAATCTACTGTATGCTTGAACTCGTTGCTAATAGGTCTTTAGCAATGCGTATCAAGAAGAGCAAAATTGGCAATAGGCATCCTGTCGCCCCCGGGAAAGAGTCCAGCAGACTTCGTGGTTTTTGGCACCCATGAGCAAAGTTCCTTCAGGTCAAGGAAGACTATCCAAGACCTCGTGAATGATCCACCATATGAACGAACAACCGTCTTCAATGGCAGAGTAGTCAGTCATAAATAGCTGTCATGCAGGCAGCAAGGGGAGGCAATAATATTGACTCACGTGGCTCGCCCTATGCCCACGTGCCCTGGTAAGACAAGGCAGCTGGCAGGCGGACAGGCGCAGTCATATTGACTGTTCAGCTGCCTACATTCATGGCCATACTGCCAGCAGTCTATAATAACTTGATGGCCCAGAATGTATAAAACTATAAAACAATTCGCACATATCAAAAGTGTCATCTCCGTCATCAGCCTGAACCCTGAATTATCTGATTGTCCCCTGAACTGTGGTGTCTGGATCCGGTTAGCCGGACAACCCTAGCGCATTGCAGGCTGCAGCTCCATTCTTGTTGAGAGGAGACCAGGATCACCAAGGCCTCGGAGAGCCTGCTCTGCCAACTTTATCAGACGGAGGAGTCGCCCGACGACTCACCTTTCTCTTATTCCTTTCTCCCCAGGGAAGGAGATACGGAATAAATTGTTTGCCCTTCCCAGAATCCTCTGCTTCAACCTGCAACCGCCAGAATGCACGACCCGTTCCCGATCCCCCCGTCAGCCTGGCTAAGCAAGAGCATCCAGCCTTTTGCAGACTTCTTTTACTTGCCAACTCTGCCCCTCCATATCCACGAAGTCCTCGGATCCTTCCTCTTCTATTACAGTGTTAACATCTTTGTCGCGCCTTACGTGTCTCGAAAAATATTTCCCATCAAGTATGCGAAGCTGTCTCCAGAGCGGAAGATCAACTGGGACGTCCATGTAGTTTCGCTCGTCCAGAGCTCTCTCATCAATGTCCTCGCCCTGTGGGTGATGTATGCGGATGAGGAGCGCAAGGCTATGGACTGGAAGCAGCGGATTTGGGGCTATACCGGGGCAGCTGGAATGATTCAGGGCATGGCGACTGGATACTTCCTCTGGGACTTGGTAGTTACTCTGCAGAACGTGCGGCTGTTCGGACTTGGCATGCTTGCCCACGCATTGAGTGCTCTCATTGTTTTCTCGTTTGGATTTGTGATTTTTCCCCCTCCCTCCAAAACTCGGCATCACTGACAGCCTTGCAGAGACCATTCGTGAATTTCTACGGCTGCACATTCATCCTCTACGAACTCTCCTCCCCATTCCTCAATTTCCACTGGTTCTTCGACAAACTCGATATGACTGGATCTCGAGCTCAGCTATACAATGGAATCATGCTTTTGGCAACGTTCTTCGGATGTCGTCTTGTTTGGGGTACATACCAGTCTGTTCGAGTCTACCAGGACGTCTGGGCTGCGATTCACCACAAGCCAGCCGCTGCAGGCATCCATTACGATGCTTTGAACAACAGCACTAGTGCCGCAGCAGATGCAGCAGCTGGAAACAGCGCTGCTCCTATTCATAGAGGTGTTATGCGGTTCGCGGGCGAGGAGTACGTTCCCCTGTGGCTTGCCTTCACGTACCTCGGCAGCAACATCGTGCTCAACACGTTGAACTTCTACTGGTTTGGTAAAATGATCGAAACGGTTAGAAAGCGTTTCCAACCGCCAAAAGAGGAGCGAAAGAAGTCGAAGGCGGTGGCTACAAAGAGTACGGGTGCGAATGGTAGGGTTCGAGTTGACCTCGATGAGACGGAAATCCGCAGACGGAAGGTTGTAGAGGATGAGCCTATTTCAGCGATCTCATAATCGGCGGATTGGAGCAAGGCATAATCAGGGAGGGATAGCATGCTTTTTATAGCATCATCAGTGCGACACTTATGCTCTGGTTTGTCGATTTGTACCAACGTTCTTATGCCCCTAATAGTTTTAAGGAGCGGCGCCTGTGCCTTGATGTCAGAATGTTATCATCATGGGTTTGCTTTTTGGTGTCTGGCGTTGCATTCAAGTGAGGAGATTGAACTGAACGAGGGACTTAATGAGAGAGGATAATACCTAACTTGTACTAAATGCCCGATGCCCCCTGGCTCAGAGTTGGGTGTTTACAAAATCCTCTTTCATGGTTCAACGCATGGGATTCGGGGCTGATCCGCATAAGTGATGATAGTTCATCTCCACCTTGTCCGATGATTACTGGCCAGACGAACGAGTCGGTACATTTCACTGCCCCTTCTCAATTTAAAGTTTGCAGACACGTGCTGCTCAGCCCTACAGAAACTCATCCCAAACGAACGAGATCTAGAGACTAGGGTGAGATACACCCCTTATCCTGCAGACCCCAAATTGGTGGCTGAGGCACAGTACTGATTCCAGGTCTCACTGCATTATCAGGCCAAGCCAAGAGACGGTACAACTTTACAAAAGCTTATTATCAGTAGGCCGTCCAAAACTAATTTCAGAGCGCGCTGCATATCTGTTTTTGAAAAGGCAAGATCTACCATCTTACATCAATTCACGCACCGGGACAACACAGCCCCGTCACCGAACTCAACGCCAACAGAACTAACGGGACCAACCCAGTTGCAGAGCCCTTCAGGTAAGATGGTGCAGTTGTTCCCTTCTAGAGATAGAGATCTTTCGTACAATTGCTTCCAATGATTTCCCTGTCTACTTTCAATCTACAAAACGAATCTGAAATAATCCCCTTCTCGCACCGATGAAACTCACGTTGACCACCCTCCAAATCCGGGGCCTAGCCGAAAAAGAAAATTCCCACGTAAGACGGCTTGATGGGCTGAAAAGGCCAACCCAAACCTAACATCTCCCTACACCTTTTAGCTTTTTCAATTGGCCGCCCATACGATGAAACTGTTACTATAGGGCCCCCTGCATGCGGGATGTACACTTGTCCAGTCAAGATTCCAGCCTCGTTCTGCTGAGTGCTACTTTCCTGGGGTTAAAAATAAACTTAGCGTGGAGGATCGAACGCTTGAAGGAAGGAGCGGTGCGGCACAGCTTGTCAGCCTCATCAAACCCAACGCCAACGAGGCTTGGCCTCCTCCTTACTTGCTTTAATACCGCTGTTGCGCCCGCGCAATATTGAGCCAGCGGTAGTTTTTGTTGCGTGTCTTGTATAAAGTTCCTTCTCGAGCTTTTCAAAGTCTTCTTCTTTTATACGCCGAAGTTCATACAGAGACTTTTCGTCCTACAATCAACACTCACTCAGCCTCGCCGAATCAATCATCATGCCTCGCCCATACCAACACGGACTTTTCAGCTGCGGGCCATGTGGGCTTTGTAAGTACTTCAATTGGAGGTACACGAAGCAAAATACTTATCATTCGATTTAATTAGGCTTGAAAGCAACTTTCTGTACCTGCGTTGTGGTCGGAAGAAATCACCACATGATCCAACATGGTACCGATCAGGGATACTCCACCTGCAACGCCTGGTGTTGGGGTTGGTCACTCGCCGCATGTGTCGGCGTGCCATGTATCTTGCAGACCATCGATCGCAGTGAATCCAGACACAAATACGGTATGTTCCTTCCCCCTCTCATCCTTCTCGTCTATTCTACCAAATCAAGAAATGAGCAAAGAAGAAACTATGCTAATAGATATGCGTTATAGATCTCGAGGGTTCCGGCTTCGGCAACTTCTGCACGTCGTGGTGCTGCATGTGCTGCGAGTCTATTCAGACGAGCAAGGAAGTCGAATATCAGAATCTGAACCACGGTGGTGCGCCAAAGGGGTATATGACGCAACAAGGGATGCAGGCTGTTCCTCAGCACTAAATCCCGGGAGATGTATAATGAGGGCGGAGATCCTATGGCTTTTGCTTTTACTTGGAGCGCTATGAATTGAATTGAAATGAGGGGAGTCGGGATACCAGATTGCGAAGCGTGTATTTGAGGCTTCGGCAGTCTCTGGGCTTTTATTTGTAGGGAGTAGTGTTATACCATCTTGTTTCCTCATTCAAAGTTGTCGCGTTGTGATTGAGTTCCTGACAAGACTTGATTTGGGTGATGCCGCACACTTTTACGGGTTTTGAAGTTTCATTTTGCTTGTAAAAAAAAAGGCAACCTAAGTTTCCAGAAAATTACCTTTTGCAACCTTTCCTTCCAAACTTCACCAAAAAAATTTGAAGTCAATACTTCAACCAGGCTCTTAGACCCATTTATTGCCAGATTTAAATCGGCGTTCACCACGTACGCTAATACTTGCGTAAGGAAAGGGTTTCTTAAGCCTTGGCAAGAAATTGTCAAGAGATATAGAAATCAGGTCGCGGGTGTATTTCCAAATTCCCTAAAAACGGCGTGAAAAAAGGTGCGAAATCATTCTACTAGAGTCTCGATTCCTCGGGAACACATTTCTTGGACTCGACGCGCGTTGAAACATTCTTGGACTGGTAGCAACTGATTGTGTTTGAAAGTCTGAAATTGGTACTTGGAAATATCAACAGATGAATAAAGAGCTTTCTGTTGCGGAGCTCGAAGAATATGATCATCATTCACCATTTGGGGAGCGAAGATTCTTCTTCAACCGAGTGAATAGATAGCCCAAGATTCTCTTTTCTTTCCTGACCTTCAACACTTAACAACATCAAGCTTGAGATCTCGTTCACGTACACGCTGACGAGCGGTACACAGCTTTGGGTACGTACCTAGGTTACTTGCTTCTGCTCAATTGGAATAGCACTCACTGACATATCCCCCACAGAAAACTTCAAAACTCTTGAAATCAAGTCTCAAATATGCCGCCCAAGACGAAGTCTGAACGCAACCGGCGCAAGAAGGAGAATGCTAAGAGAAACAAGACTCAAGCGAAGTCAAAGGAGACTAAAGAAGAGAAAGAGCTACTCGACGCGCTGAGCAAGACATCAATTCGTCAGAACCTGGATCTTGGAGCAATCCAGGCCTCCGAAGCACCAGTCATTGACTCGGTCCCGACATCGGGCACCGTTGAAGTTGAGGGGGAGCAAGCCACCAGTGAGTATCACAGGCAGTATGTGGAAAGCACTGAAGGCAGTAACTAACCAAATCCAATTCAGAGACCGAACAAGCTCAAGTCTTTGAAGTCAAAAAATCAACAGGGAAGGGTCTTGGAGTCTTCGCTACCTGTGACATCAAGAAGGGGGCCGAGATCTTCCGCGAAGCGCCACTCCTTCTACCGTCATGCAAAGACTGGCTGAGCATCGAAGCATCTTATGCGGTCCTTTCCGAGGAAAAAAAGCTGAGATTCATGGCCCTCCACAGTCATTGCAACTGCAAAAAATCACCATGCGTCGAAACTCCTCTGTTGAAGATATGGGATGTCAATAGCTTCGAGGTGGGCGCGGTATGGGAGACAGGATTGAACAGTGCGGATCGTTCGGTTTACGTCTACGAGATGGCGTCACGCATCAATCATTCTTGCGTTCCAAACACAACTCGCGGCTTCAAAAAAGATACTCATCCCCAGATCGTTTTCCACGCATTCCAGGATATCAAACAAGGCGAGGAAATCTATACCGATTACACGGGGGCTTGTGGTAATACTCAAACTCGTCGCCAAGTACTTTCTAGCAAATACGGCTTCAACTGTCGATGCAAGGCCTGTAATAACAAGCTGACGATCGAAATCAATCCAAATAGTCTGAAAAATAGGCTTTTCAAAGTTTTACCTGTGAGTACGGCTGAAATGAGGGTCATTGGAAAACACAGCCCGGAGGAGATTGCCGCAGCGCGAGACGTGGACAACTGGTACAAGGTGTGGCAATCAAAGCTCAAAAAGATGGAGACTACCTTTGAAATTGTCATGGTTGGTGATTTTGCGAGAGGTTTCAGTACTGCAGAACGACGTGCTGAGGTGCTCTCAAAAGTGCTGGCCAAAATTGAAGAAGACCTGAAGGGACATAACAAATTGGGCTTAAGCGACGATGCTTTAGTAAAATATTTGGCCAGGATGAGCGTGAAGTTCAAAGCCCTGGCCGGCGCGTACCTCGATATCTTCAGACAAGTGACTTCAGGAAGAGGTATGTAGGCTCAAATGCTTTGCGGTCATCGGTTTGGGAACTTTTCTTATGGTGGACATTGCATTGCTCATGAGGCTCTCATAACACGGAGGCAGATAATGGAACCATTGGATGGAATGACGATTTTCCCAGGCTTAATGAGAGCAAATTAAGATCACAGCACCTTGACTGATAGATGTGATATCTCAACTCTTTGTGAATGACTCTAGAACAGAAGGACCTGAAATGACCTAGCACACGCAATGACAACATGAAGTAATGAAATCAAAACTTGTAGATGTTAGTACCTAGCTGCTGAGCTTTTAAAAAGGATCATTAATTACCTACGCACCTGTTTCCTTTTCAGGCTGGTAGTCTTTAAAGGGAAATATGTGAGCCAAACTCAGAAATTCAGAACACTTCTGGACTATGATCTTAATTGGATTTCCAGCAGCGACCCTCCAGCTTCTAAATCGACAACTTCTTTTCTACACACAAACCAAGATATTGAAGCCGTTCTCATGGAAGCTCAGTCGTCCTCATACATTCACGTGACGCAAATCCAAGCTTCTACTGTACCCCGCCACCTCGACTTCAGATTTGTGTGCAGACACACACTTCTCCATGCCGCTCCAAAACTCGTCTTAATATCCAAACATATTGGTACAAGCGCTTACATCTTTGCTATTACGAAGCGCATTTATTCTTTCGCAGTCGCTATCTTAAATTCCACTCCCTGAGACCCCGCCTCGTCGAAGTAACCACAGCTGGATGACTCAGACCTCCCTCCAAATAACATACATTCAGAAGAGCTAAAACCCCAGAACCACTTGGCTTTACAAAATAGGGTCTTCTCAGTGCCAATTTATTTGAAATCAACTAATGAGAGGTAAACTTGAGGATCGTAGTTGACTCATTGTACCAAAAGGTCCCGAGATATCTTTCAATGGAGTTTCGGCGGAAAGCAGTGAAGACCAACGAGGTTGCTGATCACCTAAATGAGTTTCATATCGACGGTATACTTACAATCCTACCACCTTATAAACCCCGTTTATTAACATCTCTCTAGTTCCCGAATTATCTCCCCCAACTTTTACCCTCTTCCAACGCCTCCCCACAGAGCTGAGACTCACGATCTGGAACCTTCAAATCCAACCACGCATCATCCATTTCAACGAAACAGCAGTATCCCGAGCAAAATTAAAACTGGATCCCACAATTCCCCCAATCCTCCACACCTGTCGGGAGTCACGAGTTGAAGGCCTCAAAGTCTACCAATCCATCCCCATCCAAAAACTCCAAATTTATATAAACCCAACGCACGATACACTTCTATGGATCCGCTTCAATGGCCCCCTAACTTTCCGCAGCGACGCCTTACGTTTAAACGCCTTCCACTCCATTCCTCAGGTCCAAAACTTCGCCGTCTCAGGGAAATTCTGGAACCGTATCACGACGTTACCGCAATACGAGGATCTCTACGCCAAGTTTAGGACTAGTGAGAGGCTGAAGGTATTGACGATTGTAGATGATGAGTATGGGAAGTTGGAGTGGGAGAGAGTGGTCGGGTGTAAGGTGGGGTTGCATAGGACCAAGAGGGGGGCCAATGGTTTGGTTTGGGAACATTGTGAGAGAGGGGTCTGGAGGAAGAGGACGATGGAGGAGTTGTGGGAGAAATGGGACGAGGGAGTTGACTATGGGGAGGGAGGGTTACCTGAAATTAAGTTTGCGAGGGTTGGGTTTCGTAGGGATGGTTGAATAGAAGTTTTGATGGGTGAATTGACTGGGCGCGTGTTGGACTGGGGTGGAATCAGGTGTCGACCTTGAGTTGGTGGTGAATGAGTGTGTATTTCGACCCCAAAACAAGATTTATATACTGCAAAATCCTCGGTTCTCTGTCATCACATCAACAACATGGAAACCTCCACAAATACACTTGCGACGCCCGTCCAGGCATCCGGGACCCACGGAGAAGTCAACGGAGCAACGGCCATCACAGCGGAGATGGAGAATGAAACGCGCTTGCTTGATGCGGAGAGCAACGACCCCGGACCCAATTCCGAGAATCTGCGAGATGATGCCTAGCTTCAAGGTGATTTTGAATGCGGCCTTTCATCATGCAACACTAACATCGAGATAGGAAGCACGAAAGCCCTCCTCCCACCTATGGAATTCACATTGTTCCCTAAGCTTCCGAAAGAATTGTAACTAAAGATCTAGAGCCACTACACTTTCCCCAGAATATTATTCATTTGGGGGAAATTCCGCAATATCTGGACCAAACACTTCACCCCACCAGCCGCACGAGCATGTAGGGATGCCAGGATTGAAATCATGAAGCGTTATACCTTCATTTAGGCCGATTATACCGACCCTTGGCGAAATAGAAAGATGTTATGGATAAATCCGGAGGTCGACACACTCTTCTTATGGAACGCTGTTGACATTGAGCCAGCTTCTATCTGGATGATCACGGTTCAACCTGAAATCATCGATTATGTCAAAGAAGCCGAATTATGGACGCGGAGCATCCCATCTTTTGCCTTAGGACCGAAGACCATACCCGATGATGCGAACAGGAAATATCATGTCGCTATTGCACACGATTACTTGGAAGATGTCTGGGATCGCAACGATCTTTTTGAGATGGGATGGTATGAAGACGTTTTGCACGACGGGAATTATGCAAGCCTTACGGCTGTGTGGTGGATCGGGGATGTGGGGTCCGGAGATGTAGAGCTCGTGCAGGAAGCTGATGAGTGCAAGAGGTCTAAACTTATTATTGAGAGAGCGAGAGAGCGTTTCGAATCGGAAGCCTCTGAACTGGCGCGGAAAACCATAAAATGCAGCATGGCTCGGTTTCGGGAACGTGGTTCGCAATGAATGCACCGGAGTTAACTTGTCCATAATTGACAATGAACTAGAAGCGGTCTTCAATAGGTGCAATACTATATGATGTCGATAAAAGATTGTTCATTATCTTGGTAGCAAAGGTTTGTATAACTTCAAATCTTCTTCCTCGAGTATCAAATCACGCGATCTTGACAAACTTCTGCTTTTCAATATATTTTCAGCAACCTAGCTAAATGGTTTTGAGATACTTAATCACTCTTGATATGTGGCTTTACTTTCTTTCTACTCAAGACTAGAAAGTAATTGAAAATCGAACCTATAAGTCACGAGATTTGTCCGCTGACAGCCATAGAGAGCAGACCACAAACTACCATTGAACCTGAGGGTTCGTCGTTTGATCGAAAGGTATGGTATAATTACAGTAATTCACATGGTGAGAGAAAAGTGTGTGAAAATCGGAGGAGTATTTGGTGTTCATTTTGAGGTGGCGGCAAAGTGAATGGTTCTTGCCTTAAATTGACTCTACCAAACTCTACAACCCTCGATTCCTTCATCATCATCAACACCACATCATGGAGAGCCCAACGAGTACTATCGAAATGCCGATTCAGCCCTCTAAAGCCGAGGCAGTCGTTATAACAGAGACGAAAAAACCCATGGGAATGTCTGACAAGGATCTGCAAGAATTGGAAAGATGGCGATCTGAGTACAAACTCGAGCTCGAAAGTAAGCTTGATTGCGCGTGGATTTCATTGACGAATATTGACATAGAAGCAGGAAGCGCAAACAAGGTCACCCCCTTGGCCGAATTCACTCTCTTTCCAAAGCTTCCGAAGGAACTACAAATCAAGATCTGGAGCTACTATAGATGCCCTCGAGTCATACTGATGAGACAATCTGGCGCCCTGTTGAACAAATTTTTCGGACCACCGGCTACCCGAGTGTGCCGGGATGCCAGAATCGAAATCATGAAGAATTATACCTTCATCCAGTCTGACGAAGACGGGCATATCGACAATACGGGGACATGGATAGATCCGGGGGCGGACACGATACTTTTGTGGGACCATGCTGAGCAGATGGTGACGTCCAGTAAACACGCCGGTGGTGATATTAAGTCTCTCGAGTTATACGACAACGATGCTGAGTGTTTCATGCGATGCAATCCATCCTTCGCCCTTGGTCCCGTATCAAGGCCCAACATTATGGGCGGAAAATGGCATGTCGCTATTCCCCAGTGTATCTTTGCAGGCAATTGCTGCAATGAGTACTGCTACGACGACTACAACTGTTTCGAATTTCATGAAAAGCAGCATCTCCAAAAGTTCTTGCAGGATGAGGACTATACGACTCTGACATTCGTGTGGCGGTGCGACGCAACTAGATGGTTGAACAACGGCGATATAGAGCTTATCGAGGAAAGTGATGATCATACCTGGAACAGATATCTTATTGAGGGTGCTAGGAAGTTCATCGAAGTGAAGCTTTCCTCCATAATGGGAAAAGTTCCGGATTTTAAGATGGCTCGGTTGCAGAAGCGTGGGGCTCAAGAGACCTGCCCGGAGTGGTGGCCAGGAATTCTCAATAAAGGGCACATATATTGGACATCCAGGTCATGATTGTATGAAAGCACTGAAGTGCCGTTTGTTTGCTGAAGGCTCAAGCAACGGATCGTATATAGCTCTTAATCTTTTACCAAATCATGAGTTGCTTGTTCACGCGACCTAAGAAGACTTTGCCCTCTACAATATTTTACTCCGTACCTGAGTGGGAGTACATACCCCGATAACTTTGAGATGCTAACGGCCTTTGAGTAACAGGTTGATCGGCGATCTCGGTTCTCATTTGACGGGATCTGCCTTCATCCGCCATCGACACTCAAGGCTCAGCAGTCAAATGAAAATCAAAGAATCTGCGGGACAATATCAAATATGCCAAGACTCGTCAAGGGACCATTACCAGGGTTGTGAAACATTGAGAGGTTAAATAAAGCCACATCAGACCCTGAAAATCACAAGACTTTTTGTACAACTCACTCGGTATATCAATCGCGAAACGCGCTTTCAAAACGCCCCAATAGCCCTAGCATGACGTGGGGGCCTTCGGAAAACACTTGCTGACCTTAATCTACAATCAGGAGAAAAGGATCAATCTTATCACAAGACTTCTTTTGTCCCGCCTACCCACCCCCTTGGGACCTCGCATAAGATTGACCGCAACTTCGACACATCATTTCCCTCCAAGCGGCCCAACAAACTGGTAACAAAGATGATGCGGCGGGGCTTTCCAATTCCACAAATAGCTCTTAGCTAGGTAGCTCTGACTGTAACTATGAAAGCTATCAAATCTGCCCGTCACGTGGAGGGAACTGATCACAAGACACTTTTCTCGAATCAGAGTTTACACATACTTCTCGACCCCACATTCCGGGGACAAACAATGTACATCCCCGAACATCAAAATGACTCGATTAGTGTTGTGAGAATCCCGTTCCCCTCATCTCACGGCTCGTTGAGAAGCGGGCACCTCCGTCAAGGCCCATGTCGGGTGATGCAGAATTGAACCTTTTTGAAAATTGGCATCCATCGACTAAGAGGCACATACACCATACATACAATACACGCAGAGACGAGCTGCGTTTGTGCTTTAGTGCTACCACATAACAAGATGGACAGCAAGGACGGGGAGCAGGCCTGGTGACTGTTGACTGGACACGCGGAGAATTCGGCTGTCCGCATGCACTGTTTGGCGAGTTGGACTTGGTAATTGTGAGACGGCTGGCTGGTACCTTGGATGTGCGCTGCAGCGCTGACTGTGACCTTTATCCAATGTATTAGTCGTGTACAGGTCGCTGGGAGCCATTGACGCAGGGTGGGGAAATCGTCATGTTTGGTTGCATGGGCTTCATGCTGTGTACTTGTCTTGGGCGTGCGATTGGATTGAGGAGCGGTGTGATGGGGGGTGTGGAGGAGGGATCCTTTCCGCTGGTGGTGTGGGATGGGGGGTTTTTTTTGTTTCCCTTCCATCATGAGAAGGTTTTTGGGAGGCTTGGACAAACAAATGAGACGAGGCGTCAGGCCAGGGGTTAGTTGCCGGTGGCTCTCTCTGGGTTTTTGCCACCGTAGGTGCGCATAAGGTGCGTGCTATAGCAGGGATGACAGGGAGAGAAGTCTTGAGAAGGTTCTTGGAGGGAGGAAATGTTTATATTCTCGTATCAAGGCTGGCCTGGCCTCCACATGCGAGATCTCTGCCGCGCCGTTTCTCCCGCAACCTGCTGTTTGCATCTACAAGTATTCGTCGTGGTTACCATGCAACCTCCATCTGATCCTGACCTTGCTGTCGTCGGAAGCTTGGGATACTCCGACCCTACTCCTGCCCCTCATCAGAGATCGTAACGCAACGCGCATCGCGGCTGCCAACCCTTTGTGAAGGAATGGTGATGCATGAGTAGTATTGAGTTAAATCAAAGGATAAGCAAAGTGATGTCTTTCATCTGGATAATTGATATAGTTGATCGTCGTGCAGCTATCTGCAACTGCAAGTGCAACTGATTGCTAGGGGGACCAGACCCAATGAAGACTGCTCATCGGCTACCCCTTGGGAATCAGTCGATAATTCATATAGATGCTGCGGGTACTGGTACTGCTGGTTGCTTGGTTGCTTGGTTGCTTTGTTGCTATGCTACGGGTGAGGCAGCGGTAGTCCGATCAATGCAGAAACAGAGCATTCAGAAAAAATAAAAATAACAACGTCCAGAGTCCAAGCCCAAGGTCCACAGCTGAAGCGCATGAGACGTGAAACTTAGCGGCGTAAGCTGGAGTTTAAGCTGGTGGACGAGGACGAGAATGGAGTCATGGATGCTGCTTTAATAGGATTCTGACTGACGCTGGTGAGTGAAGTAAATTGGGTGACGGGAGAGTGAGAAGCTTTGTTTAGTTTCTCTGTAGCGGCGACCTGCCATTGGCTGCTCTGCCACCCCCGCCTTTCCACCAAAGCAAATGCAAGTCAACCAGCGCCAGCAACACGACTGAGGCAGCGAGACGAGACAAGACGAGCCTTGGACTCTGAAATAATCCCCAAGCAGCCCACGCCGCCGCACCTTTTCTTTTCTTTGCTTCTGCCCTCGACAAACCGACCTCGACCACGACCATTGCTGTAGCCCGACTGCACCGGCCCGCTCTTGACGGGAGATAGAGTTTGGCTGTCCGACTTACTCCTTTGTTGGAGCAGAGTTACTCCTCCTCCACCGCCCTGGCCCGCGTCCCTTTGCCCAAGGGCGCCTACAATCCACAACACCACCACTGCACCAAGAGACATCGCATCAATTCCCATGATGTCTCTTTCTTTCGCCCGTTGCTAGTACCTGGCGCCCGGCCAGACGTCTAGGCGAAGTTCAACACGGTTCCTAGCCTGACAACGGACGAAACGACGCGAATGACAGCGATAGGCGAGGGATTCCACGGGCCCTCGAACGACGACGAGAGCTACGGTCAATGTGGGTGCAAGAACTGATTCTGAGGAATCTGAACGGCCATGGAGGAAAACAATACTATGCTGGCCCCGCCAGCTGTGTCGTCGCTGCGCGCACAAGCTGGGGGTCAAATGGAGCGCTCTCTGAGTGCGGATATTCGGGAGGAGAGGGAGGATCTTCGAGAAGCCGCGGAACAGACGCTCAATGTGATTATGGACCTCAGTCTTGACGGTAGCATCAGATGGGTCAGTCCGTCGTGGACCGACGTTATCGGCACTACCCTCGAGTCTGTGCAAGGAAAGCCCATCAAGGACATCTTGATTGGTGACAACAAAGAGGTCTTCGCCGACGTGGTGGAATCTATGAAGAAGGATGATTCACGCAGTCAGATTATCAGGTTTACTGTTCAATTAGGTCCTAAATCGAAACTAGGACCGCTCCAGGTTCCAGATCAGTTGAAGGCTGAGAGTGAGGATGGAGAGTCATCTCAGTCCGACTCGGCAACAATTGACCTCGAGGGACAAGGTATTATGGTATATGATCGCTCTTCAGGAGGAGAAAGTCATGTAAGTTGGAATTTCTAACCTAGACGGGTCGATACTGATCTGCACGATTAGACTATGTGGATGATTCGACCGTGGATTGCCCCGCGAGAGATCCAAATCGACCTACCGGACGTGATCGTCGAGTCTCTTGGGTCTGGCGCAGAGGTACTTGCAAGCTACCTCACTACTCTGGCAGAGGTCGGCTTCGCAGACCCCGCAAATCATGCACCTCCTCTCCCAGTCCTCTGTCGTATCTGCGAACGACAAATTCCTCCATGGTGGTTTGAAAAGCACACAGAACTTTGCCTTCAAGAACACAAGGCTGAGATGGAAGTACAGATGTCTCAAGAGAATCTCACTGAACATCGTCATGCTATTGTCAAAGTTCTGGATGCCCTTGAAGCCCGAAAGACCCGACCCTCTTCAGGCGATCAACCCCCTCAGTCGATACCCCAAGCTGAGTACAAGGGAATGCCGATTGGCCCAACACCCTCGACTTCTTCGTCGTCAGGTACCGCTTCCCCTGGCACTCCTGGTGTAAGATCTCGAGATTCATCCTCTACGGGCGGGTATGGACATTCACGGCAACGTTCGTTCGCTGTCCGACGCCCGCAGGCAAGAATTGTCGAATTGTTACTTGATTTATGTGATACCGCGATCGAAATCAGCACGCCAGCCATCAAAGAAGCGCCTGCACAAACTCCTGGCGAGTTTCGCACACAATCTCCTCAATCCGAATCGCGATTATCTCAGGTCATGCAGTGGCAATCTCCAAGCACAAACACGCTGGATCAAGAACAAGGTCTTGCGCTACTTTGTGCTGATAGCGAGAGGGCAGCCAAGGCAAAGGTCGAGGCAGTCATTCGTCATCGGAGAATCATCGAGTACTCGGAGCGCATTCGAATGGAATTCTCGGTAATTGTACAAGATTGTATCGATGAAGCTATGCGAAAGGCTGCTCGGATTGCAGCTGGTCATCTCAGCGATTCCGAGTCTGAGCCCGAGCCCGAAGCGGAGAGAACTCCTGCACATGACGACGGCTTTTTTACCGGATCTTTTGATGGCCCATCATCACTCGCAGCTGCTTTGAGGGAAGCTGAAATGGGACGAAACCCTGAAGGGCATCGATCTTCGTCGACGGCTAATTCAGCTCGGTCAAGTAGCCCCAAGGAGTGTCCGACACCGCGGTCTCAGGGTCCACACAGCATACTTTCACAGTCTCAAGACTCGCGACGGCAATCCCTGTACTTCGAAAGCGACGCTGGCGACAGTGATGGCAGCGTTCGGTCTTCTTCATTGATGTCTCGGCCACCAGCACGAACCGAATCGCCAGTTTCCGAGTTTGGGGATCTACGCCGTGCAGCAAGCTCGCGTCAACGCCACCGAAGAAGTATCATTCTCCCTGGTGCCTCTTCACCTCGTCGGCAGGAATCCCCTGTTAGGTTGCCACAACCATCATCGCCGCTTCGGATAACGAAACCACGTGCATTGCCAATCGCACATGAGGGCATTGTATCTCCCACAGCTTCACCAATGCTCCCAGGCAGCGAGTTCAGCTCTCCTGCCCTCATCCCACATCATCACAGACGCCAATCATCAGCCGCGGGGTCGGACCCATCGCGGCCACCACCATCTCCTCGTATGAATGCTGTCAGTGCGCCACAAGCTAGAGCTGTACCACCATCTATTAAAGACTTTGAAATCATCAAACCCATCAGTAAAGGTGCATTTGGGAGTGTTTATTTAGCAAAAAAGCGATCTACAGGCGATTATTATGCTATCAAGGTGTTGAAGAAGGCAGATATGGTTGCTAAGAATCAAGTCACGAATGTCAAAGCAGAAAGAGCTATCATGATGTGGCAAGGCGAAAGCGACTTTGTCGCAAAGCTTTACTGGACTTTCTCTAGTAAAGACTATCTCTACTTGGTCATGGAATATCTTAACGGAGGAGACTGTGCGTCCCTTATCAAGGTTCTCGGCGGCCTTCCAGAAGATTGGGCGAAAAAGTATCTCGGAGAGGTCATCTTGGGTGTAGAGCACCTCCACAACCGTGGGATTGTTCATCGAGATTTGAAACCGGACAACCTCCTCATCGATCAGAAGGGCCATCTCAAACTCACCGACTTCGGTCTCTCGAGAATGGGATTGATTGGCCGTCAAAAGCGGGTTCTCAACAGCACCACGAATGAGTCTGCTCCTGATTTGCTCAAACAAGGACCATTCGCACGCACCACGTCAATCAGCTCGTCGCGATCGACCTCGTTTGACTTTCAAGGGCATCACTCCCCCGGCTCAACGCCTCAAATGACTCCAGACCTTGGAGGCGGTCTCACAACGCCATCCTACTTCAGCCTAAGTCGCGAGGGGACTTTGAACAAAGACTCTAGGCGCACGTCTGGTCGAAGCGACAGTGGGGGCAGCGAGTCTCTGAATCAGATGTTTACCAGCTTCTCTCTCAATGACCATCAGGGCCAGCACATGATGAATCAACGGAGAACTCCCATCGAAGAGATGAGCGAAAATGAGGGCAACGCATCGCCAGACTTTTTGTCGCTTCATCAAGTCAACAGCCAGTCAAGTACAGAACAGAAGAACACCCCGCCCCAAACGAGCATGATGCCTCCTCCAATGGCCCTTTTCGATCCAGATGACAACAATCGACGTTTCGTCGGCACTCCAGACTACTTGGCTCCTGAGACTGTCAATGGCGTTGGCCAAGACGAGATGAGTGATTGGTGGTCTGTTGGTTGTATCTTATTTGAGTTCTTGTATGGATATCCACCTTTTCACGCCGGAACCCCCGACGAAGTCTTTGAGAATATTCTTGCACGAAGAATTTCTTGGCCAGATGACAGCGACTTTGATGTCTCTCCCGAAGCAAAGGATTTAATGAACAAGCTCCTCTGTCTTGAGCCACGCCAACGTCTTGGTGTCAACAGTGACGACAAGTACTCCTGCGGTGGCGAGGAGATTCGAAATCATCCATTCTTCGAAGGCATGAATTGGGAGAAGCTCCTTGAGGACGACGCGCAATTCGTCCCAGCACCCGAAAACCCAGAGGATACTGAGTATTTCGATGCACGTGGTGCCACCTTGCAATCTTTTGCTGAAGAGATGGAGGACCAGTCGTCACCACCAACCTCAACACCTGGGGCCGACTATCATGAGCGACCTCACGACGCGTTGTCTCGCGTTCGGTCTCAAGTAAATTCCATCAAGCGAGGCCTTATGCCCCTACATATCCCGCCGCATGTTCGTGACTCGAAGAGTCGCAGACTCAGCGAGCCGGTTGTAGCGGATGATTTTGGCAATTTTGCTTTCAAGAATCTTCCTGTTTTGGAAAAGGCAAACAAGGACGTCATTCAGAAACTCCGAGCCGAAGCAATGGCTGCTCAAAGCAAACCAGCAGTTGCCAGCCCTAGTTCAAATCCTACGAGTGCCACTTCACCTGGACCAACGTTGGAAGGCAGTCCGATTTTACCGATGCCCATTCAGAGAACACTTTCGAATGCGAAAGCCACTAACCGACCATCTTCTCCCTCGGGATTGAGTCAAGCCAACTCATCGCCTAATCGCCAGTCCCAACCCTCTTCGCCATTGCTCGTATCGTTTGTGGCAGGTCAAAATGGTGAGGGAAGGCGTAAGACGTCAAGTAACTCATCCAGTCTTTCCCATCAGTCAAGCAATTCCCTAGCTCCCGGCAGCTTCTTTGATGTACCTCGCATGCCTGCAAGTCTTCAGAAGTCTAACAGTTCTGCTGCAGCCTCCCCGGTCAAGGGCCGTGGAGGAGCCCCACCTCCGCTAGCTCTATCGCCACAGAAGATATCAACACCCAGACAGGCAAGCAACCCTTCAAGCCGAGCTCGATCTCAAACTGTCGGATCCCAAGAAGGGAGCCCTATTCCCGCAGATCTGTTCTCTCACCGCAAGCGAAGAAGCCAAGTATTCGACATGTCCCCCTCATCTTCGGATAATGAAGGCGACAAGGCAAATGCACTTCTTCGAGTTCAAAGACGCCGCCAAAGTTCGAGACGCATGTCGCAGATAAATCTAGCCGACGGGCCTGTCTTCCGTCCGCTGGACGTTCTGATTTGTGAAGACCATCCTGTCTCTAGAATGGTCATGGAGAAGCTGCTCGAGAAGTTGAGGTGCCGAACAATTACAGCTACAAATGGAGCCGAGGCAATGCGGTACGGCATGAGCGAGATCAAGTTCGACATCATCATGATGGAATTCAAACTGCCTAATATTAATGGAGCAGATGTTGCCAGGATGATCCGCGATACTAAGAATCCGAACTCGCAAACGCCTATCGTTGCGGTTACTGGATACCTCAAAGAACTTCAAGCACCTCATCATTTTGATGCCCTCATTGAGAAGCCCCCGACAACATCGAAGTTGACTGAAGTCATGTGCCGACTCTGCCAATGGAAAGCTCCCAGTCCCGGCCAAACTGCTGCCATCCCTTATCCACAACCTTCGGGATTACGCCAAGAGAGCACACGACTTGAAGACAGTCCAACCTCTGGATCTTCTGGGTATGCTCATATGCCTGGTAGCAGCTTCAGAGGATCAAGCCGGGAAGATTCCATTAGTTCCAGCCTCTTTGGCGACTCGGAGTCTTTCATGAATGATGATGTTCCTGTAGTCATCAGTCGTAAGGCCACTGGAGATTGGGATGAACCCGGTGGGCTTGGGATTAGCAATGAAGAAGCGGTTCTCGATTCCAACGATCTCCCAAAACAACTTCCTCTACACCTTCTTCACCAAGAGTCTTCTCCTGGTAGGATGGAGCAAGAAATCAAGTTACCTCTTCGTCAACGCTCATCAGACAAGATGAGAGCCAAGCGGGAGTCGATAGAGAAGCACCGGCATGAATGTGCCGAATCAGGAGATGACGAAGATGAAGAGCTTGGAGACACATGCGTGCGAGAAAAGAGCCCAAAGCACACCGCTAAGCCTAACCGTGGTTCGAAACTCGGCACTGAAATGATGAGGACCAACAGCCGTGGAAGCGTCGTCTCTTCATCAGACCTCACTGCAGGCGCGGATAGCATCGAGCCTCCTCCAACTGTGACAGAAGAGCTCCCTCCGGCCTCTGAAGTTGCTAGTGGACATTTAACTCCCCCTGAACACTTCACGACGCCCGGCAATAGCGTGGCTGAGATCGATTTGAATGAAACTCCAAAACCATCTTCAACACAGCTCGACCCCATGGACGAACCGACCCCTCGCGCACCATCAGCCGCTTCAAACACTGCAGATTACTTGAGTCACAGCGACGCTCGATAATTGCTGCAACATTTCTTATTTACAACACACAATGGCCCACATGGCCAAAACAACAAATTTTCTTTTATTTATCACGACCTCAGCGCGGCGTTTACGGTCCAGATTCCTGGAAGGATGGACGGAAGGCGGAATCACATGAAGGAATTACAAGGCGTTATTGATTGGTCATCTGGGAGCGTGGCCTTTTGCTGCATTTACAAACTTGCTTCTCTTCACGGACAAAACATTGCCATGCGTTTAACTTATTTCCTTTTGCGAATCGGCGGGAACTGAAACAAAACCATCCACTCTACAAAGCTGCGTTGCGTTGCGTTATTTGCTTTCTTTTGTACAATTTTGGCGGATATCGGAATTGAAGACGAATGTGTTGTGTTAAATATCCCCAAGAGCTGGGTTCGTTCATTTTTACTGCGTTGGGGTTTTTGACGCGCAGGGGGGCTTGCAATGAATGGATGGATGGATGGGGCACCAGGGTCTTGAGCATAGTCGGATCTGAGAATGGTGTGGCATGTGATGTTGTAGACTGGATGGTTTGCAATATAAAACATTAAATTGATATTTGGTGCAAGAGCCTGATATGAAGTGAATATTAACTGAATGTTGTGCGAAGGAACGCAAGTCGGTAAGTGCTGAGTTGGGTCGAGATACTATGGGTGTTTCTGCGGGAAGGCTTGGCGCAGGTGATATGCGCAGCGGCATATGAAAGTTACTATGTAGGGAGATACTGGAGCTGGGCGAGGAGAGCATGGCTTGCTTAGGCACAGTAAATGGTTTCAATTTGGAGAAATTGCGAACCGCAACGGCGGGCGCAACCGAGTATCGGCAGAGGTTGCTGCTTCTGTTTTCGAGACGACTTGGGAACAGCATATTCGCCAGTCCGGCGTTCTCTACGCGTTCCATGGCCAGTTTTCCCCGAAATCATACAATTCTTTATCATTTCACTAGATCGCACTTTCTCGAGTGAGGTACGAGTTTCAGCTCGCTCACACACAAGATATCCTTCCCCAATGTGGGCCGACATATTGCCAGGCAATAGCCGACGTTCTAACAAGCACCCCCACAATAGCAATCGCACACAGATTTCATAATCACTGCGGCTGAAAACCCCGTGGTGTTTCAAAATGAAGCGAAAAGTCCCCAGCGGCGCAGCAGGAGCTGGGTCATTTCTGGTCAGATTTCCCCTTTCGGCTAAGCGAGGCGAGCTTTCAAGCTAAATACCTCGATTGGTATCTTGCAGGCGAACAAGGGATGAGGCACAGTTTTAGATCCTTCCCTTTGTGGGGTTTGGCCTCGCACAACTCGCATCGATATACTTTATACTGGCTGGATTCTATGATGAGGATTTCGAAGGGAAGAATTTTTTAAGATTTGATAGTGGTAAGGGCTATGGCTGAGTTTTGTGACGGCGTCTTTGGGGATGTGATGGGAAGGTATATATTTCCGTCCAAGGCTCTCCAACCCTTTTCAGCGTCTTCACATTCAAAAACCTTGGTCTTCTAAAGGCCTTTCCATCTACACGTCATCCGTTTCTCTTCAACCCAAATTCCTACAATGCTTTTCTCTACCGCCAATCTCTGGCTCATCGCGCTTCTCCCAACTCTCACTCTTTCCCAAAATACCACATCTTCCTCAAACCTTCCAGTCGAAGTCATCCATGAATTTCCGAAAGGTACCTGGATTGAGAACTTGGTAGTACGACCATCAGGCTCAGTCCTAGCCATCGACTTCTCAGCCCCCCACATTTTCGAAGTACCTCTCTCCAAAAACTCAACACCAACCATCATCCACACCTTCAGAAACTTCACCGGCGTCTCAGGCATAGCCGAATCGTCATCTCCCGATGTATACTTCGCCGTCACAGGCAATTTTACATTCGCGAACTTCAGCGCCGTCGCAGGCTCGTACGCAATACATCGCATCGCTTTCGATGAATGTTCTGATGAGCCAATCGTCTCTCAACTCGCCACGCTTCCAACTCTGATCATGCCAAACGGTATAATTGCCATCCCGCATACACCATACGTCTTGATCGCAGACTCAATCGCAGGTATTGTCTACCGTTTTGATACCGAGAAACTCACTCTTACCACATACCTCGATGATCCGCTGCTCAAGCCCTCAGGGACAAATCTCCAGGCTGGTGTAAACGGCGTTAAATTCTCTCGGGGCTACTTTTACTTCAGCAACACGAATCAAGAAATTGTTGCTCGAGTGCGCGTTTCTGGTAGGGATGCTACTGTACAAGGCAAGCCTGAGATCGTAGCATCGCAGACGTTGGCGGATGATTTCATTGTTAATGATCATAATGGGGATATATTCGTTGCCGAGGGTGGTCTTAGTGAGCTTGGCTTCGTGAGCGCGAAAGGGAACGGGACGATACCGCGAACATTGGTTGGAGCGTCGAATAGCCTTGCGTTGGCTGGACCGACTGCTGCGGTGTGGGCGAGGGGAGAGGAAGGGAGAAGTTTGATTGTGTCGACGAATGGGGGGTTGTTGGGGTACTTAAGTGGGAACCATACGATTGGTGGGAGGATTAATCTTATCCATTTGCGGGAAGAGTATTGAGATGACTGTAAAATATTGAGTATAGACAAAAATAAAAAGTTTGGAAACAGAGCGGAGGCTATGTCAATAAGACAAACCCTATTTTTTTCGCCCTGTTCGTTCTGCGTCCATGCCTAAATAACTCTCTTCGTGGTCGAAGAAACGGAGTACTTCCAGAAAGAGAATGCGAAAGTTCTGACTCACGTCTTAGAGAAAGCAAGAGAACCAAACTTGGTTGAAGAAATAAATTGATGCGAGTACGAAGTGGCGAAGGTGAAGAGGGGAGGGAGGGGAGGGAGAGAAAAGAAAGCAGCATGAGTCCCGAAATCCGAGTATCTTAATTTTACGAGACCCTGTTCATGCTGAAATCAACATTGAAATCAGCAGCGTTAAGAAATCCATATCGACTCTTGAGAAGGATACACTGCTACTCGACCACATGAAGTTGGAAGTACTTCGTAGGTAGCGAAATCTATAGTATTATGTAAGCAGATCGCCATACCTATTCCGGCCTAGAGTCTCTACGCCGAGACCCTTGGGGAACCAAATATAGGTACGATATAGGTACGACAGTTTCATATGGTCTCACACCATAAATACCAAGAACTCGACGACGTCTAGACGGCTCTCGACTAGCATCTGGGCGCATTTCGCGATGTGCAACAAAATCCTTTTCGAGGATTTCGACAGTTCCAGGCTTTAGCCTGATGCCAAGAGTGTTTGGGGTTGTTTGCTGGGGGAGGGTCTAGATCTTTAGATCGCATGGCACGGACGTGTGCTCCGCATTCAGCATTGTGTGTAACGTTCATTTAAAGAGATGATCCTACGGAGTCAATGGGGACTTGAATCACTTGTTCTCCTACTGTACCTGCGACGTCGAGTGTCGTTTGCGAATGTGTACCAAACTATTCCTAGGGCAATACAGCCTTCAATGGGTGTGCAACTCTTTGTTTGAGGGTGGCAACAGAACTCTTGGGAGTTATGGGGGTGGTATGGCTTGGGGAATCTCAAGTCGAGAAAACTCCAAGCCTGGGCCGTCTTCAGTGGAAGTCCGCCTGGGCTGGACCTGGCCACACTGCTGGGCGCTCATCGAACTGGATGGATGCGAAAGTTCGTTTGGTAGGGGTAGGATCCTACAACACTCTGTATCCGGACGGAATCTTTACCTGTCGGCCACATTGATGGTACGAAGCGTTGATGCTCCAGAAAACTCTTCATTTTATTCTCTTGTGCTCATGGAGCTTGTCTGCGAGCATTTCTTGTTTCTGTCCAGCCGTGTTGCCGAAAGTTTTCGGTGTTAGATCACTCTTTGTTGTTCTCATAGCGAATTTCTTTGACGTGACAGCAGCGGTTTTCCGAAGACGTTACCAAGGCCCGCCATCTTGCTCAAAGGGCTCTCAAAGGAAAAATAATTATGGGAATGGTTGCAGTTTCGCTACTTCTGTTTCCTTGCTGTTGATCCCGATTACATGTAAAAGTTTACGCTGCGCCGAGTTTTGGACGGAGTCATTTCATCTATTATATCTAGCCCACGATGGACACGCTAGCAAATCCGGCCATCGCAGCCCAGATGCGTGGGCCGCCCCCAGTGCCTATAGTCAGGGATGATTGGGCCCATGTGACAGCTCCAGGCGTTACAACAAATTGCAGAAGTTACTATATGCCTCACGGCCCGGGACCTGCTCCAGTAGCCCCCGTCAGGCCCCCCCGACTTCCACCAGCCAGAAGAGGTCGGCCGAGCATGGAACGCAGAGCGCAAGTAGCCGCGCACGATCAAGCTATCATTGCGTACGAAATTGGTCTGGACGCTTACAACATTGCTTTAACACAACATGCCAGAAGCATTGAAGAGTATGAATCTCTGCCCCCGACACCGAGAGGAGGGCGGGAAAGACCTGAACCGCGATTGATCTTTACTCATGGCAGAGGCTCCAGACTGGACAATCCTACAATGGTAGCCTTCTCCGAAGGCTTTGCTCGCTATGACTGTATCATGCTCTTCGAGGGAGAGGAAGATATGACCGCTCGCGTCTGTACCTTCCGCGCTCTCATGCAATCCTTCCCATCTGCGTCAGCTGTTGGTGGTCGTTCAATGGGTGCACGCTGCTCTACTCGAGCTGCGTTATACAGCCAGGTCAAGAAACTAATATTTATGACATACCCAATCATACGCGGACTCGAAGAGCGATTCGACGAGCTCGTCGCTTTAACAGCAGATGTAGATGTCCTCATGATTATTGGCGATGTAGACGCTTTGGCTCCAGAACAGCAATTGAAGGCACTACGTTCTCGTATGCGGGCTAGGACTTGGTGGCTCAAGGTCAATAAGGGTGATCACGCCTTGTGGTTTGATGATGCCGCACAGCGGTATTCTATTCTCAACATTTGCGGGCAGATTGCTGCTAGATGGAGCATGGATGAGGATAGAGATCCTACTTTGACGGAATCATTTATTAGTTGGAATGATGCGACGAATCGCTGCGAATGGACTCCATGGACAGCACCGGCTCCGGAGCCTGCGAGAGGACCCACTAGGTTTAATATTGATGTTTCGGGGTCTCATATGCAGAGTGGTGGAGGTAACTTCACAGTTTCATTGCCGCCGTAGATAGGAGCATTTGGAAGAGAATTGGATTATTTGCACAATATCATCTGGAATGCTTTTGGGCTTCTTGACAGCCCTATTAGTTCGGGGCTTGTTCGCCTTGAACACCTCACTTCACAGAGGAATTTGGACCAAACCTTACCTCAAACCCCAGGCTATGAAAACAGATCTAAATGCAATCATTTTAATAGGTTAGACTCCATCTAAACAATTAATAAAATTAATTATCCCCTATGCCCCTCCAAACACGTGCCCCTCGCTAGAAGTGGGGCTGCTGCGTTTGACATCTCAGAAGAGCGTCCCGCGGACTCCCATCAAACAAATTCAAAAGCCTCACTTTCCCAATTGACCATCTTGAGCTTCCATAAAGCCTTCATATCAATCGCAAACTCTACTACGAACAACAAGCACTCTGCGAACAAACCCGAAAGCTTCCACAACCATGTCTCCCCCCGCCATCATCGCGCCCTCAATCCTCTCAGCGGACTTCGCGGAGCTAGGAAAAGAATGCTCAAACACAATCGCCCAAGGCGCCAACTGGCTGCACATCGATATCATGGACGGACATTTCGTGCCAAACATCACGTTCGGCGCGCCAGTTGTTACGAAGATTAGGAGTCATGTTGCGAAGCCGAGCGAGAAGCATGGGAAGGGGACTTTTGATTGCCATATGATGATTGCAGAGGTCTGTATCTTTTCAGTGTTTATTGAGAGGTCGATGCTGATATATTTGCGTGCGGTAGCCAAAGAAATGGGTCAAGGAATTTCAGAAGGCGGGGTGCGATCTCTATTGTTTTCACTACGAAGCGGCGATTTCTAGCACAGCGGCCGAAAGCCCCGAGAGCACGAGCGAGCTTAAGACGAGTCCGAAGGAGATGATTAGGTATATACATGAGTGTGGGATGTTGGCTGGGATTGCGATTAAGCCGGATACAAAGGTCGATGTGCTGTGGGATATACTGGAGAACAAGGAGGAGATTGAGAAGCCGGATGTGAGTTGACCCATTTTCAGGTCGCTGGGATATATGCTGATGGTTGCAGATGGTGCTGGTTATGACAGTTCATCCTGGATTTGGCGGGCAAAAATTTATGGCTTCCGAATTACCCAAGGTCGCCGAGCTGAGGAAACGATACCCGGAGCTGAATATTGAGGTTGATGGAGGGCTTGGTGTAGGGACTATCGATCAAGCTGCGGATGCCGGGGCGAACGTTATTGTTGCAGGGAGTGCGGTATTTGGAGCAAAGGATCCTGCGGATGTTATTGCTAAGCTACGGGAATCTGTTGAAGCAAGGAGAGGCAAGCTATAAGATTATATTGGGGAAGGTATACGAATACATGATCATAGGGTTGGACATACTAGGAGCTGTCAGGGCGAGGTGATACGAGTCGAGTCGGGACTGGCCGTATCAGAATGAATATAGAAAGTTCAGACGAGAAGTGCATACAAAACGTCACCCTACTGTAAAAGCAGCTGCAAAGTCAAATATAGACTCAAAGCATGTCAGATTACAAAGTACTTCAAGCTGCCAGAACCCCGCCCTTGCCGGCCGGCTTCAAAAAAAGGCATTTCAAATTGGACCACCATGGACCATGTCCAGTACAGGTTTTATGTTTTAAACTTCGTGCAAGCCCATGCCTATGTCGACACCGAGCAATCACCGAGTAATGAATGACGTCTTATTGGCTAGATGGGGGCATTAGACTGGTCTGGGGATCTTCGGTGGCTTGGGGGACCCCGCAATCAATTCCGCACTGGAGTTTCGTGATACCCGGCCTGTGAGTACGGCATTTCAAGGCGACCAGGCATGTAAAAGTATAATAAATCATCTCAACTCCTTCTGCTATTTGGAAAAGAAATACCCATCTTTCTTTTTATGTTCACACAAATGTATTATTGAACATTTCATTCCAATATTCTGTGTAACCTATAAGACCCCGGCAACAATCCTGGTCCTGCAGCCGACGATGGCCGTCACAGATTTTCTCCTCACTCCCTGGACCATTCCTGTCGCCGTCGTCCTCTTCTTCCTTGTCCCTTATATTGTATCGAATACCGCCATACGAGATATCCCAGGGCCATTCGCTGCCAAGTTCACGAATCTCTGGCTCTTGCTCCAAGCTCGGCAGGGAAAGAGATACAAGAGCGTTGATGCAGCGCACAAGAAATGGGGAAAACTTGTCCGCATTCAGCCAAATCATGTTAGCGTGGCGGATGAGTCTGCTATCAATACTATCTATGGCCATGGAAATGGGTTCTTGAAATCGTGAGTTGTCAATTGGATGGAGAAGGATCCCCAGCTAAAACCTACAGTGACTTCTACGATGCCTTCGTTTCCATTCAACGCGGTCTCTTCAACACGAGAGATCGAGCCGAGCATACTCGAAAGCGAAAGACTGTCTCCCATACATTTTCCACAAAGAGTATCTCTCAGTTCGAAACCTACATGCACCAAAATCTGGACATGTTCGTAAAGCAATGGGACACCCTCTCGAATAATGCACACGGACAATACGCTAAGATCGACTGCCTTCACTGGTTCAATTATCTAGCCTTCGACATGATCGGCGATCTTGCATTTGGCACCCCATTTGGCATGTTGGAAAAAGGAAAGGACATCACAGAAATCAGAATGACGCCAGACTCGCCCGTCACCTACGCCCCCGCCGTCCAAGTCCTCAACCGACGCGGAGAAGTCTCTGGAACTCTGGGGTGCCTTCCAGCCCTCAAACCATACGCGAAATGGCTCCCTGATCCATTCTTCAGCCAGGGACTCGAAGCAGTGCAAAATCTTGCTGGAATTGCTGTTGCACGTGTCGCCCAGCGCTTGGACGGGAAGCAGGACCCTGGTCGTGTGGATTTGCTCGCACGACTTATGGAAGGCAAGGACGACAGTGGGAACCCTATGGGACGCGAGGAATTGACCGCTGAAGCACTTACACAATTGATTGCTGGTTCCGACACAACTAGTAATACCTCGTGCGCGATTCTCTACTGGGTCACTAAAACACCGGGTGTCTTGGAGAAGTTACAAAAAGAGCTTGATGATGCGATCCCCGCTGAGATTGACGTTCCAAGCTTCGAGATGGTGAAGGATCTGAAGTATATGAATAACGTGATTCAAGAGACCCTCCGAATCCACTCAACGTCCGCTCTTGGCCTCCCACGTCTCGTTCCCCCGGGAGCAGGCGTTGAGATTCTGGGCCACCATTTCCCTCCTTATACCGTCCTCTCTGTTCCGTCCTACACTATCCATCACTCGAAGGAGATCTGGGGACCAGACGCAGATCAATTCAGACCCGAGCGATGGGACAACTTGACCGAGAGGCAGAAGACTGGCTTCATTCCATTTTCATACGGTCCAAGAAGTTGCGTGGGGAGAAATGTGGCTGAGATGGAGCTGGCGCTTATTGTTTCGACCACTTTCCGGAGATATGAGTTCGATCTGTATCAGGAGGAACTAGAGACAAGGGAAGGGTTCTTGAGGAAACCACTTGAGTGTATGGTTGGTATTAAGAAAAGGCCCGGCGCATGAACGTCCTCCGCGGGATGATAATGCTGGCGTTGGTGCTTGGGGTAGGAAGGGTCATGGGCGTAGATTTTTCAAGCATTTGAACTCGAAGTTTCTATTACTACTTAACATGTTTTATTCAACTCTTCACTTTTCATCCTATCTCCGTTTCGTATTTACGATTGTCTCGTGGTTCCACGGTTGCAGTGGGTTCACGGCGCAGTCCTGTGAGTCGGAGATATCTCTTTCCAGTAATGCCCAGGTTCGAATCCTCTTCTTGGCATTTGGGTTTCTTTCAGCTATGGAAAGTTACCTGGGCGTCTGTGACGTCTGTCAAGCCTCGCCGCAAATTTTTTGCCCTTTTCTGATCTTTTTAGTGTTGTCATTTGAAAGTCAGGTCGAGGTTTGTACTTCCGTGTTTGATGATTGATCAGCTTCGGACTTACTCGTTAAAGCTTGCTTACTGATCGGTATCATGAAATGACAAGGTCGGGGAACACAACCATCCAGTGCACAGACGAAGGATCTTCTCTAATTTGATATAACCTTTTGCCGCATCGAGGAAGGAGTTCTTCCCATATCAGGTCAAGGCTGTTTTGGCTAACACTTTCGTAAGTCCGATGTCTTTCGTCAGCAACTTTCCTCGAATTTGGTTGGAGTTTATTTTGTTTTATTCATTCATTGGTTGATTTTATTATTTTTTTATCATCTAATCCATTTAGACAAGCTTAGCTCGTGTTATTTTTCGGGTTTTGATACCCATACTCCATGTCTCCTTTATGTACACCATTATGGTATCACCAGATACTCATATGGACGATTACCACACCACGGGTCAAGGATCTGGTGGGTATAAAAGGCCTGTCCTCTCGGAATAAGTCAGTCCACGCAGTATCCAAAAGACACCGCATCCAAGGTATTCTACTTCAGGAACGGGAACAGACATAAGCTATTCTATAACTCCACCAAGCAAAATGTTCCAGTCCTTTCTGGAGCTCTTGGCACTAGCTGTCATACCTCTTTCCGTCTTTGCATCCCCCATTCAAAGTCACCACGTTCAGCTCCCCCTCCCCTCAAGAACGATCTTCCAGCTCGAGGCTGGTACCTGGATCGAAAATATAGCTGTTCGTTCCAACAATGACCTCCTGCTCACCGTTCTCTCAACTCCCGATCTCTACATCTTCAACCCATCCTTGTCCAAGTCGTCTTTACTCCACACTTTTCCCAACGCAACCGGCCTCTTAGGAATATCAGAGACAATTCCGGACGTCTTCGCTGTCATAGCAGGAAATTTCTCTCTCGCAACAGTAACAAGCAGCCCAGGCAGCTACTCCGTCTGGCAGGTTGATTTCCGTCATAATCCTTCTCCTGCAATTACCAAAATCACCAATCTACCCGAAGCCGCCTTCTTGAACGGCATGGCTACCCTACCTGCCTGTCCAGAGAAAGTCCTAGTATCCGACACTGACCTAGGCTTAGTCTGGCGTCTGGACACCAAAACCGGCGCCTACGAAGTAGCAATCCAACTCCCCGAAATGGCACCCAATCCAGAGAAGCCTATCGTAGAAGGCATCAACGGCCTCCGCATTTTCGGCCCCTATCTCTACTTCGCCAACTCTTTCAACGGTCTCTACCGCGTCCTCATCGACCTAGAAGGCAACGTGATCCCAGGGGCCAAAGCAGAGTTACTAGCGCCTTCAGCGCCGTTCATGGATGATTTTGCGATTGATGGGCGTGGTAATGCGTGGGTGGCGACGAATTTGGGAGATACGGTGTTGGTTGTTGGGAGGGATGGGAGGAGTGAGACGGTGGTAGGGAGTAATACTACGTTGACTGTTGCGGGGGACACGGCTGTGGGGTTTGGGAGGGGAGGGGAGGAAGGGACGCTCTATGTGGTTACGGGTGGGGCGTTGGGGGCGCCGGTTAATGGCACGGTTACGGAGGGGGCGAAGGTTGTTGCTGTTGATACGAAGGGGTTTAGTATTTAATGGTGCGGGAGTTAGAGATTGGATTCGATGCGGGCGAGGCTGAAATTTTCATACAGGCGTCCTGAAGCTGTCAACCGTTGGTCTCCACACACTTGTCCTAATCCTTCTGCTACCCTGTGGCTCTAATTCCATTATTCTTTTTAGACTTGCGAATTCATTCCAATTGTATTCTGAAGAGTACCCAAAGCTTTACTTTCATGCAGAAACAGTGATCTTGTGAGATCTTATGTGAGTATATTGAGTTGCTTCAACATCGTTTGAGGGTTTGAAGTAAAGTCTCACAGACGCATCAATTGATCACTTGATAGCTACATACCTTTCAGGTACTTCCATAGACAGGTTCTAGCTGCAATTCAAAGCGCATGGCGCATGGTAGGGTTAAGTTCTTGCATAGCCCTTAGTTCATTAGGTACGTCATGCTGGGACTTACATCATACTCTTATTAGGGTTATAGCCCTCAAAAGAATGTTCGAGCATGTTCAATTACTCCCATTTAGTTTGCGGTACGGGACGGCTCCCGCGGAAGGTTGGGTCAAAAGCGCACAGTATGCCTCACTCTTGGCGGCGCATTCGCCGAAGAAGTGAAGAAGAAATCTTAAAATGGGAAGACCATTCAGGGTCCCATTTCCTGTGAGATGTTACAACAGGATTTTCTTGACTACATTCACCTTCACTATCTGGTAATTTCCTTTGAAAACCTGAATGTTTTAAGGGGTTGTGCGTGACTATCTACGGCCCGAACCGCGTGCCCCCCTTCTGCTCTCCGGTATCGAGCCTGATCAATCTAAATCCACCAGAGGAATTGGGAATTATGCAAGAAGTCCTCTTGTGAGTCATACTGCTGGTCACTTCTCTGGTAAGCTAAATTGGTGAATTCACAGATGAGAATAAAACAGACGATCGAGTTCCTTCCTTCTTCTTTCTTCTTCATGAACTTGCACATAATTATCCACTCACCATGGATTCCCACCAAATTGGTCGTTGCAAGTTCGTCAAGGTTCTTGATGCTTTGAGTATCGAACGCCAGAACCTCCTCGCTCTCCAAGAGCGAACCCTCGATGGAGACTTTCCAGAGTCGTATTACGAATATACCCTGTATGGTGGAGATTTCTCTGAAGTCCAAGAAGCTATATTAGATGACCTCCGTGACAAGATCACGTCGAATTGCACCAGAATTAACGAGACACGAGATTGGATTGAGAGACTCTCTCCTCGTCCAAGTATATTGATTAAACCGAAAATATCCCAACGCGTTACCTTCCATCCGGAAGCGAAGACTTACGACGCCGACCGTGAACGGCGTAAGAAGCCGATTCGACCTGTTAAAACTACCCGACAATGGCATGCTTCCCTTGCTAGAGAGCTGTCCCTGAGTCTTGCGAACTCTGAGTACGTGCCAACATGCCATGCGCCACTGTTATCACTTTAAGCTCCCAATTATTTTAATCGACGGCGACGAACGACCTCAAGCGGGCAACGTTCTAGCACCCTACGTCAAAACTTTTTCTTTTTCTCGCGCCATTTACATAGAAAAGCTCTCTACCACTTCTCCTCCAGCTGGCCGTCACCCCCAGCTTGTTTATGACGGCGACGAGCGACCTCATGCGGGCAACGATCTAGCACTACGTCTTGTATTTGTACTTTTTGCATCGGCGGCGACGAGCGACCTGAGGCGGGCAACGTTCTAGCACTACGTCAAATTTGTTTTTTTTTTTTGCATGGGCGGCGTCTTTGATTTTTTTGCATCGACGGCGACGAGCGACCTGAGGCGGGCAACGTTCTAGCACTACGTCGGCTACTGGTGAAAAGGGAAAGAACCCCCTTAGTACCCGGGTAGCGGCTCTCATGTCTATGCCTCCTCGTGGCGAGAGCTGGAAACATCGCGAGTGCGGTGGCTAAATAGACAGCAAGTGCAAACATTATAGTTCTTACTTAGACTCGATTGTTTTCATATTCAGATGATTCTTGCTGTTGAAACTTTTGCTCGTGCCCTGACATGCAACTCGGCGCATCACTTCAAGATATCTTTACGATTTTCAGTGCGCATATAAAATGAACTGTAACTTGACTTACAGACATGAATGGAGAGAAATTGCATACCGGTTATACGTAAATAGTCTTATATATACTTCCTTAGTTCAATAAGTCAAATACTCACCTAACCACGTGACTGCGTCTTCTACCTTACCCACTCTGGGGGGCCAGGAGCTCTAGGGCGCTGTGTCTCAAACCCTACCAGGCCCTACCAACATAAATACCGCGATATGAGATGCTCACTTGACCCAAAGCCTCCTTCCATTCCCAACCCTAGGTATTCATGGCACTTGGGGCGCCCATCGAATAACCGAGCCCCTTTTCTTTTAGACGAGGTTGCACAAACCGCGATAGTAAATGAAGGACATGTAAGATATTCTCAGTGTCCAGGTTCATCTCCATTTAGCTAGTTAAATCATTTGAAAATCTGTTGTAAGCTCCTGCAACTCTTTGTCAGTGGAAGTGTGTGGCTCTTTTCGGCAGGTGCATTGCACAACCGGGCCGTGATGCGGCTTCACAGAAGTTGCAAAGCCCGAGAACTTGGTTATCCCCAGAGACCTGACTGCTTTAAACTGATCGACAGTACTTCTGGGGTTGCACTAAGCAATATTCATCTGCAATGCAACATTGATTTCAATTTAGCCTAAGTGAGGATTTCGATACTTCGTACCAAGACATGTACCGAAATACACCTGCTAGATTCGCATCTATACATTAGCCAAGAGCAAGAATTTTCTGTTGTATGAAGGTCTTGTGATCTTTAAAGCGATGTGGGACGACACTGTTCATGTGGGACGAACGCAGAAGTCAATTTCACATCAAGATTCCCATGCTAATGGTAGCACCAACAAACGGTGTGCGAGTCGCCTTCATCTATGTCTTCGACTCCAAGTGGATGCCCTGGTCCCAACTCTCAAAAATTGCATGGTACCCCGCATTCTATGGGTAGATTTAAATATTCAAAGCTTCCCTTCTCATCCTGCTTATAATTCCACTTGCCAATTGCAAGCAGAGCCAATAGATGCCAAACTCCTCAGCCTCACATTCATAATGTATCCCCCAATCCTCGTCATTCTGCTCGCACAAGCAGTCCAAGCCCTCAACTTCCCCTATGAAGCAATTCAACTCAGCTCCTCCGACATTGCCCAAAATCCGACATTGGCTTTCGGCATTCCGAAGGGAAAAAACGACGGCCCGGACTGCAAAGCTTTCCCGGGAAGTGACGACTGGCCTACCGACTCAGAATGGAAAGCTCTAAATGAAACACTCGACGGCGCCCTCCTCAAACCACTACCAGTAGCCAACGTCTGCTTCCAAGGCCCGGCCTACGATGCTAATAAATGCAAATCTATAATCAACACAAGTTTCTCCGTGCCGTTTTATGACGGCGATCCAGTCAGCACACTGACGCAGTGGCCAGAGGGAAGCACGTGTATAGCGTCCCTGAATGCGCAGGGGAATTGTACGCAGGGTGGATTTCCGGTCTATGTTGTTAATGCTAGTAGTGTTAGACATGTGCAGGCTGGGGTTAATTTTGCGAGGAATAGGAACGTTAGGCTTGTGATTAAGTGAGCTTTGCCCGATTTCATGATGCCTCTGGACATGAGACTGAATTGAAGATAGAAATACTGGTCATGATTTTGGAGGCCGGTCAGTTGGAGCTGGTTCTTTGAGTATTTGGACGCATAATCTCAAGAGCACTGAGTTTCTCCCGGAGCATACTCAGGGAGAGTATAGCGGGATGGCGGTCCGGGTCGGAGCTGGCGTTCAGAATGGGGAATACTTCAATTTTATGGCTGACAACAATATCGCCATGGTGGCTCCGGGACCGAGTACCGTAGGAGTTGGCGGGGGATGGATGGGAAATGGAGGGCATGGCAATTTGGCCTCGTATTATGGACTGGGGGCTGATCAGGTACTTTCAGCGCAGATGGTAACAGCTGACGGGAGGTTTGTGACTGCAGATCCCGAGACGAATGAGGATATTTTCTTTGCTATTCGAGGGGGTGGTGCTGGTAAGGAATCCAATTCATTAGTAGGGTCCTTACTGATATCTTGGAAAGGTACCTACGGCGTCATTACGTCTCTAGTCATGAAAGCCTACCCCTCTTTAAACACAACAGCCTCCTCTATAAATTTCTCAATTGGACCAGGCGGTACGCTCTCTCCAAGCCAGACCGAGATCTTCTGGCAAGGAGTCAACTTGCACTACAAGTTCACCGAGAAAGTAGTCGCCGCAGGCGCCTACGTATGGGGATACGTCTACGCCCTAGGAAACGGCACCTTCAGATTAACCTCCAGCGCCACGTTCCCCAACAAAACAACAGCAGACGTATATGCTTTCATGCAGCCTTTATACGATGATCTCAATCGTATTGGAATCAACATCACGAATCCAAAATCGCTACGCTCTACTCCATATGCCAGTCATCGGCCGCAAGGCGGAGCATCTCCGGCTGAGACTCGGTATAGATCCCGTCTGATCGGGCGCGAGAACTGGGCGGATGAAGAATTGTTCAATAGAACTATGAATGTAATTCGCAAATCTGCTGAAGGAGGGTATAATGTCCATTTGATCTGCCTTTCTCCTACTAAGGAAGTTGCGGGCTGGCCTGGAACAACGAATGCACTGCATCCCGCATGGCGCAATGCAATTATACATAGTAGTCTGGTGACTACCCAGCAGAAAATGACAGCACAAGAGGCGAGGGCTGAAGAAGCGCATATTAGGACTTATACAGACATGTGGCGAGAAGTGACGCCTGGAGGAGGAGCTTATATGAATGAGGGTGATCCTGGAGAGCCGTATTGGCAGCAGGCTTTCTTTGGGGATAACTATCCGCGCTTGCGGGAGATCAAGCTGGAGCATGATCCATGGGGAGTATTTTGGCAGCAGACTGGGGTGGGTAGTGAGGGGTGGGAGGTTAAGGCTGTAGATGACTATCCACACTCGCAGAACGGACGTTTATGCCGGGTTGATAGCTAAGAAAAGAAAGAGAAATCGAGATGGTAGATACTCGTTGCAAAAAGTATAGACACAACTTCAAGGGATTTCAAATTGTCTGAAAAAACCTGGCGCTAAAACAAAAACTTAGGAAGCTTGTAAAAAGGGGTATAGACGAACACCTCCTCCAATCCCGCCTCAGACTCCAGATGTCAACTTCATCTCAGTCGACACTCATTTCTTCACCGCCGGCTTGTACTTTCCAAACGTCTCATCTAACTCCGCCTCACTCCACTGCCTAAACGGTTCACTCCCAATATACTGCCCCTTCTCATCCCTCGCAAACCACTTCTGATAATCCCGTCTCTGCATATACACAACCTTAACTATCCCCTTATCCCCCTCCTTCTTCTTGCCGTCACCCTTCAGCATCTTGATGAAACTCCCTCTCCTCTTCTTTCCATCCTCGGGCTTCTCGGACGGAATGACATTCGTGACGATGGCAGGGATAATGGAGTCATCTGTGTACTGTTTTGGCAGAAGTTGCGGCAAACTGTACATATCTCCCGCCAAGCTCTGTAAACCACTGGCTTTGAAACCGGCTGCGGGGATAGGGCGACCCGTAGCGGTGAAGTTCATGAGGGCTTCTTCATTTTCTTCTGAGGCTTGAGATGCGATAAGAGGCTCGCCGTCCGAGTCGTAAGGCTTGTTTGCTGACTGGAGAGGTGGGGGTGCGGTCGCATATTGAATTGTCTTGTTGTCATCGGAACGGTATGGAAGCATGGCCGGAGGTTTGGCTTGAGTCGCCATTTTTGTTTTGGAGAACATTGTGGTTGGTACAGGGGTGGTTTATATGTTTTGTCGATGCTTCGTTGGAGGAATGCTGGGCGTCAGGTGCACCCCGATATCGCTTGCATAGCCCCTATGAGGCTTTTGATCTCGTATAGCCGCCTATTGAATCAAGCCTTTAATGGTGTACAAGGCTCGGTTCCGGGTGGTCTTGGTATTGAAGGCTCAGCTCTCCAGACTCTAGCCTCGGGCGTGCAACAAGGGATAGTGGGGACAAGAGTTCCACAAATAGATAAAATAGACACTTAAGTTCTTGGACAATAGAAGCTAGACTGTGTTCGTCGTCTCTTGAAAGGTGTGTGATATACTGCAATATACTTAGGTATGTATCAGCTGAGAGTGGAGTGGAGGAAAGTGGTTGTCAAGTCGGAAGTATATTACCCCGCTTGGGGTAGTCCTCATTGGCGGGGTAGATATGCAGGGATAGTGACGTCAAATGAGGCTGAGGCTAAGCCCAGCCTTCATAATATATGCATCTATCACTAATTACTTCAATCTTTTAGCAAAGATTCTGGCAATGAAAGTACCATTTCTTGGCCAGCAAGTGTTGTAAAGAACGAGGGGGCTCGGAGGGTAGGCCTCGTCAATCTCAGGGGAAGCGAGTTTACTGTACTTATGGGCCCACCAGGCCTTCATGGACCAAAAAATACACGTTAGCCCTCTTCGGCCAAAAATATGGAGAGGATAACAATGCTAGGTAAAGATAACCTTGGAGGAAATATAATTTGCTAAATAGTAATACGCTACCGTAAGAGCTGTTAACCAAAAGATCCATATTCCTGCCCCCAATCGCCGAAAGAAGCACCAAAATAGTCCGTAAATTTTTTGAGATGAGGGTATTAACTTGTTGCTCCTTCGACTCACAAAGTCGCTCGATGCATCTTCACATTGACGCCATCACCAGGCGACAATGTCAAACTGTATCCCTTCTTAAGAGGACTCGTCATATCCAGCGCCTCAATGTTATCATACCGCTGCAAAATCTTGACCATCACGAAGCTGGCCTCGTTAAGTGCATACTGTTCTACAGTCTGTCAGCACCACCCTCACCCATTTTTCGAAGTACTTACGGCCAAGGCACACCCTCGGGCCACCAGAAAAGCCGATAAACTCCCAGCCTAGCTTTCTACCTTCCCATCTCGCAGGTACAAAATCGTCTGCGTCCGGTCCCCATATATCCTTCCGCCGGTGCATCACATAGGACGGATACCCGACTTGTTCGCCTTTCTTGACTGCGATTGGCTGCTTGCGATCAGGTCCGCCGCCAGTAGGGAGGAAAGTATCTTTCAATGCTTGACGTCCGTTGACTGGAAGCAGCGGATACAGACGAAGTGTCTCATAGAGCACATGCGTAAGGGGTTTGCATGCTTTGAGCGACTCGAACGTCAATTCGGCAGTTGGAGCCTTCTCCGACCCAAATTGAGAGACGATAATTTCGCGGAGGCGTTGAAACTCTGCTGGATGCCGGGAAAGGAGTAAAATGGTCCAGCATAGAAGTGATGAGGTAGTGTCTCTTCCAGCCAGCAGGATGTGGAGAACTTGGTCCCTCAATTCGACAGGATCCCTTGTTTCTGCTACTAATTCATTCAAGAACACAAATCGAGGTTTCTGACCTGGCAAGACTGGCGCAGGTTTCCGATCTGGATCAAGTGCGATGCGTACGAATCGGTCAGCGAATTCCTTGACGGTCTTACACGATTGCTTGAACCTCTCCGATGTTGGGAAGTAACGAAGCACATTGAGACGGATTCGGAAGGAGAGGTATTCTTGAGCATAGTTCATAGCTGCGGCAAAATCCAAGTCTTTTTGCAGATCTTTAGTGTTCCCTGAATCTTCCGAGTGCAGAGCGGTCGTTTGGCTGTTGACAGATTCTCCGAAGAGAAATTCGGTACTGACATCCATGACAAACCTATAGATGAGTGGTTTGAGGTCGATAGATTCAATCCATCCTACCGGATTCTCTTCAGGGAGCGCCTTGAATAGAACCTGAAGATGGCGATCAGCAGCATCGAGATCGCTCACTTGATCTCGTGAGAATTGGGGTCGGAGTTGATGTCGAAAATGTGACCAGGCTTCGCCTTCCGCTGTAAAAATTCCCAATCCGAGCAGGTCAAAGAAGGTGTTTTTTCTAGCAGGTCCCATATCAAAGTCGTGAAACTTGGTAGCAAGAAGAGCTTGGATATTCTCGGGATCAGCGGTAGTGATGTGTGATGAATTGAAGAGTCCAAAGATGCGGAATGTATGTAATCCCATAGTAGTGTAACGTTTCCGGATAGTGTCGTCGAGGAAGTCAAGACCTGGTGGACCATCAGTTCCTAATTCCTGGGAAATAAATACTCGATTTATCATGTAGCAAGGCGAACTTCAGGGACAGTTTCCTGCACAATCTCAATCTTACCTTTCATGCCAGTGAAAATAATATACCATCTATCAAGTCCTCCCGGTAATTTGTTCTCTAACTCTGGAGCATCTCCACAGCCATGCTGCTCGCCCCACTTCTTCAGAGCTCTCCATCGAAGCCAGTTCCTGACTTGGAAGAAGACGATCGCAGCTACAGCGATGAGAGCAAGCCGAACGACGTACGCCATGTTGAATATTGCGACGCTGATTCAAGGAAAGGCAACTGTCAAAAGTGTTGTCGCAAGAGGAGAATTTCGCCTTATAATGTAAAAGAAGCCAAATCCTCGCCCAGCAATTCGAGCCGAATGCGATGACAGTGATTCTGATGAAGGAATGAACGATGAAAAAGCTTCTCCAAGCACCTTCAGAAGAGGACTTTTACCGGCTTGCAAGGAACACTTTCTTTTCCGGAATGTTCGCCGCACACTTGTGTCAGTGACTCAATATCGAAAGATATGCGTTGAAATTTTGCATCGCGTCGCATTCGCTTGCTTGCTTCAGCCCTGGGCGCGGGGTGTCTTCGCCCCGTTCGGCCCTGTAAGTATTTTAGACCCCTGTTTAACGGCCGATTACGCTGGAGCCTGGGAATTCGCAGTAGCACAGGAGCGTCTAAACATCTGCGATGCTTTACTGTACAGAGAGAAGAGATGTTGAGCAGTTAAAATATGCGATGAAGTCGATGCGAGAGTGGTGCGTCAGATCACCTGCCTTAGATTTAAAAGAGGGTGGACTGATTTAGAATTTGTGATCTATGTAGTGCGCACAGAAAGATATTAGAAGTCAAAGAGAAATCTTTGCTTTGCTTGAGGATTTGGCCTGGCTGGCACGCCAGCTATCCGGTAACCCCCCAGTCACACGTACTCATTATTTAAAGAGATGGCTAGTGATGTCTATGTTTTCAATATTCATATCTCATTTCGTAGGGTATATTTCCTGGTACTCTGCTACAAGTCTCTAGGCTATGGCTTGCACTTACAATATTTGGTAGATATATCTGCATCGAACAGGCCGTAAAAAGCGTCACCTCGGGGACAGTGGATGATCCAATGTAGCCAGAACATGACTTGAGTGCTGTCTTGCCGCTCCCGGCTCCGCCATTCTTCAGGTATCGTGTCGAATCGTCAGCGGAAACAAGTCGGACTAGGTATTTATGTGCCTCCTATTGTACCTTGTTCTCAATCCGAGTCGCTATCGTCCGAATCTGGAAAGCCATTGAAGGGTTCCTCTTCACTGTCTTCCAAGGTGATGACTTGCTGCTCTTGAGAAGTATCTTGATCCTCATCATCCTCGTCATCTTCAACCTCCTTGACACCGAACGCTCCACTGACATCCCATCTATCGCCCTTCGCATTCTTGCTAACGTACTTGACGAATTTCAAGACTCCACTGTCCCGTAAGACAATACTCATTTTGTTCCAGGATGCCGGCATCGTGAACAGGATGTTGTCGTCTTCGTCTTCGGTCGCCTTATAGATTGCAGCGTCGCCATCAGCTTCCTCGTCATCACCTGCCATGTAGACTTCCTGGCCACCGACATCATCTTCGGGCTCTTTCTCTTCGACTTTAGGTTCCTTTTGTTTGCCATTGGCCTTTGATTTCCTCTTTCCTTTGGCCTTCGAGGCCTTGTCCTCATCCTCAGGTTCTTCCTCGTCCTCTTCCTCTTCAGTCTCATCAACACCCCAGCCCGGAGTTGGAGTTAGACCAAGACTGATCTCCAACCTCGGTGGTCCCTCATGGCTCGTTGCGAGAGCGTAGTCAAGGCTTTTGCGGAATCTCCGGGCCAGGACATCGTAATTTTCAATCTCGCATTGCGTAGCTATCTCGAGCCATTTTCGGAATTGACGACTTGGCAGAAACACCTCTAGCAATTCTTCAATAGGGTTCAGCTCCGCAGATTCATCCTTCTCTTCCTTAGGTTGAAGGAATAGGAAGCGATGCTTGTGAGGCGGTTTGGCGACTCTCCATGATCCTTTTTCAATTTCGGTGCTGTCTGTTGGAAGGGATGCGGCCTCTTGAGCTTCGACGTATTCTCGAACCTTTGCGGAGAACTTATTTGACAGGAGTGACTCGAGTTCGACACAAAACAATTCCGTAAAGCGCTCCGAGACTTGTTCCAACGTATCAGGAGTTAGGTATGTTGGCGCCATGTACTTCAGCAAGAACGTACAATCATCTTCATCTAGTACTTTGTCTTCGTCGGATTCTTTGGGTGCTTCGACGGTAATTGTTTGCGATTGAGGAAAGTCGTATCGATCGGGATTTCCTTGCAATTGCATCAAACTGCTATTCGCGCCCCATTTCTCCTCTGCCCCTTCAACATAGCCCTCTTCTCCAATTTGAGGGATGTGATACCAACCGCTAATAGCCATGCGAATGCGTCCTCCCTCCTTCTCCAATTGCTCCTTATTCTCTGCATGATAGACCTCTTCGACATCGTGAAAACTCTCACCCGGCTGGACCGCAAAGAAGCTCAATTGGTTCCATGCTGGCGGGATAACCTTCGTGAAATCGGGACTTGGTGTAACCGTCTTCTCGCCATCGTCCTCGAACGTCTTCGTGGGATACAATCGCAAAGCGCCGCCCCATTCTTCCTTCCACGGTAGATCCGGATCCGTCAAATACAGGATATAGCTAACCCTCCGGCTTCCAATCACATCATCATGGCATAGCAGGTGACATCCAGGGGTGTAGACATTGATTGCCATATCTGTCTTCCGTCCGCTCAATTCCCCTGATCCAGTAATTGTAGCGACATATTTGCGAAACGAGGAAGAGTACATCGCATCTCGTAGGCGCAGCAGCGAGGGCAATTTCTCGAGAGCGCCATCATCGAGTCCATCCAAATTGGCAAGATCCCCGGACTGATGGATTTTGTAGATATCGGTTTCCTTGGGCGTGAAGTGGACGTTCTCCTGGACTTCGTTGCGGACCGAGCGGAGGAGGTTGTCGCTGATTAGAGAGCTGATAACACCATGCTTGTAGGGTTCCGATTCTGCATATTCTGTGGTATAGTTTTTCAAGGTTTCTTTATCAAAGAGGCCTTTTCTGAAACTCTTTTGCACATCCTCTTCGGAGAGAACTGGAACAAATAATTGTCAGACGATGTGGGGGAGCTGGGACAATTAGAGCCATACTGGTCTTGGAACGTTTCTTAAGGATGCCTTTGCCATTTTGGCCAGCGTCTTCGGAATCAGCTTTTCTCTTCATGCTGTGATAATTGCAGGAATTGATGTAGATTGAAAGGATTTCCTAGCTGGGCGATCGTCTTATTATCAAGATTTTAAGAAGGTTCTGCCACAAGTGGTGCGCGAGGGCGGTGAATGATCTCGCATGATTTCTGAAGCGCTTCAGAAAAGGAGTCGAGAAGTAAACAATCCGAGTGGACGTCGAATTCCTTTTTGCTATGATTTTCTTGCCGCGATATGCGTGTAAGCGCTTTTAATTGTCAATGGCCCATCGCATCTCAGCTGAGCGAGAGCGGGCTGCATGACACCCTCAGGAAGTCGTGTTACAGGCAGTTGGCCGTCGACCTTCGAAGTTGGGGGTTTCGAGTGGCGTCAACGAGGGTCCACTAAACTGGAGCCGGCAGCTGCTTTTGAGGCATTACCTAAAGGTAAATATATAGGCCTGTTGATATCCCATTTCGTATGAGATATCTTCTTTCTATTACATAGTCTTTTGATCAGTTCTCCCTAAGGTTGTATATATTATCATGGGTTCCTTCGATATTGCCAGCGCCAGGGATCGCTTCCCCGCATTGAAGCAATCCCAAGTGTACTTTGATAACGCTGGGGGATCTCAAACCCTTGGGACAGTTATTGATTCGTACGTTATCCTTTCCAAGGATTAAAGATCAGTCTCTAATAGTTCTGAAGCATTTACAATTACCTCTGCAAAACCAATGTGCAACTAGGCGGTACCTACAACGTGGCTCAAAAGTCTACAGCTATCTACGGAGCTGGATATGAAGCCGCGGCAACTTACATCAACGCTTCTCCAGATAACATTGGTTAGCACTCCCGTCAGGTTTCAACTCTCATATTAATCCATCTCAGTTTTGGGTTCCTCAACAACCCAATTGTTTCGCAATTTATCCTTCGCTCTCGAATACCCCGAAGGCTCCGAGCTAATAATATCCTCCATCGACCACGAAGCAAACATCGCCCCATGGGTGGACCTTGCAGCTCGCCGCAAACTCACTATCAAATGGTGGACTCCGAAGACGAAAGAGAACCCAAAGCTTCTTGCTTCGGACCTGAAAGAGTTGCTGACGAGCAAGACGGTATTGGTCACGTGTACGCATGCTTCGAATATCTTGGGCACAATTCATGATATTAAGGCTATTGCCGATGCTGTGCATACGATTCCGGGTGCATTATTGTGTGTTGATGCTGTGGCATATGCTCCGCATCGACAGATTGATGTGAAGGGGTTGGGAGTGGATTTCTATTCGTTTTCCTGGTATAAGGTGCGTTTCTTGACTGCTTTTGTGGATATGACTTATAAAACTAGGTATATGGACCACATCTTTCGATTCTATATGCATCTGAGAAGGGACTCCAAGCCACCAAGTCTCTGGGCCACTACTTCAATGGCTCGAGTACACTGCAGGACAAACTTGGTCTCGCGGGATCTAGTTACGAGCTGACGGCCTCCATTCCTGCAGTCCTCGAGTATTTTGGACCGAATCTGTCTGAGTCTTGGGCCGCAGTTGAAAAGCATGAAGGAGAGATGCAACGCGCGCTCTTGGAATACTTGAATGCAAAGCCAGATATAACTATCTGCGGAGAGAAAGATCCGGATACGAAGAAACGGGTGAGCACAATCAGTTTTGTTGTGAAGGACAAGAACAGCCAGGAAATAGTTGAGAAAGTGGATGCGTTGAGCAAGGGAGATATGGGGATTCGATGGGGTAAATTCTACAGCAATCGGTTGGTAGAGAATGTTTTGGGACTGGGAAAAGATGGAGTAGTGAGAGTTTCAATGGTGCATTACAATACCTGTAAGTTGCCCCTTCAACCAGCCCAAGTTCCCCAGCTAAAGGTCGACCAGTGGATGAAGTGAAACAGCTTCTTGGATATTTCGACCAAGTCCTTTGAAATGTGTATGGCATTTGAGAGCCTGGCACACCAAAAAGCGAGATCTTGAGCATTTAGAGTCCGTCAATGCATCCTGTATCTAAGAATAAAATATATTATTCAAGCTCTTTGCCGCCTGAATCCTGGCCGCCAAACTATGCAAGCAAGCAATAAGAGCCGCCAACGCCGTCCCAAGCCCCATTTTTACCCCAGTCATACTCATAATATCATAATTCTTATAACACAAAGAAAGCCCCCTTTTGACCGAGTTTTGACATCACTGCTTCCTCATCTCTTCCCATTCTTCTTTTTGGGATCAACCTTGTCTCTTAACGGATCATACGGCGCATAAACCCCAACATGTTCCCTCCGCTCTCCCTCTCCTCCATAAATCAAACTCCCATCTGGCGCCACCCGCTGCGGCGCGCCCTCAACCGGCCGTTCCAGTTGATCTTTATGTATCTTCTCTAAGCTTTCCCCAACGATCGCATACTGCCCCCAGTTGACTGGCGGACAGCGCACAACATTCTGCATCCTAGGGAGTAACCATTCCTCTCCTTCCTTCTTACTCTCCCCAGTTCCATTCATCTTAACGTCCTCCTCTACCTTAACCTCTTTCCCATCCTCCCCGTCTTCACCGTCAGACTCCTCGGAATCATAACTAGGTCCCCAAACACCTTCCTTGACCCTAACCTCCCCCCTCTCCCTCGCCTTCAAAAACCCTTCCGGATCCGCCAGCGCACGCGCCTTAATATCCCTCAACGTCTTGATATCTTGCCCCGCATTGCGCGCCTGCATTTGCAAGATCGCAATCGCGCTCTTGAGGGCTATAACATCGCTGTTGTCCTCGAAATCGAGGGGGATGGGCGGGGGTTGCGGGATAGTGTTTTGGGATTGGTCGGGTTGGCTGTGGTGCGTGTAGGCATATTCGCGGGTTGGCGTTATGGGTGAGTAAGGTGGTGCGGGCATGGGTGATTCGGAACGTTTTTGTTCTTGGGGATGGGCTTCTGTTTGTGATTGTATTGGTGGAGGGCCATGATGGGGAGCTTGTGAGTTGGGGGAGGTTTGAGAGGTGTCGAGGGTGAGCGCTCCTGGCATCGTGGTGTTGAAGAGTGATGGTGTTGCCATGATCTAAGTTAGATTGCGAAATCATGTCTTATCGATGAAGGAAGGTGGCGCGGGGTTTTTTCCGGCGGCCGCTTTGCTCCGCTGTCCTGTCGGACTTAAGCTTCTTGATCCTTCTGCATGAACAAAGTGAACAAATAAATAAAGTAAACAAATTATCTAGTGTTTCTTACGACGCAAAACTCCCCCTCATCGCAACAATATAGCTCTTTGAGTATACCAATAGTTAGGTATAAGAAGTATCATACCTGACAAAGTGATGGGCTTTATGGCCTCGATTCTTTGAAGCTAAGCTACTCAAACTTCGTTGTTGAACATTGTAGCTAATACGAGAAAGTTTTTATCCCATCATCCAAAATACATCCAAAATATCTACAGGAGTATGTGTGAAGAAGGGTCACTTTGATCGAGTTTTTGCTAAGCCTCACCTGCTGATCCTAGGAAGAAGACCGTGACGAGTTCACTATATCACACGTGAGAGGGTTCACGCGTAAGTCGTTGATAAGACGCGTCATTCATGAAGTTGGATGCGCAGTCATATTTATTAGAGAAAAGGTTGATAATTAGATGTTAGAAAGACACGTTTGAAATGAATATAAACTTGTAATCTTACATAGACCCTACCCTCTTCAACCCTAACATAAATGAGGGGAAACGGGAAACGCTACCGCAGGGATCACCGAACGGGCGCTAGAACGCCCCTTGAAAACACTGAAGCAAGACTAGCGCCGGATCGGATCATTAGGTCGGATGCTTAAATCAATTCAGTGAAACATCCATCAAGCGTTGTTTTGAGTATTCGCGGTCGTGTGAAAGACTCGATCCCTTCGTCCTTCACCTAAAAATCCGCAGAGAGAAAATATCACCTGCTGCGGTGGGCCCGTCTAGGGCAAGTTGTGCGCCGAAGAGGCAATGTAATTCTGCCCAAGACCTCTGCTCTGGTTGCCCCGAGGACCATTACTGATCTTAAACTTCAGCGACCACCGTCAAGCCTTACATTGATGTATTCTGGACGAGACGTAAACCGTCAGCTGCGAAGACTCCATTGTCTTCTTCCATTCTTTCAAACGACTGCGCGTTCCCTACCGCCCCCCACCCTCTATGACCCTCTGTGCTGGAAAAAGGGACGGAGCTTGGAAAGCGGGTTGCCATATTGTCGCCTTGAGAAGTTCCACGGACATATGACTCTTAAACGAAGACCCTATTCAACCTAGGAAGCAGTCTTGGGTGTAAGGCTATACTTGCCTAATATTTGCTACCCCCGCTTTGCAGTCAATCCGATAAACCTTATATCCCAATATCCTCCAGACCGCGGAGCGACCAACGACAACCTCCCCTTACCCCACCACCTCCAAAATCCTTGGCCTTGGTGCTCGCACAACAATCATGGAGGAAGAGGCAACCCAACCTGGTAAGCATCTATGCCTGTCTTGCCTTCTGAAGCTTTGACCCTGCGAGGCATAAACCACAAACTGATTCAGGTCGTGCAGCTACCCAGCAGTACAATGACGACCGTCGATACGGACAGGGCAACTCGGGGCTATCCGAAGACGATGCCGCCGACATCATCTGCGTGTTGTATCCCATGTCATTGAACGCAAATCGAACCGCCGACGCAATCTATCGATCGAATCCGAAGAATACGCTCGAGACAAGAAGCGATGTACACATGCGAGAGAGGGACTCGGGCCCAACCGAGGTGGCTAATACATTCGATCTTGCTTCAGAAGGTCTAACATCATGTGGCATTGCCTTGCGACTTTCCGCAAAGTTGAAAGACCCCCTCGTCGGCTTTCAGTTTGGTAGAAATCCCGATAAATGCGACTTTCCCGTGGGCACTCACGAGCCAGGACGACGAGTGAGCAATATTCATTTCAGAATCTACATCAATCAGCATTGTGTTATCATGATTGAAGACCAGTCCACGAATGGCACTGTGGTTGACAACACTCTCCTGAAAGCCAAAGAAAAGGAAAACAACATGGCATACATGCATACTCTCCAGACAGGCCAAAAGATTGTTCTTACAGGAAGTAATGCGAATGATGAATACACATTCATGGTCTGGGTTCCAAATCGGTCTGATGACGCTGAACTTGCGTATCAACGAAATGTCACTAGATTCTTTCTGCAGCAGGCCGCCTACAGAGACGAGGTTCGAGCAAGGAAGGGTAGACAGAACGCAAACCCGGTAAGATATCTTTCCATGAGAAATGCCAGCTCGCTGACGAATTGAAGATCAATCTCTTTCCGACACCTGCTGCTGTTACTCCGGAAGTCTTCCAACCCTTGTCTAACTTTGGTACGTATATTAGAGAATGGAAAGGAGGCAGTAAATACAACAGAGTCGGACAAATTGGAAAGGGAGCCTTTGCTACCGTGTACAAGATGACTGCCAAGCTTGACGGGACACCTTTCGCCGCAAAGGAACTTGAAAAGCGACGCTTCATGAAGAACGGAGTTCTGGACCAGAAAGTGGATATGGAGATGCGAATCATGAGCAGGATCAACCACGTAAGTCACATCCGCACAGGTTCTGGATGTTGCTAATGCAAATCAGGAAAATATCATCAAGTACATTGAGTACGTTGATTGGGAAGACTACGTTTACATCATTATGGAATTCGTTCCTGGTGGTGATCTTGGGAGCTTGGTCAACCAGCACGGACATCTACCTGAATCCGATGTGAAAGACATGGCCAGTCAACTATTAAGCGCCTTGGGCTATCTCCATAGCCAGGGTGTGACGCATAGAGATGTCAAACCGGACAATATACTCATATCGTCTCGGTCTCCGTTGCAGGTCAAGCTAACGGATTTTGGACTGTCCAAGGTTGTTGACAATGGAGAGACTTTTCTGCGTACCTTCTGCGGAACTTTACTATACTGCGCGCCTGAAGTATATACCGAATATCAGGAGTTTGATAACGACGGCAGGCGGACCAAGAGAAAGAGCAAGCAAGCCTTAGACACAGCAAGATATGGCCACGCGGTAGACGTCTGGTCTCTGGCCGGAGTCCTCTTTTTCGCTCTCTGTGGCAGTCCGCCTTACCCAACAAGCAATGGCGCTACGTACATGACATTGTTGCAGCGGGTTATGACTGAACCGCTCGATATTCGGCCCCTTCAATATGTCAACGTTTCAGAGCCTGGAATCCGGTTCATCCGTCATATGCTCCATATTCGTCCAGAGTATCGTGCGACGATTGAAGAGTTGCAGCGTAGTTCGTGGCTTCTCGGTGGGGATAGTATGGAGATGTCGATGGACGAGGATTCGAGCGAGCTTGAGCAAGGCGCTTCGCAACTTAGCCTCCAGGAGACGGATATTGAGCAAGATGCTTCACAACTTAGCCTTGTTGACGATCACCAAATCAACGAGAGTGAAGAGTTTGATCAAAGTATTAGCGACATTACAGAGATTCAACAACGGGAGATTCCGAGCAGCTTCAGCGACGGCAATTCGAATGGCGCTAGCTATGATTACAACTACATCAATGGCCACAGAAACCTAGCAAACAACGGCAATGGACGTTTGTTCGGTGAAATAAACATGTCTGTTGGTAGTTCTGGTGCTATCCCCATGGATCCCCAATTGAATCTGCCACTTCCCTCTACAAACAATCACAATCAAAATATTCACCTCGCCTTTGGAAACTCCGAATCTAACAGCACTGATGACAGCGAAGACGAGTTTGACCCATCGCAAATCGACCGCGCTTCTCAGCAGGCAGGAGTGATCCCTTCAACGGAAGCTGCGACCACGATGGCGCCTCCCGTACAACGTCCTCCAGGACCGAACTTTAAACCCGTCGAATTTCAACGTCGATTGCAAGGACAACCAGAGCGCGCTTCCAGTCTCATGGGCACCGAATCAATGGTTGGCCAATTGAACATGCACTCACCAGCGTCCGCAGCTTCTCCAGGAGCCGATTCCCCTCTCCCGGAAAATCCTCAAGAGATGGTGGCCACCAGCCTACGACGTCCTCGAGAGGAGGATGACGAAGGTGAAGAGAATTGGCAGCCCGTTGACTTGCCAGCAAAGCGACGCCGCAAGTCAGAGCGTGAAATTGACATTCCGGTTCCGCCTTCCATCTTCTGGGATCCAGCTGATAAATCCACTCACCACAACAATTACCCGCCGATGCTCACGTCCGACTACAAAAATTACAAGGATTGGGCTAAGTCTAAGGGTGAGGCATTCGAGCAAGGCCACAAGTCGTTTGATAATACGATGCAAAGCTTCCGTGGCAGCCGAAGCCGTAGCTCATCCTTCGCCGAACCTGATCGTGCTCAGACCGAACCGGCAGCGAATGAAGTACGCCACATGCTGATGAAGAGAGACGAGCGCACCTTGGTCGAAACCGAAATAGACACTCCAAGCCGCGACTCCGAAGATCCTTCGATCCCACCTACGGCTCGTGCATCTCATGAGATCTCTTTTCGCTCCGATGTAGTCGATCTCAACAGAAGAGCAAGATCTCCTAGTCCGATACTTGGAAGTGATTTCCACCCCCCAAAGCGTGTTCTGGCCAAATTGGTCTCGACACCAGATAGTTGTATCACTGGTATCAGCATCAAGGTCACCGACTGTTTCACGAGCTGGGGAAGATCTCACGATTGCACCGTCATATATCCCTACGGCAACGAGCTTCGTGTTCCAAAGACTGCCTTCAAATTGATGCTCTTCGAGACCGACGGTTCTAGGACACAAGCATCGACGGAGGAAGAGAACGAGTCATTTTACATATCAACCAAGGCTACTTTTGGAATTTTCATCAACGGCTTTGCGCTTGAGAGCTACAAACCTAAGGATCCCGGCGGCTACTCCAGGTTCTGGGGTGAACTTCGACACGGGGACATCGTCACGGTTTGGAGAGATGATCACCAAAATATCCAGGTCACTAGATTCAAGTTCGAGTGCTACTATGGCAGATCCAAATACCCGCGAGTTGATGGCGAGGTATTCAAGCTCACCACCAGCCTTAAATTTAGGGCCGAGCTTGAAGACGCTTGCATTAAGCAGGAGAAGTTGGCCATGAAGGAACTGGCGAAAGTTAATGCAGACCAGAGAAAGCTGGTGGAGGCATTGAACAATAACAAGGAGAACACCTTGGAGGCGAAGAATGGACCCAGCAGTGGGATTCAACAAGCCTCCAGCCACCCAGTCAATTGATTGGCATTCCTCACGCCACTCTTTTCCCAATTATACCGGCAAACTCGACGTCTTCCCAAGATATCGCAGCTCGACTTTGACCGAACCCGACTCTCTCACTATTTGACCGCATTGTACGAATACCATATTTCCTTTGTCACAAAATCACATACCGGCGTTACAGAGTAGAGGCCATTTTGAGCGGCATACTTCTGCGATTTGGGAATATGGGGGTGGGTGCGGGATAGCTTATGCTATCTTTGCTTTGTTGCATGAATAATATAACTAGGAAAAGCAGATTTGGGTCTGGGAGTTTCAGAGGTACACATACAGGTGGTAGGCGCGCAAGTCGCCTCAGATTGTTCCCCACCAGCATGATGAATAAAATACGATTAGATAGTCCCCTTCTGCGTGTGTTTCGTGTTATCGCGGCTACTTGCCCGTAAGAGTTCACCCATTATGCCTCAATTTCACTTTCGCTCATCGTCCTTGCGAGTTGATTCCTCTCTTTTTCTGGGAGCACCAAAATCCACGTTCCTCACCGAGTGGTGGTTTGACGGCTTGTGTAACAACGCCTATCCCCAGGAACTAAGCCGGAACGAGATATTCGGTGTATCGCAAACACGCTAGGCATTCGTCGAGCGCCTCAAGTCTAAATGTCTCACTCGCGGTGGATCTTGCATTTGCACACCATATTCCTTTTTTCGGCGCGCTGTACTCTGCAATATAAAAACCCCCGGACCCGCCACTGAGAAGCGTCCGCTATAAATATTCGCAAGACTCCTTGTTCTCTTATCATCAGACTGAAGTATTATTGATCCATTCGCTGTAGAGCTGGAACTAAATACGCTAAATAGTCTACTTCTTTGCTACACAGAATGTCCAACTCCACAACAGCAAAGAGCCGAGCCCCATCTACTGATGCCTCTCGGTCAGCATTCATTTGTTTCGGGACTGGCAACCCAGAACAAAGAATCCGGCACAGAGCCAAGTTTAATCCTAAGCGTCGTCAGGAAGTAGAGAACGTTAGGAAGCGGGGGGCATGTTTAAGGTGCCGACTTCTCAAGATTCCTGTAGGTGCAATAATCCTTTGCGAAAGCATCTTGCCTAATGCAGACTTTCTCAGTGCTCCGGCGGGGATGGACCTTGCGCGTCTTGTATGAAGATAGCACTTGCCACGTCTAGAGCCTTAGAAGGAAAGTTGTTGCGCTGGACCGATTGCATTCGAACTTCATTGAGCGATGTGAAGTTCTTTGACGAAGGTAAGATCATCTTGGCATTCCAAATCTTGACTTGAAGCACCGAGGGGCTAAGAATTTCGGTTGGCAGCAATTCGGACGGGGATATCCCAACAACCGATCAATACACTCGGCATGGTGTTGGCTGAGACGCCAGTAACTCTTGAATTTGCTTCTCAAATGACTTGGGAGATCAACTCTTTCACCAAAGACGTCTTCGGGTGGCTCGACAGTCGTGAAGCTGCAAGCACAAGCAAAGTTGGCGCTATGTCCTCCCCACAATTCCAGGATCTCATCAAGCCGCTAGTTGGTCAAGATGTCAGCTTCACGTTCCGGCTGATGATATATGCCATTTCTCTCGCGCGTACACAGCAATGCTCTGACACTAAGTATCAGCTAAGCACATCGGATTTACAGAAAGTCGGTGCTCTCGCTGGTAAGCGATGTCTGAAATTTCTCGACAAGGCCCTCGCAGCCTCGTCACTGGCAACCATTTTCAAGAATAAAGATTCCAAAAACAAAATCCTGGCTTTGTTTCTCCTGGCTTTTGGGGCCATTCTTGCGATTGGGTACGCTGAGCCAGCGTCTGAGTCTCCTGCGTTTGCTACGAACGAAGTTAGTTGCCTTTCTGAGTATAGAATAATTCTGACTTGAATGTTTTCAGGAAAGCCCTGAGGACTTGAGGGTCTCACGGTCCCAAACCCTTCACAAAGCGATGCAAAATCATCTCTGCCGTACATTGGCACACCATGTTGTCTATCTAGGGACGAGACTCGACTTTCAAATCTCAAGCGAGCTAGAGAAATTCATTCTGAAAACAGCGCAGTCTATGTGGAATAAAGAAGGTCGATTTCTCTGGAAGACTGCCTCAATGAGGCGTAATGATCTTGAAGCCGATGGGCAGGATGAAGACACTGTCGACTTCGACTACCTTGACTTGGACCTCGACAAGTGGCCTGCCTACTGGACTGAATCCCCTTACACTGGTGATGGCTATGGTTCTCAAGCAGCGGGGACTTCTACCTACGGAGAACATGCTGCCAGCTCTTTGCAACGCACAGAAGATACCCCCATATCAGCTGATCTGGACTTTGTCGGGCCACTCAAGTTTGATAGAGCGATGTGTGCTCGCAGGGTTCCACACCTACCCCTAAATGTTCCTGGCCCGGGCCTGCCAGGGTACTTTAGTGTCCAAGGATGTGAACAGATTCAGCCTCAGACGTACATTGCAGCCTCTTGCTACACTGCCTGGCTCAACAGTCAACAGCTGCTATCTAGCTGGCTACTGGTATGATTGGTCTTCACAGCCCAGCGGTATATCCCAGCATAACATTAAAGTTCGGGGAAGGGCTTCTGTCTTTTGTCATGCAGTCTGTTAACGTCTACTGTACCGCTTAATTTTATGTTTAGCTATGCTACTGACTGTCTTCTACTGCTGATCAGAAGCATATGTTGTATGCTCTTCTTTCAAGTCAGTGTTTTGTCATTTTTGGCCTTATTTATTTTTTGAGTACTTCCGGATAGCGAATAGCAGAGTCTGATTTTGAGTATTGATGCAAATTCCAAAGGAGGAAAAGAGGGAGAAGGAGAGGCAGGGCCGAGGAGCATCTCATAATCGCCCAGGACAACTTCAAGGCAAATGTTATTCAACGCTCTCGTCCAGCGGTAGCTTGTTAAAACTTGCATTCTTCGCTATGTAGCTGTGCACAGAATAAGTTGACACGGATTTGTTGCGCGCCATGCCAAATACAGTTGTCAGATAAGGTATGTACGATTGCGGCACAGTAATTCTTAATTTTAGCCTTATTCTCACTGTCACGCGAGTTTCACCTAATATTAGGTTTAACAAATCAAAAGACGCGAAGGAGGATGCATAGCCATGGGTGAGGCTAAGGTCAGCAAAAGCCCATGGGGTCCGGCCCCCAACTCAGGTTGCAGGAAGGAACGAGCATAGAGTCCGCCTACCTGATTGGTCAATTTGTACGAACTTGCAAGGAAGCATCAATGGGATTCATGCTCCAGCCTTGTTGAGATCTCATGGGTGGCTAGTTCCAAGATTCATAAGCTTCCTGATCTTGGCAAATTTTTTGGGAATGCCTTTAAATTTTGTGCCGTCTTTATTTCTTAGTTTTCTTTCGATGTCAGTCTTTCTCTTACGTTTTTAATTTTTTACGTCTGCTTTCTCGAATCCGAGACCGTCGAAATGTATTTCATTTTCTCCTGTTTAATACTCATCTTCGTTGCTACAGATGTATCTGCTGCTGGCCAATGTTATTCCCAAGCAGGCTCACCGCTAGGGGACCATATGCAGCCATGCAATTCGACGGGTTACAAGGGCGCATGCTGTGGCATCGGATCTGGTGATGTGTGTACGAGTAATGGATTATGTCTCAGACAAGGAGATGTGCCTGGGTTCTTCTACCAAGACGGCTGCACTTCACCTAATCCGAAAGATTCCAGTTGCCCGCAATTCTGTCCCGGTTAGCATTACTTCCATTCCTGTGAATTATAAAGACTAATAGAAGCTGTTCAATCAGGAACCCAAAATCAAGCTTGGCTACTCCAACAATGCAGCGATGTTCCGAGTCCCGGCTCATGGTGCTGTAAGCGTCCTGGTGATGTGAGTGAAAGCTGCCCTTTTCTTCCGCAATCGTTCTAGAGCTTAGCATTTCGTGGACTCTTCCCCTCATGTCTCGAAATTTATCATAGGTCACCATACTGATCTTCCAAATAGGGTGATTGCTGCGCCAAGTCAACGGTGGTCACAAATGTCGGAAACATAATGCTTCCTACCAAGGCAGCAGCCGCATCCGGTAGCGGCATCGTGACCACAACCGCGACAATAACTGCATCCCCCACAGGATCCAATGGAGCTCAACCCTCGACGTGTCCGAAGGATTCTACAGTTGCAGTTGGTGCTGGAGTTGGTGCATCACTCGGCGTTGCGTTCTTGGCCAGCTTAGGAATACTATTTTGGAGGGAGCGGACGAGACCGAAAGCGTCAAACGATGCAGCCTCTCAAGAATTCTTAAATTCGAATCCTTTGCTTATCGATGGGAAGAGTGCTAGGGTAGGACAGCTACCGCATTATCACCAGAATCAGAATCAGGCGCAGGTGCACGAATTGCAGGTTTCTTCCCCGGTTATAGCACAGCTTCATTCGTGATGAGTGGAGTATGAGATGGGAAGGTTTAATTGATGTAAAAATTGCAACTTTGATATCTCACCTCGAGTCAGTGACTTTCACGAGTGCCCCTTTCCCTGAATTTACAAGTCCATCGATGTCCTTCTGCGCTTGCTTTCTCAGGAGCTGCGGGTCCGTTGCAACTTCCTTCTGGAGCCGGAGTCTGCAATGGGTAAGTAACTTCACGAATGAACGACCGCAGATTTGATGTCTTCGAGTAGGTGTTTGTCAGTGGAAACACCATATCCTAAATTTTTATTTCTCTGAATGTAATCCAGAACTATTGTGTCACAATATCAATAGCTGTCTGTAAATCGAAGGCTACTTCGTGTGGGATTTTCAGGGAAGTTTGATAAATTAGCTGGGCCAGAAAAGAGGATCAGAAGTCATCATGATGTTCCATGCAGCAGTCGAATTATGGCTTTATGAAATATATTTCCCAGCTTTAATACCTAGTGCCTAATTCCGAACGAGTGATGGAGAAACGATGGTAGATGAAGTAGTAAAGTGCTCTCGCTGTCATCAAAGGGAATTGTGTGATATGTCTCAAATGAGAAAAGCCCTAAACCCAAATCCAGATAATTCCCCCTTAATACTATGATATGTGTGTGTGTAAATGCGCATGGCTGTAGACTGGCCGACTGAGGGGGGATATCCATAGACAACAATTTGCAAAATCCTAGAGCTTAACGAGAAGCCAACCTCGGAAATCCCAATAAGAAATGTCCAAGATGGACTGCTGATGTGGTGAATATGCCTTAATGGTAGAGCGCAGTTTCGGGCGAAGGGACTTTTAAGATGCAACAAAGAGGCTAGTCTCCTCCTCGTCAACCTTCTTATCGTCGGAATTCTCGGCCTCGTTGTCGCTTTCCTCGTCTGAATCGCTGCAACTCTCATCATCACTTGACTCCTCTACATCTGAGTCTTTCTTGGGTCCATGAGAACCCGCGTCAGACCCAGAATCAGAATCATCATTAGCAGCGTCCGATTCGCCGTCCTCTTGCTCGTCCTTAGCTGTACGTTCTTGATCGAACGGATTCGCAGCACGGAGTTGCGACTCAGAGTTCTGAACATCGTGCTCCCATGCTGCTTTCAGAAAGGCCACTTGATCCAAAATGTATTCCTGCTGAGCGGATCTAGCTCTTTCAAGTTGCAAAGATTCCTCTCTGGGGCTGGCTCCATCTATCATTTGATCAATGGCTTTGTTGAACCGAAGAATCTCTTTAATAGCAGCTCTCAGGAGTGGTTTGAGGCCTGATGAAATCTTCTTTAGGTCCTTGCTCAGCTCAGCACCGGCAACTTTGTACATTTCATTTCCTTTCTTTTCAACATGATCTGCCAGAAGGCTTTGCATTCGCTTGAGAGTTCCTTTTCCTGATTGCGTACTTGTTAGCAGAGGATCGCTTCGCAGTGAGGGTAAAATTTACCAGTCTCGTTTAGGCAAGATTTATAGACTGGAGCCATTTGCTCCTGAATTATCGGCTCGATACCTCGGTGACTGCCTTCGGCCTTCAGCTTTATATCGTTCAATGCAATCATGGCATTCGCCCGGAGTTTCTCCTCCAGAAAACGCACTTTGTCCAGAACTCGATGGCCAGGCTGATATCTGGTGCCAGTAATCCGGTTCATCGAGGCTCGGAACGTGCTTGAAAATTCCTGCAATCTCGCAATTATGTTATTTGCAAAAGTCTGTAGCAGCGCCGATATCTTAAGCTGGAATACCTGATTCCAAGGACGGGTCAACGGCTTCAGAAAAACTTCCAGAAAACTATCATTCCAGTTGAGATTCGTCTCCTTGTTGCGTTGGAAGACCCCGCCCCGTCGACACACAGCCTTGAAGGTCTGACAGCCAATCTTTCCTTCTTCAAATACCACTTTCTCCCATCCTATAAGTTCTGACTCTTTCAAGGGTTTCTCAATATTTCGAGAGATGGAACCACGGATATTTGTGTAAGTGAGATCAACTTGCCTCGCACAGGCCTATTCTCAATCAGTCGCCGGAATCTGTTGGGAATTGTCCCATTATTCGGGTATTATCATAGGTCTTACCTGTACAAAGGTCTTGAAATGCTCTTCTAATGCCTGTTTCAGCTCCTCCCTCTGCTCTGGCGGTAGTTGAGCCGTTGCTTCTGTCTCCCTAGCCCAGGAAGTTAGAGAAAGGATGAGCAAATTAAGCTCCGTGAGAAATCTATCAGTAATACGCTCTCTGTCTCGTAAAGTCAATTTTGACGCGAAGGCTTGAAGCTGTGGGATGAGCGTGTGGTCTGCATTTGGGAAACCGTCAATATCCTAAATATGCAAGTCAGCTCTAGAACCTTGCTGAATAGAATCCGAATTGAGCCGGCATACTTGATCCCTCTTGAACCTTCCCTTGATCTTCTGGTACGCTTTTGAAGACACACAGAACGACCTTAACGCGCCGTTGCCTTTAGTGGTAATGGTGGAGTCCTCATTGCCGGCTTCGTCCATGTCTTGGAGTAGCTCTCGTAGGCCTCCCTCGAAGTCTTCTTGTAGGCGGCCGCGGGTATATTCATTCCTCTCCTCTATACAAATTGCTTTCATCGATACATTCAATTTAGAAAGCTCAGATTTTAGTTGCTCGATTTCCTTTTCGAGCCTCTTCTGCAATTTTATCAATGTCTTTCTTTCGTCTTTGGGCTGCTGTTTTGGGTTTTCGTCTAGACTGTCCGTCTTCTGATCTGCGTCTTCGATTTCGATTTCGGAATGTTTGCGCTTTTTCGACCCTTTCTTGCAGTCTTTCAGTTTCTGCTTGAGACCCTCAAGGCGCTCTTCTGCTTCATCGATGCCCTCCTTGATTTCATCTTCTTGACGGATGATGTCTTTCAATGCCAGCTCTTCCAAGCTCAGAGAACGGATTACCTCATTGGTGTTGATATTGTCAGTCTTCGTCATGATGAAACTGACAAAATCTTCATGGTATCGTCCATCCAGTAGCAACTGTCGCCGAAATCCACGACCTAGAAGGTCTTTCGCCACTTGGTCGTCTACTGCCCTGACGATGTCCGCGCATATCCAAATATGCTGCAAGTTCTGAATGTAGTTCTCAGCCACAGTAGTGCGACCAGCGTTGGAGTCGCCAAGTCCCGGGAGATCCACCAACACCAGACCATTTTTCAGAACCGGTGCCTTCACATGTATCTTGACCAATTTCACCAAAGGCCAGAATGCGACTTGTCCTACGGACTTTGCCGTGTTCTTTGAATCAACGAAGGAGCTAATTTGCGAATAGAAGGGTTTGACTTTGGATTCGTGTATTGTTTTGGACTTTCCTAGGATCTCCGAGAGATCTTGAACCTGAAGGAGGTCTTCCGGTCTGATCGTACTGATTTTCTCGATATCAATATCCGGGTAGACTGCCGTGATCTTGGCGAAAGCGGCGCTAGCTTCGCTGCCAGATTTGGTACCAATAGGCTCTCTCTCGTGTCGATCCTTGATTTCGCCTTGGAGGATCTCCAACTCCTTGATCCATTCTTTTCTAGTGACGAAGTCGATCTCGGCGCAGTATGCGGCTTTAGGGTCGTCCGATCGATTGTATGCAACTTCGACTACCACAGAAGTAGAGGCACGCATTGCATTGCACGGGAGTAACAGCTCATGATCGAGCAACGCATTGATCAGTGACGATTTGCCACTCCCGGTGTAGCCAAGAACACCAACGAGAATGCGTGGGACATCCTTCAATGCCAATATTGATTCTGCACGATAGGTCAGATTTGAAACTGAATATTCAATAACAGGTCAGGGGATTGTCATACTTGCTTCCTCTTTGAACCCATTAAGCTCCGGAAAGATACCATGTTGCTGCTCTATCCTCTGGATGAGCTTTTTGAGGAAGGCAAGCCCATGCGTGAGAGCTTTTTCCTTATCGAAAACACGAATTTCTGCATCTTCATGATTGGCCTTCAAAAGTGAAGATATTAGCATCAGTTTAAGATAATGGAGGGAAGCTTACAGGAGATGTTTTGGAGAATAGTGCAGCAGAAGCCTCAATATCAGCCTTCGAGGCGTACGCTGAAGGAAGACGAGGAGTAGATTCGATCTTTGATTCGGTCGCAAGTGGCTCGGATTCCTCCTTGACTTTGGCTTCGGATTTGAATTTATTTCGAGGCTTGTATTTGGTAACGCGCGCTTTCTTGGGCTTGATCGCTACCGTAGAACCCATCATGATGTTGTGTATGATAATGCGGATATCTGATCAAGAGGTCGATCTTGATAGAGAGAAGTGTGTTGAGGAGGAGGATCCGGAATGAGAGTGAAGTGAGTACGATGAGACGCTTTTCAGGAAATCTGAATCAATTAGTAAAGGGTTGAGATAGCCTTGTAATGAAAGATCGATAGATATATGTTGAGTGATCAGACTGGACCGGGCATTCGAGTCGCGTGCGAGATGAAGTCTGATCTGAGGGATAGATGACTTGGAAGCGAAAAGTAAGAGAGCAATTTATGTGTGGAGAGTGTTCGGAGGTTGAATTCAAATATTGAAAGAATTGAAGTTATGATGGAGATGAAGTGTTCTGGGCGGGGATTGTAGATCGGATTGATAGACTGAGAAATGGAGATAACTTGTACTTGGTGGCAAAACTTAGAATTCAACAGTGGAAATCTGAGTTTGATGAAAAGGCTTTGAAAGCGAAGCTCAAGTTAATGAAATAAGATCGCACAGCCCCCTAATTGGAGTAAGACGATTGAATATTCGGCTCTCAGCGGGAAGCTTATTCACTTGAAAGGTCCTTATACACATAGTTGTGTAGTGTAATATGCTACAAGAAGTGAATTTGTTGAGAGTCTATGCCAATACTTCACCTTTCTATTACGTTGATCATCAATATCTCACCCTACGTGAAGCATGCTAGTGTTTCTAACCCAGTGGCTTCTCCCTCTCTTCTGACTTGTAAATATCTCACCAGTAGATGTATTTATTGCTATGAAGCCGAATATGACGAATCCATTGGAGCTTCATGATATTTCACTGGGTTGTGGGCCATTCTAAATATCATTCAATGATCTTTTCTGTCAATCTTTACCGTCGTCCAAGGACTAAGGAGTCGAGGCGCATAGCGGCTCGGAACGGATGGCGGGTTGCATCCTTAATGGCGAGGAATTGAACCAGTATATCCCACGTTATTGTACATCTGTTGAAGTATAGCTTAAATGGGTGTCTTAAAATAACGTAATAAAGGATGATGAGGAGGACGTTGCTCGGAAACGATGTGATGTGATGTGAGGATGAAATTTCTCGCTGCAAAGTTTCTCCGGGCCGACGGTATGCTCAAAAATCCTCACGTGCATACAATACGACGATTATCAACGATGTCTGCTTTTAGCTTCTCCTTTGCTGGAGACGACATAGGAGAGGATACTATTTCTTCAGATCTCGAGCATCTACCTCCAGTTTCCAACCATGCCGCAGAGACCGGCACCCTCCGACGCGCCTCCAGTTCCGCATTCCCAGTTGCGGGACAACCCTTGTTATCGCCTCAAAAGCATGACCTTGGGGCCATGTTAAAAGCATTGCCGTCAAAGATCGCCTACAGTACGCTAGTGATTAAGTTGGATGATGAAAACGAGATATCTATTCCAAGAAGAGAACTTTGGGATGTCAGGGTCCAGTTGATGGCTGAGGAGGATGACGAGGGATTGGGAAATCTGGGGAAGGACGATGTGAAGACAGGCGTTTATGAAGGTGGATTCAAAAGCTGGGAGAGCTCAGTTGATGTGGTCAAGGAGCTGTATAAGACCAAGAGTGAACTGTTAGGGACTGCCCGGCGTGTCCTAGAGGTATCATCCATTCTTATTCCAACAAGAAATTGAGCATAGCTGATATGGGTTAGCTTGGATGCGGAACTGCACTGCCATCTCTCGCTGTCTTTCAATGGCTTCTACAGAATCCTCAACCCAGCGCGGGAGGATTCGACCTTGGCTTGGCTGACTACAATCCCACTGTCCTTCAGCTTGTCACATTGCCAAATCTCCTACTGTCGTGGGCGCAGACGATTAAATCTGGAACGTGGGAAGCGGAAGGAGAACTTGAGATTGGCCCTGAGGTTATCCAGGATTTCCTCGCTTCAATGGATTCATTTAACGTTAAATTGTCCTTCTTTTCTGGGGCATGGAGTCCCGACTTTGTGCAAATTGTGGACCAACATGCATCGTCAATTGCTAGACTTACTGTCATCGGGGCTGAAACAATATATTCGCCAGCTGCTCTGAAATCATTTGCAGAGACTCTCATGAGTCTATTAAAGAAAGGAGGCTCTGCAGAGAAAACTGCTCTGATTGCAGCAAAGAAGGTTTACTTCGGAGTTGGGGGTTCGATGGAGGATTTTTGTGATATCGTGAGATCGAAGGGAGGCATTGTCGAGCAAATCAGAGAAGAGTCCGACGGGGTGAGAAGAGCAGTCGTGGAGGTCAAGATCCCGCCTTGAGCAGTTCACTATTAGTGAGAAATACCCGTGCTTCGGTTTGGGATAGGGGCCAACATATCCAAGCGAATGATCCTCGAAGATCACGGTGATACCGAAAGCCTTGGTCCAGGTGGTCCCACCTCCACGTTTAGTCCTACCTTGCCATACCCAGCTAGGCAAGCCACAAATGGTCTCGGCTCAAGGAATCAATGAAACCAAATCTTCGAAATCCGTGGAATGATGTGCTTCTTCTTGGATTCCCGAGGCTATTCCAGTAGCCTTACGCTAGCCCCCGCACGAGGCTGAAATCGACCGCCAAACTCTAAGATCAGGTCTGGCACGATGAAAAATGGATTGTGTGACTTTGTGTGCTTGCCGTTCCCCCGATACCGTGATGTTACTGGATCAACATCTTCTGTTGTGCCCGATGGGCCGGATTGTCGTAGTGGCTTCCACACCAATTTCAGCTCCACGTAGTAAGAATCCAAACCCCGCTTCCCTCCCGCATGGGAGAAGTACAAAGCTTTGATTCTTTCAGCTCGTAAAACTTCTCTTAACTACCAGTCACTACCCTTGTCGAGAATTACCTTGAAGAATATCTCATGTAAGTCAGATTTGCTCCGACTGGCTTGACTTTCCTGAAGACCGTGGGCTTAGAATTGAAACCTGACGCCTACTTAGTTTCTGAAAGCCTAACGTCCCAAGATTCAGTAGGTCAAAGGTGCATATATAATCGTGGAAGAACATTATTGACCGAGAAGCAGAATTGTCTTCATCTCCAACAGGTTACCACTTCAAGCTACTCAATCGACAAAATGGCAGCCCCATCTACGGAAGGATACGCCCCAGGATGGCTCGCGGTACGAAATCCTCTCCAATGTTCCCAAATTATTCTGATACCTTGCAGTATGAGAAAACCCTCGGACAACGCCCAATTCTGGGTGGCTCTCCAGAAGGCATCATCGAACAATTCAACGGTCTTGGTGCCGCATTGACAGCTCAAGCTCCTCCTCCAGATGCTTCTGTCCAAACGAAAGATGTGACAGCAGATGGCGTCCCAGTCCGTGTCTACACACCACCTGCTGCAAGTGGAAAGAAACTCCCAGTTGGTGTATATTATCACGGCGGCGGCTATCTTGTGGGTAGCTTGGACAGCGAGGATGCGTGGTGCCGGTAAGTTTACGTGTGCTAGTGACATTGCCATGGGGATTCCTATCCCCAGAATGTCATTGAACAGGCCTACGTCCGTCAATGGCAGTGCTGACATATCCATAGAGTCATCGCAAAGAACACTCCTTGTATCCTGGTTTCCGTCGATTACCGCTTGAGTACTACTCACAAGCTTCCTGTCATGCTTGATGACAGTGTTACAGCATATAAATGGGTCAGTCCAAAATTTCTATCCACTTAATATTTCATTTCCTGGCATTGAGGCCGCGTAGGGGAGCTTCGTCGTTTGGAGGATTATCCAGACCTATGAGAAAGCCCTCGTTCTGTCTTCCTCGAGTTACACAGATCAGTAACCCACAAATCTCAACTACTAACATCCAAACCCCAGGCCTGGCACAACGCCTCCTCCCTCGGCGGAGATCAATCCAAGGTCTTCACAGTAGGCGCTTCCGCCGGCGGTGGTCTCGCACTCACAGTAGCGGACCAAATCATCAAAGCCGGCAACCGCTCCCACATCCAAGGCGTCGTAGCCATGGTACCCGTCGCCGCACACCCGCAATCCATTCCCGCAGAATACAAGTCTCAATACACGGCCTACACGGAAAACGCAACCGGCGTTCCGATCATTGATGCGGACTCGATGCGGATCTTCTATGAAGCTGCTGGCACCAACTATCATGACGAGAAGGTGTTTGTGACGCTTAGTAAGAACTTGAAGGATTTCCCGCCGGTGTATATTGCTACTTGTGGCAAGGATCCGTTGAGGGATGATGGGAAGGTTCTTGAGGCTATGTTGAAGAAGGAGGGGGTTAAGACTAAGAGTGATTTTTATGATGGGTTTCCGCATTACTTCTGGTTGTTCCCTGGGATTGAGAGGGGTGAGGAGTTCTTGGGGAATGTTGCTAAGGGAGCTCAGTTTGTGCTGTCTAATTAGTGAGCAAGCATTGGAAGATAGCAGGTTTCCTTTAGTTTGATATGTAAATCTAGGCTAGGGCCTCCCTTCCTGAATGTCTCACTGCTAATTTTCACTTTGATTGCTGGTATCTCAAACAATACGGTTAACCCTGCCACAACTCTATTTAGCCTTCTTTCCCCCACCCTTCTTCCAAGCACTAGCCCTCTTCGCCCCCCGATTCACAGGCTTCGAACTCTTCTTCTTCTTCCCCAAATTCGGCTTATTGCCAGAAGTAGCCCTATAACCTTCAAACACAATCTTCTCCGGAGTCTTCGCAATACCTTCAATACCACTCGTCTTCCCATCCCCTCGCTTCCCAAGCACCATATCATTAGCGCCACTACCCTTGCCCTTCTTGAACTGCGCCGCTCCTGCCCTCCCCAGCAACTTTCCAGCCCGTCCTTGCAGCGAAGACTGCTCAGCCGGCATTTTGGGATTGTAGACTCGGTCTTTACCGCCGGGTCTGGGAGCCGAGCGGGAGGCGCTCGCGAGGGCGGTCTTGCGGACTGCTTTTGCGCGCACGACCCGAAGGACCCGGGGGAGCATGGGCGGGTATTTTTTGTCGTTGAAGAGGAGTGCCGCTTCTACTGCATTTGGATCCTATTCCATTTTTAATTAGTAAACAAGATCTAGTCAGAGAGAGGGATCGGAGACGAACCTCGAATTGCACATATGCAAAGCCCTTGCCGACACGAGTCTTTTCATCACGCACAACGCGCACGCTCTCTACTGTTCCCGCCTTGCTGAATTGTCTCCATAATCCTTCCTCGATATCAGATGGGATCTTGGAGCGCTTTCGCTCGTTCTCGCCACCTTGATCAAGCATGCTTTCATCGTCTACAAAACCTAGGTTTCCAACGAAAACGCAGCGGCGGTGGTCTGTCTTTGCGGGATGTGCCACACCGTCGACTCTGAGATGGCGGTCCAAAACCATAGACCCATTGAGGCGCTTCACTGCCTCTCTTGCAGCATAAGCGGTTGTATAGACAACGTAAGCATTTGTGCTCTTCGTAGTAGCGGCCATCAGATTTTGCGTGACGAAAGCAGCTTTCTTTGGGAGGGAGCCTCCTGCGTATGCTGTCGAACGGAACCGTATAGATTCGACTTTGTGGGCTGGTTTGCCTTCTGACGGTGCTGGGAGAGAGTCGATAAATGAGCCCATGTGTTTCATAAGGGTCTTTTTCGCGGAACTGGAGGTGATGGCGTCGATCGAGACGTTGGCTAAGAAGACTGTTCGTGATGCTTTCTCAAGCTCTGTGGTCTCTTTGCTAGGAGCTAGGGATTCGTGCACTGGGACATCTGATGGGAAAGAACTTCCAGCGCCCCCCGTTTCGTCTCCCGAGTCCTCTTCGCTGCCTGATCCCTGGGAAGCTTTCTCGCCGCCCTCAACATCCTCGTCCCCATCCGAATCGTCCGCTTCTTTCGTAGCGGTCGTTCTTTGGCGCTTTAGCCTCCTCTCAGCCTGACGCTCCTCTTCCTCTTTTTCTTCTTCCCTGGCCAATTTCTGCATATATTTACCCTCCAGATCCTCGTCATCCGCCTTTCTTTTCCGCTTCTTGTCTGGCTTCGGAGCTGAGGCTTCAATAAATTTATCCAAGGTTGGCTCTTCGTCTGACTCCTCAATTGACTCCTCATCTTCCCTATCTGACATGTCCATAACATCGGCATCATCTATATCTTCATCCACGCTGCTCAATTCCTCGTCTTCGTCCTCATTGTCAGAATCGCTACCTCCATCTTCAGACGGCTCTTCAACCTCAGCGACTGGTTGTTTTCTAGCAGGCGGGGGCTCTTCATATCGTGACTTAGGAGGAGCTTTAACTGGTCCAGCCTATGTAATATATATTAGCTATTGTTTGCAACATATCAGAATTAACTCACACTCGAAGCAAAAAGGGCAGCTAAGCTGGGATCAACAGCCTTATCGTCAGACAAAAATGATTTTTTGCTGTGTCCATTCGCATTGCCATTGACTACACCTTCAGCAGCTTCACCGCTCTTGCGACTTCGTTTCCCCATTTTCTTCGTTGGTCGTCGATTCGAAATTCGCAGCGTGAAGATGTTCAAGTTGCGAGTATTTAATTTTTACTTATCGGGGAAAGTTTGCCAAACGCCGATCAATTCTGCCGCTTGTCACCGCCTCTTGGATCATCTGCGCGCGAGAGACCCCCAGCTTTCCAGTCTCTCTCCCACCATTTTAGGCACAACCCAGTCCTCTACAGCATTCACTCTCCCAGGGCAAGATCACCAAATCCATACATCAGCTTATACATGTGCCAAATCGTGCCCTCATTCGAGTTCTCGACCTGCAACGCCTTTTCTCCCTGCCACTCTTACACCGCACTCGCGCAGATCATTCTCCCACGGCAATCCACACATCCTGACACGAGGTTATGTGAACACCACTGCAGATATAGGAAAGACTGGGTCGGAATACCATTATACGCGGTATGAGTGTTACAATGGATCAAGGCGCTGACGCTTTATTGCAAGCTGCCGGCGAAGGAGCTTCGCCGGACGACTTGAGCGATGTTGATGGCGACGGGTCCAGTAGCTTGAGCGACATTGAGGACAAAGACGCCGAACAAGACGAAGACCCAGAGGGATCCGACGACTTGAGCAATATTTCCGATGAGGAGAACGACTCTGAGGCCGAGACTGAACGGCTTGAAGAATCTCCTAACAAATTTCGACCACACCAAGACGTCGTCCTTAGCTCTCACAACGACTCCCCAATCTACGAACGCACCCCAAGCAAACTTCACAATCAAATTACTGCAGACGATCAAGAAGATGACGACGATGACGACCCATTGTCGGACGCCGAAGTCTCCCTGAACGAATCTCCCGAATCGCCGAAAAGTTCTGTCCACGATGACGCAGAGCAAGACCCCCCAACAGCGCCCACATCTCTAGAAGACGGATCGGTCGAGAACAAGAATCTACTCTCAGTCATCGAATCCGATACGCGAAAACGGAAACGCTCTATAATGGCTGGTAGTGGCCTCGACGAAGACCTTGGGGAGCCCCAGCGCAAGCGCACTGGCTCTATCATGGGCACAGTCGACGAGTATGCAGTCGAAGACGAAGCTCATCAAGACGAGGAATTGGATTTATCGCATCCTATAAGCGGAAACATATCAGCGGACGAGGGCGGGGCAGCACAAGATGAAGCCGCCGAAGAAGTCGAGGAGCAAGCGATACCCGACGACGAGACTCCAGAGAAGGCTGATACCCCTATTTCGCCGAAGAAGAGAGGCCGCAGGAAGAAGAAGGCCGCTGAAAATGGTGTGGGCCACGGCGAAGATACGGATATTCTCGTGGATGGGGAGGCCGTGAACGGCGACGAGGAAGCCAGAAAGGCTGAAGAGGAAAATGCAGAAAACGAAGGGGACGATGAGGCAGATGCCGCGCAGAAGAATGAAGAAGAACGTGAGTAGCCGAGTCAATCCTGTTGCGATGATTTGCTGATTAGATTTCTAGTTGAGAAGAAAAGGATCGCGCTCGAACAATTAGGCTCGATAGAGAAACAATTCTCGACCTTTAGAGACAGGTTCGTCTAGAAAACCCCAGATTAATACTCTGACTGACCCAGTGCAGGCTCTATGAGGAGCGCCTCGAACAATTGAACCGAGAGGAAGCAATGTTGCGACAAGACAAGCCAACCCACCCCGAATACCTAGCTATGATGCGTTGTATCGATGCGCGAAGAGACGAGAGAATTCGCCTCGCGGATACGCGGCAGGAGTACCAATTACAAGCTCTCAAAGTGTATGCAGTCGCAAGAAGGAGCCAAATTCTCAGCCAGTACAAACAGGAAGTACGAGATACTCGAGAAAAGAAGCTCGAGCTACTTGGTAAACAATGGTACGAGATACAGCACGACCGGAGGAGCTACGCTGGGAGTGTACCAGACTACACCTTGAAGTTTCCAACGAACAAGCAGCAGCAAATCCGGAATCAAGTGGCCTACAGCAACGAGGTGTCTGTTCTTTCAGGTATCGCGAAATATGTCGGGTTTCCAGCCGCTCCACCAATGGCTTCAGCTACACCTGCAGAGCTCGATGAGGACCTAGAAAAGATGGGTGTAAGTTAATGATATTCTATCCCAATCGCAGATTCCTGACTTGACTCCAGCGAACGAAACAGGCGCAGCTTCCTGCTCCGGCAGGGTTGCCGATACAAGAACTTGCTGCCCTTCGCAACGTAGGGTCGACCTCCCGGTTCAAACCTGCTGAAGAGCAATTCATCGAACAAACCCCATGGGCAAATCCCCAGCATCCTTCGCATGCGCACCTCCTGCAACGACAGACCTCGGCTCAACAGACACCGCGAACAACGAGCCCCTTTTCCCAAGTACAGTTGCAACGGCGGCACTCAAGTCAGCAAGGTTCAGGCGTTCCAATTTCTGGTACATTTTCAAATTCAAATTCATTACTCCAGCAATCGAAAGGTCTTGGCGGTGGTCGCATATCGCCTCACAATCCTTTCGGAAACTCTAATCATTCACATACAATTGCTCCATCGCCATTGGGAAGCCGGCAAACATCTTTATCACCTCAGCAAAGTCGTCCACCTATACCTGATCAACATAGCCTGTCGAAAGCATCTGAAGGCCCTCAAGCTAATGGCAATCAGCATTCCCCATCAGGAGTAAACCCAGACATTCCGCGCGATTTTCCAGCTGAAGCCAGGAGGGAACAGGCAGCATTGGTTATGGGCCGATTTTGACATAGGTTGAGTCCCTAGTTTATACGATTGATGACGGACATATGGGCAAGGCGTTAATTCGGATATCCGGCATGGTTGGAGTATATGGGCCTCGATGGCATGCATAGACGGGTAACTCATGACCCATTTCGGCGACCGTTCTTTTTTCAATTGAAGCTGTACTATAATGTAGAGTTACAATCGGTGCGTCAATGACACAGATGAAATACAAACTCTGAAATGCCAAAGTGACGTTGGATTACCAACGTTGAATGAAATTCTTGGCAAAGACATTGAGAGATTGAAGCCTCACTCAAAATTCGGACACTTGGAAGCTTCATAGAGTGCTATTGTAGAATGAATCTTAAAAGTCCGATAATATCATTTACCATAACGCCTTCCATTGATGCCCAATGCAGTATCGTCTAGCAAGTTTACACCCGCTGCTTCTGATAATACAAATATGTACCGCCCCATAGAAAACGTCCAGATACTCTCCATCTCTTATTTTACAGCAGGTCCGGTCTTGATCGTGCTCGCTCCGGCGCTGGGTGCTTGTTGGGGGGCGGCTGGAACTTGAACGTCTTCGAAATCATCTTGGGAAACAGCTTTGATTGTGTAGGCATCTGCAAATAATATTAGTATCGCACTATCTCATGACAGAATGTGTACTCACACACGCCAATGGCAAATGCAAATATTCCAAGCCCCGTGAAAGCGTTCTTGACAAGGTATGGCCTTCGCGCTCTCTGTAGAGCAGCAGACTGCTTATAATGTGTGTCGTAGTACGACGACTTTGGAATACTTAAGAGGAGTTAGTACTTGAGAAATCGAACAATAGGAGGAATAATTTACACTGCCATTCTGAATATGATCGGGGATGGTAGAAGACATATCGTCGCTCGAACGACTTTTGGAATCGATGTCTGCATAGATGCCTGAAGAGCCAGGCTTCAAACGCTAATATTCACTGAGTTCGCGATGATGCAGGCGCGTCTTCCAAAAAGTCAACCTCTATCAAATTCGGCATATCTCCCCATATCATCTAACGGATCGCAAACCCAGAATGAGTTGTCGCTCTCATTCTCTACCTTCAGAGCCCCCACGACAACAAAGATAGACCATTTCCCCATCACATGCAGCACCAGTGGCCCCTCGTAGAGCTCCGTCGCAGCTGTTGAAGGCATCAAGATGGCGGCCCCTGCCCTCTCGGTCGACCAGCACATTCAACCCCTAGAAGAAGCGCGAAAACTCGCCCTCGATAATGCCGACTTCTATCCCCAAATCATCCAAGGAATTCTCCCTTTGATAGGTCCAAATGCGAGAGTAGAGCTGCGGAGATGGGGTGCCGATTTCCTCGCAGAGACGTTTGCGGCTCCCGCTTTACCAGCGAAGCAGAAGGAGACGCTGTGTTTGATCGTGTTAGACACGATTAAGGCGCTGATTGAGAACCCGCAGGAGGATGTTGCGGTTGTGAAGAGCGCTGTGCAGGCTGCTGCTAGCATATACCCTCTTGTATTTAGATGGATGTACGTTTTCCTTCCCTCCTAACCTCTTATCTGAAGTTCAAACAATATTCCATGAAGTCTTGCTGGAGATGTTGCGCATGTCAATTCTGGTTCCACATCAAGGGATATCATGGTTCTAATATGTCTGCCAATACAGGATCAATAACTCATATGATGGACCATCTTGGGAACGAATGCTTGCTATCAAATTAAGAATATTACGGATATGGGACACTGCTCCTGCTGGGGTGCGGATATGCTGCATCAAGTTTGCCCAAAGAGTGGTACTAGTCCAAACAACAGGTCCAGATGCTGATCCAAGAGTATGCATGCCCTCGAATGGTCTGCGAGCATAACTAATCTGAACATTCAGCGCGGTGACCCAATGGAAGTATCTCTGACTATGGTTCCTCCGAATCATCCTCTTTTACTTCCCCGAAACCTGGAAGCAGAAGCGTCGGGGTTACTAGATAGGATGTTGAGTGTATTTCAAGAGAGCACTAGGTAAGTGAGCCTCAAATCCACTCTGCACTAACTAACAGGAACAGCGATGCAATTTTGATTGATGCCACTTTAAATACCCTTTCTATCCTAATCCGCGCGCGCCCACATGTTGCAAACCGCATCTTGAATGTTATCTTGAACTTCAATCCCCTAAAGCAAGCCAATTCGCCTATGACTCCCAAACTGCGTGTAATGGTCAAGTCCATGGAAAAGACCACTAGATCATTGCTCATTAACGTCAACAAGCGGTATGCCATTTATGTAATGCTCAATCCAAGCAAATGCTGATAGGTGTAGTGATCCCCAAAATCCGCTTGCACCTCGTATTCAGCAATATGTTGAGCGGAATATGCGGTCGAGGCACGAGATATTCGATGAAGCGAGCCGAAAACGAGGGCCTCCAGAGCCTACTGATGGTTTGGATGCCGCGAAACGACAGAAGTTAGGAGCGCAAATGCCAACAGCGGCGCCGAAGTTTCTTGTACCACCGTTGAAGCCAGGGTCACATACTGTGGCGGAGCTGTTTACAGTGACCACTGATGAAGGCCTTAAAGCTTTCGATGTTTCGCAGCTTTCAGAGGACCTTGTGGTGAAGATTGGTATCACAATTTTACAAAAACTAGACGCCGATACGTTGAATCAGGCAGTCGAGGTAAGCATACTTATGTATGATCGCGTTTATCTACTAATGATGACTACAGGGAGTTCGACAAAGATACAAGTCGTTAGCAGCAGCCCAACCCGAGGAATTAAACCCAGCAACCGCGCCACTAGGTGTGGACGAGGATGATGATGACTACGAACCAGACTTTTTCGGCGCAGAAGACACCGAGCAAATTCTTAACAAACTCGACAATGCTCCTCCTGAGCTTCCCGAGGAGCCCAAAGTACCGGTAGCAGATGTTGGACTAAAACATTTTAATCTCCCTCCGCCTCCACCCCTCACCCCCGAAGAAGCGGCGCAAATCGGACAAGGCACCATTACCCGAGTCTTTGGTGTAATGCAGACATTAGACGAGCCAGCGAAAAAGATCAAGTCTGGAATGAATAGGCTCGCTGCTAGCGCATACGATAGAGATGCTTGGATTACGATACTTACGAGATTAGCGACTCGGGCTTCAGCTGGTCTGGAAGAGCCTGCGGGGCCTGTGAAGGTCGAATCAGATGCTGAAGCACGGTCTCTCAGCAACACTATACGCGAATCACTTTATCTCTATATCCTCGAAGACTTCCGGAAACGGATCGATATTGCGGTTGCCTGGCTCTGTGAAGAATGGTATAATGACAAAGTGCAGATGAAGCTCGGCGAAGAGGCTGTTCTACATTACGAGAAATGGGTTCTGAAGCTGCTAGATGGAATCGTGCCGTACCTGGATGCTAAAGACAAAGTCTTGACTCGATTCCTGAGCGAGATTCCGGGTCTGAGTCAGGATGTACTGACGAGGGTCAAAGGACTTTGCCGAGACCCCGCGATGGTCAATTTGGCATTGACCAGTCTTTTATATCTGGTTATGATGAGACCGCCTGTCCGGGAGATAACGCTGGATGCAGTAGAGGATATATGGAATACTTGTGGGTCTTCTCTTCCTTCTCGCGCAACACCTTATACTAACAGACACAGATGAGGACGCAAAACCTATAGCAGCAAAATACCTCACGAAATGGCGACCCGGTTTCGCCGAACGACTAAAGGCAAAAGCTGACGAAGATGAGAAAAAGGAGAACGGCGTTGCTGTTGCTGCTGTTATTGCTGCATGATATTTCTGCAACGACTGTATTCTAGTAAAGCATGCGAGCATTTCACGGATGGCGTTCATGGTATACCTCAACGACATTGATCTGGGGTTGCTTTTGGGTGGTGTATCAAAATATGGTGCTTTTGCATGAGCTGATGATGGAAAGGAGATAGGAAGGAAAGATGTATTCCTATCATGAATTTTCAAACTGTGACGAATGTCTCTACCTAGTGCCAACTATCCAAAGTCCGTCCTTGCGATAGTCCTACAAGGGAAAGAAAGAGCGACCCTATCGAGGCGGCGAAACACGTGATCTCTAAAAGGGGGTAAGGCTGTGGCATTTTCTTCCTTCGCGGAAGTGTTCTCTTCTCAAATCTTCGAAGAGCTGATCACAATCAAATCCTGCTGTGTCAGACTCCTTTCTCACCCAACACGAGAATTCCTGTGGCTGTGAATATCAGCCTGTCAGCTTGAGAAAATGTCGAATTCTGCATAGTCTTGAAAGAAAAGAAATTTGCTTCACTATAATAAAAGTCGCAATATCAATAACATGGACCAAGCAAGTAATTCACATTAGACCGGACAGCCACAAAATAAGAAACGACTGTTGGGAAATAACGATTAAGTTAATTGGCTTTCGAGTGCAGACGCATCTCATGTCATCCATGATCCTATTTATATTCACATATGGAGGCGGCCGGCAGCGTCTATTATCAGCCAATACTGCGCCTTGTGAAGCGTCTAAGAAACAACAGTTGCATGTTTCGAGTTCAGCGATGGCGTCAGGAACCCGGAATTTGGATTCCCCTGCATGCACATCGTCCCCTCTTGCCCCTGTTCCATCTTGATGCACGGCGGGCGCTCGCCTGTAAATCTCCTAACCTTGCTCGTTGCTAGGACAGCACTCCATGACATCCGAGACATCCAAAGTCAATGCGTCGCATTAGTTTTCTGCTCGACGACTGTCTGTAATCTGCCAATCTGCACGTCCACCAAAAAGGGGAATCTCGAACTCGAACCCAATATTCTTGTCAATTTTACGTCGCCCTTATTCCTCGCCTGAACATATCTCGTATCCCTCGAACTTTGTTTATGCTCAGAAAGTCCCGCCTAGATACACAACCCGAGGCTGCCTGGCTCCCACCTACGACCGACATTGTTTATTGCGAAGCCGCACCTTGGATACGGAATTGCGAGAAGGCAGACATGCGCTATGAGCGCTCGAGGAACACATTCTCCGCCGGATCCTTATTTCCAGCGGGACATTCGTATTCATACAGATTCTGCTAGTAAGTTCTTGTTGTGGTCCCGGGTCCTACTGTTACCGGACGTTGCGGATGTTATTGAAACTTGAGTGCACAAAGAAGCGCAGACTCCGCCATGCAGAAATCCTCAGCATCATAGAGAGTTCATATTCAGATGACGCTGACAGCTTTCTCGTTACAGATATCAAGAATCGACGTACGGAACGAGGCATTGAAGGGCCCATCGATGTGCCCGTTCGAACTCTCTCCCCAGTCTCCTACAACGCCATGAACGCGCTGAACACCTCCTCAAACTCCTCTCACGAATATACTCCCGAAAAGAAAAGTGCTCAAAGTACAATCCGATCCGTAATCTCTGAACCCAACCACCTCGATTCGCCCGACGAGGCGCGGCGGACTCAACACACCGCAAGCATGCCTCACTCTACAAAAACGCTCCCTGCACTTTCTACGTCACATCCTCCCCAAACACACCAGACCCGCCCAAACGGGCTGCCAGTCGGGAACGGACTGGTACGGCAGATCTCTTCCGAATTCGGCCTGACTAGGACATACACTAACAGTCCCCACGCGGACGACAATAATCCTTCAGCCAACACTTCTTCTATAAATGACAATGCATTATCACCGACTGCAGGGACGCCACAATGGAGTTCTGCTGTTGGGCGAGCGAGTTTAGGGAAATCGGGGAAGGTTATTGATCGGTTGATGGGCGAGAATGATATGCTTAAGCGGGATCTTAATATTGAACGCTTGCGAGCGGAGGAATCGAGGCAGGCTGTTAAGATGGCGGAGGAGTCGAAACAGACGCTCGTCTCGAGGTATGAGAGTGAGCTGCATGAGGCTGCTGTCAACAAGACATTGTTGAGGAGGAAAGAGAGGCAGTTGACGGATCTGAAGACGCAGATTAATGGGGAGAAGCAGAGGGCTGATAGTGCGGTGGAGAGGGAACGCACGTGGAGAGAGGCAATGGAGAAGACGGAGGCGGAGAGCAAGATTGCTGTCGAGAGGGCTCATGATCATGCTGCGATGATGGATGGGAGGGTCAATACCATGGTGAATCACTGGAAAGATCAAAACGCGGAACTGCAACGAACAGTCGGCAAGATGTCGAAACAGATCAACGACCTGTTAGAACTTCGATTGAACGACGACAGGAAAATCCAGACGCTACGAGAGGTATGCGAGCAGCAAAGGGAAATGCTCGTGGATTTAGAAAGTAAGAAAGACGCGATAGGGAAAGCCTTCGTAGCCTATAAGCAAGAGCAAGAAGATGGTTTACGGGACATCAAAGCCAAAGCCGCAGAGCAAGAAGCACGGAACGAAGCAGCGATAGAGGAAACGCTCGAGGTGTTGGGCAAGCTGAAATGGGCGCTCAACGTGGAGAAAAACGTCAATTTGGACAGAAAAGTCTAGATACGAGGAGGGCGCGGACACGATTCAGGAGTTTGATGAGCTTTTTTTTTTTGATGGACGATCACATTGTGTATGTACAAATGTGTATAATGGCGATGAAACGACTTTTATGACGGATTTTGGAAAATTTGGATAGGGCGTTGCGAGAGCGTGCATATGCCTGTGTGGTGTTTGGAGTTGCTCTCTTTCTTTTCTGCTTTCTGCTTCTGTATAGTAGGGTGATGTATGTATGCATGCATGGCATTTTTGACGCCCGGGTTCAAATAGACTGGGTGCTGATGATTCATGAGTTACTTGGTGGATTAGCTGAATGAAAATCGTTACTTAAGGTTTGGTGTGGTGCGGTGTGATTGCTGTGATATTGGAAGAGCGTGAGAGGAGGAAAGGGAAGGGAAGTATGGCCTTTGTAATTGGTGTATTGAGCTAATCAACATTCTGTATATACTCTCTTTGTTCTCCAAGAGTAACGGGGGGGGCTTCTTAATGCATAATTCGTACTCCACTCCTCGCCTTCATATCAAACAGACAGGAATTGGGCCGTGCTACCGGGAGCTACCAAAGTCTTTGGGATCTCCTCGTGGTTCAAGTACCGGGCCGAAGAATGACAGCGGGAGGCCCGAGCCTAGTCAGGGGTAAATTGCCGTGTCGCCAAGCACAGTTTACGTCTCGTTCTTGCAGTTGTAATTCTTGATTTCTTTAGCTCTCTTGAACTCTGTTAGTAATTGTCGATTATACTCTTCATATCCTTGCACGTGCACCTATACCAAGGTATCTACTTTCAAGTCCTTGCCTATGTCATTGCTCCCTGAAAATTTGTTTACCGTTTCCTCCGTCGTCAGCATTCATCAGAAGGTCTTCATTCATTCAATCCATTCACCTAAACTTCACAATTAACAAAAATTCTGCAAATTTGGGAGGCTGGGGACTCAGTGGGTGAATTGTAAGTAAGAAGCATTCCAGAGTCTTGAGGTGCTCACTAAAAATTGGAAGATCAAGCAGTTCCCCGCGTTGTGCCATTATCATTTCCCTCGCAGAGTCAAAACTTTGCATCCTTCTGTAGTTACCAACACAATGCTCGTAAACAGTGAGCCACCTCCGAGCCCCCAAGCTCAGCGAGGATTCTTGTGCCCTCCCGCCACCTCAATCTAACACTTCACTTTTATGCCCTCTGGCCAATATTTAGCTTTGGATGAAATTTTCCCAGCCACCCAATATCAATTCTAGCTGGGTAAGTCAGCTCCGATCTACCTATTGTTCGTGAGCGATGCAGCAAGGCAGATTCGCTAGTGGATTGAGCTTTCCTCGCGAGCACGTCTCTCCATCTGCACTTCCCTTCCCTTCCTCTTTCCCTTCAACAACATCCCCAATCCATCCGCACCCCCGCCCAATTGCATTGCGACTCACATTGTATCAGAATCCTCCACTCACTCTGGCACAATGTCAGCCAGCGGGTTTGGCCCGCGTACCGGCCGCCAAGCGCCTTCTGCCATGACAGGATCCGGTCAATACGCCACCCACAAAACACTCATCTTCTCGACGGAGTTCTACTTCCTACCGGAGGGCGTCAAAGACGTCTTCGCACGATTCAAGAAAGCACTACAAAAGAGTAAATTGGTGAGTCTTTTCTCTTCTTGTTGCTTGCTTTCGCCGGGAGTTGGTCCCCAGATCGGAGTCCAGCGTTATAAGTTTGTGGGGGCTTCAATAGGCAAGATCACTAGAAGAAATTAAGACGTGCAGAACTTTACTTCCTTTCCGATTATTGCTGTTGCTGACATTTCCTCCAGCAGACTGCTGAGCCAGAATGGATCCACGAACAATACGTCTTCAGGGTGAGATGCGTCAGAGGTGAGACGCAGTTCGTCCCTCCTTTATTTGTCACGGCTATGCAAAGTGTTATCAGAGAGGAGGAAGAGAAGAATGGTATTCAAGATGCAAATGAGCAACAGGACGATGAAAGTGGTAGCGACACAACCAGTGTCGATGGCTTCACGACCACAGTTGCCGATGACAGAATCCAGGAAGGAGAACCTGTAAGGGCTCCTGCCTACCGCCTTCGTTGCCTTTTCTAACCACCTACATTAGATCAAGAGCACAAAGATCCAACGTCTCGACGTATGGAAGGCTAATAATACCCCTAATCCTATCGTCCACGTCCAAAACACTCCCCAGAAATCAACCCCTCTAAGCGTCACCAATCATTCTCCAATAATCGCAGCCTTTCCCATTCAAGGAGAATGGTTCTGTGGCGTGAAACTGCACGATATTGTCTCTGATGTTGCCATTCAACAACTTGCTAGATTGACAGGCTGCCAGCTAGTCAAAGATCTAACTAATGGGAATGTATACATCGGCGGCCCTTCTGAAGAGAACGTCAATCTTGCTATTGTCAAGCTTGATAACATATACAAATACTCGGTCAGTAGAAATACAACATAGCTAATCTGGTACTGAAAGCTAACATTCTTCAAGAAAGAGATCACGCCCTACAATATCCACAGCTTTTACACCGAGGAGACCGGAGACTTCAAATTATCCCTGAACTACGTTAATGACGTTAAAATTCACAAGAAACGACTCTTCCAAACAACATTAATCGATAATCTTCATACTACGGAAGAGTTCGCTCACCTTCAGAATACCTACGGAACCCTTCACGCTGCTATCACTGTCAGATGCGCACCCTTTGTCAATAAGGATTACACCCCAATTAGAAATATGAAAAGCTCTCCGGTAGTCGAAAGTCCAAGCCATAAGCTTGCGTCAAAGAACTGGGATGAATTCAAGTATCATCGGAGGGGGAAAGACTCTGACAATCCGCTGTTACAATTTGAGGATGAGAAACCTGGCTCATCGACACCGGAGGAGGAACTTCAACCCAATAACAACCAAACTACTGATATAACCAGAATCAAAGCATGGGCCGGTACAGTTCCTGATCTGGAGTCTCAAGCCGGCCCTTTTTTTATTCCGCCTACTCCACTTAATGAAACCCCGACCCCACCTCCAGCATCGTCTCGTAAGTGTTGCTACACCTTGGGATAACGATAATTGAACTAATCATGGCTTCAGGTTCTCAGACGCCTAGCTGGGACACTGCTGTACCGTATAATACAGAGGAAAAGACGATGTCTGGCCTTGAGAAAGCTGCACTAATAGCCAAAAGAGTCGCGCATCGCCCTCAGTCAAATATGACAAGGACGACCCCTGCGTCAAGATCAAGCTCTACGGCCGTTCTAAGGTCGATGCCTCCTCCACAGATCCCAAGGGCCAATGCAACCCCACCCAGTTCGACTCCAGCAGATGAGATGCTTCTACATACCCCAGTCAGAGTCTATACTCCTCCCACCCCAACAGCATTCGACTTGAGTACAGACTTGATTGATCTGAGCGACCCGGTCGAACCTTCTCCTTCGCAAAACCCCGGTCCAGTCGCGCCTGCCCGTTCAAGAGACATTGACTCCTTACAATCATTCAATGAAGTAGGCACCAGAATGTTCCACAACACAATGAACCAGAAGAAGCCAAAGAATCCGAACCACAGATCAGGTCCACCAAGCGCGCGCCTGCCGCTTCCCAGCCCGCCAAGAATTCGACAGAACATAGTTCGAGAGTCCCTTAGACTTCCCGACCCTATCCCAGGCTTCCTCAATGACATGGACAAGAATTTCCGAGGTCTTATCAGCAATGCAGGCCTCCGAGCTTTTCGAGGGAGAATGACCATTCGAGTTGAATTCGGCCGAATCCTCATCCGCCGTGTTAACCCAAAATTTATCTCCACCAAAGACTCGAGGGAAGTTCTAGATGGCGGGAAAGTCAGTGATCTTCTTGGTCCATTGCCATATGCTGGTCACAATCAAGCAGCAATACTTTTCACCAACAAGCTCACAACAGTACCCGAAGAAATTATACATCTCGTGGAAATGAAAAGCGATGGAACACGCCTATGGAATCAGACAGCCCATTGGGAAGTTGTTTACGAATTTATTTACAAAGAGAGATCAGAGTGTGGAAACATTTTCACCATCGAGATGAATGCAGAAAGTTTTGAAACGGTTCTGACGGAGCCTCGAGACTTCGGCAGTATTTTCACTCATGGTACAAAGAGAGCATGGGACTTTAGGATTGCAGCATTCGGGGGCGAGCGTACGGAAAGCACCGATCAAAAGTACGGCGAAGTTGTTGAAAACTTGAAGCGTTCACTATATATTCCGTACGTTGTCCATGTTTGTTGTTATCACCACTATTCTGATTATAACATAGGAGCGGTTCTCGTGAACCAAAGCTTAGTTTCGAGTTGAACGAAAGCCTTGACGAAAAGTTCCAAACCCTTTCGATCCGCGTCCACCGAATTCATAAACACATGAGCCAGGATGGCACATCATATCTCAAAATTGACGAGGTCCAAGATCTTTCTCTGCGCTGCAGACCTGCATTACACAAGCCTGCCATAGTCTTTAATGCATCTGCATTCACCGGTGAGGGGCTTGAGTCCGAGAATTTTCTTGTTCCGAATTGGATTGAAGTCAGCATTCATTCTACCAAGGTCGATGAACTCCTATCACAGAACGAGAGGCTCGAATTGGGCGACGAAGTTGGTTGGCTCCCAGAGCACTTCACTAAGGCTGATGCTGCTCAGACTCTGTACCTCCCAGCTTGCGAGATGTTAAAGCAAATGGATGGGATCGGTTATCACAATGAGCACCATATGAAAGTTCGAGATATCTTGGAGACGCGCTCAATGGCCAGCGAGACTGCTTCGCGCCGGTCAAACCCAGCCAAGAGCGAGACGATATACTGGTGAATGCATGCTCTTCAGTCATCATCTGAGAGGTGGGGGAGGAATTGCTTATTCTGGCGGCGATTGGAATGGTTACAAAGAGTAATGTAGATTGATGGATTGCTCCTCGAAGCCGGCTATACTGATCCCAGATCCGGCTCTAGCTTCAGGCAGCGTGGCCATCACATCGTGTACATTATCACTGCTTATTTGCTGGTTGCGCTTGATTGCTTTTCTTTACTTTTGTACTTTACAGCGCGCGTTCCTAGTTGCTTACGTTAGTTGGGTTTTAGTTGCAGTCAAAATTTTAAATTTGAGAACAATTTCCCATTTCGTGTGAGACATTCAGGCATTTTCAGACCTCAAGGGAAGAGGGTAAAGGTGGCTTGAGTCGCCATCACTTCGTCTGATCAAAGTTACCACTCCGATTCCAGATGCCTTCACACCAAAAACGCCGGCTATATGATGTCATCATATGTCTGCAATATTAGTCGTTTTGATTGGTTGTAAATATCGCGACTCTCTCGAAATGAGAGATGGGAAATAAGTAAATGAGCTCCGGGTTGAAGTAGAAGATTGAACAAGGAAATCGAGGCAGGGGTTCTACTTGACGGTAATCCAGAGAAAAGAGATGAGGCAGACCAGAAGAGGATATCCTAATGGAGCTCAACAGGGCCTTTTGGTGGATTCTTAAGTATTTGTGGCGCTTAACGTTCACATCCTTTGCTGTCATAGTTGCGGGCGCCTTGAGAACATTCGGTAGATGTTGTAATCTTGAGTTCAAGGTCATGATTTATTATCACGGAGGAGGTTCATCGCTAATCTCACTTCTACGAAACAGGGATATGCTGAAATTGACATTGTATTTATTGAAATATATTTACAAGCTGCCTATCGAGGAGACGGATTACCTTGAAGTCATGTGCTCTAAAATTACAGACCTCGATATTCCAGCGTGTCCAATAACTATCTATGTCTCGTCCAACTCGTCCAGCCATCACAAACGTAGTAACCCATTTTACAGGACGTAGCCCCCGGCATTGGGGCCGCCAGGGGCAATACAACCGGGCGTCTACCAGGAAGAGTGAGGACACATGGGATCTTAGCATAACAACATCTAAGGCAAGCAGTCTTGTTCATAACATCGGTACCAAAAGCTCTAGTATTAGCACAATGTGTAGTTTCTTCACTCCCAAACCAAGGATAAATTGCAGCAACTGTTGTTTCTTCATCCCATTTCGACGCTGCTTGTCTCAGGATCTCTCTGAGGGCGGGACAGACATTGGTTGTTCGTGGGCCGTCACTTGGCGTGCCACTTACGAGGAACTCGAGGTCTTGAATCCGAAAGGGAGTTGTGCTGGCGCTGGAAGTTGTGGGGAAGTGATTAGAAGCTGCTCCTGGAGAGTTTGGCGCCGAGATCGGAAGCTGGTTTGAGCTTCTGCTCATCTTTTGCACGGCAGTACTTGGGATTGGCGTCCTGGATTTGGATATTTCTTCGGAATGTTTGCCTGACTGGTCGTATTGATTGTCCTCGAGCTTGATAGGGGGAGCTAAATGGCGTCCCACAAGCTGGGGCGGTTCGTGCTTTGGATTCAGCTTGAGTTCATGTCCAGGGTCCCCGGGCTGGAATTCACTTATGACCGACTGATGTTTTCCTTTAGAAATCTGCTCCTGACTCTTGTTTTGGCCGTTCAACTTTGCATCAGGAGGACCAGCTGGCCCGTCGAGAGCTAGGCTTTCTTCTGCGATATCCTGATCAACCGCTTGATTGAGCTCAGGTTGGGTATGGCGAAGCTGCTCTTTCTCGGAGAGAGGCGTGTACTTCTTCTCGTGCTGGTCCGAGATTTGGAAAGCTTTTGGGAGATCCATGTTTGAAGATTTAAATCGAATGTCGCTATGGACTCTCGAGAGGGTTTTTATGGTTTCCGCAAGCCGCTATGGGCGAGCAGTGTGATTGGTTCCAAGCGCAAGGAGAGAACGCCGAACACAATGCTTTGTAAAGGATCCGGTGATAGACAACGAAGACGATCGTGCTGAGCTAGAATTATGTGTGGTGTAAGAGAATTGGAAGTCGCGTCGCGCAAGATGAGGAGTGAAGTGAATGTCCCACTTTTTTAAAGTTGGTAGCGCCGTGATACCCCCTTTTCTCCAGATTTCGCTTTCTCGGCACGGATACTTCATATTTGCTTTTCTGGATTCTGTTCTTAATCTAATTGCAACGCCCAGCTCAGTAGCACGAGATATTTTCAAGTCTTTCTTTCTTTTGTGACTCTGAGCCATCGTATTCCTGCTGTGACTTCGAAGGCGGCAGCGGCATTCACTGATACTGACGTCGAGCTTTTCAAACGACAAGAGCGGGGAAGTTCTCGGTATATTATGAATTGTCGCTGTATTTTTTGTGGAGCATATGACCTGTCTCAGAACTCTGTATGTGACGAGGTGGTCCAGCATGTGAGTTGTCACTTCCTGATTTCACACCTGCCAAACCACGCCTTTGACATGAAAAATACTCTCTTTCGAATTCTGAACTCAAATCTTCGGGAAAACCCCCTCACTGATTTCCTTGTATAAAATTCACTGTTTGAAGTTCAAGCTCATAGAGACCGTCTCCTGTACCAATCGCGAGTCTGCATGCTGTCATAGAAAGTGCGATGGCAGGAGTAGCTTGTCAAGTTACACAAAAGCGCCCTTGGTACCTTCTGAATCATTCGATTTGACAAGCTGCCTAAAAACCAACAAATTACTTAAGCCTCTGTTTCAGAAAGACATGCCCCTCGAATAAATCATATATACCTAGCCCGCCGTGCTTTGGAGTTCAACCTCCGTTCAAAAACTTCGTCATGGGCCAACGACACCAACTCTTCATTATTGCGAAGATCGATGGTCGTTACCGAGGCCTTGCCACTGTCCATCACCAAAACCCTTATGGCGCAAAAGCTGTCGAAGCTTGTCATCGCCTCCTCAAAATCCTCGAAGCTCCAGAAAATCGACTTGCGATCTTACACGAGGTACGATGGGCGAACACCCTCTCCGCAGATTATTGGAAGACTGAAGATGAGGAATACATCCCCTTTCCATTCATTCACACGTGTCTGTCTACCGCAGCTTCATACAATGAAGCGGAGCTATCCTACCGTATGGTCCATGGGCTGCCGTTCAATTAGGCTTTTGATGGAGGCGATAACAACGAGGGCATCACGGTGGTGGATGTTACAAATCTGGATTCTTTGAGATACGCCTTTGTCAACTGGCACGAAGGTCGTGGACTGAAGCCATACGGTTCGAATCAAAAAGTCCTAGAGCATCGAACTCTTATTGATAGCAATTCCCTTGCAAGTGCTTGGCCCGAAGGTGGCTGGGAGAGCAGTGTGCCGGAAATAGGGTTGGTAGAGCAAGGCAAGTACCACTAGATTTTACAGTGCGGCTGTAGGTGTACTAACCGGTTGTTTCAGTGCCACCTGCTAAACCGACCCTTCGGACGACTGCCATGACACAGCTCCTAGACCAAGCGCTCCTGAGCTCGGTGGAACAGCTGCCTGCAATTCTCGAGAGCGCAAGTCAATTGGCTGACTTCTGGCCAACACTGAAATCGAAGCTATATGATGAGCCTGAGTTCGTTCCGAACTCGCCGGGAAAGTGCTACCTATTATCTTCAGCCATTAAGCATGACTCTGTTGTCGACTTAAGTCCTTTCAATCTACCAATTAAAGATATTAATCAAATACTGTTGGAATCCAACCTGGACGCGTTGACAACACTGAGTCTTTCTGGCAATCGTTTTGTGGACGAGCAAACTCTTCGAAATATTCTAACCAAGTATCCAAAAATCAAAAGCCTGCACCTGCTCAACACTCCTCGGTTGAATCTTGAGACCAAAATAGCTTTGGCAAGAATGACAAAGATCACAGAGTTAATGGATGTAAGTCATTCCATTCCATGTTTCCCGTCCAGGGTTCCGGAGGGTTCCTCGAATGCTTCCACATGATCAATTGAAGGAAGCAACGGTCTTTCACGATCGTCGTGTCTTCTTGAAAGCCCGAAAAGCAATTCTGACTCGAGACAGACGGAACTATTGGCTGCTCCATTCAGAGAAGGTCCCATCCCAAAATTCAATGAATTCAAAGCACCATCTGTTCCATTTAGGGACACGGCAATTTCAGAGTCTTACCGCTATACCGAATCACCCTTGAAGCAGATCATGGTAGTTGCTCCCGATAATTGCGGTGGCAAAGGCCATCGTACCCCAGACGGAGGGCTATACATCGACAAGATCATGAAGGTAGGCAGCGATCCGTTCTCATACTCCCTACCCTGCTCACTTGCCAACGTAAATTTACCTCCATCGGAACTTTTGATTGGCCTTACGAAATTCCTGCGCTTTTACTGTTGCGCAAGCAGTACGAGCTGCTCCATGGAGCCGATCACCGACATAGGAAGGATTCTAGCATTTTCCTTTGCAACAGTATCAGAATCCGACTTTGGGCTAGGATTTAAGGCTCGCGCACTTTCACAACAGCTGTATCCGAGGGTTGATCAGTGGACAAAGCATTACTGGGAGCATTTTTGTCCTTCGACGCCGGAGAAGATAGCTCCTGGTCAGTGGTCTTTGCTCTTGGTCACTGAACCTTGGTACAAGAGAAAACAGGTCAGCGGTGAAATGAAAGACTATCCTTCCGCCGTGCGGTACGGTTTCATTACAGAGGCGCATTCCGACGAAGTGACTGGAGGACAGGAAGCTGCTGGAAGTCGGGTAATTCGAGCAGACTTCGAAACTTATCTCAATCAAGTTGTGACGGGCGATGACGCAGAAGCTACCCGGAAGCATCTCTTGAATGGTTGGAAAAAGCTTTTGGATGACATGAAGCCGCATGATCCTGAGTACCGATTAGGACTTTGTGATGTGATGGAAATTGAATCGTATTTACGCTCGGAGCACTATGTTGGGGTGGAGCAGAAGCCCATGGATTCGTATCTTGAGGAAAAGCCCGACACCGAACATTCTGATGTCTAGCATCTGTGTCGGGGACAAAAGTTTGTGTGCGATTTGTTGAGTATCTGCTGAATTGGGTATTTGCCTACGGAATTGGTTATGCGCTTTCATTTGGCTCATACGTACTTGAAACACCTGATAAGAAGAACAGAAACATTGTAGATATGAAAGATCCTAGTCTTGATCGATTGAAACTTTTGACGAACATGTTGAATTCTACCTCGCCTCGAAAGGTCAAAAAGGGGCACTTCGCATGACTTCCCCTGAATCACCTAGTCAGACTCCAAAGGTTCCCCGAGAAATCAGATGTGAGACAGGCCTTAGGCACAGGAATAGTAATGAGAGTAAGAGTTTTCCGAGAGATGGATTAAGTTGAGGAAGAAGGAGAGAACTGTCAAGGAAGGATTTAGAACTGAAGGGAAAGGAAGCAACGAAAATGTGAAAGCAGACTTGCCTCCCATATGTGACATACTAGAGCACTGGGAGCACGTTAGTCAGGATTCGACGTACTTGTATACGAGATCTGAATGCTAGTTGATGGTGTTCATAATTTTATTCAACTACCATCATCATCATCGTCATCTAAATTCGCCTTCTTTTTGACAGCAGCAAGGCCCATGCCCTTGATCTCAAATTCCACCGCCCCCAACAAACCCGATCCAGTAGCCCCAACATGCGGCGCAAATACAACCTTCATCCATCTTCTCCATCGTTTCAAGGTCGGTTCACCTCGGTCATTCTCTTCATCTGGTACGAGACTGGGTCGTCCATAGACAGGCTTTTTGATCAGTGCTATGCGACAAGCAATTTGAGTTGTCCAGATCAAGCCCAGACTTGGCGTTTTCAGGTTCTTGAGCGAGAGATGGGACGGATGAGGGTCATCGCCCCATCCAGTGAACCAGCGTTGTTGGTGATCAAGTGACATGGGATCAGGGGTACCGGCAAAAGGGGTCGAAGGAGGAGCCATGGCACTGGACATTGGCGGCGCTATGGAGCTGGATGGTAACACGCCTGCGCTTCTTCTTGCCAAAGGGCTGCTTTGCGTGGTTCTATTCAGCACCGGACTAGATCCTCCCCCGTTATTATAAAAGCGATCCGCAACCTGATTTGCAACCACGACAGCAAGATTGTTTTCACGAGCTATATCACGAAGCAGCTGGCCTAGTTTCACGAGCTCTGAACTTCGCTGTGCCATGTTGGCACCATTTCCGCCACCAGGACGCTCGAACTCGGCGCGATAGTTCGCGGCGACCGAATCGAGGATGATGAGACGGACACCATGGCGTTGAATAGCAACGGGGACTTGGAAGCGCAGAATGTGGTCTTGAGACTCGAGATCTGGTGTTACGATGCTGATGACTTTATCTAGGGTCGGCTTCGGGTCTGCCGCTATTAGAACTGGGTGGGTGCGTAAGAGCTGGGAAAGACGGGTTGTGGGAAGAGCGGACTCGGTGGAGATGTAAAGTACTGAGCTGGAGAGGCCCTGAGAAGCAGGAAGTTGCGCGGACAGAAGGAGTGTTAGGAGGAATTGAGTTTTGCCTGCGCCGCTACGAAGGGTCAGTTTGACTAAAATACTGAGTAATGGAAGATATAATTACCTTTCGCCAGTAACCTCCGTGATATAGCCTGTTGGAATCCCGCCTCCTAATGCGCGGTCAAGATCATCATCAAGAGTACTGACAGTCTCCCAGGAGTTGACAATATCCTTCCCCGACTTTCTCAGCGTCGCCGATCTTCCTTCTTCATTTTCCGCCTCACTGATCCCTAGATTTCCCTGCAACGCCTCAAGAGCCGCATTGCATAGTCGCTTCACGTCCAAGGGTGGGAGCTGAGCGCGCTTCGCTATCTCGACACAATCGAGTGTGAGGAGGTCCGCGGTGGTGATGCGGTTCTTCTCGAGTTTCGGAAGAAGGCGCACATATTTATGGGTTGGGAATCCGGGGAGGACAGTTGTGAGGTCTGTCATGGAGGCATCTGGGATGGGGATGGAGTTGTTGGCGGCGTTGAGGATGATCGACGTTGAAAATGCGGGGAGACGCGCCTGCCATTTTTGATAGACGCCCGCTCACGTGGGACTCGGTCTACTGTACTGTAAGCCTAAAATAAAAAATTATGATTTTATGATTTCATGAATTTAATATTTTAATTATTTCAAGTGCAAGTGCAAGTGCACAGCTTGTCTGTTTTCTCTTGCGGCTTCAACGTTACTCCCAATTCGAATATCATATAGTATCATATTAAAACCCAGAAGTCTGGAAGTTTTTTTACGCTGTACAGTATGAACCAGCTGTTCTGAAAGATGCCCAAAGTTGGGTCACAAACAGTAAGTACGAGCACCACCAAAATATCTGGGCAATACGAGTTCCAGTGAACATAGCCTCGCCGTTTTCGCCGTTTGTACGGAGGTAGATCTCAGACCTCAGACCTCAGACCACTCACCAAGGAGCAGAACGAAACAAATTCGCCAAGGAATCCTGCCAGCATGGCCTCACTCACCCGGCAGTTGGTGGAGAAGACCTGCATCGAGATCCAAAGACTCATCCACTTATGATTCGATCGTTCCCATAGGGCTGGCGAGTAATGAGGGATTTTGACGTTTGTGATCCTCCCTCCTGCGCCATGCGGCCCGCCGTGTTGCAAAGCCTGCAGAAGGAGGAGGCAAAGGACAGATTTCGAGGGCAGAGGGCAGAGGGCAGGGGGCGGCAAGCAGTTGTGCGAGTCTTCCCATGACGATTCGATGAGTGATTTTTATGTAGCCTTACGGCGCAAACTCTGGCACAGAAAGCCGTTTCCGATTTTCCGTGCAAGTTTAAGAGTTTCTGAGCCGTTGACTCATCATGCGGGAGGGCGCCGATTGGCGAGAGCACGAAAGAAGAGTCACGGGAAAGACGCAAGAATCAAAGCCGCGGCGATTTATTCCTAGATTCCTGGGAAATCGCAAATGCAGAGCCATTATTGGCTTAAAAGTCCTGTGAATTACCCCCCTCCCCCTTTCAAGCCCTGGAAGCCCATCCAGAACAGCTGACGAACAGCTGAAAGAAGCTTCAAGCTTAACGCACGGATGAGGCCCAATCATTAGCCGCGATAGAACTACTGGATCTTGATGAGAAATCGATGTCTCGCCAGAATTCGCGTCGATTGATTTATGTGCTGCACTTTTACGGGAAGGTCGTTCGAGCAAGTGACGAGACCTGTATTCCCAAAGGAATAGGACTCGTCAACTGCCAAGACTCGCTGACGAAATGCGTTCACTCCCCGAGAAGGTACTCGGTGAGGCTGCACTGCACGCTCGAATCTCGATTGGGGATCGGTAAGGAAGCAATCAAAGCAGCGTGGGGAGAGCGGGGAGTGGTAATTCGGGCAGCAAAATCATATGTTCCTGTTCGTCGTTTACCGGTTGGTCTCAAATTGTTCACCGGCATTGAAACGAACGGTACAGTGCATCTCTGTGCATGTGGCGTGATAGGCCAATTTCCGAGCTTCCAAACAGAATATTGAAGCAAGCAAACCAGTGCTCCAGTGGTGGCTGGGGTCCTGCATGCAACCTGATGGAGATTCGGAGAGTTGGAGCCACATTGAGGCTCTTGACGCTCTGGATGCTTGATGCTTCGGTGATGGAATCGGGACAACGGCAGGCCGTGTCTGACAACGCTTGGGTTGAGGTTCCCCCGCTTGACGTGACAACCGGTAAGGGGCCCCACCCATAAGGCCGCACGCAAGAACAGCACCAGAATTTTGGGATAGGGAGATAGGGAGATAGGGAGTCTATTTTTGTCAAATTATTAATCCACGTGAGCGCGTGGCGATTGACAGTCGCGGGCCTTCCCGACACAGCGACGGTGGCGGGAGGAAAAGGGCGCAAGATACGGCAGTATCGCATCCTTCCGACCTCATTCTCTCTTTGCGCGCATGTCGATTGAGTTATTTTCTAGGATGCTTTACTAGCAGAGAGCGGTGATCGTGAAGCAAACAGAGAGAGCAGTGCCGTTGCAGTGCGCGCAGTACTTCGCCCCTCTCCTAGCGTCTAAACGGAGCAACTACACCAGATGAGAGCTAGGCCTAGGCCAATATTTCACCCCCCTGAACCTCGACTCTGTCCTATTCGCTGCAGCGGCAACCATCCGCAAGGGCGGCGGGTTCATCACTGGCTCTGTCGCGCGCTGTAGTAGTCAACTCCAGGCAGCAGCCATGCACGACCTGTCAAGGCGGATTTGTTAGGCATTCTGGCTTCGACCTCATCTCACCACGCTCGCCGTTGCTCTTCCTCCTCAATATTCTGCTTCCTCAACCTTCCATCACACCAAACTCCCCTTTGCGGCCACGAATCCACATTGCGTTACCCATAGTCCCCCCCCGCGAAACCCTTCTGAGGGCACCGTTTCTGAACCCGCCGGACCCATCGTATCCTATATACTCGAGACTCGTCTTCACCTCCAGGCAGCAGCTGGCCTTACTTACCGCTGCTCCCCGCTGTTCCTGTCCTCCCTCTTTTCAAACTCTAAGCCTCAGTATCTTGTCGTCCTCGTCGCCCATTGAAGAAAACAACCTCGACGACAAACGGTCGCCGTCTCGTTACTGGACGATTGCCAGACCTCGCCGTCGGCGCGAGAGTTGCACGCAAATCTCCGAGTCCTTGTATGCATTCAATGTCTGCTTTTGTCTCCCCGAGCCTTGAATCTTCTCGTTCTCTCAATCGGTCCATTCGGTCAAGTAAGGCCAGCGTCCATTGACGAATCAGCCCTATATATAAAAAGCTGGGTGAATTGCTTCACATATCGGCGAACTATTCTCGATTCGGACGCCTCGACTTTCCGATTCCCATTCCTGACTTTGATCGAACTTGTGACTCATTTAGCACTTGCATGAAAGCAGGATCTCCAGGGCTAATCAATCCCAGTATACGACCAGTTACCAAGCTACTTGGAACCCACACCTAGCCACACACCATGTCGTTCAATCACCCCCGCCGAACTACAAAGACCAGTTCGTCTGCTCTGACTCCCACGTCGAGTGCGTCAGGCCGTCCCACCGTTAATACCAACATGTCCCTTCGCAAAGGAGCGACCTTCCATTCTCCATCTACCCCAGAGAGAGAACTACCTCAATCATTCAAAGTCCCGGCCCTCCCTCGTCGGTCTCAAACTACACTTGAAGATGTCGTCGATGCCCACAAGCGTCGTGTTGCATTAACTCTTGGAGACATTGATAGAGGTCTTGCTGCTGTCGAAGATCGTTCACCCACCGCAAGACAATCCTTCCCTGACGAGGCAGACCCAGTCCCTCAAGGGTTCCTCGATCACACCGTCGGCTCTCCGTCGACGAAATCATACGGCTCCATCATGGATGGCCCAATGTCCAGGGAGCCTTCCTCCATTGGAAGACGCTCCCTCCGCCCGCGGCACAACCGTCGCCCTTCTAGATACTCAGACAGTGCTCTGGGGTCCTCCATTGGCTCCAAATCTGGGAAGAATGCCGCAGACACGAACCCCACTAGCGTTACTGATGAACAATGCACGAAGTCTATCGTTGCAGCATCAGCTATAACTAGGTCTGCTGCCCATACTTCAACAATCGAGAGTCTTCCCAGACTCAGTGCGCGGGCCAACAACCGCATTCACGAGCATATTCTGAAGCCGCTGCTTTCCAAGTCGTCTTTGAAAGACTTCCACCCAATCATAAAAGATTGCCCTAGAAGAATCCACGGCAAGGAGATTGTGTGTCTTCGTGATCTCGAGAAGACTTTGATTTTCATGGCACCTGTAAGTGATTTCCGAACTGATGATGTTGTTGGGGGAGTTGCTCACTGGTTTTCGCGTTTGAAGGAGAGGACCAAGACTGCCGCCTTGTATCTCGAATTCTGCCTCACGTCAATCCGGTGTATCCAAGCGACTGTCGAATTTTTGAGCGAACGCGAACAGACTCGCCCACACGACCGACCTTACACTAACGGATACTTCGTCGATCTTGTCGACCAGATTAAACAGTACGCCCAACAGGTTCAAGCCGCGAAAGAAAGGGAAGCCAAAGGGGAGAAATTGACTGAGATGGATCCCGAATCGTATGTTCAACTCATTCTTTCCCCATTGACCTATTCAATGTTTTGGATGAAGCTGCGCCAAAGCGTTGACTCATACCAACTCCCTTACCCCTCATCGTTTGCACAGCCCGTACTGACCGCTTTTGATAGGACCGACGAAGTCAGACTTCACGGTGGCCTTACAAAAAACGGCCGTCCCGCTGAACTGGTCCGGGTAAAAAAGAACGGAAAAGCCATCTCAGTCGCCACCGGCCTTCCTGTTGAGCTTGAGGACGAAGACAGCAAGGAAGCGATGCGATTTAAGCGATCTTTGAGCGAAGAAGCTGAGGACGACGAATCAATCATGCGCTCCATGGCTCGCCGGAAGCGTTCTGCTTCAGCAGCGGAGCTCGCACCAAAACGTTGCCGTGAGCCTGGATGTGACAAGGAATTCAAACGCCCATGTGACTTGACCAAACACGAGAAGACTCACTCTCGTCCTTGGAAGTGCCCTGTTGAATCTTGCAAATACCACGATTATGGATGGCCAACGGAGAAGGAGATGGATCGTCACCACAATGACAAGCATTCCGCTGCCCCTCCTTTGTATGAATGCCATTTCAAGCCATGCCCATACCGATCCAAGCGTGAATCCAACTGCAAGCAGCATATGGAGAAAGCCCACGGCTGGGAATACGTTCGATCCAAAAACAATGGCAAGAACAGGGAGAAGGGCGCGCCCAGCACAAATAATGGCTTGCCAACCCCTCAAACCACCAACATTCGCACTCCCAGCAGCGACGGAAACACTGTTGGCACCCCAGAGGAAGATGATGACATTGAAATGCCGACTGGGTACGGAGCATCTGCCTGGGACATGAACCAAAATCATTTAGATTTCCCTACATACAACACCTCCGACATTGATATGTTTGCAGCGCCAAACCACCAGCAATTGCAACTTGATTACTCCCCCATCTCCGATCTGAACCAGTCTGGATCCGTATCATCCAATGGTCAATCTCCTTTTGGTGCCAACACTCTTCCTGGTCAAGATCACTTCCAGGACAACTTCCAAAACTTTAACAACAACAACGTTGATTTCAGTTTGTTTGAGAACGAAGATCTTTACAGCGCCAACGTTCAGCTACCCACCCCATCACACGAAGTCTACCAACGGGCCATTAATGGCTTTGAGACTTCTGGTATCCCATTCGCCGCAGACCCAATCCCACATATCTCCCCCGTGGGTCACGGGAACACCATGCTCTACACACCAACTTCTATGCGTGACGTTGATGAAGGTTTCGAGGATTTCGTTCCCGCCAACTGCAACCCTCAGATTGGCAACAATGGCGACTTCCAGCTCTTCCCATCATCGACTGGAGGAACAGTCTCCAGCACCGCCCCCAGCGCTCTCTTTGGTGAAATCCCTCACACCAACGGATTCCCCGGCGTCTCAGCACAGGACTTGCTGGACTTCTACGCAGCGAGCACAGCAGCTGCTACCCAGCGCCACCACCACCAGAATAACCTTGGTGGCATGGACTGGTCTTCTCACGACCAGTACAATGGTTACCAAAGCCATTAAAAACCTGTTGCAGAGCACATGCTGGACTGTGCATTTACGAACGCAAATCACTTGACGACCCTACAACCAAAAACATCAAATTCATGTTTGTGATATTAGCACGGCGTTTAACTTCAATTTCCTCCCTTTTCACACAAGCACCATGAGTCATGAAGAACGAAGATTATAATGGGCGGGTTTGATGTATTACAAGACATTTTTTCTGACAGGGGAAGAACCAATTTGATTTGATCATCTCGACGGGGGTAGAATAGCTGATTTTTTGCTTTCTGGCTGTTTCTTATCAACTCCGGGGATTTTGGATGTAGGGATGGATGGGTTAGGAAACATGAGGAGATAGATCTCGCAATGGATGGCATGGGCGATTGATTTATGATTCATAGGATGAATGAAAGCAATTCAACTCACACTACTCCTGTGCCTACTTTCCAGTGAATTTGATGTGGAGCGGGAGTGATGACTGCCTCGTTTAGTCGTTCAGCAGTTGAGAGCTGAACAGTGTTCACTGGTAGGTGAGGTGCCGCTCAAGTGAGTCACCTCGTTCCTTCCTTGCTCCATTTATTATTTTCACGTTCTGCAGCCCGTGTTGAAGCTTCTCGAATGCCGCAGTCTTTGCAGCAGCTTCACCCCGCTTTAAAGTTCAGCACTTCAGCACCCTGTTCATCGTTCTGCCTCATGCCTCAGAGAACTTGATGCACGTCATATTTCTCCCACACACTTCGTCATACAGCTCGTAATGTTGGCCTTCACGCCGCACAACTCATCATGCCAAGTTGTTGGTGTCCAACATACCAGGGCTGTGTGTAGTATTTCTCTTCAAGTTTCACGGTCTGTTTTGGGGTCAAGTTACGCAGACCTTTACGAAAAATGTGGAGCAGAGCTGCCTCAAAGGTAATACTTGGGTATCACTTTCATATGTTCCATAGGTCTGTAGTTCTGTGTGATTCTTTGCCGTGCTGCTCAAGCGCTTTACGAAAGAGGTCGACGCACCGCATAAAAACTTATACTCATCTACGAGTTTCAAACTCTCGTGCACAAGCGCCTTCTCTTGTATTGGGTGTCGAAAAGCGCTGCTCAGAGCTTTCTAGGTAAGTTATGATGGCTCTATAGTATACCCATGGAGCTCCGTACAAAAGCAAGATACTCTATCGAGATCAGAAAAGCACTTCACATCCCTTCCGAAACGATACTCCCCGACTCTTGCTGCCTTGCACCATGCCTCACCCTCGCATCACCACGCACACAACCTGGCCTTGTTACAAGCGATAAAAGCGCCAACCTGACCAACCAGCTGAAGTTCCTAGATGTAAATAATAATCCAATTCAGACGACTTTAGTTTCGAGTCCGGAAATACCTTTTCGTTTCTATAAGTCTTGTCTATCTGAGTAAAAGGGAGGCGGGACAAGCTGACAAAGGAACACAGAACCCAACGTATGTGGAGTTCATCGTTACGAGCTGCGATATGAGTCTCTGCGAGATGGAAGATGTGGCTTCGAGTGAGATGTGTCAAAGCCGGTTGAGGTTGGAGATTTTTTGTGAAGTGTGGGGTACGATGTGTCGTTGTTGTGCCATCCAACTTACGGCCCTGCGGGAAGGGGGTTGGGGCTGAAAGACTTGAAGGAGTCCTATGGCGTT